>OKOE01000001.1_pt1 | contig 350919 bp, 266 predicted proteins | sample 1614581 | NCBI WGS metagenome assembly OKOE01 (sample SAMN04436953, study PRJEB24849) | human gut metagenome | biome: human gut; feature: NICU; material: stool | host: Homo sapiens | place: USA: Saint Louis, MO | collected 2010-01-04 | reverse complement strand
ACTCCCAGACCGGGCGCACCCCCATGAGGTACAGGATCTCGGCGATGTCGGCCCCGCCGCTGCGCATGTTGGCCGTTCCCCACACCACGACACCGACGGTGCGCGGCCACGGCTGGTCGGGGTGGGCCTCGGCGTACCCGGCCAGCAGCTGCTCGGTGAGCTCGACCCCCTCTCGCCAACCGGTTGGCGTCGGCATGGTCTCGGGGTCGAGGGAGAAGAAGTTTCGGCCGGTCGGCAGGATGTGGGCGTTGCCACGGCTGGGCGCTCCCGACGGTCCGGGGGAGACGAATCCACCGTCCAGGGCCGTCATGATCGACTCGATCTCGTCGGTCGTGGCGTCCAGGCGCGGCATGAGGTCGGTGGCGACCCAGGTGAGGGTCTCGACGACGGCACCCCGTTCGGCACCGAGCTGTTCTCGGCACAGCTGGGCAGCCAGGTCGTGGGCCCCTTCGGTGTCGAAGCATCCACCGTGGTGACAGGCGACGACTGGGGCCAGCAGGTCGACGCACTGCCGGTGAGTGGCCTCGATGATCTCGCGTCCGGTGAGCCCGTCGGGCAGGTCAGCGGTGACGGTGACCGGCTCGCCCGCCTTGGTGCTGACCTCGTCGAGACTCGTTCCCCAGGCATCCAGCACCGCCTCGCGCAGCGACGGCACCTGCCCGTTGGGTTGACGGGTGAGCTGGGCGACGTACTCCACCTCGGCCGCGGCGGGGTCGTCCTGGCCGGCGACGAGTTGTCCGAGGACGTGCAGACCGTCGGAGATCTCGCGATCCTGCAGCTCGAGCAGGTGGTGATGGACCTTGTCGAGCAGCTCGGCGGGGTCTGAGTCGACGTCACCTGCGGTCAGGCCCAGATCGGTGTCCAAGCCGGCCTCGACGACGGCGTCCCACACCTGCTCGGCGACGAGGCGGGCGCGCTGCGGGCTCTGTGACTGCGCCCCGGCGTGCTCGCGCAGGATGCGGTCGATCTCGGCGGTGGAGTCGTACAGGTCGGCTTGACGCATGGGTGGGGTGAGGTGGTCGACGAGGGCGGCGGCACTGCGCCTCTTGGCCTGGGTGCCCTCGCCGGGGTTGTTGATGATGTAGGGGTAGATGTTGACCATCCGATCCAGGGCGAGCTCCGGGTAGCACTCCTCGGACAGGCCCAGCCCCTTGCCGGGAAGCCATTCCAGACTGCCGTGCGTGCCCACATGGATGACGGCGTCGGCCTTGAAGACGTCACGGATCCAGCGGTAGTGGGCCAGGTAGTGGTGCGGGGGAGGCAGCACCGGGTCGTGGATGGCAGAGTCCGTGACGGCCTCGAATGTCCCGCGCGGTGGCTGGATCGTCAGCAACACGTTGCCGTCGAGGTGACCGGCGAAGGAGAACTCGTCGTCGTGGACGAAGAGGGTGCCCGGATGCGGCCCCCAGTTGCGGTCCATGCACTCCCGCACGGAGTCCGGCAGCCCCCGGTACCAGGGACGCGAGATTTCCAGATCGGCGTGGGCCTCGGCCCTCTCGTGCATCTGGTCGGGGGTGAGCCAGCGCTGGTCGCAGGTCAGGCACGACAACAGCACCTGGGCGATGTCGTCGCCGGTCTCGAACTGTTCCGGGACGTCGTACCCCTCGTCGGCCATCCGGATGAGCAGCTGACGCACCGACTCGAAGGTGTCCAGACCGGAGGCGCAGCCGATGCGATCATTGCGTGGCGGATGGTGATGGAAGACGATCGCCACCTTGCGCTGGCCGGTTGGGGTGCGAGCCAGCCGGGCCCAGGACAGGGCCAGCTCTGCCATCGCCTGCGCCCGGCCCGGGACCGGGACCATGCGGGGCACGACGGCTCCGGTGAGGTCGTCAACGGTGTCGACCTCCCGGGTGGCCAGAAGTTTGGTGATGAGGGCGCCGTCGAACTCCGGCTGCGCGGCCTGGGTGGCGACGTCCATCGATCCCATGCCCTGGGCGGTGGCCTGCCAGGCAGCTCGTGGGGCGTAGGAGGTGAGGGCGTGCAGCACACTCACCCCCAGATTCGGGTAGGCGTCGGCATTGGCGGGCACGCCAGCCGTCATGGACATCCCGTGGACGTCGACCAGGGTGTCGACGACACATCGGCCCTCGTCGTCCCGCAACAGATTCTCCAGAACCTGCGCCATGCCGGGGTTGCCGCGTCGCGCGTCGGGCAGCCGCAGGCAGAAGAACGGCACCGTGTTGGCGTCGAGCTCCTCGACGGCGGTGACGAGGGCCTCGATGTGGGCCGTGTTGTGCTCCAGCCAGTAGCTGCGTGGGAAGGTGATGCCGACGGTGGGACGGTCGGGGTCCAGGTGCTGCCGATACTCGGCGAGGCTGGTGAACAGGCCGTGACGCGGATGCCAGATTCCCTCGGTGGGGGCGGGGACGACGTCGGGGATCGGGGCCGAGCCTCCGTGCACCCGGTCGACGAGGACTCGCAGTGCCGACTCGACGTTGACCGGCCCGTTCATCCCCAGCAGCCCGACGAGGCCCTGCCAGGTGCCGTCGTCCAGACCGCTGGCCCAGTCCTGGGCGGCCAGCAGCCCGTCATCGTCCCCGGAGGTGGGTTGGACGTGGATCCACGGCAGCGAAAGTCCGCGGGAGCGGCGGCCCTGCCAGGCCTCGACGAGGTCCGACCATGCCGGGCAGGAGGCCGTGCCACCGTGCAGGCTGAGCACGACGGCGTCACTGCGAGCGGCTGCTCGGGCGAAGGCACGGGACAACTCCGGATCGAGGAGTTGGTCCTTGGTGCGGCCGAAGAGGGTGACGTCGAGGCCGTCGGCACGCATCCGAGCCAGGGCCTGGCTGACGAGGGTGAGTTCCCCTCCGGTGGCTGAGAAGAAGCACAGGGTGGTCATGACGCGATCTCCAGACGGGCAAGGGTGTCGTCGATGAGGCAGGTGAGCGGGGTGTGACGGTGTTCCGGGTCGGCCAACGCATTCGCCTCCACCCGGGACGGGCAGTCGCCGGGGCACCGGTCCGCCAGGGCGCAGCGATGACACGGTCCACGCAACGTGTGGACATCGTGCGCGAAACGACGCCTCAAGCCATCCCAGTCGACGTCGTCGATGGTTCCGACCCGGGACGCCACGTCTCCGACGGCCTGGGAACAGGGGTAGACGCTCCCGTCGGGAGCCACCGCCAAGGATTCGCCGACCGCCGCATGACAGTACGGTCGGTTCGGCATTGCCAGTGGCAGAAGTGTTCGCCCGGACGGGTCGACCACGTCTGCGTGGCAGTTGACGTCGTTACGAACAGGATTGCCACGAGGGCTCGACGTGCCGGTGTGGCTCGAATCGTCGGCGGGTGTTGGTGTGCGGATGCAGCAGGGGTATGTGGATCGGATCCGGGACGTTTCCCCGGTGGCTGGTGGACGCGGTTGTCCTGGCCCGGGGCGAGTGGGACCGCTCGGCGCGTGACGCAGCGCTGCCCGAACGGTCTCCAGCTCACGCCAGCGCAACGGGTCGGCCCGCATCGCGTTGACCTGCGCGAGGCATCGGTGCAGCGCGGTGACCCCCGCGACGACGGCCTCCTCGGACGGCACCAGATCTTCCCGACCTGCAGCGCTGCCGATCGGCACCAACGGGTCCAGGCCGAACCCGGTGACATTGGGAAGTCCGCCCAGGGTGACCGCCAGCTCACCCAGGTGGTCGACGTTGAGGGCCGAGAGCACCGTCGTCACTCGCACCGGGACATCGGCTCGAGCCAGCTCAAGCAGGCCCCGAAAGGTCTGTGCTGCCGACCCACGCGCCTGCTCCTGCACCTGTGGCGGCCCGTCAAGGCTCACCCCGACACGCACCCGATGGCGTCTCAGCATGGCGACCATGTCGCCATCGAGGTGGGTGGCATTGGTCTGTATGCCGCAGGTGACCCGCCCGCCTCGAATGGCTGCGACCCGGCGGGCGACGTGCTCGACGAGGTCCGGCACCAGGGTCGGCTCCCCGCCGGCCAGCTGGACGTGGGCAGGCCGACCGGTGCCGCGCACGCCATCGGCGACGAGATCCAGTGCTGCGTCCGCCACCTCGATGCCCATCCGGCCGCCCCGGCGGTTTCGTCGGTAGCAGTAGGGGCAGGCGAGGTCACAGGCGGCGGTGGGCCACAGCACGAGGTAGCGGACGGTCATGACCGACTCCTTGCGTCTGGTGGGTCTGCGTCCATTCGATGAGCCGTGGAACGTCCCGGGTCGGGGGCGGTGGCCGTCTCCTCTCCAGCGGCCCCCTGCCCGGCGATGTTGCACCCTCGCCCATCGTCAGCCGTGCCTCGTCTGAGCTGCGCCGACGTGCCTCCCCGGCCGCGGTGGGAAGCGCAACAGCCCTCCCGGTGCGAAACGAGAAGCTCGTGCAGGTCGGCCAGGGTTGGCAGCACCGTGCCGTCCACCTCCCAGCCGCCCGCAACGACGCGTACCGTGAGTGGGGTGGTGCCCTCGTCAGTACTGCTCGTACCAGCACTGGCCAGATCGGTGCCCGTGGTGGCGAGGGATTCCTCCACCACTCGATACCCAGCCCGTGCCAAGGTGTGACGGGCCAGGTCGGCGTCCGTGCCTGCTCCGGCGACCACTGCCCTCGGGCGCCCCTCGTCGGACTGCCAGAAGGTGAGGGTGCGCAGGTCGAAGGTGATTCCCTCGGTGCGGAAGGCCTCCTCCAGGCAACCGTCCCGGGCCAGATCCTCCGGGGCCCCGATTGTCACGTCGGTGTCACGCCCAGCCACCCACAGGATGTCGGCGTAACGCATCACCGCCTCGATGTCATGGCTGCACACCACCACCGCGATGGTGCGCGTCGTGCACACCTCGCGCAACATACCGAGCAGGGCAATTCTGCCCGGCGGGTCGAGGAAGGAGGTCGGTTCGTCGAGCAACAGGATGGACGGCTCCTGGGCCAGGGCGCGGGCCACCATGACCCGTTGACGCTGACCGTCGGACAGCTCCCCGATGAAGGCTTCGGCCAGATCGGCGGCGCCCACCGCCCTCAGCGACTCGTCGATGACCGCATGGTCATGAGGCCGCAGCCGCCCACCGATGCCCGAATGTGGATGACGCCCCAGTGAGACGACGTCGCGGCAGGTGAGCCGGGCCACCGACACCCGGTCGGTGAGGACGGTCGAGAGGGCCCGGGCGACCTGACGGCGCGACATCCGTGACGTCGGGGTGCCGTTGACCTGCACTTCGCCGCCGAGGCTTGGCTGAAGCCCGGCCACCGAGCGCAGCAGGGTGGATTTTCCGGCACCATTGGGCCCCACGAGCCCAATCATCTGCCCGGCACCCACCGACCCCGTCACCCCCGACAGCACCGTGGTGACGTGGCGGCCCGAACGGTACCCGACCGTCAGGTTCGACAGTGTGAGACCGGTCATGTCGCCTCCGCCTCTCGGTACCAGCGCACCAGGATGATCATGACGACCGGCGCCCCGAACACCGCGTTGACGGCGTTGACGGGCAGCACGTCGTCGCCGGGCAGCTGTGCCAAGATGTCGGCCATCAATGCCAGGGATCCGCCGGTGAGGATGCATCCGGGCAGCAGATGACGATGATCGGCCGTTCCCAGCACCCCACGCGTCAGATGTGGGATTGCGATGCCCAGGAAACTGATCGGCCCGCAGAACGCGGTGGCGGCGCCGGCGAGGATCGCGGTACTGGCCACCAGCAGGGTGCGCACCACCTTGAGGTTCATCCCCATCGTCTGGGCGTAACGTTCCCCCAGCAGCAGTGCGTTGAGCGGTTTGGCGAGCAGCAGGCTGGCGAGGATCATGACCACCATGATCGGCACCATGACCCGCAGGTTCTGCCACGTCACGCCGTGGTAGCTGCCGAACTGCCAGCGGGTGTACTGGGCGATGAGCTCCGGACTGGCTCGTGACAACAGCACGGTGACCCCCGACGACACGAAGTATCCGATCATGACGCCGAGCAGCAGCAGGATCGTCGAGGAGTGGATGAATCGTCCTGCCAGCATGACGATGAGCAGGACGACGGCTGCCCCCAGTGCCGCGGCGACCATGACCAACAGGTCCGGCCCGATTCCCAGCCCGGAGGCGAAGCTGGCCGCCCCCGCCGATGCCGAGGTGGACAGCACCACCAGGGCGACGCCCAGACTGGCACCCGAGGAGATACCCAGCACGTATGGGTCGGCCAGTGGGTTGCGGAACAGGGTCTGCATCTCCAGCCCGGACACTCCCAGCGCCGCCCCGACGAGCAGGGCGGTGATGGTACGAGGCTCGCGGACGTCGCGGATGATCGTCATCGAGACTGGGTCGACGTCGGTGCCACCGGTGAGGATCGTCATGACGTCACCCAGCGGGATGTTCACCGATCCCAGCGCCAGGCCGGCCAAGGTGACGGCGACGAAGATCGTTGCGAGGATCGTGAAACGCACCGGCAGTGGCAGCCCGCGTCGTCCCTGCGTCTGGCGGCTCCGCACATCTCGGTGATCCCGCACGTCCCGGCCCCGCCCATCCTGACCTCGTACGTCCCGGCCCGGTGCCTCTCGGTTCTGTGGCGTCTTCTGGTGGCTGTTCACCAGGTGCCCCTGATCCGTTCGCCGTGTGCCTCGTGACGTCCGTGTCTCCCGCGACGTCCCGGCATCAGATCCTGAGTCGCAGTCACTTCGCGGTGGCCTTGCGGTAGAAGTAGAACTGGTGATCGGCATCCAGCTCAGGGTGCAGGATCGCCGTCAGATCCGCCAGGACGAGGTCGGGGCGCACGACCCCGGTCTGCCAGTAGTCGTTGCCGTGCTTCGGGTCGGCTCGCAGGGTGGCGTCCCAGACGTTGCCGTTGTCGAGGGCCTTGAGCGACTTCAGACGTGGGTCGGCCTTGAGGATCTGCGGGATGGACGACTTCTCCGGCCCGTCGATCCAGAAGTCGGCGTCGTGGGCCTTCTTGATGATGGCCTCGGTGTCCATCTTCCTGGATGCCACCCCGTGGAGGTCCTTGAACACGTACTCACCACCTGCGTCGCGCAGGAACTGGATGGCGTAGTTCTCGTTGGGCTTGATGTACCAGACGCCCTTGTACTGCGATCCGTGGAGCACGGTCGGTCGTGTCGTCACCGTGGCGGCGCGTTTCGCGGTCGCATGGTACTTCTCGGCGATCTCGTCGTACTTCTGGTTCGCCGTCCTCTCGGCATTGACGAACAGCGAGTCGTACTTGATCCACTCGGCACGCCCCAGCGGGGTGCTCTCGAGGAAGTTCGGCTCGGCGACGACCGGGATGCCCATCTCCTTGATCTTGTCGATCTTGCTGGTGTTGTCGCTACCACTGACGAGGTTGAAGATGAACAGGTCCGGGCGTAGCGCCGCCAGCTTCTCTGTGTTGATCTCGGTGGCGTTGTCACCTGCCGCGAAACTGGCGACCTTGTGGTCCTTGAGGGCCTGACGGGTGTCCGCATTCCCCACCCTGTCGACGTTGACCATGCCAGCCACGGAGTCCAGCTTTCCCAACATCTGGAACTTCATTGGCAGGGTCGTCGAACCCAGCGCCACCTTGGTGGTGGGGATGGTGATCTTCTGCGCCTTGGCGAGGTCACCGTTCAGCTTCGGCTGCGGGGCGCCACACTGCACCAGGACGTACTGCACGGGTTTCTTCGCGGTGTTCGACGGGTGCTTGAGCGTCACGACCTTGTACGACTTGTGGTACGACACGGTGATGTCGCGGGCGTCGCGGAAAGTGGCCTTGTCGGCGAAGTAGTCCTTCGAGGGGTCGAAGTTCTTGATGCAGCCCTGCTGGGAGGACGTGCTGGACGGCGCGTTCGCCGAGGAATCCGACTTCTCGGAGTGTGAGCACCCGGTGAGGGTGGCGACGCACATGGTGGTGGCGGCCAGGCCCGCCACCAGACGATTGATGGACATGGTTGCTCCCAAGTGGAGGTGAGGGGATGGTGGTGCGGCGAACATCGCCGCTGAGAGGGTCAGCTGAGCTTGGTGTAGTAGTACGGCGTGTACCCCTTCATGAGGTCAGGGTGGAAGATGTACGTGAGGTCGGCCAGCACGACGTCGGGTTGGACGATCCCGGACTGCCAGAAGTCGTTCCCGGTGTCTGGGGCAGTGCGCTTGCTGGGGTTCCAGACGTTGCCGTGCTGGAAGGCCGACAGGTTCGCGTAGCGCGGGTTCTGCTTGAGGGCGTCGTCCTTGCCGTGCCACGTCGTCATGGACATGTAGTTGCCGTTGAGCCAGAAGTCGGCCTTGGAGCCATACTTGAAGACGACCTCGGCGTCGGTTGGGGTGGCTCCGTTGCCCTTGACGGCCTGGGACATGGCGTCGGTGGCTCCGGCGTCGGTCATGAACTTGATCATGTAGGAGTCGGTTCCCGGGACGTACCACTGCCCCTTGGTCTCCTGGCCGACGAGCACGCTGGGCTTGTCGGTGGCGTTCCTGGCCTTTTTCGCCACCTCGGTGTAGCGCTTGGTGATGCCGTCGAAGTTCTTCGTGGCGGCGCCTTCCTTGTTGAGGAGGATGCCGTAGGTCTTCATCCACTCGGCTCGGGCCAGCGGGGTGGACTCGAGGTAGTCGAGGTCCTGCAGCACCGGGATGCCGGCGGACTGCACCTGCTTGAACTCCTTCACCTCTGAGCTGGCGGCCAGCACGGCGTCGGGTTTGAGGGAGATGAGCTTCTCCGTGTCGATCTGCATCCGACTCGACCCGTAGCTGGGCGTGTTGCGGGCCTCGAGGGCGTCTCGTGCCGGTCCGCGATAGATCTGCTCGAGCTGGTTGACGCCGACGACTGCGTCCAAGGATCCCAGGGTGTGGAGGACCGGGATCTGGGTGGTGGAGGAGGCGGCGACTCGTTTGACCGGGACGTCGATGATCGGGGCCTTGGCGAGCTCACCGGTGAGCGTTGGTCTGGGGGCACCGCACTGCAGTAACACGAAGGTCTGCGACGGTTTGTCCTGCTTGCCGAGGGTGAGGACCTTGTAGGACTTGTGATAGCTGACGTGGACGTTCCTGGCCCCGGTGAAGGTGACCTTGTCACCGAAGTAGTCCTTGTCCTTGTCGAACTCCCCGGACTTGATGCACCCGGACATGTTGGCACCGGTGCCAGCTGATGGGGTGGTCGTCGAGGAGCTCGGGGAGGTGGAGCCGTCCTTCGTGCCCGAGCAGCCCGTCAGGGCCAGGGAAGGTACGACGAGAAGGGTGAGAAGGACCGAGACACGTCTCGGCAGTGGAGTACCCATGAAGTCTCCTGCAGTCGTGTCGCAGGACCCGCTGGGGCACACCCGGTGTGCTCGGCAGACTCCTACGGCGAGAGTCGGTGAATGCCACTTCGCAGGGAGGCGACCGGACTGAGCTGGAGGGCATCACCGTTGCGCGACAGTGTCGGACTTGCACCGACTTCGCTCGCTGCGGAGTACCTCGGGCCGAGTCCGACCCGGGACACGCACAAAATAGCATGTCTGGTGTCAATCCCTGTGCTGGGGCTGCAATGTGCCAATCCGAGTCCACGGCCGGTCGTCGCTCACATGTGTGCGCAGCTCGCTGACGTCTTCTGGTGCGCAGGCCAGTACGACGCAGGTTGACGGTCCGCCGGACTTCGTGAGATCGAGATCGGTCCTGCCGGGATCGAACCGCAGTCCTGCGGTGACGGCGATCTGATCGGCCTCCCAGGCAATTCCGTGCGATCCCACCGGTACACAGTCGTGCACCAGGCCCGAGCCCAGCAGCGCACGCACCTCGTCCAGGGTGACGATCTCGCGCCGACCAGGGCGTACCTCGTCATCCGGCGCCGAGATCGGGGAGCCGACGCATACGAGCACGTCGGCTTCCTGCGCCTGTGCCGCTGCCGCCGAAGCCTCGCCGGGAACCGGCGTGCCAGGGGCTCTGTCCGGTCGTACCCCGATGACCGTTACCCCAATTCCGGTCTGGGTGGTGATGATGTTGTCCTCCGTCGATCCGGTGATGGCCTGAGGATCGATCCCCGCGGCTACCGCGCACCGCTGGAACTCCTCGATCAGCGGTTGGGCCGAGGTGGCGTCCTGACATAGGGTGTTGACGAGGATCATCGGTCGGGCTCCCACGCACAGCACCTCCAGCAGTGGTACTCGCGCTGCCAGATGGGCACACCACGTCGGATCGGCCAGGTAGGAGTCCCCGGGCCGTGAGCCTATGCCCCCGACGGCGTCACAGGCGATGACCAGACGCCCAGCCGGTACGTCGGCGAGCAGCAGGTCGCGCAGCCGAGACACCTGGAGGTCGGCATGGCGGCTCCCGGCGTTGGTTCGGGAGACGACGGTGGTGGCGTGGCGCTGAATCTCGCCCGGTTCGTGCGGCACGGCTGGTGATTTATGAGGTACGGCTGGGCTGGGACTGTTCACCGTGCCATTCAATCGCGTGTGTGACGGTTGGGCGAACACTGTTCGCCTCGGTGTGTCAGTTGCTGTGGATGGAGCAGAATTGCCCTGGGGTCACTCGTCGGGGCCACTCTTCGCCGGATGCGTCACATTCGGTCTGGTTGCTCCGGCACACGTGGCACCCGAGTGGTGCAACAGGAGGTTGGTGTGAAGGCACGACTGGTGGTGGCAGCAACGCTTGTGGCGGGAGTCATCGTTGCGGAACGTCTCGCGACGGCCAGACATCACCGACACGCTCAGGTACGGCGGATCGCCCTGGAGGGGATCGATGGGTTGGCAGGGCACCAGCGTCCTCGCTGACGTGTGCGGCCCACATGTGAGTCGGCATGGATGCTGACTCCCGGGCACGTCCATGCCCTGCCTGTCACGGTGTCTTTCTTGCCTGTCCACGGTGTCGGGACTGGTCGGGGCCGATGTTGCGTCTGACCTCTCGTCCACATCGTGATGCCAGGATTTTCGCCTGCATTCCCTTGCGCCCTGCATTCCTGAGATTTCTGAGTCCGTGTGACGTCTCCCGCACACCCGGGGTGTGCATCCCTGCCATGTCATCTGCGAACATGGTGTGAGACGACCGATGGTGTGAGCGACCGGGAGGAAGCATGGGAAACCACAAGAGAGTCGGCATTCTCACCGCCGGGGGAGACTGCCCCGGCCTCAACGCAGCAATCCGTGGCTTCGGCAAGGCGGCCATCCGCGAGTACGGCATGGAACTCGTCGGCTTCCATGACGGATTCCTGGGCCTGGCGCAGAACCGCTACGTCGACCTCACCCAACGCGACCTCTCCGGCATCCTCACCGTGGGCGGGACGATCTTGGGAACCAGCCGTGACAAGGTCAATCGCATGATCGTCAATGGCGAGGAGACGGACATGGTGCCGACCATCGTCGACAACTACGACAAGCTCGGCCTGGACGCCTTGGTGACACTTGGCGGGGGTGGAACCTCCAAGAACGCCTACAAACTGCACAAGGCCGGTCTCAACGTCATCCACCTGCCCAAGACCATCGACAACGACATCGTCGGCACCGACGACTCGTTCGGCTTCTCCACCGCCCTGGAGGTGGCCACCGACGCCATTGACCGGCTGCACTCCACCGCCCACTCCCACCACCGGATCATCCTGGCCGAGGTCATGGGGCACCGGGCCGGTTGGCTGGCCCTGGGCTCGGGCATCGCCGGTGGGGCAGACATCATCCTGCTGCCCGAGGTGCCCTACAAGCTCGAGTCGATTGCCGAGGCCGTGGAGAGGAGGCGCAGCCAGGGACTCAACTTCTCGGTCATCGCCGTGGCCGAGGGGGCACGCGACGTCTCAGACGCCATGGCCCTGCGGGGTGCTCGTGCCCTCGTGGACAACTCCAGTGCCAAGACCAAACCGGCGGCCAAACGCGCCAAGCGCGATCTGGAGGCCTCCATGCGCGACAACACCATCAAGCTCGCCTCCGAGCTGGAGGAGGCCACCGGCCTGGAGTCTCGGGTGTCGATCCTGGGCTACGTCCAGCGCGGTGGCACGCCGTGCTCCCACGACCGACTGCTTGCCACCCGGCTGGGCACGATGGGTGCCCGCATGGTGCAGGAGGGGAGCTTCGGCATCATGGTGGCCGCCAAGGGTTCCGGCACCGACACCGTCGCCCTCAAGGAGGTGGCCGGCAAGGTGAAGTACGTGCCGGCGGACCACCCGTGGGTGGAGGCCGCTCGTGAAGTGGGTACCAGCCTCGGCGACTGAGCTGCGAGGTGCCGGAGCCCGTCGGCTGGTGGGCGTTCCGTGCTCCCGGGCAGCACAGGGGCTTCGGACGACCAGGGCGCCCCGGCGATCAACCAGTGCGCCCGGCCGTCCCAGGCCGGTTCGGCATGGATGATCGGGGCCCCGACCCGGACGCACTGGGTGCATCAAGGACGGCCCCCGCGTCGCAGAGAGCCTGCAGCGTTGGGAGCTTCGCGGCGGTGGGAGCCGATCTCGAGGCGCCGGCTCGGTCCGGCCGTCGGGTGGCTCAGTCAGAACGTCGGGTGGTGGCTCAGCCCTGCTGCCCGTGACCGCCCTGCTGTACCGTGATCGGGTGGTCCGGGTGCTTGTCGAGCCACGAGGCGACGAACGGGCAGGTCGGTCGCACTGTGGCACCCTGACGTGCCAGATCACCCAAGGCGTACTTGACGACCTGGCTTGCCACGCCGCGCCCGGTGAAGCCGTCCTCGGTCTCGGTGTGATCCATGACGACGACGTCGTCCTGCTGCGTGTAGTGCGTAAACCCTGCCAGTTCGCCGTCGATGTGGGCTTCGTAGCGGGACTGTTCTGCGTTTCTGGTTACGGTGACATCGCTCATGGTGGCGGTAACCAGTTCTCGTGGCGGGTTGTTCCGCCCCGCATGTCTCTCACGGCGATCGGTGGCGTCCGTCGTCGCCCAGGGATTCGCAGGTCTGGCAGCGAGGCGTTGGTGGATCGGGCGGCTCAGCAGTCGTGGCTCATGGCTGTACCTCGATGAATCCACGTGCGCCGCGCTCCATCTCGACGAAGGAGTGGTTGACGAAGGTGTAGCGGCCTGGCTCGGTGAACACCGTCTCGACGAATCCGCCCTGACAACTTGCCAGGTCGAGGGCCTGGGATCCGCCAGAACCAGGATCGTCGCGACGCAGCAGGTATGCGCCCTCCTTGAACACGGTGTCGAACTGTGCCCCGACGATGTGGAAACTCATCCCCCGGCTGGGTCCGGCGGCCAGCACCCAGAACCGCACCCGTTCACCTACCCGGGCCTGCAGCGGGGCGAAGAGGTACTGGTTGGCATGGCCGTTGAACATCGTGAGGTCGACCTTCTCGTCGGCGATCTTTCCCGTGTCGACCGGCTGGTTGTTCTGCTCGGCCAGGTAGGTCTCGGACTGTACGAGCACGTACTGCCGGTCGACGGTGGGCAGATCTGCCGGGGCCACGATGAGCGCTCCGAACATACCGGCGGCGATGTGGGCACTCATCGGCATCGTCGAGCAGTGGTACAGCCATATCCCCGCGTGATCGATGGTGAACTCGACGTCCAGACTCTGGCCCGGGGAGATGGTGCGCATCGTCGTGTCGGGGGAGGCCCGGGAAGCGTGGAAGTCGATGGAATGGCCCATGGAGCCGTCGTTGACCAGATGCACCTGCATGCGGTCACCGAGTCGAGCCTGCAGTACCGGCCCCATGAACTGGCCGTTGTAGGTCATCGCGGCCAGGGTCGTGGCTGGTGCCACCTCGAGTTCCCTCTCGCGGACGGTGAGGTCGACGCGATGGGTCCGACTGGCCTCCAGCGGGGGAAGTCGGGCGTCGCGGGTGCGGAAATCCCGGCCCGGGGGCTGGGTGAGATCCACTGCGCGCCTGGGTGAGGTGGCCCGGGAATTCGGTGTTCCCTGGGGCGACGACGTGGCTCCGACGAGGTCGATCTGCAGCGTCATGCCCATGGATCGGTGACCGACGAGGGTGCACCAGCCTTCCTGGGACTGCTCGAGCACCCCGGCGTCCAGGGTCGTGGTCTGTCCGGGGTCCAGACGTCCCGAGTACGGGCCGGAGGCCAGCTGCAGATCGTGGACCTGGGCAGGGTCGGTGTTGGTGAGCTTGACGACCAGACGGTCCCCGGCTGGTAGCTCGACGTGATCGGGATGGAAGCGCATGTCGTGGGCCGTCATCTCGATCGTCGTCGTGTGCCCGGTCGGTGCGACGTGGATGGCGGAGCTGGCTCGGTGCTCGTCCCACCCGTGGGCGGCAGCGCTGGTCCCCAGCACGGCCGACAGTCCGACGACTGACTCCACGAAGGAACGACGCCCCGGTGGTGCGGTGGAGTTCGGATCGGGGTGGGTTGCAGGCTTGCGCGTAGCGTTCGCGACGACGCCATCGGTTCTGGTGCCGCCCCCGGCGTCCTTGTCGTGCCCCGACGCCTCGGCGTCCGACCTCCGAATTGTGGAGGCCCCATTGTCCGGGTGTGGGGTTGCGCGAGCCCTGGCGGCTGCCATTCCGCGCTCCTTGAGCAACGGGATGGCGGTGCGCACCATGGCGATCATCGCGGGCAGGAACCCGGCCAGACCGATCCCGGCGATGACGATCCCCACGAGTTGCACGGCTCGTCCGCGCGCCAGTACCCAGATGAGCAGACCAGTGTTGGTGAGCACGGCCCGGGTGGCCCCGAATGCGTGCATCCTGGCATTGGTGGCCCGCACGACGGATGGCCCGCCACCCATGACCATGGGCATGAGGTAGCTCATGGCGCCGAGCAGCAACTGCAGTAGGAACCCCATGATGACGGTGGGGGTGAGGACGCTGAGCTGCTCGTACATCAGGGTGTCGCGATGGGCGACGATGGTGGCCAGCAGCCAGACGAGCCAGCCCCCGAACCACACGATGGCGGCTCCGATCGCATATCCCGGGTAGTCACGTGGCGGACGACGTGCGGCACATCCCACCAGGTCGACGGCGACGACGAGCAGGGCGACGAACTCCAGGAGCACCCCCGCCCCGGCCAGCCACCACAGCCCGGCGAGTGCCCCACCGGTGAGGACGCCGACCGCCGTCAGCACCAGCCACAGGGCTCGACGTCCCCTGCGGTCCTGCCCCGGCAGCATGGGGGTGCGCAGCACGGTGGGCCACAACGTCATCAAGGTGCCGAGCACCGTCACCGAGATGAAACCCAGGATGTTGAACCCCTGGTGGGCCAGCAGCAGTCGGCTGCGCCACGGCTCGCGCGGGGAGAACGCCATGATCGCTCCCAGGCTCGCCCCGAACGGCAACAGACAGGCTGCGGCGGCGTAGAACCGCACCGTCGAGTCGAATCGTCCCGGCAACGCATGATGCACCTGACGAACCAGCCCGATGCCGAACCAGGCCACGGCGAGCCCCACGATCGTCGCACCGGCCATGACGGCCCACGGCCAGTCCCCGATCATGCCGACGCACGCCGTGGCAATACCGACCTGCAGCGTCCAGATCCGCCACACCTGCACGCGCCGGGCCTCGTCACCGAGCTTGGTGTGCAGGATCGCCTCGGTGAAGTACTGGCCCCACACCAGGATCGACGTCGTCGCCACACCCAGGGTGACCATGTGCACCAGCAGCCAGCGTTGCTGGTGGATCACCGGCCCGGCGAGTGCGACGACGAGCAGCGCGACCAGCCAGAAGGACACCGGTCGGGACGCCCGGCGGTGCCAACTGCGGCGGCCACCCCCACGGCCCGTGGACCCGCCGTGACGGCTTCTCCCACGGTCTGCCGGTTCACCGTGGACGCCGTCATCGCGGCCCGGGGTCTGCGACAGGGATGATTCGTTCTCGAGCTGCACGGCACCGCCCTCACGTCGACGTCATTCGGGGTGACTCCGCAGAAACAATATGACGATGGGCCAAGCCTCGTCCCGTCGCTGCCGTGTGTCATGTTGACCTTCCGGGACGGTGCCCTTCTCGTCCTGCCACCGTGGCCCTGTTCTGTGCCGTGCCTTCGGGGCATGTGCGTTTCGCGAACTGCGCCCCGATGTGCCTACGATGGAGCCTACGACAGGGGAGCACATCGGTGCTGAGAGTGGGCATGGCGCCCAGACCCTCGAACCTGAACCGGCCAGTACCGGCGTAGGGAGTCGGGACTCTTGCGTGCGCGCACGCCCCTTCCGCGACATGGAAGGACCATTCATGGCTGACAAGGTTCGGTACCGCACCATCGACATCGTCACCCCGGTGATGATCGCCGTGGCATTCGGTGTCATCTTCATCGGATTGGGGGCGCTGTTCAACGCCCTGTCACCGCTGTGGCTGCTCTACAAGCCCACCGAAGGGCTCTTCATGGGCCTGTGGCTGCTCTCCGGTGTTGTTGCTGGGCTCATCGTGCGCAAACCCGGTGCGGCACTGCTCGCCGAGCTGCTGGCAGCTGCCATCGAGATGCTGCTGGGGGGCCAGTGGGCCGACATGACCTTGGTCTCCGGTGTGCTGCAGGGCCTCGGCATGGAGATTGCGCTGGCGGTGTGGCGCTACCGCAGGGGTGGCATGCGCGTCGCCGTCGTCGGTGGCATGATCGGTGCGCTCTTCGAGTCGGTCTTCGAACGGCTCTACTACTACTCGATGTTCCGGCCCACCGACACCGTTTTCTACCTGATCTTCTGCCTCATTTCCGGGGCGGTCCTCGCTGGCGTCCTGGGCCAGCTCATCGTCAAGGGACTGGCCGGTTCCGGTGCACTCAGCTCCTTCCCGGTCGGACGGGAACGGGCCCGCCTGCAGGCTTCCGACGCCAAATGACGACGGCTCCCGCCACCACAGGGATCACGGTTCGTGGTCTCACGGTGACCCCGCCGGGGGCTGTGAACCCCATCCTCGGGCCCATCGACCTCGACCTGCCAGCCGGTTCCCGGGTGCTGCTCGCCGGGCCGTCCGGGGCCGGCAAGACGACTCTGCTGCACGCCCTGGGCGGTCTGCTGGACGAAGAGAGCTACTGCCTTGACGGGTCGGTGGAGCGTGCTGGTGATGTCGTCGGGACGGTTGGTCTGCTCCAGCAGAACCCGGAGAACGCCGTCGTCGCCGAACGAGCCGGGCGGGACACCACCTTTGGCCCGGAGAACCTGCAGCAGCCCCGGGAACGGATGTGGCCGTTGGCCGCCGATCTGCACCACCGGATGGGCCTGGAGACGGGGCTGGACCACAAGTCCCTGGAGATGTCCGGGGGTCAGATGCAACGGCTGGCTCTTGCCGGGGTGCTCGCCTGCGACCCCGGTCTCATGCTGCTCGACGAGCCGGTGTCCATGCTCGACCCACAGGCCAGCAGTCAGGTGCGCGACCTCGTTGCCGCCACGGTGGGTGAACGAAGTCTCGTCGTCGTCGACCATCATCCACGAACCTGGCGAGACGTGCTCGACACCGTCGTCGTGCTCACCGAACAGGGTACCGTGGATCGCATCGTCGGCATGGACGACTACCTTGCCGAGTACGTGGCCCCGCAGCCACCCACCCGAACCACTGATCCTGGGCGCTCCGGGGCCACCGTGGTGCAGGCCATCGGGGTGGACGTGGCCCGCCCGGGGGTCAGGGCTGCAAGGCACAGGACCCCGGACAACCACCGTGCTGCCGGCACGCCGGCTGCGACGCCAGCTGAGGACGTGGCTCGCGACGACTGCCCGGGCCGCACCGATGTCGACGATCCTTCTCGTGACACCGTCCTGCTGCGGGACATCGATCTGGACGTGTGCGCCGGCACCATCACTGCGCTCGTGGGACCGTCTGGAATCGGGAAATCCACCCTGCTGCGGGTACTCGCCGGACTGGACGACCCGGCGGACGGCCAGGTGCGCTGGTGCGAGCACGCCACCTCGGCGTCCGGGGGCCGTGCGACACCGACCCAGGATGGCCCTTCCCGTGCCCGGGGCAAACACCCCCTGCATCAGGGGAGGTGGGCCACCACTCCGGCTCCGGGGAGTGTGGCGTGGGTACCGCAGAATCCCGAGCACTACCTCGTCGCCACCACCGTCGCCGATGAGCTCGTGGCCTCCCCGTACGCCGCTCGTCACCCTCAAGATGATGACGCCCCCTGCGCTGCCGCCTCCCGTGCCCGGGTGCAGACGATCGTGGAAGGATCACCCCCGGCCGAACCATCCACGACACACCCCGCCCCAGCGCCAGGTGCGGGGCAATCGCCCCGCGCAGCGTCGCAGGGCAGGCCAGCCGATGACCCGTCCCTCGGTGAGGTGGAAGACGCGTCCGCCACCATTGACCCAGTTGTTCCGGAACCCGTCACACCTGCTGCTCTGAGACGGTTCGGTCTGACCGGGTTGGCACACTCACACCCCATGACGCTCTCGGGCGGGGAGAAGCGTCGCCTCGCCATTGCCGCCGCCCTCGCCCAGCAGCCCGACCTGCTCATCCTCGACGAGCCCACCGTGGGGCTCGACGCCGACCACGTCGAATCCGTCCTGGCAGCCGTCGCGCAGGCTGCCGAGCAGGGTGTTGCCGTCATCGTGTCCACCCACGATCCGCTGGTCGTCCAGCTTGCCGACGAGGTCGTCGACCTGGCAGGGCACCGGTTGCCCGACCCCCCTGCCGCCTCCCAACGCGTCCCGTGGATGCAACGGCATCTCAATCCGCTCACCCTCATGGCCATCGGTGTGGCCGGCATCGTGGCGTCTGTCTGGGTGCACACGCCTCTCATCGGACTCATCGGACTTGTGCCGTCGGTCGTCCTGGGATTCCTGTGTGCCCGCAGTGGCAGGCAGGCGCTGGCACACACGCTCCCGGTGCTCTTTGCCGCCGTCATCCTCGTGTGGACGACCCTCATGCTCCATCACGGGTTCACCGATGCAGCTGTGCAGGCCGAGGCACTGCGTCAGGGAGGTCGCATCCTCGTGCTCGTCATGCCCGGTGCGATGGCCTCGTGCGCCCTGGATCCCACCCGGCTCGGCGACTCCTTGGGGCAGAACACGCACCTGCCGGACCGGCCAGTGGTGGCGTCGGTGGCCGGGATGATCCGGATGGGGCAGACGTCTCGCACCTGGGGCATCTCCCGTGACGTGCGCACCCTGCGTGGGCTCGGGCCGCGCGGGACGAGACGCCGTGCCACCCCCGGTGCGTACCTGCGCTACGCCGGGTCGATGACGATGGCGATGATCCTGGACTCCCTGCGCTCGGCCGAGGCGCTCAGTCGGGCCATGGACTCCCGGGGCTTCGCCACCGCCATCCACCGCACTTGGGCCGAGGAATCCCGGTTCGGCGCTGCTGACCTGTGGGGGGTCGTCGCCATCGCCGTCATCATCTGCTCGACGTTGGTCCCGGCCCTGCTGGGGTGACGCATGTACGTGCACGGGCCCTGCTGCTGGGCAGGCTGCTGATCCTCGGCGCATATCATTGACCCATGACGGCAACAGTGACACTTTCTCCCCGAGTGTCCCATCTGGCGGACGAGCTCGCTGCACGTCGCGGCACCACGAGGGACGCTGCGGTGGAGACAGCGTTGCAAGAGGCTCTGGATCGAGAGCCTGTGCGACCCGATCTCACAGCCGCCATCGCCGATCTGCGAGCCATGGTTGCCGATACGTCCGACCAATGGCTGACTGACGAGGGCCTCTACGATTCCGAGGGTCTTCCCCGATGATCGTTGACACCTCGGCAATTGTTGCTGTTCTCAGAGACGAGGATGATTCTGCTGAACTCGAGGCCAAGTTGAGATCTGCTACGTGTCTGAAGATTTCCGCGGCTACTGTGTTGGAACTCGCCTTCGTCATGAGGGCCTCAGGGCCTGGCACTGTGGATGCTGTTGTGCAGCAGCTCGGGCTGAGAGTCCTCGATGTCAATGACGAACATGTGAAATGGGCCCGAATCGGCATGGAGAAGTATGGGCGAGGATCTGAGTCACGGGCCAAATTGAACCTTGGCGATTGTTTTCTCCTACGGGGCAGCCATGGCGGTGGGTGAACCTCTACTGTTCAAGGGCCATGACTTCGTTCACACCGATGTTCCGCAGGCTTGATCGCGAATGCGCCGGTGACCATGCGGCTCATCAGCCCAGCTCCTTGAGTGCTGGCAGGTGACGGATGGATCTGCTCGTCGTAAGGACGGCGATGCCTGCTGCTCCGAGCGCGGTGACGCCGATGCCCAATGCCCGTGACGCGTGGTGATCCACAGCCAGGGCTGGTGCGGTGAACCACCGCCGATAGTTACGGTTGGCAGGAGGACTGGGATCCACGCCGCCCCCGTTCACGGTCGGATCTTGTGTCATGCAGGCGCATCATGAGTGTTGCGGCGGGCAGAACGTACGGCGCTGGTGCACGGAATTGCCGAAATCTCGTCAGGTTCTGTGCCCATGCCGGCACAAGCTCCTTACACTTGGACGTCACCGTGCACACCGGAGTGGAGACGACCAACTCCACCGGGGCCGATCTGAGGGAGGACTGACGATGGACATCGCAGTAGTTGGGTCGAACATGGTCGACCTCATCAGCTACATCGATCGTATGCCCACCGAGGGGGAGACCGTTGAGGCTCCGGACTTCCGACTGGGATGTGGCGGCAAGGGAGCCAACCAAGCCGTGGCCGCCTCCCGACTGGGCTCCGACGTCCTCATGGTGACGCGAGTGGGCAACGACATGTTCGCCGACAACACCATTCGCAATCTCGAGGACAATGGCATCGACACGACATACGTCATGCGTACCGAGGCGACGTCCGGGGTGGCGCCGATCTTCGTCGATCCCCAGTCGCGCAACTCGATCATCATCGTCAAGGGTGCCAACGCCAAGCTCTGCGCCGACGACATCGCTGCGGCACGGCAGGCCATCGCGGGATGCAAGCTCATCATCACGCAGCTGGAGATTCCGCTGGAGACGGTCTACACCACGGTGGACCTGGCGGGGGAACTGGGTATCCCCGTGCTGCTGAACCCAGCTCCAGCCGATCCGAGGATGTCGCTGGACAGGGTCAGGGGTGTCGAGTTCATCGTCCCCAACGAGAGCGAGCTGTCGTTGATCTCCGGGATGCCCGTCGACACCCGTGCCGACATCGTCAACGCCGCCCACGTGCTGCTGGATGCCGGCATCCCCCATGTCATCGTCACCCTGGGGGCCAAGGGGGCGTTGTGGGTCAGTGCCGCAGGGCAACGGCTCATTCCTGCGCAGACCGTGGAAGCGGTGGACACCACCGGTGCCGGGGATGCCTTCATCGGTTGCTTCAGTCACATGTGGACCACGACCGGTGACGTCGAGGAGTCCATCCGGGCTGCCAACCAGTATGCCGCCGAGTCGGTGACCAGACGTGGTACGCAGACGTCCTACGCCTGGGGCCACGGTCGGGAATCGCGGGGTGCCAGATAATCGCTGTGTGAATGTCACGGGGCCGTCATACCAGGAATTTCCCGGTATGACGGCACTGATTTTATGATATTGAGTATCAGTTCTCGCGCGGGGTCACGATGTGGACGCCGTGGAGCTCGAGGGTGTCGGGCTTGGAGCACAGCAGGTCGGAGCCGAACTTCATGGTGATGTCGGTGGTGGCGTCAATTCCGTGCGGCAGGCCGCCAATGGTGAGGTCGGCGGAACCGGTCTCACCGGGGGCGATGGCGTGATTGCCATTGAGCTTGGTGTTCAGCTTGAAGGTGAAGGTCACCGGCTGGGAGTTGCGGAAGTTGGCGATCGTCCACTGCAGCTTCGAGATGGACTGGTCACCGGTGTTCTTGAAGGTGACGTGAAGCACCTTGTCGGAGTCGGTGAGGACGACGGTGGAGCCGCTCTGCACCGGCTTGCCGGCATGGTTGACGGTGGCGTCGACGTGCACACCGGACTTCTGGTCCGGGGCGGAGTACTGGCAGGAGGCCATCGTGGCGTGGCTCGGCGTGACAGGGGCAGCGCTGGCAAGTGGCGCAGCGGTGAGGGCGGCGCTCGTTCCAAGGGCCAGGGCACCAGTCAGGGCACCGAGGGTCTTGAGATTCTTCGTGATCCTCATGAGTTCATCCTTCCGGCACGACCTGCTGAATGACGAGTAGGTCACATGCCTCAAATGCTAGGAATTACAAGTATGTTGTGCTGGTAGCACGGATCATGAGTGTACACGAGTTGGCGGAGTGATAGTGCTGTGTTTCCGAGAAAGGAGTGGACGCAGGGTGTAGCAGGTATGTTTCGTCCTTCATGGCGCATTGTGCGCCACCTGCTCATCGCTTGACACAGGAGCAGCGGGAGGACAGTTCTCAGCCCTTCGACACGAACCGGTAGCCCATGCCGGACTCGGTGAGCAGGTGGCGCGGACTCCGGGGATCCGGTTCGAGTTTCTTGCGCAGCTGGGAGAGGTAGAGCCGCAGGTACCCGGTGTCGGTGACGTGCTCGGACCCCCACACCTGGGTGAGCATGGTCTGACGGGTCACCAGACGTCCCTCGTTGCGCACCAGCAACTCCAGCACCTTCCACTCGGTGGGGGTGAGCCGCACCGGTCTGCCGTCGCGCAGCACACTGTGGGCGGCCAGGTCGACGGTGACGTCACCGAAGTCCACGACCAGGCCGGGATCCTCGGGTTGGGGAACTCGTCGGCCGAGGGCACGAATCCGGGCGAGCAGCTCGTCAATGGCGAATGGCTTGGTGACGTAGTCGTCGGCACCAGCGTCCAGGGCCGCGACGATGTCGTTGGACCCGCTGCGACCCGACACGACGAGGATCGGGGCCTGGGACCAGCCGCGTATCGCCTCGATGACCTTGATGCCGTCCAACCTGGGCATGCCCAGGTCCAGCAGGTAGAGGTCGGGGTGACGGTCGACGGCGAGGCTCAGGGCCTCGGCGCCGTCACGGGCCAGCAGCACCTCGTAGCCGCGAGCGGCCAAGGTGATGCGCAGCGCCCGTAGGATCTGCGGGTCGTCGTCAGCGATGAGGATTCTCATCACCCCTCCTCGTCATCGGCGTTCCGGGTGTCCGGCAGCGAGATCACCATCGTGAGCCCACCACCGGGGGTGGACTCGGGTTCGAGCGTGCCATCCATCCCCTCGATGAATCCCTTGGACAGGGCCAGCCCCAGTCCCAAACCGGTTGTCGTGTCGGTGTCGCCCAGACGTTGGAAGGGTACGAAGATCTCCTCGCGGCGCTCCGGGGCCACCCCGCGACCATGATCGACGATCCGGATCTCGACCCGGTTGGCGAAGCACGAGGTCGTCACCCGCACTCGGCGGTGATCGGGCTCGTAGCGCATGGCGTTGGACAGCACGTTGACCACGGCCCGTTGCAGCAGCACCGGGTCGGCGCAGGCCTCCGGAACCGTCTGGTCCAGGTCGAGTTCCACCTCTCCAGGGCCCACGTGCAGCTCGTCCAGACAGGCCAGGACGACGTCAGCGGTGTCCACCGCCGTCGTCATGACGGCGAGCACGCCCGACTGCAGGCGTGACACGTCGAGCAGATCGCGCACCAGCAACGACAACGTTCCCAGGGCCTCATCGGCGGTTCGCAGCAGTTCCTCACGGTCCGCAGCGCTCAGGTGTGCGCCCTGGCTGCGCAACCCGCCCACTGCTGCCGAGGCAGCGGCCAGTGGACGACGCAGGTCGTGGCCAGCCGCGGTGAGCAGGGCGGTACGCACCTTGTCGGTGGCCGTGAGCGGCTCGAGCTCGCGAGCGGTGGCCTCCAAGTCCCGGTGCTCCAGGACACTCTCGATCTGGCTGGCAATGGCAGACATGAGCCGCAGGGCTGGAGCATCCAGGTCACCGTACAGGTTCAGGACCCCGTGATCGCCCACCGGCACGGTGGTGGGGGCGCCAGTCATGACCCCGCACTTCTCGACGATCTCATCGGCGACGACCAGACCCATCCCGTCCAGTCCTAGGGTGGCGCAGCTGCGTTCCAACACCGCTGAGATGGCGTCCTGGCCCTGCAGCACCGACTTGGCGATGGTCTGCAGCAGCTCGGACTCCGCCGAGGCACGCCGAGCCACCCGGGCACGACGGGCGGCCCGGTCCACCACCATCGACACCCCCACGGCGGTGACGATGTAGAGCAGCAACGACATCAGGTGCTGGGGTTGACCCACCGACACGGTGAGCCGAGGGTCGATGAAGAAGAAGTCCAGGGCCAGACCGGACGCCAGAGCAGCCGTCACCGCAGGCCAGAAACCGCCGATGATGGCGATGACCACCGTGAGCAGTACGTAGGACAGCACGACGACGGCGAGCATCTCGGGGCCGCGGGCCGCTGCCAGCCCCCACGTGAGCAACGGGCCGGTCGTCACCAGGGTCGCGAAGCCGACGACGCGTCGGCGCACCGACACCGCTCCTGCCGACAGGTTGGGCAGTGTGAACCTGGCGGCAGCGGCATGGTTGACGATGTGGACGTCGATGTCACCGGACTCGCGGATGATGATGCTGCCGATCCCCGGCCCGGACAGCATCTTGGCTAGCCAGCCGCGCCGAGTGGCACCGATGACCAGCTGGGTGGCGTTGACCGAGTGCGCGAAGTCGATGAGGGTGGCCGGGATGTCGCTGCCAACCAGCTGGTGGAAGGTTCCGCCGAGGGTCGTGACGAGTTGACGTTGTCGGATGAGTTCGGTGGGACGGGGGGAGCGCAGCCCGTCCTCATTGGAGACGAAGACGGCGATGAGTTCCCCACCTGAGGATCTGGCGGCAATGCGTGCACCGCGGCGCAGCAGTGTCTCGCCCTCCGGCCCGCCGGTGAGCGCGACGACGACTCGTTCCCTGGCCTCCCAACGCCCCTCGATACCGTGCTCCTCTCGGTACAGCTTGAGGGCCTGGTCGACGTCGTCGGCCATCCACAGCAGCGCCAGCTCACGCAGGGCGGTGAGATTGCCCAGCCGAAAATAGTTCGACAGGGCAGCGTTGATCCGCTCCGAGGGGTAGACGTCACCCGAGGAGAGTCGGTCGCGCAGGGCCTGGGGCGCGAGATCCACGACCTCCACCTGGTCGGCGTGGCGCAGCACGGTGTCGGGGATCGTCTCGCGTTGGACGATCCCGGTGATCTGTTCGACGACGTCGTTGAGCGACTCGATGTGTTGGATGTTCACCGTCGAGATGACGTCGATCCCGGCGTCGAGCAGATCCTCGACGTCCTGCCAACGCTTGGGGTGATCGGAGCCCGGGGCGTCGGTGTGGGCCAGCTCGTCGACCAGGGCCACCTCGGGGTGACGCCTCAGGAGGGCCCGGACGTCCATCTCGTCGAGCTCGACCCCGCGGTGGTCCACCTGCCGACGCGGTACCTGGGGCAGGCCCTCGGCCATCCGGGCGGTCATGGTGCGCCCGTGGGTCTCCAACAGTCCGATGACGACGTCCACGCCATTGTCCTGCAGCCTCTTGCCCTCCTCGAGCATGGCACAGGTTTTGCCGACCCCGGGGGCGGCCCCGAGCAACACCCGGAGTCGCCCACGATTGCCCATGTCAGCCCTTTCGTCGATCGAGGGCCGCGTTGAGTTCGAGCACATTGACCCTCGGCTCACCCAGGAAGCCGAACTGGCGCTCGCTGGTATGATCGTTGACAAGCGTACGCACATCATCGGAATCCATGTGCCGGGCACGGGCGACCCGATCGATCTGGATGTCGGCGTAGGCCACACTGATGTGGGGATCCAGGCCGGAGCTGGAGGCCGTCAGGGCATCGGCGGGAACCTTGGACTCGGCGACCCCGTTGAAGGACGCCACTCGAGTCCTGCGCTCGCGCACCTTCCTGACGAGTTCGGGGTGTTCGGGGCCCATGTTGGACGCCCCGGAGTCACCACCGTCGTAGCCGTCGTCACCGGCTGCCGAGGGACGGGACTGGAAGTACTGGGGCAGTGGTCTGCCCCAGTCATCGGTGAAATTCTGCCCGATGAGTGAGGAACCGACGACTCGTCCGCCCGATTCCAGCATCGAGCCGTTGGCCTTGTCGTGGAAGACCAGCTGTCCCAGACCCGTCATGACGAATGTGTGGAGCACACCGACGACGAGGGTGAGTACCAGGATGGCCTTGAGGCCGACCCACAGATTGCGCAATGTGGTGTTCACGGTGATCTCCTGCCACTTCAGAATCCGGGGATGAGCCGGACCAACAGATCGATGAGCCAGATGCCGACGAACGGGACGATGATGCCGCCGACACCGTAGATGGTGAGATTTCGCCGCAACGCCTGGGCGGCGGACACGGCACGGTACCTGACCCCCTTGAGGGCCAAGGGCACCAGGGCAATGATGACGAGCGCGTTGAAGATCACCGCCGACAGCACCGCCGAGGAGGACGAGTGCAGACCCATGACATTGAGCTTGGACAATCCCGGATGGATACCCATGAACATGGCCGGGATGATGGCGAAGTACTTGGCGATGTCGTTGGCGATCGAGAAGGTCGTCAATGCGCCGCGGGTGATGAGCACCTGTTTTCCGATGGCGACGATGTCGATGAGCTTGGTCGGATCGGAGTCGAGGTCGACCATGTTGCCGGCCTCCTTGGCTGCCGAGGTGCCGGTGTTCATGGCGACGCCGACGTCGGCCTGTGCCAGGGCGGGGGCGTCATTGGTGCCGTCACCGGTCATGGCGACCAATCGTCCACCCTCCTGCTCGGCCTTGATGTAGGCGAGCTTGTCCTCGGGGGTGGCCTCGGCGATGAAGTCGTCGACGCCGGCCTCCTTGGCGATGGCGGCGGCGGTCAGGGCATTGTCACCGGTGACCATGACGGTGCGGATACCCATGCGACGCAGCTCCTCGAAGCGCTCGGTGAGGCCTTCCTTGACGATGTCCTTGAGGTGGACGATGCCGAGGGCCCCACCACGTCCGCCGGGTCGACGCACGGCGACCACCAGAGGGGTTCCACCACTGTTGGAGACGGCCTGCACGCGAGTGTCCAGCTCGGTGGACAGCTGGGTGTCCAGCGGCTCGCCATTGACCTCCTCCAGCCAGGCGAGCACCGCCGAGGCAGCACCCTTGCGGATGTTCGTGCCGTCGGGAAGGTCCAGACCAGACATGCGGGTCTGGGCGGTGAAGGGCACGACGGCCCCGCCCACCTCACCGTCGGCGAATCCTTGTTTTCGGGCCAGGGCGACGAGGGAGGTGCCCTCCGGGGTCGGGTCGGCCAAGGAGGACTGGGCTGCGGCGTCGCGCAGTTCGGCGGCGTCGACCCCGGGCATGGTGACGAATTCGCTGGCTCGACGGTTGCCGTGGGTGATGGTGCCGGTCTTGTCGAGCAGCAGGGTGGTGACGTCACCGGCGGCCTCCACGGCACGCCCGGACATCGCCAGCACGTTGTGCTGTACCAGACGATCCATACCCGCGATGCCGATGGCCGACAGCAGGGCACCGATCGTCGTCGGGATGAGGCAGACGAGCAGGGAGACGAGCATCGGGGTGCCCACCGATCCGGCGTCGTAGGAGGCGATCGGGTTGAGGGCGAGGGCGACGATGACGAAGACGATCGACAGACTCGCCAGCAGGATGTTGAGGGCGATCTCGTTGGGGGTCTTCTGGCGTGCCGAACCCTCCACCAGGGCGATCATGCGGTCGACGAAGGTCTGGCCGGGTTTGGAGGTGATGCGCACGACGATGCGGTCGGACAGCACCCGGGTGCCGCCGGTGACGGCCGAACGGTCGCCGCCGGACTCGCGCACCACTGGGGCCGACTCACCGGTGATGGCCGACTCGTCGATCGAGGCGATACCAGCGATGACGTCCCCGTCACCGGGGATCGTCTGACCGGCGACGACCACGACGACGTCCGACAGGGCGAGGTCGCCTGAGGAGACCTCCGTCGTCGCGGCCTCGAGGGCGGCCGGGTCGTTGCTCGCATCGTAGTTGACGACGCGGTGGGCGACGGTGGTGGTGCGGGTCCTGCGCAGGGTCTCGGCCTGGGCCTTGCCACGTCCCTCGGCCACCGACTCGGCAAGATTGGCGAAGATCACCGTCAACCACAGCCACCCGGCCACGATCCACACGAAGGAGCCGGGCACCGATGCCTCACTGGAAATCTGCGAGTCTTTCGTGAGAGCCTCGATGATCGCCAGGATCGTCGTGAGGACGGCACCGACCCACACCAGGGCCATGACCGGGTTGTGGAACTGGTCACGAGGATTGAGCTTGCGCAGCGCACCGGGCAGGGCCTGACACAGCTGAGCGGCGCTCCAGGCGCTGTTGGGGGATTTTTTCGAGATCTCGCCCTCCTCGTTCCGCTCGGGCGAGCTCGTCACATCGACAGTTGACATCACAGGAGTCCTTCCGCGAGCGGTCCGAGGGACAGGACCGGGAAGAAGACGAGAGCGGTGACCAGGATCGCGGTGAACACGACCAGGCCGACGAAGAGGTTGGAGTGGGTGGGCAGAGTCCCGACAGTGGTGGGAGCCCTACCCTGCCGAGCCAGGGAGCCGGCCAAGGCCAGCACCAGGATGATCGGGATGAAACGTCCGAGGGCCATGACGACGCCAATGGCCGAGGCCATCCAAGGGGTGTCGGCGATGAGCCCGGCGAAGGCCGAACCGTTGTTGTTGGCCCCCGAGATGAAGGCGTAGACGAGCTCGGTGAGCCCGTGCGGTCCGGGGTTGGAGATCGAGGAGCCCAGCACCGAGTTGCGCGCTCCCGGAATCGTGAGGCTCAGTGCCACCCCGCCGATGACGAGCACCGGCATGACGAGTATGTACAGTGAGGCGATCTTCATCTGCGTCGGGCCGATCTTCTTGCCAAGGTACTCCGGGGTGCGCCCGACCAGCAGGCCGGCGATGAACACCGCGATGACGGCGATGACGAGCATTCCGTACAGTCCGGTGCCCACGCCTCCGGGGCTCACTTCACCGAGCATCATGGTGAGCAACGGCATCATGCCACCCAGGGCGGTGTAGGAGTCGTGCATCGAGTTGACGGCACCGGTGGAGGTACTGGTCGTCGCATTGGCGAAGAACACCGACTGCACCAGACCGAACCGCTGCTCCTTGCCCTCCATGGCCGATCCGGCCAGTCGTGACGCAGTGCCCGAACCGGTGAATTCGAAGGCGGCCGTGGCGGCAAGGGTGAGGAGGAACAGGGTGGCCATGGCCTTGAGGATCGCCATGCCTTGACGTCTGTCGCCGACCATCGTACCGAAGGTGCGCGGCAACGAGAAGGGGATGACGAGGATGAGGAAGGTCTCGAAGAAGCTCGTCCAGGCCTGGGGGTTCTCGAAGGGGTGGGAGGAGTTGGCATTGTAGAAGCCACCTCCGTTGGTGCCGAGTTCCTTGATGGCCTCCTGGGAGGCCACGGGTCCGCCGGGGATGGTCTGGACGTGGCCGGCCAGGGTGGTGACCGTCCTGAACCCCTCGAGGTTCTGCACGACTCCACCGGCCATGAGCACGATGGCGCCGATGGCTGCGCCCGGCAGCAGGACGCGCCCGGTGATGCGCACCAAATCCACCCAGAAATTGCCGATGGCGGTGCTGTCGCGACGAGCCAGCCCGCGTATCAGGGCCACGGCAACGGCGATACCGGTGGCGGCCGAGACGAAGTTCTGCACCACGAGTCCGGCGAACTGCACGGTGTAGCCCAAGGTGGTTTCGGGCGAGTAGGCCTGCCAGTTGGTGTTGGTGACGAAGGAGATGGCCGTGTTGAAGGCCACCTGCGGGGTGACCGGGCCGTCTCCCAGGGAGAATGGCAGCCACTGCTGGATGCGTTGCAGCAGGTAGAGGAGGAGCACACCCATGAGGCTGAACGCCAGCACGGAACGGGCGTAGGCCGACCAGTTCTGTTCCTTGCCGGGGTCCACACCGATGATGCGGTACGTCCAGCTCTCCACCTTGGTGTCCCCGTCACCTTCCAAGGTGGTGGCGATGTGATCGCCCAGCGGTTTGTGCGCCAGGCCCAGCATGACGGCCATGACAGCGGTCGTCATGAGAAGACAGATCCAGTTCATCAGAATTTCTCCGGATGGATGAGGGCGTGCAGCAGGAAGAGGACTGCGACGACCCCCAGAACTGCGGCGATGGCATTCATGACGTCAATGGGGCTCATGACAGGGATCTCGCCCCCTTCACGGCGAGATCGCACAGGACGAACAGCGCGATGGCTCCAAGTACGTAGGCGACGTCAAGCACGTGGGACTCCGTTCGGACGACCGGCTGCGCCGGGGGTACCAGCTTGGTACCCGTCTCGATGCAACTCCCTGGCCCGACCTTGTGTCGCCCTTGCACACGGAATCCATACGGGTGGCTGCGACCCCTCCGGCTCGCCCCGTTCGGCCAGTGACGCTATTTCTCGCCGTGAAAGTGGTTCTGGTGCCAGCGGTGTCGACTCACACTCTGCTCACGGATCACCGACGTCGCTGTCCATCATCGAAGCTGAACCGCCTCGCCCGTGCCCGGCGGGCCGACTCCATGGTGGAGAGCAGTCTGCCGTCCATCTGTGTGGCTCCGCCGGCAGACCGCAGTAGGGGATTGGTCAGCTGCAGAGCGCGGAAAGCTGCTCAGCTCCAACGGGCTCGTCAGTTTGGGCGGGGATCACCGCCCAGCGCGTGGCGATGGTCGAAACGAGCTCCAACTGTTGTTGCTCAGAGTGGGCCCGAACGGCAAGTAGCGGACTGGTGGGACTGGCCGCGGCGAGAGAGTTGTTCATCACCCACGCCCACGGTCGAATGTTGGCGCGTTCGAGATCCGCGGCGAGAGCTCGTGCCTCGGTGACCGGCGTGGTCTCCGGAAGGGTGACGACCACGATCTTGGTGGAGTTCAGATTCAACGTGTAACGAGGGACGGTTGTGGAGGGTGAGGTCGCGGATACACAACTGGGTGGGCATTTGCCCGATGAGGTGAGAAGCGCCACGGAGCATCACACGGCCGTCGTCGTTGGTGGTGGCCAGTCCGGCCTAGCCACGGCATACTACCTGCGGCGCTACGAAATGGACTTCTTGATCTTGGACAATCAAGAGGAACCCGGCGGAGCGTGGTTGCACGCGTGGCCTTCACTGACGCTTTTCTCCGCCGCGGCGTTTTCCAACCTGCCCGGCTGGCCTATGCCGCAGTACCCGGGGTACCCGCCGGCAAGCCATGTCATCGACTACCTCGAACACTACGAACGACGGTACGACCTCCCGGCTAGGCGCCCAGTGCACGTGCGCAGCGTGTCCCACGACGGAGGGATGTTCTTCCTAGATTCGACCGTCGGCCAATTCACAGCGGACCACGTTGTCGCGGCCACCGGCACGTGGTCCGCGCCCTTCGTGCCCCCACTATCCCGGCACCTTCCGCGGCCGCCAGTGGCACTCGTCGACCTACCCCGGCCCCGAACCATTCCGCGGCGCGAAGGTCGCGGTGGTCGGCGGGGCGAACTCGGGGGCCCAGATCGCCGCGGACCTCCTCGTGACGTCGGAGGTCACATGGTTCACGCTTGAGCGGCCGCGCTGGATGCCTGATGATGTCGATGGCCGCGATCTCTTTCTCCGCAGCCGCCGCCGGATTCTCGGTGGCGATTCCGGCCCGAACCTCGGGGACATTGTCGCGCTTCCTCATCTCCGTGAGCTCTGCGATTCCGGCCCGCTCAGCGCTACCCCCATCTTCGATAGTTTGAGCGAGCTCGACCACGACCATCTGATCTGGTGCACTGGTTTCCGTCCGGCCCTCGGCCCATTCCGCCACCTCATGCGTGGTCGCGAACCCGCGGTGAAGAATCTGCATCTCGTCGGCTACGGCAACTGGACCGGCGACGGCTCGGCAACCCTGATGGGTGTCGGGCCCTTTGCCAAACACACTGCCCGGGTAGTCGCGGGCCGTGTCGATGAAGCACGGCAGCACGAGTTTTGAAATGGCGCCAACGTAACTCGACTCAGCGCTTCGCTTGCGCAGCCCGCAGGCCGTTCAAAATCACGATGACTTCGGCGACCTCGTGAACCAACACGACGGCGGCCAGGCCCAGCACGCCGCTGATCGCCAGCGGCATCAACACGATGATGATGGCCAGAGACAGCACGATGTTTTGGTTGATGATCCTGCTGCCTCGGCGGGCGTGCTGCAGCGCCTGCGGGATCAGCCGGAGGTCGTGGCCGGTGAAGGCGACGTCAGCGGACTCGATCGCGGCGTCAGAACCGGTCGCTCCCATCGCGATGCCCACCGTCGCGCCCGCCAATGCCGGAGCGTCATTGATGCCGTCGCCGATCATCGCCGTCGGCGTCTTGGAGGAGAGTTCGGCGACGATGCTTGCCTTGTCCTCTGGGCGCAGCTCGGCGCGCACGTCGTCGATTCCGGCGATTGCAGCCAGCGCCCGGGCGGTGCGAGTGTTGTCGCCGGTGAGCATGCTCACTTCCACGCCGTTGGCGTGCAGGGTCTGCACGGCTTCGGGTACCTCGGGCCGCAGCTCGTCGCGGACCCCGATCGCCCCGGCTAGGGCGCCATCGACGGTGACCAAGACGCAGGTCTGGCCCTCGGACTCCATGCGCTCAACGTCTGCCTTCAGTGGCCCGGTATCGATCCACCGGGGGCTGCCCACCAGCACCCGTCGGCCTTCGACGGTGCCGCCGATGCCGTGTCCGGCTTCCTCGCTGATGTCTAGGGCGGCGGGTGCTTCGGGCCCCGCTGCCGCGATCGCCGCGGCGAGAGGGTGCGTCGACTGCTGCTCAACTGCTGCCGCGAAGGCAAGCACCTGCGCCCGATCGAATCCGTCTGCCGGGACCACGCCGGTAACCTCGGGCTGGTTGCCAGTGAGGGTTCCGGTCTTGTCCACCGCCAGGTGACGGATGCCGCCGAGCCGCTCGAACGCCGCGCCGGACTTGATGACCACGCCAAACTGGCTGGCCGCGCCGATCGCGGCCACGACCGTCAGCGGCACGGAGATTGCTAGCGCGCACGGCGACGCTGCGACCAGAACCACCAACGCACGCGTGATCCACGTCTCGGGGTCGCCCAGCAGCGAGCCGATCACGCCGACCAGCACTGCCAGGATCATCACTCCGGGCACTAGGGGTTGGGCAATCCGGTCGGCGATCCGGGCGCGGTCGCCCTTTTCCGCCTGCGCCTGCTCGACCAGGTCCACGAGTGTGGTCAGTGAGTTGTCCGTTCCAGCTGCGGTCGTTTCGACCTCCAGCGCACCGGCGGAGTTGATCGCTCCCGCGGGGACCTCGTCGCCGGGCGCGACCTCCTCCGGAATGGATTCTCCGGTGATCGCTGAGGTGTCAAGGCTGGAGCGCCCAGACCGAATGATGCCGTCCGTGGCGATCCGCTCCCCGGGGCGCACGAGCATCAGCTCACCAGCCACGAGGTCCTTCGCTGCGACCTCGACCGCCGTGCCGTCGCGTAGCACCGTCGCGGTTTGCGGTACCAACTTCAACAGTGCCCGCAGTCCGCCCTGGGCCCGGTCCATCGCCTTGTCTTCCAGTGCCTCGACGATCGAGTATAGGAACGCTAGCGCCGCGGCCTCTCCGACGAAGCCGAGGATCACCGCACCAACCGCGCTGATCGTCATCAGCAGGCCAATGCCGAGCTTGCGCTTCGTGACAAGGTTCCGGATCGCTCCAGGCGCGAACGTGTATGCGCCCAACAGCAGGCCGACCCAGAACAGTACTGTCGCGGGTGTCTCCAGCCCGGACCAGTCCAACGCCAGGCCTATGCAGAGGGCTACGCCGGAGAAGATCGGCAGTAGCAACTCGGGGTCCTTCCACCATGGCCGATCGAGCTCTTCGATCTCCGTGGCGGGTTCGTGTTCGCACCCACACGCTGAGCTCATGCGTCCGCTCCCTTCTCGCCGCAGCCGGGCACCGAACACTCAGGGTCGATGCAGGGGGCGTTTTCGTCGACAGCCAACTTCGCGTTCACCAGCGCGTCGAGCGCTGCCGCGAGGTGCGGATCGGCGATTTCGTAGCGGGTCTTGCGGCCCTCTGGCTCGGCGACGACGATGCCGCAGTCGCGCAGGCAGGTCAGGTGGTTCGAGACGTTCGAGCGGGTCAGATTCAAGCTGTCCGAGAGCACGGCCGGGTAGCTCGGGCCGTCGAGTAGGGTCATCAGGATTCTGGAACGCGTCGGATCCGCCATGGCCCGGCCGAGCCGGTTCATGACGTCGAGGCGTGAAGCAATGGTCAGCATGTGCTGAACTATACATCATCCACTGAACTATTCAACACGCACTGAACTGACATTGGAGCGAAGAGCTTGCGACTTGCGGGAATTAGTCGATGAGATAGCCGGTAACTGGGCCTTCGCGGTTCGGCAGCCAACCCAACGCGGGGGCGACGTGCGTGGCGAAGCTGTCCAAGATCTTCACGTTGACGTCCACGCCCATCCCGGTGGGGATGGTGTTAACGAGAAAGTAACTGTGCAACGAGATACCGTGTGGTCTGGGTCCTGCAGCTGGGTGAGAGGAGTCGTGACGTGCCCATGCTGCGTCTCATCGAGGTGCCGGGTGATGTCGCGATGATAGGCACCGGTGGCGTCCATGAGCAGCAGAGTGTGTCCGGTGGGGGCAGTGTCCATGACGACGAACTGGTCGTGTGCCTTGTCCACAGTGCGGCTGAACTGCTGGAAGACGGCGATCTCCTCGGTGCAGGGACTCATCAGGTCCTCGGCAAGGGCAGCGCGTCCGGCATCGCTGAGCTTCGTGCCCTTGGAAGCCATGACACGGTCTCGGTACTCCTGGGTGGCCTGTGCGGGATCGATGGCGCTGACTTCGAGTCCGGGGACATCGCTGCCGAGCGTTGTCGTCAAGTGGGCGGCGGGATCGGTGGTGGTGAGCAGGACCTTCTTGCCGCGCTGCACCAGTGCGATGGCAATCGCCGCAGCGACAGTGGTCTTGCCGACTCCACCCTTGCCCATCGCCATGACCAGGCCGTGGTCCTTCTGGGCGAGTTCGTCGACCAGGCAGGTGAGTCGGGGTGGAATTGCATCGGGGGTGTCAGTCGGACTCGCAGCGGCATCGTCAGTCGGAGTCTCGGCTCCTTGGTTGAACAACGTCGTGAGGGCTTCCGGGCCAATCATGTTGGTCGCCTTGAGCTCGATCGTGTCTCGCGGAAGCGCAGCCAGCGTCGGTGACATGCCATTGACAGCAGCCTGCTCGCGGGCATGGATGGTGCGCGAGAAGTCATCGGTTGCAGCAGCGGATGGCAACTGGCCATTGACCACCAGGTTGGTGGCGTGTATGTCCAGCTCAGCCAACTCGTCCAGGGTACGGGCCACTTCGCTGAGCGTCGACTGCTGGGCTCGGGCGACCAGGACCAGTCGTGTCTGCGCCGTGTCGGTCAGGGTCTGGATTGCGGCCTGATAGGTGGCGCGGTTCTTCTCCAGTCCGCTCATCGGCCCCAGGCATGAGACATCACCTTTGCCAGCATCGAGATAACTGGTCCAACTACCTGGCAGCTGCAGCAGACGAATGGTGTGGCCTGTTGGTGCGGTGTCGAAGATGATGTGGTCGTAGTCGCGAGTCGTCTCAGGATTGGCCAGGAGGTCAGTGAACTCGTTGAACGATGCAATCTCGGTGGTGCACGAGCCAGACAGCTGTTCGGTGATCTCCTTGATCTCCTTGGCCGGTAAAATGGCGCGGACTGGGTCGAGGATCTTGTTTCGGTATTCCTCTGCCGCCTCATCGGGGTTGATTTCCAAGGTGGCCAGTCCCGGCACCTGTTCGATGGGGGTGACTCGGTTGCCGATCGTTGCCCCGAAGACCTGGGCGACATTGCTTGCCGGATCGGTGCTGACCAGCAGAACTCGCTTGCCCTGTCGGGCCAAGTGGACAGCTGTGGCACACGCGATGCTTGTCTTGCCCACACCGCCCTTGCCAGTGAAGAAGAAGTGCCGTGGGGCCTCAGCAAGGAATTTCATCATCACAATCTCCCGTGGACATCGACGAGATCAGCGGCAGCCGGATTCGGTGGAGGGTGCATTGGTGGAGTCACAGCATCCGCCGACGGCAGGAACGGGCAGTATGGTTTGTGAGCCACAGCAGGACGAGGGGGTTGCCGTGTCCGAGGAGCAGCATTCCGTACGTGAAGTGTCAGTCAGACCTGCATAGCGCTCGAGTTCCTCCAGTCGGGGATGACGTCCTGTCAGGACCGTCACATCGTCGACCAGCGTCAGTGGAAGACCTTCCGACCCAGCGGTCCTCAGGAAATTGACCACCACAGGGTTGTGGGCGAACTGGCTCGGCTCACTGGCCAAGTTGGCTCGTTCGATGTCCACACCGCGTGTCTTGAGTTCACTGACAGCGGCTGTGAAATCCACCAGTTCCTGGTCAAGCTGCGGCCCACACACTCCCGTGTTGCAACACAGTGCGGGCTCGAATACGCGAATGACTGGCATGATGAGAACCTCCGCGAGAAAGGAATCCGACACCCAACGTATTGACAGGTGTCTATATGGGTGAGAGTAGCAAAATATAGATGACTGTCAATATGTGAGGTATCATCCACCCATGACCATGCCAATTGAGTCGCAGTCGGAGGCGGGGGGCTGCCTACCTGGCGGATCCACGATCTCACCCCGGCACGCTGAGCAGGTGGCACTCGTGGCCAAGGCACTGTCGGATCCGGTGCGGCTGCGAATCTTCCACCACATCGCAGCGAGCCGGTGTTCGAGTGTGTGCGCATGCAATCTGTCCGAGGTCTTCGGCGTGACGCAACCCACTCTGTCGCATCATCTGAAGAAGCTTGTGGAAGCTGGTCTGGTGAACCGTGAAATGCGTGGACGCTGGGCACACTTCACCCTTCGACCTGAGGGGATTCAGCCCCTCACGAACCTCTTGGGAGGCCTCCGGTGACAAGTGCCGATCGCCGTCAGCGGTGTTCGTGCATGTGAAGAGCGTTGGCAGGAGCTGGACGGCTCCAGCACCCCTGCGTCATCCGTCTGATCGATGGAAGGTGATGAAGCCGACTGCTCCCGGCTCTCGAGATCAACACTCGTCCCTCCGGGCTCCAGAACGGCAACAAGGCCCGAATCGGGACCATCGAGAGTGGCGAGGATTCGGGCCTTGTGGTTGTGGAGCATAGGGGGTTCGAACCCCTGACCTATTGCTTGCAAAGCAATCGCGCTACCAACTGCGCCAATGCCCCAATGGACCTCGACATTCTATGCCACAACGACGCAGATGCGAAATGGGGCTGCTGGATCGCCTGCAGGGGTGACGCTCCAGCGGGTGGCCTCCGGTGACGGCTCAGCCTGCCAGGTCGAGCAGACGGTCGGGCGAGATCACCTCGACCTCGAAACCAGCCTCGCGCAGCTGCGGGGCGAGAACACTCGCCTGGCCGCTGATGCCGATCTGCCAGGCCGTGACGTCCAGCAGTTGCTGCCAGGCCTCGTTGGCCGAGTCATGGCCCACCCGTGCCAGGCGGGTGAAGTGCTCGTCGATCCAGCTGCTGTCCAGCCCGGCCAGGTGGAGCACGGCGAGCTGGGCGGAGACCGCCTCCGCGGTGTCGTACTGCAGGGGAGCCACCCCGACCAGATGGTCACGGGCCTGGTCCACCTCGGTGCGGCCCAGCGGGTCACCGGCGGCGTCGAGGATCTGCATCGTCGTCACGAGGGCCTCGGCGGCCACCTCGGTACGAAATGCCCCGCTCACCGCGGCAATGGCACCACACTTCATCGGCCGCACCGACATGCCGACCCCGTACGACCAACCCTTCTCCTCACGCAACACCGAGTTCAGACGCGAGGAGAACGTACCGCCCAGGGCAGCTGCGGCCACCTTGAGCGCAGGCCACAGCCGGTGGTCACGTCCGGGGGTGCCCAGCTGGAGGCGTACGTCGGCCTGCACGGCGTCCGGACGATCGACGAGCAGCACTCGGCGTGCTGCGGCGGTGGTGGTGAGCTCACGCGTCGACTCGGCCCGTGGGGTGCCGGTCCACTGCTCCAACACGTCCAGATCCACCTCGTCGGCATGGTCACCGGCCACCACGAGCACACCACGGCCGGGTCGCCACATCTGGTTCCAGAACTCACGCACCCGCTCGGCGTCGATGGTGGCCAAGGTGCTCATCGACCCGGCTGAGGCTCGGGACAGTCTGCTGGAGCATGGCCACAGCAGACGGTTGGCAGCCAGTTGGGCCAGGGACGGGCCACTGTGGGCGGTGCGGGCCAGTTGGGCCACCGACGCGTCCACCTGACGGCCCACGTCAACGGGGTCCAGTGCGGTGCTGATGAGCAGCTCGGCGAAGAGCTCCATGCCCGTCGGGAGCTGCTCACCCGGCACGTCCAGGCTCAGCATGGTTGACGTCTGCATCGCACTGCCGCCGTAGCTGGCGGCAATCTGCTCCATCTGCTCGGCGAACTCGTGGCCGGGATGGGGCGCCGTGCCCTCGTCGGCGGTGCGCACCGTGACGGCCCCGATCCCCTCCAGATCGGTGGGCTCGCTGGCCAACGGCACGTCCAGGGCGAGCTGGACGCTCATGACCTCCTGGCCGGGAAGTGGCACGGTGAGCACCGTGAGACCATTGCCGAGCTCCCGACGCTCGACGTGGGGAAAGGTCCACGCCGATCCCGTCGTCACCGTCGGACGCGGCCGCAGCGGTGCCTGCTGTACCTGTGGAGCAGGATCCTTCGGAGATGTCTGGCTCGGCGGTGTGGCATGACTCATCGGGCGTCCTCCTCGTCATCGTTGGCTCCATCGGTCACCGAATCGGTCTGCTCGGCGGTGTGGATGACCATCGAAGCCTGGCTCGGATCCAGCAACTCGGCTGCCTCGCCCACCTGTTCGCACGTCATGGCGGCCATCAGGTCGAACTCGTCGTGGCACTGGCGTGCGTCGCCCAGGATCTGGTGTGCGGCGTTGAGTACGTCCGCCCGGGTATCGGCGGTGGCCCAACTCTCCAACCAGTCTCGCTGCGCCTGGGCCCGGCAGCGAGCCATCTCCTGCGGCGTCGGGGGCTGGGCGGCCAACTCGGTGAGCAGCGGGTCGAGCTCGCGGCGGAACCGCTCCACGCTCACCCCCGGTTTCAGATGCGCCGCCACGATCGCCGTCGAGCGCTGTCGGGACAGCCCCAGGCTGTTCGCCGAGACACCGTCCACCAGACCCAACTCCCGGTCCAACCGGCGCACCAGCCGGGACGACATGCCCCCGGCCAACACCGACAGGGCCATGTCGCAGGCCACCGCCGTGGGATCGGCCGTGTGGGTGGGGCCAGTCGGGCAGGTGTGATCGGACATCGGGGTCGTGTCGGCTGCCGGGCTGGCAACGGGTGGCACCGGCCAGGTGAGCACCACCGAGGTGCGCGGTACGTCACGCACGATCGTCCGGTTGCGTCGCGCACTGTCCAGATGGATCCCGCCCCGGCGATGCTGCGGAGCCGGTGCCCCGGTGTCACTCACCGGGGCGAAGTATCGTTCGGCGAGTCGCAACGCCTCCTCGGCGTCGACACAGCCACTGATCACCAGGGAGGCATTGGACGGGCGGTACCACCGGTCGTGGAAGGCGACGACGTCGTCCAGGCTGGCGGCGTCCAGATCATGCTCCGATCCGATGGGGGAGTGGCCGTAGGGCTCGTCGGCGTCATACTGGCTTGCCAACACGGCGTCGAGCAGGTCGCCGTAGGGGCTGTTGTCGTAGCGCTGCCGCTTCTCCTCCTTGACGACGTCACGCTGGGTGGTGAGGCTCTCCTCGGTGACGGCCAGGTGCGCCATGCGCTCGGCCTCCAGCCACAGACCCAGCTCCAGCGCTCCGGGTGGCACCAGCTCGAAGTAGTTCGTCCGATCGAAGCTCGTCGTGGCATTGGCCGACCCGCCGACCGCCTCGATCGTTGCCAGATGTTCACCTGAGGCGATGCCACTGGTGGTGCCGGAGAACATGAGGTGCTCGAAGAGGTGGGCGAAACCGTCGCGTCCAGGTTGTTCGTCGGCGGATCCGACGTTGTACCACAGGTTGATCGCCACTGCGGGCAGGGTGAGATCCGAGTCGACGATGACGTCCAGGCCATTGTCCAGGGTGGTGGTGACGAGTGCGTCCAGATTCGGCATGACACCGAGCATAGGTGCTGATCCGGGTGCGATGGGGGCTGGCGGAGTGCTGGATGCCCAGGGAGGGCTGGTTCGTGCAGCGCCGAGTTGCTTGGCACGACGCCGTACTCTGGGGGCCATGCAGACGCGCCGACTTGAAGTTTCCCATGCTCTGCAGCGTCGCCGTGCCCTGGAGCAGTTGTGGAGCCCCCAGGTGGACCTCAACGCCCCCACCCAGTGCGACGCGGACCCCATGCTGGTACGTGCAGCCTTGCACCACGGGGAACCCCGTGAGGAACCATGCCCAGTGTGCGAGTCGCCCCAGTTGGTACTTTTGCGGTATACATTTGGTTCTCAGCTCGGACAATTCTCCGGACGTATTCGTACGGTTGCCGAGCTGGAGGAAATGGAACACGAATTCGGGGAGTTTCGGGTCTACGAGGTCGAGGTGTGCCCCGACTGTGGGTGGAACCACGTCCTGACCCACTACGTCCTGGGTGACGGCAGGCGACGCCGGCCGCCTCGTCACCAACCCACCGTGGAGGATATCTATGGCTGAACGATCCCGCGCACGACGTGGCTCGAGACGTGGTTCGACCAGGTCGGGACGCGCGAGGACGTCGCGCTCGTCGACTCGTGGCAGGCGGCGTCGCAGTCCACTACGACGAGTGCTGCGGGGACTGCTCATCCTCATTCTCGTCATGGTCATGGCCATCGTCGCGGCCGGGGCGGTGTTCTACCATCGCACCGAGCTGCCCGACCCCAACAAGGGGTTCTCGTCGAACACGTCGTTCATCTACTACAACGACTCGGCATCGAAGATCGGTAGTTTCTCGGTGCAGAATCGTCAGTCGATCACCTACGACGAGATGCCCCAGAACCTCAGGGACGCAGTCGTCTCGGCCGAGAACCGCACCTTCTGGAGCGACCCCGGGATCTCGGTGAAAGGTATGTCTCGAGCTGCGTTCAGCGTGCTCAGGGGTGGCGATGTCCAGGGCGGATCGACGATCACCCAGCAGTACATCAAGGTGCTCTACCTGTCCCAGGAACGCACCATGCAGCGCAAGCTCAAGGAACTCGTCCTGGCCGACAAGATGGGCCGCAAGGTGCCCAAGGAGGACATCCTCGCCGGCTACCTCAACACCATCTACTTCGGGCGCGGCGCCTATGGCGTCCAGGCGGCGGCCAAGGCATACTTCAACATCGATGCCAAGGATCTCGACCTGAGGCAGGCCGCGGTGCTCGCCGCCGTGCTCAACAATCCCACCCTCTTCGATCCCAGCGATGGACCGGCGGCACGGGAGCGTCTGCTCGGACGCTACCGCTACGTCCTGGACGGCATGCTCGAGATGGGCAGGATCAGCCAGAACGATCACGACGCTGCCTCGCACGCATTGCCCGATTTCCCCGACGTGCCCGTCAACAACCGTTGGCAGGGAACCAAGGGATACCTCCTCAAGCTCGTCCAGGACGAACTCGTCGCCCAGGGGTTCACCGAGTCCCAGATCGCTGGCGGCGGTCTCAAGGTCACCACCACCTTGGACCCCAAGGTGCAGCAGGCGGCCGTTGACGCCGGGCAGAGGTACAAGAGGATCGCCGGCAACAATGCTGGTGACGACGGGCCGGCGAGACTGCACCCCGCCATCGCCTCGGTCGATGCCAGGACCGGCGGTGTCCTGGGAATCTACGGCGGCGACGACTACGTCAGGAACTCCCGCAACTGGGCGACGACCGCCCGTCCGGGAGCCTCCAGCATCAAGACCTACGCCGTCATTGCCGCGTTGCGCAATGGTTTCAGCCTGCAGTCCGCCCTGGAGGGCAACACCTTCACCCCCAAGGGCGATTCGAAACCGGTGCGCAATGAGTTCCACCACGAGTACGGCACGGTGAGCTTGCAGACGGCGACCGAGAAGTCCATCAACACTGCCTTCGTCGACGTCGTCTCACGCATGAAGAATGGCCCGGCCCAGGTGATCAAGGCCGCCAACGACGCTGGGGTGCCCAAGGGGGACGGATGGGACCTCAACAACCGTATCGCCCTGGGCACCGCCGAGGTGAGTCCGCTGGACCAGGCTGCCGGATACGCCACCCTTGCCAATGACGGGGTGCGCATGCCCACCCACTTCGTCGCCAAGGTCGTCGGGCCGCAGGGCAACACCCTGTATGAGAACAAGACCAAGGGCGCCCAGGCCATCGAGCCAGACATTGCCCGCGACACCACCCATGCGTTGCGTTCCGTGGTCGAGCAGGGCACCGGTGCGGCAGTGTCCCGACTCGGTTACCAGGTGGCTGGCAAGACCGGCACCAACGGCGTCGGCGACAAGATCACCTCCGCCTGGTTCGTGGCCTACACCAAGCAGATCTCCACTGCCGTCATGTTCGTCGCAGGTGACGGCGGCACCGACGACCTCGACCCGTTCCATGCCCCGGACAACCCGACCTTCTTCGGTGGCACGTACCCGGCACGCACCTGGGCAGCCGTCATGGAAGTGGCCATGAAGGGCAAGGAGCATGAGAGGTTCGCCGGCAGGCAGGGCGTGAACCTGTGGGGCAAGCACCACGGCGAGGACATCGACGACCACATCGTCCCCGCCACGCCGCACCCCCGATCCACTGACGGTACCGCCGCCACGCCGACTCCCAGGGGACACGAGGACGGCCGGCACGAGAGCACGCCGCCGACACACTCGCCCATCGCGAGCCCGACGGTGCAACCCACGCGCACGCCGGCACCCGACACCCCGGTACGGCCCAGCAGACCGAGCCGCCCCTCGGTGCGGCCACGACCGAACAGACCGACAATCAGCCCCATCAGACCCACGCATCAGCCAGTGAGACCGACGCCGCGCCCAGTGGGACCGACGACACAGCCGCACGAGGTTGGTCCCGACGATCTCAAGGAAGGCTAGTCTGCTCTCGTGACCCAGCCCCAAGACAGCACCAGTACCGGTGACCACTCCGTCGCTCCTGCGTGGCATCGCTCCCTGCCCTCCCGGTGGGGACTGGACGCCTGGCTCGGAGGCCCGGTGGGACGCCATGCCCATCCGCGAGGTGAATTCTTCGACCCGGCCCGGTGGGCGATCGGTGCGGCGATCCTCACCTGGGTGCTGACGATCCTGCGTCACCAACCCTGTGCACACACCGGTGCCAGTGGTCAGTTCAACCGGTATCAGCGGCTGTGCTACTCCGACATCCCGGTGATCTTCACCTCCTCGGGGATGGGTAGGGGCGGCGCGTTGCTGGCAGAGCGATCCGTGCGCCAGTCCCCGATCACCGTGGCCATCATGGCCGTCAATCGTTGGCTCGTGGGCCACCTTGGCTGGGTGGTGGGGCCGACCGCCACCGATCAGCAGGTCACCCAGGCCGCCAATGCCTACTGGGCCCTGTCAAGTGTGCTGTTGTTCCTCGGTCTCCTTGCGACGGTCGTGGGTGTCATGCTGCTCGGACGCGGCAGCGACATCCCATCGCCCCGACCGGCCACCAGCGCAACGACACCCACCGCTGCTGTGGTCACCGAGGTCGCAGCACGGACTCGTCGACGTAGCTGGGACGTGTTCCTCGTCGCCTGCAGCCCGCTGGTTCTCGCAGCCGGCATGGTCGACTTCACCCTGGTGCCGGTGGGATTCATGACCCTCTCGTTGCTCGCCTGGGCCACCAGGCGTCCGGTACTGGCCGGAGTGCTGGCCGGGTTGGCGGTCTCCGGCAGCCTGCAGACCGCCGTGGTCGTCCTCGCCGTCGTCGTCCTGTGCCTGCGTGCGGGCAAGCTCGCCTCGCTGGGACGGTACCTGGGGCCAGCCGCGGGTGTTCTGGTCATCTGCCACGGTGTTGCCGCCGCGCTCTCCCCGGCCACCTGGAAGGCCACCCTGGCCGCGACCTTCGGGCCTCAGGTGGGCTTGGGCAGCCTGTGGTTCATCTTCCAGGACGCCACCAAGGACTCCATCGCGCACGTCGGTGTGCTGAGCAGCGTCCTTGCTGCCGCGGGCTTGCTGTGGCTCACCTGGTTCGTCTGGCGGCTTCCGCGTCGGCCCCGAGTGGCCCAGGTGGCCCTCGTCGCCCTCGTCATCATCTTCGTGGCCTACAAGTCGTACTCGCCGCAGTACTCGCTGCTCCTGGTGCCCCTGGCCGCCCTGGCCTGCCCCGACTGGCGCAACTGGGGGGTGCTCATGACCGGCGAGGTGTTCTACCAGTTCGTCGTGTGGGGACACTTGGCCGGCGCCACCAAACCTGCCGGATCCACCGTGGACGCCGTCTACTGGGGGGCGATCATCGTGCGTGTCGCTGCCCAGGTGTGGTTCGCCTGGACGGTCGTCGACGAGATGCGTCGCCCGTGGAACGACTCCGTACGGGCGGGCTACGGTGATGATCCCACCGGGGGAGTGCTTGATCACGCCCCGGACGCACCGGTCATCGGTGCACTGAGCACCGCCGAGGCATCGTCCACCACCCTCGAGAGGAGCACGGTGAGCCCAACCGTCAAGCCCGTCACCCCGGCCGACGATCCAGTCCTGGCGCGTCGAACGTGGATCGGTACCCGCATCCTGCTCGGGCTCACCCTCGTCCTCGTCATGGCCGCCAAGGACCTGAGCTTCGTCCAGGCCACGGGGAACTGGGACGTCAAGCACTTCGTCAACATCGCCCGGCACGGTTATGCCGATCCGCTGGAGATGGCGTTCTTCCCGGGTCTGCCCGCCATCATGCACGCTGGTTCCTGGATCGGTCTGCCCCCGGAGATCACCGGGGTGGTCGTCGCCCTGGTCTGCTCGGGGCTGGCAGCAGCAGCCCTGTATCGTATCGGCGGTGCGGTTCCGGCGATGCTCTGGCTCATAGCGCCCACTGCGGCATTCACCACCATCGGTTACACCGAGGCACCCTTCGTGGCGGCGGCCTTCTGGGCGTGGGAGCGGGCCCGCTCGAACCGGTGGTGGCAGGCGGCGGCCCTGGCAGCCGTGGCATGCACCATGCGGGTCTCGGGTCTGTTCCTCGTCGGTGCGCTCGCCGTCATGGCAGTCGTCGGTGACGGGGAGAAGCCGGCACGACGGCGCGGGTCGAAGCGTCGCATCGACGTCGAGCAGGTGTGCTCGCGATTGGCGACCCTCATCATCCCCGCCGCCGTGCTCGTGTGCTACGTCATCTTCCTGCATGAACTCACCGGCTCGTGGACAGCTTGGCACCAGGCCCAGGAGAAGGGCTGGGGACGCGGATTCACCACCCCGTTGCAGACCCTGCACAACACTCTGCCCGCCACACACACCGACATGTGGCGTGGGGTGTACCACGAGGGAGCCGCCAGGGTGGCCATGATCTTCCGCTTCGAGCTCGTCTCGGTCGCCATTGGCCTGGTGACGACGATCTACTGCCTGCTCAGGCGCAGGTGGGCCTCCGCCGCATGGGTGGGCATCCAGATCATCGCCTTCTCCATCGGACACTGGTACATGAGCGTCAACCGGGCCGTTCTGCTGTGGTTCCCCACGGCGATCATGTTGGCCGAGGCAGCTGCCGTGCCATCCAAGGCCAACGCTCTGGTGAAGCTGTGGCGGGGGGTCGTCATGGTCCTCGTCGTGGTTGACCTCGGCGTCATGTGTTGGTGGGGATGGCTGCTGTACACGGGGGCGTGGGCGAGTTGAGCAGAAAGACCGCGGGCTCCCGCTCCGGCAGGCCGCATCGCCCGCCAGTTCCGGGACAGAGTACAGCGAACCAGCCCGTGAGCCCCAGCCGGGCCGAGACATCTGCGCAGTCCGCGATGACGTCTTCGGCCCGCCGATCCATCACCACGTGGCAGCACGTCCTGGGGTGGTCCCTCGTGCTGCTCATGACCGGAGCCCAGTTCGTCGATCTGCGCCACGGCATCACCCGCCCCTGGATGGTGAGTGCCCAGCTCCTCGTCTGTGGCGCTGCACTGCTCGTCGCCGCCCCTGCCGCGTACCGGCAGGTGAGGATGCGTCGACAGGCAGGGACGCCTCGGGGAGGGGCTCTCACCCGCACGGGATGGATCCTGTGTGGTGGCTTCACCCTCATCGAGGCATGGGCGCTGGTCTCCAGCCTCGTCGCTCCACAGGCTGTCATCAAGCAGGGAGTCGTGCCACGCGTCTACCAGGTCATGCCGGTGATCACCGGATGGGTGACGATGGCTGCGGTGCTCGTCGTCCTCCTTGCCCTCGGGCAGCAGGGACGCGCCCGCTACGTTCCCCTTGCTGCTGTGGGGCTTCTGCTGGGGGCACTGGCCGACTGGCCGGTTCAGGTGCCCATTCACCGTTCGATACGACTGGCCAGCGGCATGGGCGGCTCGGCCGTCATCCACGTGCCGATCGCCCTGGCCGGTGCGGTGCTCGTCGACGTCGCACGAGACACCACTGGGCACGCACCGGGCCCTGCCGGAGGTGTGCCAGGACCCACCTGGCGTACTCGGGTGGCATGGGCAGGTGGCGGTGCGTCGGTACTCATGATGCTTCTGACTGGCTCGCGGGCTGCACTCATCGTGCTGGTGGCGACCTGCCTTGCGCTCGTCGTCTCCTTGCGACGTCAGATGGCGGTGCGTCGGCTGGCAGCAGCGGCGCTGTGTGTCGGAATCGCCGTGGTCGCCGTCTGCCTCAGGGTGTCCTGCTTCCAGCGGATGCTCCGTCTGAGCTCGTCCCGACGCATGGACACCTGGACTGTGGGCTGGCAGACGGTGAGCTCCTCGGTCAGGTCGATGCTCATCGGTGTGGGGTCCGGCACCATGTTTCCGTGGTATGCCATTGAGGCCAAGCTGTACCCGTTTGCCGGCACGGGGATGGTGGACAGTCGGTTCGGACGTGCCCTCATATCCGCCCACTCGGTGTATCTGGAGGTCCTGGTGGAGCTGGGGGCCATCATGCTCGTCGTGCTGCTCGTCATGGTGGTGGCCCTGTGGCGACCCGCCTGCAACGTCATGAGTCGTGGCCTGGGGTCACACCGTCATGGGGTGACCGTCATCGTGCTGGCGGCGACGACACTGGCATGGGCCGTCGACACCTACCTCGTCAAGGGCTTCGCCGTGTCGATGTGGTGGTGGGTGGTGGCTCTGTGTGCCGTGGGGCTCACCGATGAACGGGCCAGCGCTGGCCAGGATGGTGGCGTTGCGCAGTCGGTGCCCAGCCATCGACAGCCGTGAGTGTGGTGCTGGACCGAATCGTCTCGGCATCACGGAGTTTCGCTGGTGGTCGTGACCCGACGAATCGAGAGCAGCTGTCATGCCCGCACGAGGACGACGATGAACGGCCCGAACGGCCCCGAGGCCTCCCGGAGGGATCTGCTGAGCCGATCTCGGTGCTGTCACTCCACCTGAGAAGACGGAGGCCTGAGCCGGTGAGTACCAGCCCAGGCCCCGATCAGAGGGGTGCAGTCACTTCCCGGCGCCAACCATCTGTCGAGCGCGCGCCGACACCCTCGCGTCGGTGAGTACCAAGCCGCCGACATGCGCCCGGCACAGGTCCAAGGATTCCAGGGTCTGCTGCAGCTGGGAGCGTCGCACTGTGCCCGACTGCACCACTGGTACGACGGAGGCCACCTGGGCCGCGATGACCGAGGAATCGGTGTAGGTCAGCAAGGGGGCCCCCACCAGCAGGACGGTGTCGTACTCGCGCCCCAACTCGGCCAGGGTCTGTGCAAAGGTCTCGGTGGCGAGCAGCTCGGCAGCATTGCCCACGGTGGTGCCGGCGGCGACGATCGGCGCCCCGCTGCGGTCGTACGTGGCCTGCTGCAGGGTGGCACGACCCGCCAACAGATCCGACAGGCCAGCGCTCGAGGTCACTCCGGCCGCCTTGGTGGCGGTGGCGCGTCGAAGATCGGCATCCACGACGACCACACTGTGTCCGTCGGCGTGCAGACGATCGGCTGCGGCAAGGGTCACGGTCGAGGCATCCTCACTGGCGAGACTGGGGGCCAGCAGCACCGTGCGCAGACCGTCTTTGGGAGGAATGAACGAGAGGTTGCGTCCGAGCACCGCCTCCAGCTCGCTACCGCCCTGTGCAGTGGATCCCTTCCTGGGGATCACGCCCAGTACCGATGAATCGGTGACATCGGCGAGGTCGGCGACGTCACCGATCCTCGTGCTGGCCAAGGCACGCACCAACAGCACCAGCAGGGCCAGGACGAGACCTCCCAGCACGCCAATCATTGCGCTGCGCTTGGCCGAGGGGGCGCTGTCCGCCACCTGGGTGGTGATGACCGAGGAGTTCGCCACCGACAGTGCGGGCTTGCCGTCCACGTCTGGTGCCGACTTCTTGACCTGTTCCTGCAGGGAATCCGTGATCGTCTTGACGACGGCAGTGGCCCGGTCCTTGTCGGAGTCCATGAAACTCACCGAGACCATCATCGGTGCGGTGCTGATGACGACTGCCTGCTGCAGGGTGGCTCCGTCGATCTGTGGGGAGACGGACTGGCCCACCTCGTCGAGCAGGGAGGCCGACTTGGCGTAGGTGCCGTAGGTCGTCACCAACGAGGTGGTGTACGTTGCCGCGGCGTCCGGGGTGTCGAAGGCGTGAAATGCCTGCGACGAGAAGAGGACATCGCCCTCGACACGGTACTTGGGTTTGGCGAGGGCATAGCTGAGGGCGCCAAGGACGATGGCGGCGATGACGAAGACGATGAGACTTGACCGCCACATTCGGGCCATGTTCCTCATCACTGTGCGCAATTGCATACTCGACCGATCTCTTCGACACGATTGCTAAGGTGTGTCCCAGAATATAGCGGTATCGACGATGGGAGTTGTGATGGGCGTTTGCCTGCACAGGATTGCCAACTGCGTGGCCATGGGCAGTCGTCACTGTGCAGACGTCCGTCGCCGGCTCGCGAACCACGTGAGGGGTGCGCGCAACTGCCTGCGCCACGGCAGTACGCACACGTCAGGCACATGTGGCACTGGCAGGGAAAGTCCCCGCGTCAATGGGGCCGAGCTGCCTGACGCATGTCCGCGCGTCGTCCTCATCACCTCCAGGTTCCCCTATGGGACGGGGGAACAGTTCCTGGAGACCGAGTTGCCCCACTGGCTGGGATCTGGTGCCAGACTCACCATCGTCCCCGAGAAGAACGACACACCGCAGATACCGCCGCGTCCGCGTCTGCCCGGCATTGACGTCGATGACCGGCTGCGGCGTCGCTGGACCAGTCCGCTGTGGCGTGCGGTGGCCGTCGTCGACACCCTCACGGGACCACTCCTGTGGCGGGAACTGGCCCAGGTGCGTGAACTCGGGCGGCTCACCAGACCGGTCGTTGCATTCGTGGCACGTACCGGTGTCCAGGTGGCTCTGGTGCGACGCTTCCTGCGGGACCACTACCGGGACGCGGACCTCGTCTACACCTACTGGCTGGCCCCATCGGCAACCGCCGCTGCGCTGGAACATGCCGCGGGCACGGTTCACCACACCATCTCGCGCGGCCACAACTACGACCTCTACGAGGACAAACATCCCACCGGTCATCACCCCTTCATCCGCCAGGTGACCGATTGCTTCGACGCGGTACAACCCATTTCGGCCGCCGGGGGAGAGTTCCTCGTCGACCGCTACGGATTCAGACCGCAGACAGTGCTGGTCAATCGGCTGGGCGTCACCCTCGTCGAGGGTTCTGAGACGAGTAGCCCCAGCCCGAGTGGCGAACTCACGGTGATGTCAGTGAGCACGATGAGTCGGTTCAAGCGGCTTCACCTGCTCATCGACGCCCTTGCCGTGCTGCACGAGCAGCATCCCGAGATGACCCTGCGCTGGGTGCATGCCGGTGACGGACCACTGCACGACGATCTGGCGGCCCAGGTCTCCACCACGTTGCAGGGTGTCGATGTGCAATGGCTCGGCATCCTCCCCCACGACGAACTGCTCGAGTACTACCGCAACCACCAAGTGGACCTGCTCGTCAACACGAGCTCATCGGAAGGCATCCCGGTGTCGATGATGGAGGCGATGGCTCGCGAGGTGCCGGTGCTGGGCACCGACGTCGGAGGGGTTCGGGAGATCGTGCCGTCAGACTGGCTCATGACAGCCAACCCCTCAGCCGAGCACATCGCCCAGACCATCTGGGAGCACCATGAGCAGGTCAAGGACCCCCGGATCCGTGCCGACATGGCTGCGAAGGTCCGCGCCGACTTCGACGAGCAGACCAACTATCAGACCTTCATCAAACACCTCATCGACCTGGCGAGTCGCCCATGACCGACAACTCCATGCCCAGCGGTCTCAGCACCCATCCGGCCACCAGCACCACCACGCCCAGTGGTGTCCTCCGTGCTGGATCCGGCATCCTCACCAGCTCCGACGCTGGCGGGGCACGGCTCGAGCAGGACATGGCGCACGACTCCTCGCAGCATCGTCCTTCCCAGCGTGCGTTCACCCGTCGTCATGACCACGGTCCCCGGTATCTCGGTGCCCGGGCGGCCAACGTCGTCGAGGAGAGCCCCTCCCCCTTCGCACGACTGTGTGAGTGGCTGCTCGCGGTGTGCTTCGTCCTCATGCCGGTGCTGTCGGCCTGGGGATCGACCGTGACGATCGCCGGTCAGGCCCCGGTGCGTCTGCTCACCCTGGTCTTCGTCGTGCTGGTAATCATCCGGCGGCGCTACCTGTCCGTCGTCACCCAGGGCATCCTCGTGGTGACCGGGATGTGGATGATCCTCGGTCTGGTGCTTCCTGCCGGCACCACCGGTGTCAAGGAACTGCTTTGCGTGGCCTTCGGGCTGCTCACCATGGCTGCGATGACGATGACCGCTGATCGGCCGGGATGGATTGTCACGGTGTGTCGGGCCTGGCTCCTCGGGCTCGTCGTCGCCATCCTGCCGGCACTCAACGAGGTACGCACTGGCAAGCACCTGCCCAACTACCTGGGCGGTACCAAGACGATGGGCCGTTATCGCGAGATCGCCTCGTTCATGGTCAATCCCAACCTCTTCGCCTACTTCCTCGTCGCAGGAATGATCGTCATGGTCGTTGGATGGACGGTGGAACGGCACTGGTTCGTCCGGCTCATGTACATCGGCACCTTCGTGCTGTGCTTCCCGCTGCTCGTGCTGGCTGGTGCCCGGTTGGCGTTGATGTCCACACTGGTGATCCTCGCCTGGCTCATGGTCAGGTACCGCAAACTGCTCATCGCCGCGGTGGTGCTCACCCTCACCGGGGCCCTGGCGATCATCGTCTCCGGCAAGCTGGATGATGTGCTTGACGAGGTCGCCATGTCGATTCACCACCTCTCCTCGAACTCCGGGCGGTCCCGACTGGGCGTGTACCAGGACGCCATCTGGATGTTCGTCGCCTCGAAGGGGGTGGGGCTCGGGCCTGGACAGTTCCAGGACGCCGTCCTGCTCGCCCCCTGGCCCAACCGCGGCACGATTGACCCGCACAACGGTTTTGCCGAACTCTTCGTGGGCTACGGCCTGCTGCTGGGCACGGTGCTGCTGGCCATCGGAATCGCCGTGCTGTGGGCAGGGACGCGCCGGTTGTGGGACCTGGATCCGGGACCGGCACAGAGATTGATACTGCAGACGGTCGTGGCGAGCATGCTCGCCATCCCGGTCATCGCCCTGGCCAACAGCTCCTACCTCAAGAACCCGGTGGTTTGGGCCCAGATGGCCACGGTGGCGGTGTTCTGCGAGTTCCTGCGCCCCGATGCGACAGCTGGTCTGGAGGAGGAGTTTGCTGGGCGGTGCGATGCCGACGAGTCGTCCCGACGTACATACTTGGAACGGCGTAGCAAACTGGTTCGTGGTGTCGTGGATCGTGCACAGCGTTCTGACACCTCGCGTCCAGGCCCCTCGACGGGGTGACGGGCGCGGCAGCATGTGACCAAACCGCTGAGGTGGGTAGTCTGTGCACTGACCCACACATCTGTCCCGAAGGGTGGACCCATGAGTGAACCGCGGATCATTCCGACCGCAGATCTTGACGAGGGAGTGACGATCGGCGACGGCTCGTCGATCTGGCACCTGTCCCAGGTACGCGGAGGAGCCGTCCTCGGCGAGAACGTCGTCGTCGGACGTGGCGCCTACATCGGGGAGGGGGTGCACGTCGGTGACAACTGCAAGATCCAGAACTACGCGCTCGTCTACGAGCCCGCCGAACTTGAGGACGGCGTGTTCATCGGCCCGGCAGTGGTGCTCACCAACGACCACTTCCCGCGCGCCATCAACCCCGACGGGTCATTGAAGTCCGCCGACGACTGGGAGCAGGTGGGCGTCACGTGCAAGCGCGGCTGCTCGGTCGGTGCCCGCAGCGTGTGCATCGCCCCGGTGACGATCGGGGAATGGGCCACCGTGGCAGCCGGATCCGTCGTCACCAAGGACGTGCAGCCCTACGCCTTGGTTGCCGGTGTGCCTGCCAAGCGCATCAAGTGGGTTGGACGTTCCGGATTCCCCCTCGAGCCCGACGGTGAGAATCGCTGGATCGATCCCCGCACCGGGGACCGATTCACCGAGGACCCCACCACCGACACCCTCACCCTCGTCGGTGAGGGCGACGAGAACTGACCGCCGACTGGTTCATCCCAGTACAGCTTCACGAACTCAGTACAGCACCTCGAACCGACTGAAAACCTCAGATCGGCACCACAACACGAACCGGCTGAACCAGGTCGGCACAATCCAACGCAAGGAGACACAGTGACTCTCGAATTCATCCCACCGGCCAAGCCAATCCTCGGCGAAGACGAGCGCAAGGCCGTCGACGCCGTCATCGCCTCCGGCATGGTCGCCCAGGGCCCCCAGGTCCACTCCTTCGAGGAGGAGTTCTCTGCCCAGGTCGTCGACGGTGTGGAGTGTGTGGCCGTCAACTCCGGCACCTCCGCCCTGCACATCGGCCTGCTGGCCTCGGGCATCGGGGCCGGTGACGAGGTCATCGTCCCGTCCTTCACCTTCGCCGCCACCGGCAACTCGGTGGCCCTCACCGGCGCCAAGCCGGTCTTCGCCGACGTCGATCCCAACACCTTCTGCCTGGATCCGGCCTCCGTCGAGGCGTCCATCACCGAGAACACCAAGGGCATCCTGCCGGTGCACCTGTACGGTCTGCCGGCCAACCTGGACGAGATTCGCGTCATCGCCGACAAGCACGGTGTGCAGCTCTTCGAGGACTGTGCCCAGGCCCACGCCGCCTCCATCAACGGCAAGCACGTCGGCACCTTCGGCACCTTCGGCGCCTTCTCGTTCTACCCGACCAAGAACATGACCTCCGGTGAGGGCGGCATGATCACCACCTCCGATCCCGAGGTGGCCCGCAAGGCCCGCATGATCCGCAACCAGGGCATGGAGAAGCGCTACGCCAACGAGTTCGTCGGCCTCAACAACCGCATGACCGACATCCACGCCTCCATCGGCCGCGTTCAGCTGGGCAAACTGGCTGGCTGGACGAAGATCCGTCAGGACAACGCCGCGTTCCTCTCACAGAACATCACCGAGGCCGTCACCCCGACCGTCCCGGAGGGCTACGTGCACGTCTACCACCAGTACACGATTCGCGTGGAGGGAGCCACCGGCGAGGAGCGCGACCGTTTCGTCACCGCCCTCAAGGAGGAGCATCAGGTCGGTTCGGGTGTCTACTACCCGATCCCCAATCACCGACTGCCCTCGCTGGCCCCCTACGCCCCGGGTCTGGAGCTGCCGAACACCGAGAAGGTTGCAGCAGAGTGTGTCTCGCTGCCGGTGCATCCCTCGCTGTCCCAGGCCGACCTGGAGCGCATCGCCGAGGCCGTCAACAAGGCCGCGAAGGCAGGTGCGTGATGGCAAACCTGCGCGCCGGCATGGTCGGCATCGGATCGATGGGCAAGAACCACGTCCGCAACCTGCGGGCGATCGACGGTGTCGACCTCGTCGCCATCGCAGACGCCTCCGGCAAGGACCCGTTCGGGGTCGCTGGTGACCTGCCCATCCTGCCCGACGTGGACGCCGTCATCGAGACCGGTGTCGACTACTGTGTCGTCGCCGCTCCGACGAAGTTCCACGAGGAGATCGGTCTCAAGCTTGCCGAGGCCGGTGTGCACGCCCTCATCGAGAAGCCGCTGGCCTACGACACCACCGCTGCCAAACACCTCGCCGAGGCGTTCGCCTCCTGTGGTCTGGTGGGGGCCGTCGGACACATCGAGCGGTACAACCCGGCCCTGCAGTCGCTGCGCAAGCGTCTGGAGAATGGCGACCTCGGCGATCTCTACCAGGTGGCCACCCGCCGCCAGGGACCGTTCCCTGCCCGTATCGCCGACGTCGGCGTCGTCAAGGACCTCGCCAGCCACGACATCGACCTCACCTCCTGGGTCACCCAGCGGGACTTCGAACTCGTCGCGGCTCGCACGATGTTCAAGGCCGGACGCGAGTACGAGGACATGGTCTCGGCCACCTGTCAGCTCTCCGGTGGGCTCATGAGCAACCACCTCGTCAACTGGCTCACCCCGACCAAGGAGCGTCGTACCTTCGTCACCGGTGAGAAGGGCATGTTCGTCGCCGACACGCTCACCGCCGATCTCACCTTCTACGCCAATGCCAAGGTGGAGACGGTCTGGGACGACATCGCCAACTTCCGTGGCGTCGCCGAGGGTGACGTCACCCGGTTCGCGATCCCCAAGCCCGAGCCGCTGCGCACCGAGCACGAGAACTTCCGTGACGCCGTGCTGGGCAAGGGCTCCGACATCGTCACCATGGAGCAGGGTGCCCGAGTGGTTCAGGTGTGCGAGGCGATGATCGAGTCCGCCAGGACGAACCAGTTCATCGAGATCAACTGAGTCGGTTGACGCGTACCGGCGCCCGTCGGTACCCGAACAGCTGCGGATGGGCCTGCCGTCGTGAGACGGTGGGCCCAGTGCCACATGTGGCGAATCCGACAGCCAGTAGACCCACGACTGGCTTCGACGAGCATCCTGACAAGGAAGTGACGACATGGACGTGATTCGCCGTCTGGTGGCCGAGTGGTACCCCGACGAGAGGAGCTTGGGGACGAGGGTCACTGGCATGGTGGCCGAGTGCGTCCTGGCAGCTCTCGTCATCACCGCCACCTTCGTGACGACGGAACGCCCGGTGCGTGACAGGCAGAGCCTGCCCATCTTCGAGCTGGTGCTGTGCATCGCACTCGGGGTGCTGCTGGTGGTGCACCTGGCAAGGTGGTGCGTGCTGGATGTCGACACCAGACGTGCGGTGATCGGGGACCGGCGATGGCTGCGTGTCACCGTCGGTGCGTTCCTGGTCGTCGTCGCCGTGGCGGCAGTGAGCCTGGGGTTCCACGATCACGCCGTGCGCGTCAACGACGCGGTGGTCACCCATCCGCCAGGCTGGCTCTTCACCGTGCCACTGGTGCAGTCTGCCCTGACGGTGCTGGTCGCGCTCGCCCTGGTGACGGCCATTCCGCGCAGTGGTCTGCTGCGTGCCCTGTGGCGTGCCTCGGTGGTGCTCGCCCTCGCCACGGCGTGTGACATCGTCCGGGAGTACGACACCGGCAACTACTACGGGTGGCGGGTCGCGACCCGGCTGGGCGGGGCGGCGACGATCCACATCGTCTACCTGCTGGGGATCGGCGCCATGATTGAGGCCCTCCTGCACGGCTGGCGCCGATGGATCTCGGTTCCGGTGCTGACGATCCTGCTCGTCGTCCTGGTGCTCAGCGGATCCCGTGCCGGGATCGTCGGTATGGGACTGTTCGCGGGAATGCTGGTGCTGTGGTACGCACAACGTCGATTGCACACTCTCAAGGCCCGGGCAGCCCTGGTGGCGACGGTGCTCCTGGCGGTGTGTGCAGCAGTGGTGGGGATGAGTCTCATGCGAGGATCCCTGGTGGACCGGGCCCGGGTCCTCACCTGGCGCACGGCGTGGCAGGCTGCCACCACTGACGTGGCCACGGTGCTGTTCGGGGTGGGCTATGGACGGTTGTGGCCCTGGCTTGGCGGAATGACCGGAGCACTGCCGCTGCGCAGTCACGCGGTGCGCACCACCTTCTTCGGTGCCAGCCTGCCGCACGCCCACAACACCGTCGTCGCGGTCTTCGGGGAGATGGGTCTCGTGGGTCTTGCGGCGTTGCTGGTGATTTTCGGAGTCGTCATCGTCGTTGCGGTACGGGCGGTACGAGGACCCAGCCGGGTGCTCGCCATGACGATCCTCGCCAGCCTGCCGGGGCTGCTCGTCGACACCTACCTCATCAAGAACTTTCCGGTGTCACTGCTGTGGTGGGTGGCCGTGTTCATGCTGCTCGTGCTGGAGGCCGAGCGGACGGCCGACCAATCTGCCTCGTCGTGACCCGACCTGCCACACACTGTCTTGCCCATCAGCCCCTGGACACGCTCCGGACATGTTGCCTTCGGGCCAGTCACCTTGGGAGCAGAGGTGGGCATCAGGATGTGGGGCTGGGAAGCGCACGAGTGGAGGCCGCCACCCGTGATGATGACGGCCCCAGCTGGGCAGGTTCTCTCGTGGCAGGTCGTGCTCAGGCGTCCAGATCGGACGCCACCAGATCGGCGATGGTGTTGACGTCCCCCTCGTCGTCACCCGTCACCGTGACCGAGTCGCCGGAGGAGGCGCCCAGGGTCATGATGCCCAGGACGGACTTGGCATCGATCGGGTCGCCGTCGGTGGCCAGGGTGACGGCGGAGCCGAGCTGGGCGGCCTTCTGCGAGATGACGGCGGCTGGGCGGGCATGGAGTCCGACGGAGGATCCGACGGTGACGGTTCTGCTTGCCATGATGTTTCCTTTCCGGGTTGTGGTGTTGTGTTGCGGTGTGCAGGGCCTAGGGGTGTGCAGGGGTTCAGGCGGCAGCGGCTGTCTTGTCCTTGCGCTGGGTGGTCTTGTGCTGGGCCGACGCCTTGAGAATGGTGACGAGCAGGGCGGACACGACGGTACCGACGATGACGGCCAGGATGAACGCCCAGAACCGGTCGATGGCGAAGAACACGAAGATTCCGCCGTGGGGGGCCTTGGAGGCGGCACCCAGAGCCATGGAGAGGGCACCGGTGACGGCACCGCCGACCATCATCGAGGGGATGACGCGCAACGGATCGGCTGCGGCGAAGGGGATGGCTCCCTCGGAGATGAAGGAGGCGCCCAGCAGCCAGGCAGCGGTTCCGTTCTCCCGCTCGGCCGGCTGGTAGAGCTTCGGACGCACTGCGGTGGACAGCGCCATCGCCAACGAGGGCACCATTCCGGCAGCCATGACGGCGGCCATGACCTTGAGCGATCCGGCGTTGGTGACGGCGAGGTTCGTCGTCGCGAACAGGTAGGCAGCCTTGTTGATCGGCCCGCCGAGGTCGGAACACATCATGAGCCCCAGGATGATGCCGAGGATGACGGCCGAGGCGCCACTCATGCCACCCAGCCAGTTGTTGAGCGAGTTCGTCATGGCGGCGAGGGGACGCCCCAGGACGACGTACATGAGTCCGCCGGCCAACAGGGACCCCACCAGCGGGATGATGACCACCGGCATGAGACCACGCAGCCACCGCGGCGGGTTGAGGCGAGTGAATCCGTAGGCGATGAAGCCGCCCAGCAGACCACCGATGATGGCACCGATGAAGCCTGCTCCAGTCACCCCGGCGATGGCCCCAGCCACGAAACCGGGGGCGATTCCGGGCCGGTCGGCCAGACCGAAGCCGATGTAGCCGGCCAGAGCCGGGAGCAGGAAGGCGAAGGCGGCTTGTCCGACGGCGAAGAAGACGGCCCCGAGGTACGTCATCGCAGCGGATCCACCCAAGGCATGCCCGGTAGGCGCTGGAAGGTTAGCGAAGGTGTTGTGCAGGGCGATGTCCATGCCGTCCTGGGCGATCTCGTAGCCGCCGAAGAGGAATCCCAGGGCGATGAGCAGACCACCGGCAGCCACGAAGGGAATCATGTACGATACGCCGGTCATGAGGGCCTGCTGGAGGCGTTTGCCCCATCCGATCTGTGAACCGGCTTGTTCGGCCTCGTCATGCTCGCCAGTGCTGACCGACACGCGGTGGGCGTGGGGATCCCTGGCCGCCGCGACCGCCTCGGCGACCATGGTCTCCGGCTCGTTGACGGCTCGTTTCACCCCGGACTCGATGACGGGTTTGCCGGCAAACCGATCCCGCCCCTTGACACCGACGTCGGTGGCGAAGATGACGGCGTCGGCTCTCTCGATATCTGCGGCACTCAGTGGTTCGGTTCCGGTGGACCCCTGTGGCTCGACCTTGACGTCGATCCCCATCTTCCTGCCAGCGGCGGTGAGGTAGTCGGCGGCCATGTAGGTGTGGGCGATCCCGGTGGGGCAGGCGGTCACTGCCACGACGTGGGTCTGGTCGGTGGTGTCGGGCTGCGTCCCCTCCGCACCGGAAACCTGCTGCTGGTCTGCCTCGGTGCCGGCAGTCTGCGACGGAACTGCTGGGGCTTGAACCGCTGGGTCCGGTGTCGTGCTGGCCGGCGACACCGCTGCGGAGGATGGCGCGGCTGCGTCTGGCTCGACGACCGACTCGATGAGGTCCACCACGGTCTGTGCGTCGGCGGCCTGCCGCAGCTGTTCGACGAACTCGGTTTTCACCAGGGCACGAGCCAGTTGGGTAAGCAGCTTCATGTGATCTGCGCCAGCACCTTCAGCCGCCGCGATCATGAAGACGAGGTCGGCCGGCCCGTCGGGTCCGTTGAAGTCGACTGCAGGAGACAGTCGGGCGAACCCCAGGGATGGCTGGCTCACCGCTGCGGAGCGACAGTGTGGAATGGCAAAGCCGCCGGGCATCCCGGTGGGGCTCTGGGCCTCCCGACCGAGGGCGTCGTGGGCCAGGCCGTCGGCGTCGGCGCGTCCGGCCGCGGCGATGATTCCGGCGACCGAGGTGATGACCTCGGCCTTCGTCGATCCCAGATCGGCGTCCAGGCGCACCAGTTCTGGGGTGATGAGAGGAACGTTCATCGGTTCTCCGATCTCACAGGTGGACGAGGCTGACGTCGATGGCGTCGGCCTGGGCCGGGGTCGGCATGGTCGATCCCGGCAGGGCTGCGGCGGCCGTGCCCCAGGCAACGGCGGTGCGCAGACAGGTTTCGGGTTGGTCGCCTCGGGTGTGGGCCAGCAGGAAACCGGCCAGGGAGGAGTCCCCGGCTCCGACGGTTGAGCGCACCTCGACCGGCTCAAAACGGGCGTGCCACGCGTCGTGCTCGGTGACCAGCAGGGCACCGGCACCACCCAGGGTCACCAGGACGTTCTCGATGCCGTGCAGACGTCGCGCCGCCGAGACGACGGTGTTGAAGTCACCGTGGTCTGCCGCGGTCTCGAGAGCCTTGCCGTCGGCTCCACACAGCTGGCCGAGCTCGACGGAGTTGGGCTTGATGAGGTCGGGTGCGGCCTCGGGCAGACGGGTTGCCAGCTCGTGGAGTGGTTCGTCGGAGGTGTCGACGGCAACCTTGACGCCGGCCTCGTGCAGTCGCTCGGTCATCGTGGCGTACCACGCTGCAGGTGCACCTGGCGGCAGCGATCCCGACAGCACCACCCAAGTGGCTTCATGAGCCTTCGTGACGACGGCCTGTTCGATGGCGGCAAGTTCGTCGGGGGAGAGGTGGGCCCCCGGCTCGTTGATCTTCGTCGTGGTTCCGTCGGGTTCGGTGAGGGTGAGGTTCGTCCGCGTCGCGGCGCGAATGGGGACCGCCAGATGTGGGATGTCGTCGTTCTGGAGCCCGATCACCAGGGGATCCTCACAATGGGCTGGCACGGTGGCGCAGGTGTCGGCCCCGGCACCGTGCAGAACTCGGGAGATGTTGACTCCCTTGCCTGCGGCGACCTCGTCGCAGCTGCCGAGTCGGTTCACCCGGCCACGATTCAGCGGACCGGACAGACCCGCCGTGCGGTCGATGCTCGGGTTGAGCGTGACGGTGACGATCACTGTGACTCCCTCGTCGATCCCTGAGGCGGTGCCAACGCACCGGATATGTTGGAATGAGTGACATATTAGCAGCGGTAACCAGATGAAACAACAGAAAAACACTTTTCCAGACATCTGGTGGGTCCGCATCGGACAGCAGGACGTCAGAGGCACTCATGTCATCGGAAGCCACGTCCTCGTGGGTCACACATGACATGCGGAGAGGTCAGGGTGGTGGCTCAGACGATGACGACGTCCACCCCAGCTTTCTTCAGAGCCTTGAGCTGATGTTCCGAGATGCCCTCGTCGGTGATGAGCACGTCGATGTCGTCCAGGGTGGCGAACCGCGTCGTCGACTCCGCACCGATCTTGCGCGAATCGGCCAGAACGACAACTTCACGGGCACAACGGACCATCGCCGCCTTCGTGGCGGCCTCGTCCACGTCGGGGGTGGACAGACCGTGGTCCACCGAGATGCCATTGGTGCCCAGGAACGCCACCTCCACCCGCAGCCTGTCGAACTGCTCGACGTTGCCCACCGTGGCCTGGGTGGTGGGACGCACCCGTCCACCGATCAACTGCACGTCACAGGTGGAATGGGTCGATGCAGACGTCGCCACGGGAGCCGAGTCGGTGAAGATCGTCAACTGGGAGGACGGAGAGAGCAGTGCGGCGAACCGGGCCATCGTCGAACCGGCGTCGAGGATGATCGCGCTGCGTCCCGACGGCAGGAACTCCACCGCAGCCTGCGCAATTCTCTCCTTCTCGGTCACGGCGGATGAGTCGCGCGTCTCCAACGGCTGATCACCCAGCAGATCGAAGCCGGCTGGAATCGCCCCACCATGCACCCTGGTCAGCAGACCGCGAGAGGTCAGCACGTCCAGGTCACGGCGAATCGTCTCGGGCACGACGCCCAGACGCTCCGAGGCCTGTGTCACCGAGACACGCCCCTCGTCCCGCGCAGTGGTCACGAGCCATTTGTGGCGTTCAGCTGGGTACACGGTGTTCTTCTCCTTCCCGGCAGACGCTGCAGAGGGGTGATCCCCCTTGCACCCCCGAGGTTGGTTGTCCTTCCGGTTGGAAGGATGCGAAGGGGGAGCGATCCCCCTTGCACCCCTCGGGGGCTGGTCGCCCTTCTCGGGTGGTCGTCCTTCTTGGTTCCTGTGTTCTTACTTCCGTCTGCTCGGAAGGTGTGAGGGGGTGGTCCTCCCACGACTTCCAAGGCCCTCTCTCACCCCTCCAGCTCACCCAGGAACTCCCGAGCCTGCTCGGTGTCCGGATGGTTGAAGAAGGTCTGCGGGTCGGTGTCCGCCAGGATCTGCCCGTCGGCCAGGAAGATCACCCGGTCGGCCGCCTTCCGGGCGAAGGCCATCTCGTGGGTGACGACGACCATCGTCATCCCCGAGTCGGCCAGACCAGTCATGACATCGAGCACCTCGTGGACCATGTGCGGGTCCAGGGCCGAGGTCGGCTCGTCGAAGAGCATCACCTCAGGCTGCATGGCCAGCGATCGGGCGATCGCCACCCGCTGCTGCTGACCCCCCGAGAGCTCGGCGGGGTGTTTGTCGGCCTGCTCGGCCATCCCGGTGCCACTCAGCAACTCCATCGCCTGCGAGCGGGCCTCCTCCTCGGCGACACCCAACACCTTCGTCGGGCCGAACATGACATTCTCCAGTGCCGTCATCCCGTCGAACAGGTTGAACGACTGGAAGACCATTCCCACCTTGGTGCGCAGGGTGGAAAGCTGCTGCGGATCGGTGGGCAGCGGCTCGCCGTGGAAAAGGATCGTGCCCGAGTCGATCGTCTCCAGCCGGTTGATCGTGCGACACAGCGTCGACTTTCCCGATCCCGACGGCCCAAGAATGACGACGACCTCGCCCTTGTGCACCGAGAGATTGACGTCCCGCAACACGTGCAGGTCGTCGAAATGCTTGTTGACGTCACGCAGCTCGACAACCGGGGTGCCGTCATTCGGAGTCTGGGGGGTCTCGTTGTCCATGCCCCGAGCCTAGCCAGTTGGGCCGGGGCGTGTTCATCTGGCCACTGCCATCACCGGTGCATGCAAGGTACACTTGCCGGTGACCGTCTGCCCTGCCTGCACGGGTTCGTACTTCACGCGGCCATGCGGGTCTGCTTCGTGTGAGTTGGGGCGGCGCGCCGCAATCCGTTCCGAGTGTTGAGCCTCGGAGAAGACCAGAGGGAGTCTTGCATGAAGATCGCCGTCATTGCCATGGGCAAGATCGGCCTGCCGTTGGCTGTGCAGTTCGCTGAGAAGGGCCACGACGTCATCGGTGTCGACGTCCAGCAACGCGTCGTCGACGAGATCAACAAGGGCAACGAGCCGTTCCCCGGCGAGGCCTTCCTGGACGAGAAGCTCAAGAAGCTCGTCCCGGCCGGCAAGCTGCGCGCCACCACCGACTACGCCGAGGCCGTCCCACAGGCCGACGCCATCGTCCTCGTCGTGCCGCTGTTCGTCAACGACGAGACCTGGGAGCCGGACTTCGACTGGATGGATGCCGCCACCAAGTCGCTGGCCGCCCACCTCACCCCCGACACCGTCATCTCCTACGAGACGACCCTGCCGGTCGGCACCACCCGCAATCGCTGGAAGCCGATGATCGAGGAGATCTCCGGGCTCACCGAGGGCCAGGACTTCCACCTCGTCTTCTCTCCCGAACGGGTGCTCACCGGCCGCGTCTTCGCCGACCTGCGCCGCTACCCCAAGCTCGTCGGCGGACTGAGCGCCGAGGGCACCGCCAAGGGCATCGAGCTGTACCAGCAGCTGCTCGACTTCGACGAGCGTGACGATCTGCCGCGCACCAACGGTGTGTGGGACATGGGCACCGCCGAGGCCGCCGAGATGGCCAAGCTCGCCGAGACCACCTACCGCGACGTCAACATCGGCCTGGCCAACCAGTTCGGCAAGTTCGCCGCCAAGAACGGCATCGACGTCTACAAGGTCATCGACGCCTGCAACTCCCAGCCCTACTCCCACATCCACCGTCCCGGCATCGCCGTCGGCGGGCACTGCATCCCGGTGTACCCGCGTCTGTACCTGTGGACCGACCCGGACGCCACCATCGTGCGCACCGCCCGTCAGGCCAACATGACCATGCCGCAGTACTGCGTCGACGCCGCCTCCCAGGGGCTGGGCGGGCTGCAGGGCAGGAAGGTCGTCGTCCTGGGGGCCTCCTACCGCGGAAAGGTCAAGGAGACCGCCTTCTCCGGCGTCTTCCCGACCGTCGCGGACCTCGAGGCCGCCGGGGCCACCGTGTTCGTCCACGACCCGATGTTCACCGACGAGGAGCTCGCCAAGTTCGGCTTCACCGCCTACCACGTCGGCGACGAGGTGGACGCGGCCCTGCTGCAGGCCGACCATCCTGAGTACCAGGACTTCACCCCGGCCGACCTGCCGGGCATCAAGGTGCTCGTCGACGGTCGTCACGTCGTCGACCCGGCCAAGTGGGACGGCGTGCAGGTCGTCGTCGTCGGTGACGGAGAGGTGGCCTGATGAGCGTTGCTCGCGTCTGCCACCTGTCCACCGCCCACCCGCCGCGGGATGGCCGTATCTTCCGCAAGGAATGCGCCAGCCTCGCCAAGCGTGGTGCCGATGTGTGGTTCATCGGTGCCCAGGACGGTGACGAGATCGACAGCGGGGTGCACGTGGTCGGGATCGGCAAGGCCACCAACCGTATTGACCGTCTGACTCGTCGTCAGGTGAAGGCGTGGAAGGCGCTGGAGCGCGTCAACCCCGACCTCGTCCACATCCACGATCCCGAGCTCATCCCCATGGTCCTGGCGTGGGTGAAGCTGCGTGGCCGCGCTGCCGTCTTCGATGCCCACGAGGATCTCGTCGCCCAGATCGACAGCAAGGCATACCTCTCCGAGCGGGTACGCCCATTGGCCCGGATGGTGGCCAAGACGCTGGTCACCCTTGCCGACAAGTGTTACGACGGCATCATCGCGGTGACTCCTGCCGTCGCCAAGGGTTTTACCCATTCCAACAAGCGACTGGTCCACAACTATCCATTGCTCTCGGGCTTCCACCTACCGGTCGATGTCGAGAAGGTTCCGGATCGGGTGGTCTACGTCGGGATGCTTTCCGGTGGGCGGCAGACCGACAAGATGTTCGAGCTGGCTGACGAACTCGGTGGCAAGGCGACGCTGGTCATAGCCGGAAAGCCTGACCCGGAGGTGGCTCACCTCTTCGACGAGCTCGACAAGCATCCGAGTGTGGACTATCGAGGCACGATTCCGGGTGATCAGGTGCCTGACCTGCTGGGCTCGTCAGTTGCCGGGCTGATGTTCATGCGTCCTGACAAGAACCACCTGGACGCGTTGCCTACCAAGGTCTTCGAGTACATGGCAGCTGGAATCCCATTCATCGCCTCGAATCTTCCTGCACTGGTTGAGAGCCTCGAGAAATGGGACTGTGGCGTCTTCGTCGACACCGTCCAGGACAGCAGCGAGGCGCAACGAGCTGCTGTTGAGTTGATGGCTGATCCGCAGCGTTGTCATGAGATGGGCGTCAGGGGACGTCGAGCGATCGAGGAGGAGTTCAACTTCGAGGCCGACGTGCCTGCCCTCATCGAGGTGGAACAACACGCTCTCAAGCGTCCGGACTCCCGGATCGTCGAGGGCTGACCTCTCACCTGCCCGTGGTCGCACAGCCACCATGTTCGACATCTGCGCGGCGGTGAGGCCAGACTGATCACGTGGCAGTCTGTGGACAGGTGGTGGGCTGGCATTGGCATTGCGCCGCGGCGTCGCCGGTGCCAGCCGCTAGACTGCAGTGCCGTACAGCATGCCCTCCGCCCCAAGAAAGGTTCATCAATGCGCGTCGTGAGCATCGTTGGGGCTCGTCCCCAGTTCGTGAAGTTGGCCCCGGTGGCCAGGGCCTTTGCCGCCAAGGGGATCGACCACAGGATCATCCACACCGGACAGCACTACGACGTCAACATGTCCGATTCCTTCTTCGTCGAACTCGGCATCCCGAACCCGGACCTGCATCTTGGTGTGGGGGGCGGCTCCCACGGCGTCATGACCGGTCGGATGCTCGAACAGCTCGATCCGGTCCTCGAGGAGATGGATCCGGACTGGGTGCTCGTCTACGGTGACACCAACTCGACGATTGCTGGCACCCTCTCGGCGGTCAAGATGCACTTGCCGGTCGCCCACCTGGAGGCTGGGCTGCGCTCCTTCAACCGTCGCATGCCGGAGGAACACAACCGTGTTCTCACCGACCATGCTGCAGACCTGTGCTTGGCTCCCACCGAGGTGGCCATGCGTCATCTGGCCGACGAAGGACTGGCTGCTCGCTCCGTGCTCGTCGGTGATGTCATGACCGATGTCTGCCTGCAGGTGCGCGACTCCGTCCTTGCCAATCCGCGCCCGGTGCCCGGCGTGAAGGATGGCGAGGAATACGTCATGGCGACAATCCATCGCGCCGACAACACTGACGATCCCGAGCGTCTGACCCACATCCTCGATGCTCTCGGCAACGTGGATCGTAAGGTCATCCTGCCGGTACATCCGCGACTGCGTGCCCGCGCCGAGGCCGACGGCATCACCATTGCTCGTGGCAACCTCACCACCATCGATCCGCTGGCCTACCCCGACATGGTCAACGCCGTCACCCATGCCGCCGGCGTCATCACCGATTCCGGCGGTCTACAGAAGGAGGCCTTCCTGCTCGGCACCATCTGCACGACGGTGCGTACCGAGACCGAGTGGGTGGAGACCGTCGAGAACGGCTGGAACGTGCTCGATCCCGACGCCGAGCATCTCGCCGAGCACGCCACCCGTCAGCATCCCGCGGGCGATCCGGGGCACCCGTACGGTGATGGCAGGGCTGCTCGCAATGTTGCAACGGTGTTGCTGGAAGCTGGCGAGCGGGACCACTCGTGACGATTGGATCAACTCCGCCTCCGACGAAGCCCAATTCTCTCGATCGTGCTCCCCACGGTGACTTGACCGCCCTGCCACCACTCGACAGATCCCAACCGACGCACCGAGAGGGGAGAGGAGAGCGGGGTCTTTCCGAAAGACATCTCGACTGTGCGTATGATCATTTCAATCTCCTCGAGATGGGTCGAGGACCTCTCATGTTCGGTGTGCCCCGATCTCGCAGTGGGATGACGCCGTGAAAACTTCCGGATCGATTGGTCCGGCTGGTGACAGAGCGATCAACGCCGCCGGTTTCCTCTTGCCATGGAGCGTCCTGCTCGGTCACTATGCCGCCTTCGGGTCGATGACGATGTTTCGCGCCCTGGTCCTTGTGCTCCTCGTCATGGCGGCATTAGGTGGACGCGCGTGGCGGGGTCAGTGGTGGTTTCTCGGGTTCGGAGTCGCTTGGTTGGTGCTGGGCGTCGTCTCGTGCCTGGCCAACCCCGGGGCGTCCCTCGGCGGCATCGTCAACCTCGCCGTCGGCTGGGTGTTGGCATGGGCCTTGGCCCGGCTGCGTGGTCGACGCCTCCTGAGCGGCTTGGCGCGGGGCTGGCAGTGGGCGATCGCAGCGAGTGCCCCGATCGCCCAGTGGGAGTGGCACACTGCCAGGCACCTGCCCGACTACGGGGGCGGTGTGTGGCAGCACCACCCCAATACGTACTTCACCCCAGCCACCTTCTTCGTCAACTCCAACTACTACGCCCTGTTCCTCACCGTCGGGCTGGCGCTGGGAGGCTGGCTGGCCTCCTGCCGGATCCGTACCGGGCAGCGTCGCTGGGCACTGGCATGGGACGGTGCCGTCCTGCTGTGTGGAGCCTGGCTGCTGTGGATCACCCATTCGCGGGCCTGCATCCTGGGGATGGTGGTGCTGGCGGCTGCCGTGTTCGTGCAGAAGCTGTCGTCTCGCGTCGCAGGGGTCATCGCCGTCGCTGCCGTACTGGCACTTGCCCTGGGGGCGTGGCGATTCGGCGCGGACCACTGGCAGATGTGGCTGTCGGTGTGGCGGGACCACACCGATCATGGGTCGGCTTCCCTACCGGTGCGCATGTCCCTGCTGGCCTTCGGGCTCACTCTGCTGCAGGGACACCAGCTGCTGGGTGCCGGCCCGGACGGGTTCGCGCGAGCCGCAGCAAACCAGCACACCTTTGCATTGCACGGCAAGATCAACGCGCACAACGGGATGATCGAGGTTGCCGTGGACTATGGCCTCGTGGTGCTCGCCCTGCTCGTGGCAGTGTGGATCGGCGCACTCGTCACAGCCTGGCGAGCCGGGCGAGACCATCGGAAGGGAGTACGTGCAGCGACCGCTGGTGTGCTCATGGGGCTGCTGGTGGCAAGTCCACTGCTGGCCTGCGCCAACAGTCAGTTCATCGGTCCGAATGTCACTGCGGCATGGCTGGCAGTGATGCTGTGCCTCACTGCGCTCGTGCTTGACGACTCCGATCAACTCCCCGGTATGGTGCAGGAATCGGCTGGCGAACAGCAGTCGGGCGCGGACCGGTCACCGCAGCACGATGCGCACTGTCACCCTCTGAACGGCGGCACCGGCCGACGTGAGCAGCCTCGGCACGACCAAGGAGGACAGAAACAGTGATCCAGCCTGCTGACACCACCGTGGTCCACCTGTCCACCGTGCACCACACCCATGACAATCGGGTCTTCAACAAGGAGGCTCGGGCGATGGCGGAGGCCGGGTACGACTTCCACCTGGTGATTCGCGCTGACCGGGACGGCGTCGACGACGGCGTGCCGATCATCGCCCTGCACCCGGGCGGGCGCCTGCGACGACTGGTGTGCGGCCAGCGGGAGGCCTGGTCGGTGCTGGAGCGGCTGTGCCCCGACGTCCTGCAGATCCACGATCCCGAGCTCATCCCGATGGCCCTGGTGTTCAAGGCGCGCAGTGGCTGCGCCGTCATCTACGACGCCCACGAGGACCTCGTCGGCCAGATCGACACCAAGCCGTACCTCAATCGTCTCACTCGCCCGGTGGCCCGTGGTGCGGCTCGAATCCTCACCGGGTTGGCTGATCGTCATGCCGACGCCATCGTCGCCGCAACCGACACCATCGCAGACACGTATTCCCATGCCCGCACCGTGCAGGTGCGCAACTACCCGTGGCAGCACAACTTCGCCGTCGATCCTCAGCCGGTGCCCGGACGTCTGGTCTACGTCGGAGACCTCACCGAGGAGCGCAAGCTCTCCTTCATGATCGAGGTGACGCGTCGACTGCACGTCGACGATCCACGCGTCCACCTGCACTTGGCTGGACGAGCTCCGCAACGGGCGTGTCGGGCCGCCGTTGAGCACGCTGTGGGTGAGGGCATCGTCACCTATCACGGGATGATGGGGCCCACCGAGGTGCCGCAGATCATCTCCGCGGCCCAGATCGGTCTGGTGATGCTCGAGCCACTGCCCAACTACACCCGCTCCCTGCCCACCAAACTCTTCGAGTACATGGCCTCCGGGGTGCCGTTCTGTGCCTCGAACTTCGATGCCTGGCAGCAGATGTTCGGCGGCTGGGGTGCCGGAGTGTTCGTCGACACCGAGTCCTTGGACGCCACCTGCGCTGGGCTGGCGCAGGTGCTGGCCGATCCGCAGCGTTGTGCCCGGATGGGTCAGGCCGGGGCCCAGGCCATCGCCGACCATCTCAACTTCGAGTCTCAGGCCCGCACCCTCGAAACCCTCGTGGCCGATCTCACGGAATCGACCCGACGACGGCGTGGCAAGGGTTGCGTGCATCCCGATGCGGTGCGGCGCACCGCCCCGAACGAATCTCGTGAAGAATGTGGCGGCTCCGCTCGCCGGAAAGGAACGTCCATGACCACCGATCGCAGGGTCACCGTCGTCAACCAGTTCGCCGTGCCCCAAGGGGTCGTCGGCCCCACCCGTAATGCCGACATCTTCAGCCGGGTGGCCAGCTGGACGCCACACTTCATCGGCGCGAACTTCGCCCACCACGCCAAACAACGGCTGCACACCGACGATCCACGATTCACCCTGGTCTGGGTTCCCGAGTACCACAACAACGGCGTGAAACGCCTTGTCGGATGGCTGTTCTTCACGGCTGAGGCGGCCGCCGTGGCAAGCGTGCGCAAGGCCGATCTGGTGTACACCTCCAGCCCCCACCTGCTCAACCCAGTGGCCGGTATGATCGCAGCCCGGCTGCGTGGACGCCCCTACGTCGCCGAGGTGCGTGACCTGTGGCCCGACTCCCTGGTCTCCACCGGCGGCCTGCGCGAGGGGAGCGCCATCCACAAGATGCTCATCGAGCTCGAGAAGTTCATCTACACCCAGGCTGAGCGGGTCGTCACCGTCGTCGACTGGAGCGATCACTTCCGCAACCTGGGCATCGACCCCGAAGGTCTCATGGTCGTCATCCCCAATGGCACCCAACTCTCGGACTTCGAGGTGGACGAGGACCGCGAGAAGCTGCGCGAGGAGTTCGACATCCACGGGGTGACGGCTGTGTTTGCCGGGTCGCACGGCGTCAAGGACGGCGTCGAGCACATCGTCAATGCCGCCGAGCGTTGCCCCGAGGTGAACTTCCTGCTCGTCGGGGAGGGGGGCGACAAGGACCGGTGCGTCGAGCTGGCACGCTCCAAGGGAATCTCGAACATCGAGTTCCGCGACCCGATCGCCAAGACCGAGGTTCCTCGACTGCTCAAGGCCTGTGACATCGGACTGCACGTCGTCGCCCCGATCCCGGTGTTCGACAAGGGCATGAGCCCCACCAAACTCTTCGACTACATGGCGGCGGGGTTGCCTGTCGTCACCAATGCCCGCACACCACTCGCCAAGGTCATCGGCGACGACGAGATCGGCGCGGTGACCGATCCCGACGACATCGCCTCCGGGGTGCGCGCCGTCCTGGACGCCGATGAGGCCACCCGGGGACGGTGGGCTGCACGGGAGGCCGAGCTGTTGAACACGAGGTACTCCCGTGAGGCGGCAGCTCGCACCATGGAGCAGCTGCTCGACGAGGTCATGGAACAGTGGGAGTCCGGACGCTCCCGCACCCGTGCCGGACGGGCGCACCATGCGGTGCACGAGTCGGTGCGTGCGGCTGGTCGGACGGCTGGATCCCTGGCCGGCGTTGCCGGCCGGCTCGTCAGCCAAGCGGTCGGGACGGTGTCCGACAAGCTTGCTCGAGGGTGAGGTCAGCGCCCGTATGTGAAGTACTTGGGGGCCTGACGCACCGAGTTGAGTCCAGCGGCGGGGGTGGCATGGCCATCGGCGAGCGGATCGCGGCGGCGGGTGTGCCGGCCCCCGGACGGACGAGTCCTGCGTAGGGTCTTGAGGGAGGTGTTGGTGGTTGCGTCGATACGCGGATCGGCGCCGCTGCGCGCCTTGGCAAGAACGGTGGCGGCGACGATGGTGACGGCGGCCACGGCCACGCTGGCGATGATGGTGGTGTTACGGCTCATGTGAGGAATGTTACCTTCTCACCGTGGGGTGAGCCGCCCATCCAGCTGTGGACTGACAACCCTTGTGCGGGTGTGAAAATCTGGACCCATGCCGCATCTTCACACCCAGCCGCACGGACACGACATGACGATCAGCGCCTGGATCATGCGCCGTCAGGATGGTGAGGTCAAGGCTCTGGTGCACCGGCACCGCAAGCTGCACATCTGGTTGCAGCCCGGCGGGCACATCGAGCACACCGAGAATCCGTGGCAGGCACTGGCCCACGAGCTGCGCGAGGAGACCGGCTACGAGCTCAGCCAGCTGCGCGTGCTGCAGGCCCTGCCGGTGGTCGAGGGCTGCATTCACGACGTCATGCACCCCGCCCCGGTCGCCGTCAACACTCACAGCCCCTACCCGGGCCATTTCCACTCCGACCTCGTCATGGCCATGATCACCGACGAGGACCCGGTGGGGGAACCCGGACCAGGGGAGTCCCGGGAACTGGCCTGGATGAGCCCCGACGAGTTCGCTGCCCTGGCGGGTTCCGAACATGACGCCGTGCAGATCATGACCATGATCGCTCGCAACGTCGTCGGTGTCTGGTCCGAGGTGCCGGCCACCGCATTCACCCTGGACGACGCACCCGAACCACTCACCGAGACGGTGCAGAATCCCGAGTCGGTGGGGCAGCCCCCGGTGGCCCGGGACGCCAACCTCCGGCATCCTCGTACCGACGAGTCCGGCCCCGACGGTGGTGCAGAACCATCTGCCACCTCGGCGGATGATGGTGTGAACGAGTCCTCCCAACCCCAGTGACCGCCGCCCCAGGGCCCATCGATGCAGGGCCCATCGACCTGCAGCACATCGGCGCCGGACTGCCGATCGGTGAGTACCGCGCCGGTCTGGAAGCTGGTCTGGCGGATGGGGCGATGGTCGTCCAGGCCCCACCCGGTACCGGCAAGACGACCTTCGTGCCGCCCCTGGTCGCCGCCCTCCCCGCCACGGATGCTGCGGGTGATGCCCGTCCGAACGGTGCCCATCCGAACGATGGGAGTACCGGTCGGGTGATCGTCACCCAGCCGCGACGGATGGCGGCTCGGGCCGCGGCACGGCGTCTGTGCCAACTCACCGGCACCCGGCCGGGGCAGGTGGCTGCCCACACCGTGCGTGGCGAGTCCACCCTCGGTCCCTCGACCAGGATCGAGTTCGTCACCACCGGGGTGCTGGTGCGTCGGCTGCTCACCGATCCCGAACTTGGCGGGGTTGACGCCATCGTCCTCGACGAGGTCCACGAGCGTCATCTCGACTCCGACCTGCTGGTCGCCATGCTCTGTGAACTCGCCCAGTTGCGCGACGACCTGCGACTCGTCGCCATGTCGGCCACTCTGGACGCCGAGCGGTGGTCGGACCTGCTGACCCGCGGCACCGGACGCCGGGTGGCCACGGTGCAGGTGCCGTCGGTGCTGCACCCTCTCGAGGTGCGCTGGGCGCCGTTCGGTGCGCCTGCCACCGACGGGACTCGGGTGGATCGGAGATTCCTCGACCATGTGAGCCGTCAGACCTGCCAGGCCATCACGACGCTGACCAGTGATCCCGGCACCGGGAACACCTGTGGGTCTGGTGACGAGGGCGCCCGGGAACCACGCGCCGACGACGGTCCGGACGCATCGGGTACCGACGCACCCACCTGCGCCCTCGTCTTCCTGCCCGGGGCGTGGGAGGTGGAGCAGGTGGCTGCACACCTGCGTACCGCGCTGCCGCAGGTCGAGGTGATGGCCCTCACCGGCTCGATGAGTCTGCGCGACCAGGACCAGGTGCTCACCGCCCCGACCAGACCGCGCGTGGTCGTGGCGACCTCCATCGCCGAGTCGTCCCTCACCGTGCCGGGGGTGCGGCTGGTCATCGACTCAGGCCTGGCCCGGGAGCCGCGTCTGGACCGTGGCAGGGGCATGACCGGCCTGGTGACGACCCGGGAGTCCCGGGCCGCGGCGATCCAACGTTCCGGACGCGCTGCTCGCCTGGGACCGGGGGTGGCTGTGCGCTGTCTGGCAGCCGAGGACTGGGCCGGCATGGACGCCGAGCCCGCACCGGAGATCAAGCATGCCGACCTCACGGGTCCCCTGCTCACCCTGTCCTGCTGGGGATCACCCTGCGGTGCGGGGATGGCCCTGCCCGATCCGCTGCCGCCGGACCAGGTGCGCGACGCCGTGGAGCAGCTGCGTGTCATGGGAGCGGTGGACGAGCGGGGACGTCCCACACGCTGGGGACGACGACTCGCCCAGGTGCCGACGAGTCCGGCCCTGGCCAGCGGTCTGCTCAGGGGAGCCCAGATGGTTGGTGCTCGGGCCGCTGCACAGACCGTCGCCACCCTGGAGCTTGGGGAACGCGCCGCCGAGGCGGATCTCCCGGGGCTGGTGCACGCACTGCGGTCGGGAAACCATCGTGCGTCACCCCAGTGGCGGGTGCAGGTGCGGCGGCTGGAGCAGATCGCCCGAGACCAGGGCTCGCAGCAACCGGGTACGGCAGGAGCCAGCTTGGCCCAGCTTGGTCGAACCGAGCCTGGCCCCACTGAACATGGCCGGGTGGGGGACGCTGCTGGACCAACCTCACACGGTGCTGCGTCCCCGATCGGAGGGTTTGCCGGTGACGCGGACGACGCAGTGGCCCTCGTCGTGGCGCTGGCCCGTCCCCAGAACGTCGCACGCCAGCGTGGTGCGGGGTCGAGGAGCTATCTGTTCGCCTCCGGTACGGCAGCCGATCTACCTGCCGGGTCACCACTGACGGATGCGCAGTGGCTCGCGGTGGCCGACGTCTCCCGCACCACGCGGCGCGGCCAGTCCGGTGCCGTCATCCGCTCGGCGGCACCGCTGGCCCCGGAACACGTCATGCAGGCTGCGCAGGGCCTCGAGGTCACCGAGGAGATTGCCACTTGGCAGGACGGTGCGGGTCGATCTGGTGGCGGCAAGGTCCAAGGGCGACTGGTGCACCGGCTGGGTGCCATCGAGTTGAGTTCCACCCCGATCACCGTCGGTGGACAGGCGGCTCGTGACGCGGTGGTGGCGGCACTGCACGAGCATGGTCTGGGCATCGATGGTCACGGGGTGCTCACCTGGTCGGCCTCGGCAGACATGCTGCGTCGACGGCTCGGCGTGCTGCACCGAGTCATGGGTGCGGGGGTCATGGGCGCGGGAGCCGACAATGGCGGGGGTGCTGGGGGAGACTGGCCCGATGTGGGCGAAGCCGCCCTCATTGACCGGGCTCGTGAGTGGATCGACCTGGACGCCGTCGCTGCCGGACGGCCATTCAGCCCGGCAGCGGGGTTGCGTGCCCTGCTGCCCTGGCCACAGGCCAGCCATCTGGACGATCTCGTGCCCGAGACCATCGAGGTGCCCACCGGTTCCCACATTCGGCTCGCCTACCCCGAGGTCGGTGACGACTCGCCCCCGGTGCTCGCGGTGAAGCTGCAGGAGTGCTTCGGGTGGACGACGACCCCGGTGATATGCGACGGACGCCTGCCGGTGCTCCTGCACCTGCTCTCCCCGGCTCGACGTCCCCTGGCCGTCACGGACGATCTCGCGAGCTTCTGGGCCAACGTCTACCCGCAGGTACGAGCGGAGGATCGGGGACGCTACATCAAACACCCGTGGCCCGAGGACCCGCTCACCGCCACCCCGATGCGCGGCACGACCCGGTCGGGACGGTGAATGGGGCCGAGCAATCCCGAATGACACCCCCGGCTTCCTGGTGACGCCCGCTTTCTGGGGCACTCGGAGGGAGCTGGGCAGTTGGCTGCCCTCGGCTCCGTTCGCGCCGGGGCCCGTCTCGATGCCCCGGCGGTTCGTGACCGGGGGTCAGGCTCCGGGCAGCTTCATCGTCGCCCGGACACGGTGGGGTCGCCGTCGATCCAGAATCGCAACGGAGCATCGGCATTGCGACTGATCCCCACCCGCGGCCCGGTGCGGTACCGAACAGGCTCGCGGGCCGGGATGAGCCGCCATCGGGGTGGGCAGTCATGGTGGGTGACGCCATCTGGTGTGGACTGATCCGCGCCCAGCCGGTCATGGCCGTCCAGGTGCGGGGGATCGTTTGCCAGGCCCTCGGTGGCCGGTTCGATGGGCGAACCCATGGCACACACTGCGAGGGCCGCTCCCCAGTCGGTGAGATCCGCTCCCAGAGCCGATCCGAGATTGCCCGGGCCGCTGGCCAGCCGACGTGCGGGCACGGTGCCGCGTCGGGAACGCACCTCGCCCACTCCGCACACGACCTGCCCGGCACGCAGCAGCACCGCCGAGGCCGTCCCGTCCGGGCTGCACACCACATTGACGCACCGATGAATGCCGTAGGAGAGGTAGACGTACATGTGACCGGGTGGGCCGAACATCACCGAGCTGCGCGGGGTGGGTCCGCGTGCCGCGTGCGATGCCGGGTCGTCAATGCCCAGGTAGGCCTCGACCTCGGTGAGTCGTACCCCCACCGAACCGTGCATGATCGTCGCCCCGAGCAGACGTGGTGCCACCCGATCGGCTGTCTCGGACAGGTCCAGCCCAGCGCTCTTCCCCAAGGGGCGTGGCCGGGAATGTCCTGGCCCTGTCACGTGGCCTGGCCCCGTCACGCATCCTGACTCTGACACGTCGGATCCTCCTCGTGCTGCCATGACCCCGAGTGGTTCGGGCGTCGCGTCGTTCGGATGGTTCTGGACCCTCACGCCGTGACGACGATCTTGCCCACCATCCGGCCCGACTCCACCAGGGCTGTCCCCTCGACGATGTTGTCCACCGTCAGACCCTGCAACTGATGGGCCACCGTGGTGCGCAGTCGCCCCTCGTCGACGAGATCGGCCACTCGCGCCAGGATCCGGCCCTGCTCGGCGACGTCGTCGGTGCCGAAGATGGGGCGAGCGAACATCGACTCGCTGGTGACGCTCAACGACTTGGGTTTGAACGCCGTCATGTCGAAGGAATCGGTGCCGTCGATCATGACGAGTCTGCCGAACGGGCTCATGAGCTGTGCCAGTTCGGCCTCCCTACCGACGGTGTAGGCCGAGAAGACGGTCTCGACGCCGTTGACCCCGACCTCGTGCAGCTCCTGGGCAAGATCATTGCGGTGGTCGATGACTGCGGTGGCCCCCATGTCCCGGCACCAGGCTCGGGACGCCTCCCGGGAGGACGTGGCGACGACGTCCCCGTCGGTGGTCAGTCGGGCCAGCTGGATCACCATCGACCCCACCCCGCCGGCACCGCCGATCATGAGCAGGGAGTCGTGGGCGCCGATGCGCAGGTGATCGTGCAGCCCTTCCCATGCCGTGATGCTCGTCAACGGCATGGCGGCGGCCTCGGCGGCGCTCAGGCTTGTCGGGCGTCGGGCGGCGATCCGGGAGTCGACGAGGGTGTACTGGGCGTAGCTGCCCGGACGGTTGCTCTGCCCGGAGAACCAGACGGAGTCGCCCACCTGGAAGTCGCTCACCCGCTCACCGACGGCGCGTACCACTCCGGCGGCGTCGAAACCCAGGATGAGCGGTTCGTCGGGGGTTCCGGCCTTGCGGCGAAGCTTCACGTCGATGGGGTTGAGGGAGATCGCCTCGATCTCCACGAGCAGGTCGAGCGGGCCAGGGCTGGGCACTGGCAGATCCACGTCGACGAAGACGTCGGGATCGGTGATCGGCAGGGACTGGGTGACGGCGACAGCATGCATGGCGTCCATGACCTCACGGTAGCCCGTCGCCTGTTCCAGCCCAACAATCGATCACTTCTGCAGGTCGACGAACCGCGAGTAGTGGCCTTGGAACACCACGGGAATGGTGCGAGTGGGGCCGTTGCGGTGCTTGGCGACGATGAAGTCGGCCTCCCCGGCGCGCGGTGACTCCTTGTCGTAGACGTCCTCACGGTGCAGCAGGATGACCATGTCGGCGTCCTGCTCCAATGATCCGGACTCGCGCAGGTCGCTCACCATGGGTCGCTTGTCGGTGCGCTGCTCGGGGCCACGGTTGAGCTGGGAGAGCGCGACCACCGGGATCTCCAACTCCTTGGCCAGCAGCTTGATCTGGCGGGAGAACTCCGAGACCTCCAGCTGACGCGACTCCACCCGCTTGCCGCTCGTCATGAGCTGCAGATAGTCGATGACGACGAGTTGGAGGTCGTGCTTCTGCTTGAGGCGACGTGCCTTGGCCCGGATCTCCATCATGGTGAGGTTGGGGGAGTCGTCGATGTACAGCGGGGCGGACGAGATCTTCGTCGCGGTGGACGCCAACCGCTGCCAGTCCTCCTCGGTGAGGCGCCCGCTGCGCATCCGGGACAGCTCCATGCCCGCCTCGGCCGACATCAGTCGCATGACGATCTCGTTGCGCCCCATCTCCAGGGAGAAGATGGCGCTGGTGAGGTTGTTCTTCACCGACGCGGCTCGGGCGAAGTCCAGCCCCACCGTTGACTTGCCCATCGCCGGACGGGCCGCGACGATGATCATCTGTCCCGGCTGGAAGCCATTGGTGAGCTCGTCGAGATCGGCGAACCCGGTGGGGATGCCGCCCATGGCATCACCGCGGCTCTCGATGGTCTCCAGCTCGTCCCAGGTGCTCTCGAGCAGCTCGGACAAAACGTGGTAGTCGTCGCTGGTGCGCCCCTCGGCGACGTCGTAGAGCTCCTGCTGGGCGGCGTCCACCGTGTCGGCGACGTCCCCCTGCCCCTGGTAGGCCATCTGTGAGATGCGCATCGAGGCGTCGACGAGACGGCGCAGCACTGCCTTGTCGGAGACGATCCTGGCGTAGTACGAGGCGTTCTCGGCGATCGAGACCGAACCGAGCAGGTCGGCCAGGTAGACGCGGTCACCGATCCGATCGAGTTGATCGGTGCGTTCCAGTTCCGCGCCGACGGTGATGGCGTCGGCGGGCTCGCCGCGTGAGTACAGCGACAGGATGGCGTCGAAGATCGTCTCGTGGGCCGGGCGGTAGAAGTCCCGTCCCTTGAGGATCTCGACGGTGTCGGAGATGGCGTCCTTGCTCATGAGCATCGAACCGAGCACGGAGCGTTCGGCATCGAGGTCCTGGGGCGGAGTGAGATCTGCGCGCATGCTGCTCGCTGGGTCTGGCAAAGTCATCACCTTCAGGACGAGGGCCCGGCAAGGCGGTGTGCCTCTCGGGACGTGCGGGTGCCGGGGCGGCCGTCACAGGGTTGAACGTGTGCAGCGCTTGCGCAACGGCAGGACGGTGTCGCCGGCTCCATTCAAGGGGCTGGAATGGACGCTTGTCAACTAACCAGGACGGAGTTTTCCACAGGGTGTGTGGACAACCGGTGGAAGCCGGTGGACCGGGTGGGGAAAACTTGTGGACAACTGTGGACAACTCGCTGTTCCCTGTTGACGACACGCCGATAGAACCGCTCTGACTAGGAGAAACATAAAAACGACCGATATTTTTCGGCAGTGACACACCGGTGAACCCTGTGTATCGAACGTGCTGCACACAGGTGTCGAACACTCCCGAGTGACTTCTTTTTCCTGCTCTGGCAAGGAGTTGTCCACATGATCATGGGGGTGTGAGGGGTCGTGATCGCAGCCGGCGTTCGAATGGCTCGAGGTGCCATTCCCGGTTGGCGGGATGCGACGGGTGAGGGGATGCGGATGGTGGACGTTCGTCGAGGGTGAAGAGCAGCGTCGAGCCATTGTCTCGAATACCCCACTGGGGTATCGTCCGAGTCGGAGGTGACGGATGGCTGAATCGTGCCAGTGCGGTAGTGCGATGGATCTCGCGTTCTCCCAGGACGCGTCGGTCTCGGATGCAATGCCCCGAGAGGACGTCGAGCCCCAGGAAGGTACGGACGTCGGCGTCGCCACGTCGTCGACCACTGCCCCCGGGTCGCCGGGGCACGGATATCTCGGCGAGAAGGACGCCTACCTGCGTCGTCTGCACCGTATCGAAGGTCAGGTGCGCGGGTTGGAGCGGATGGTTGAGGAGGAGAAGTACTGCATTGACATCCTCACCCAGATCGCTGCGGTGAACTCCGCCCTCAAGTCGCTGTCGCTCAAGCTGCTGTCCGAACACATGAACCACTGTGTGGCTCGGGCTGCCCAATGCGGTGGTCAGGAGGCGACCGACAAGATCGACGAGGCGAATCGTGCCATTGCCCGGCTCGTCAGGTCCTGAGGCTCGACTCGGTTCCGTACTCCCGCCGTGCACGGCTCCAGGGGTCTTGGACTCCCATTCGGGCCAGACGTCATCTCCGTTCTTCCCACGATCCAACGTTCCCAACGAAAGGTACTGACATGAACACGACATACACGATCACCGGCATGACCTGCGAGCACTGCGTCAAGGCGATCACCGAGGAGGTCTCGGCCATCGACGGCGTCGACAAGGTGTACGTGAGCCTGGAGACCGGCTCCATGACCATCGACTCGGCTGAGGAGATCAGCATGGATGCCATCAACAAGGCCTTGGACGAGGCTGGCGAGTACACCGCAACCAAGGCGGACAGCCTCGACACCGCTGGCCACCCCGAGGGTACGTGTGCCTGTGGCAAGAACTCCGCGGACGCCTGCCAGTGCGGTGACAAGCACGATGACTGTTGCGAGCACGCTGGCGAGGCCGGTGCCGACAAGGACTGTGAGTGCGACTGTCACGACGAGAAGGATGGTTGTGACTGCGGCTGTGGCGAGCACAAGCACTCCGTCGATGCTGCTGAGAGGCACGCTGCCCATGGTGAGGGCGAGTGCAAGTGCGGTGGACACCACCATCACGACCATGCTGCCGATGCTGCCGAGAAGCACGCCGCCCACGATGAGGGCGAGTGCAAGTGCGGCGGCCATCACTGAGGAGTACCCACGTCTCGACACGACCAGAACGAGTCAATGAACGTCACGGTGGCCGGTGCCTCCGGTGTTGATCCGATCAGCACCGGAGGGTCGGCTGCCGGTTCCCCGCACACCGTCACACCTGCCCGCAACGACCGCACGGCGAATGACCGCCTGGACACCAGCGTCATGACGGCTGACGACCCTGCCGACGATGGTGGGGCGCACCGAGCCGTCGACCTGGACATCTCCGGAATGAGCTGCGCCTCCTGCGCTGCCCGGATCACCAAGAAACTCAACAAGGTCGACGGGGTCAAGGCCACCGTCAACTACGCCACGGCCAAGGCACACGTCCTGGCCCCGCCCCAGGTGAGCCAGGACGACCTCATCGACGTCGTCACCCGCACCGGATACCAGGCCCGGCCGTCGTCCACCAGCGAACCGGTCGTCGACCGTCAGACGCAGTTGAGACGTCGTCTCGTCGGGGCGGTGGTGCTCGGTCTGCCGGTCATCGTGTTGTCCATGACGCCGGCACTGCAGTTCCCGGCCTGGCAGTGGGTCTGCCTGGCGCTCACCCTGCCCGTGGTGTTCTGGTGCGGATTCGGCTTCCACCGCGCAGCTTGGGTGAACCTCAAGCATGGCGCGACGACCATGGACACCCTCGTCAGCATGGGGTCCCTGGCCTCTCTGGGGTGGTCCCTGTGGGCGCTCGTCTGGGGTGATGCGGGCCGTGTCGGCATGCGGCACCACATGACCTGGCGACTGTCCAGCTCCCAGACACATGCTGCTGAGGCGCTGTACCTCGAAGCTGCCGTTGGCGTCATCATGTTCATCCTGGCGGGTCGCTACATCGAACATCGCAGCAGGGCCGAGGCCGGCTCGGCACTGCAGGCTCTGTTCGACATGCGTCCGACCACCGTCCACCTGCTCACCAGTGACGGCACCGAGGTGGAACGCCCCATCGCTGCCCTGGGGGTGGGCGAACGGTTCGTCGTACGCCCCGGGGAACGCGTCAGCGCCGACGGGACCGTCGTCGAGGGGCGCTCTGCCGTCGACAACTCGATGCTCACCGGTGAATCCGTGCCGGTGGAGGTCGGTCCGGGGGACGCCGTCGTCGGTTCGGCGATCAACAGCTCCGGTCGGCTCGTCGTGCAGGCGACCGCCGTGGGCGACGACACCCAGCTCGCCCACATCGCTCGTCTCATCGACGAGGCACAGACTGGACGCTCGGCCAGCCAGGACCTGGCCGACAAAGTCTCGGCAGTCTTCGTCCCGGCGGTCATCGGCGTCGCCGTGCTCATCTTCATGGTGTGGATGCTCGTCACCGGACGCGTGTCAGCGGCTCTCACCGCGGCCATCTCGGTGCTCATCATCGCCTGCCCGTGTGCTCTGGGGCTCGCCACTCCGCTGGCGTTGCTCGCCGGGACCGGGCGCGGTGCCCGCATGGGGGTGCTCATCCGTGGGCCCCAGGCGTTGGAGCGTGCTCAAGGCATCGACACCGTCGTCATGGACAAGACCGGCACCCTCACCAGTGCCGTCATGGCCGTGGTGCAGGTTCTTGGACCTGACGGCGAAGCTCTTGACGGTCGACAGGCCGAGGAACTCCTTCGTCTGACGGCCGGGGTGGAGTCCGGCTCGGAACACCCCATCGCCCATGCGGTGCTGCACCGAGCCGAACAGCTGGGTGTCCGTCCGGCCCAGGTGGACGACGTCGAGGCCCTGCCCGGGCAAGGGGTACGTGGTCGACTGAGCCAGGCGCAGGACCAACCACACGAGGCGCACACGCCGGATCGACCGGACGTTGATCAACAGCAGACAGATCGACAGCAGGAGGAGACCTCTCAGGCTGAACCCGTCCAGATCGTGGTGGGGCGCCCCGGCTTGGTTCCCCTGCCCGAAGGCCTGCGTGCCGCCGTCGAACAGGCCGCCGAAAGCGGCCACACCGTACTCGTCGTCAGCGTGGCCGATCAGGTGCGCGGGGCGCTCACCGTCTCCGACACCGTGCGCCCCAGCTCCGCCCGATCCGTCGAACGGATGCGCCGTCGTGGGCTACGGCCCGTGCTGCTCACCGGTGACAACCCCGGTGCTGCCCACACAGCGGCCGAGGCCGTCGGTATCGACGAGGTCCATGCGGAGACCACCCCTGGCCAGAAGGTGACGGTCGTCGAGCAGCTGCGTCACCAAGGGCGTCGGGTGGCCTTCATCGGTGACGGCGTCAACGACGCGGCTGCCCTGGCCGCGGCAGACCTGGGCATGGCCATGGGGACCGGTACCGATGTCGCCATCGCTGCAGCGGACGTCACCCTCACCCGTGCCGATCTGGGTGCCGGGGTGGATGCCCTGGAGCTCGCCGATGCCACCCGTCGGATCATCCGGGGCAACCTGTGGTGGGCATTCGGCTACAACGTCCTCGCCATCCCCGTCGCCGCCCTGGGTCTGCTCACCCCGGTCATTGCTGCTGCGGCAATGTCGTTCTCGTCGGTGTTCGTCGTGCTCAACAGTCTGAGGCTCACCGGGTTCCGCCCGCGATCCTGAGAACATGAGAAACCCATTTCACCCCGTCATGACAGGCTCAGATGGCTCGACGCGGAACATCATGCGCCCTGCTGTCTGAGTTTTTCTCAGGAAATTTTTGGTTTTTGGGGGGAATGCGTCGTATCGTTTACCAAGCGCTGCGCACGCGGCGTGTGGTTGGGCGTCAACGCCCGGCCGGTACATAGCAACTGACCGTTCTGGGTCCTCGAGAACCACAGAGCACTCGAGCCCCCGACCTCTTGGGAAGCGAATGTCGAAGATCATTGCCTCTGCGATCGCCGGAGCCGTTGCACTGACCACTGCCGGTGGCGTGACGATGGCCAACGTCCTCAACCGTGACGATGTCACCATCTCGGTGGACGGTGTCTCTCGTGAGGCCAAGGTGCACCCCGGAACTGTTCAGGAGGTCTTGGGTTCCCAGGGCATCACGGTGGGTGAGCACGACTCCGTGCAGCCGGCACTGAACAGTGACGTCTCCGATGGATCGGTCATCACCGTCAAGTACGGACGCAAGGTCGTCCTCACGGTGGATGGCAAGAAGGTCACCCGCTGGACCACCGAGACGAACGTCTCGGACTTCCTCGCGAAGGCAGGCCTGGTCGACTCCAACGACAACCTGTCGGTGAGCCGCTCGTCCGGTATCTCACGTCAGGGGCTGTCGATCACCGTTCGCACCGCCCAGGACGTCATCGTCAAGACTGGCTCCAAGAGCCAGCAGGTTTCTGCGCGGGGAACCGTTGCCGACGCCCTCAAGGCTGCTGGCATCAAGGTGGACTCCAACGACATCTCCAAGCCGGGCCTGGGCACTCCGCTCACCTATGGCATGGTCATCGACTTCACCAAGGTCGACACCAAGAAGGAGACTCGCAAGTCCGACGCGAAGTTCAAGACCAAGACGGTCAAGGACTCCTCGATGGACAAGGGCACCACGAAGATCACCACCAAGGGCGTCAACGGCGTCAACGAGGAGACTTGGGAGATCACCTACAAGAACGGCAAGAAGGCTGGTGAGCGCAAGATCTCCAGCAAGGCCGTCAAGCCTGCCACCGACGAGGTGAAGAAGGTCGGGACCAAGTCCACGTCGAAACCCTCACCCGCGAAGAAGGGCGCTGCCGGCAAGTCTGCCAGCGCGTCGACCGTCAGCAACGGTGGCGGCTCCAGCTCCAACCCGGTGACCGGCGGGACCACCTGTCAGGCCTCCACCTATGGAGCTGGCGACGGTACCGCGGGTGGTCCGACCGCCTCGGGTGAGACCTTCGACCCCTCCAAGCTCACTGCTGCCAGCCGCACCCTGCCGCTCGGCTCGACCATTCGCGTCACCAACGTCAGCAATGGCAAGACGGTCTCGGTGCGCATCAACGACCGCGGCCCCTACGTCGGTGGACGCTGCCTGGACCTCTCCACCGCAGCGATGAACGCCATCGCTCCCGGCGCCGGTCTGGTGACGGTTCGCTATCAGTGAGCTGGTGACGGCGCGCCACCAGTGAGTGGATGGTGATCCGGCCGCACCGGATCATCACGGGCGTTCCGTCTGCCCGTGCCGTTTCCACTGGCCTGTTGGACGGGGCGTCATCTCATTGCTGACTGAGCTCTCTCAACTTTCTTGTTCGGGCCGGCCCATCGGGGTCGGCCCGAACAACATCCACTCAAGGACCGATCGTCGTGCAGATTGAGGCCCCATCAACTTGCACGCGCCCAACTTGCACGCGCTTGGGTCCACCTCCATTCCGGGGTGGTGGTCCGCAGGTCCGGCATCGACTTGCACGTGGTGGGGCCTCCGTCTGTGTGTGCCCACGTCAGCCGTCGCGAGCCCCACGATGTGCGTCAAGCCTGTTGTGCAACGCCCTCACAACGTATTGGGACGCCAACCGCTTCGTTATCTCACCAGGCCATGACGTCTGTGGTCCCACGGCACGTGCCGTGGGACCACAGGGCGTTCGGGTGCTGACGGTCCCTGTTCACGGTACGGGGCTGCGCGGTACTAGCTGTGTAGTAGTACGGGGCCGTGCAGTGCTGTGTAGCAGAGCTGTACGGTACCGGGCCCGTGCGGGTGCTGCGTCGTGCAGTACCGGGTCGTGCGGTACTGAGGTGTGCAGTACTGGCTGTGCAAGTACGGGACCAGCACTGCAGGAATCTCAGCGCAGGCTGCCGTAGGTGGTCTTGGCCTTCTCCAGGGCCGAGACGTAGCCGTTGCGCTCGTACTCGGCTGCCGAGGCGTCGTCGGGCACGGCGAGCAGGCCACGAGCCTGCTCCAGGTCGAGCTGCTTGCGTTCCAGGTAACTGCTCAGCCCGTCAATGATCTCGGTGGCGTAGTCGGCGCCGTTGCGCACCAGGGCCGAGGTGGACATGACGACATCGGCGCCGGCAAGGATGTACTTGATGGCATCCTCGGGGGTGGACACACCCGAGGTGGCGGCAATGGAGGCGTCCACCTGTTTGGAGATGGCGGCGATCCACGTGAGGGCGGTGCGCTGCTCGACCTTGTTGGACAGCCACACCCCGGACTCGACACCGAGGGTCTCGATGTCGATGTCGGGCTGCAGGAACCGGTTGAACATGACGAGCCCGTCGGCTCCGGCGGCAGCCAGTCGCAGCATCATGTTGCCGGGGGCTGAGAAGAACGGGAGAACCTTGACGGCCACCGGGATGTCGATGGCGTCCTTGACGGCCGAGACGATCTCGATGTGGCGATCCTCGATCTCCTGGCCACTCATCCCGATGTCGGGCACGGCGTAGATGTTGCACTCCAGGGCCGCGGCTCCGGCGTCCTGCATGCGATGGGCGGTCTTGACCCAGTTGCCCACCCCGGCAGCGTTGAGGGAACCGATGACGGGGATGTCGACCGCCTTGGCGCTGGCCTCGAGATGCCTGAGGTACCTCTCGGTGATGCCACCAGCGTTGCTGGCGACGGTGGGGAAGAAGCTCAGCGACTCGGCGAAGGAGTCCATGTACTCCATCTCCACCTCGGCCATCCGGGCCTCCTCGTGCCGCACCTGCTCCTCGAACAGGGAGTACATGACGACGGCACCGACCCCGGCGTCGGCCAGGGCCTTGACGCCGTCAGTGGTTTGCTGGATGGGTCCAGCAGAGGCGACGATGGGGTTGCGCAGGGAAAGACCGAGATAGTTCGTGCTCAGATCGACGCTCATGGGATGCACCTCTCAGACGGGTCCGGGGCAGATTGACTTCTGACCAGGTGGATATGGATCAGACGACCCGGAGCCGGTTCATTGACCCCGGGATGAGGAATGACTGACGGATCAGGACCGACGGGGTCAGGATCCAATCGATGATGGGAGGGGACGGGAAAGGAGCCGACCGTGGCCCCGCGTACAGGAGTAGCTGTAGCCGAGAAGGATACGACGGAGCCACGGTCGACGGTCATTGGAGCTCAGCCCCGGTTGGAGCCGGAGGTGATGTTCTTGAGTCGGGCGTCGATGGCGAAGGACTCCGGGCCCATCGTTGCCATCTGCTCGTACTCCTGCCATTTCTTCTCGACCTGACGCTGACCCAGGTCCAGAAGCCGCTCGGCCTCCTCGGGGTGGGCCTTGGCGAGCATCCGGTAACGCAGCTCCAGCTTGGTGTAGTCGCGCCACGTGGTGTCTGGACGGGGCGAGTCGAGCAGGAACGGGTTCTTGCCATCCTCGGCCAGTACCGGGTTGTAGCGCATGAGCGGCCAGTGCCCCGAATGCACCGCCTTGTACTGCTGGTCCAGGCCGTTCTTGAGGTCGTAGCCGTGGGCGATGCAGTGGCTGTAGGCGATGATGAGCGATGGGCCGGGGTAGGCCTCGGCCTCACGGAAGGCCTGCAGGGCCTGCTGCGGGTCCGAGCCGAAGGCCACCCGGGCAACATAGACCGAGCCGTAGGCGATGGCCTGCATGGCCATGTCCTTCTTGGCGGTCTGCTTGCCGCCGGAGGCGAACTTGGCGACGGCACCCAGCGGTGTCGACTTGGAGGCCTGACCACCAGTGTTGGAGTACACCTCGGTGTCCATCACCAGGACGTTGACGTCACGGCCGGAGGCGAGCACGTGGTCCACGCCGCCCGAACCGATGTCGTAGGCCCAGCCGTCACCGCCGATGATCCACACCGAGCGACGCAGCAGGTGATCGGCGACACTCAGCAGGTTGCGTACCAGCGGGGTCTGCTCCATCGTCTGCAGCTGGTCGACGAGCTTGGCGACACGACGTTCCTGGTCCACCAGGTCGTGCTCGGTGAGCTGCGGGGCGTTGAGCAGGTCGTCGACGAGCTCGGGGTCGAGTTGGTCGGACATGGCCTGCAGGTGACGCTTGGCCAGCCCGGCCTGTACGTCGGAGGCCAGCCGCATGCCCAGACCGAACTCGGCATTGTCCTCGAACAGCGAGTTCGACCAGGCCGGTCCACGTCCGTCGGCGTTCTTGCCCCACGGGGTGGTCGGCAGGTTGCCGCCGTAGATCGACGAACAACCGGTGGCATTGGCCACCTCGGCACGGTCACCGAAGAGCTGGGTGATGAGTTTGACGTAGGGCGTCTCACCGCAGCCGGCACAGGCACCGGAGAACTCGAACAGCGGCTCGAGGAACTGGGTGCCACGCACGGTGGCGAAGTCCACCCGGGACCGGTCGTTGACCGGCAGGGAGTTGAAGAACTCGACGTTCTCGCGCTGATCGGTCTTGTCCAAGTGCTCGGCCAGGTTGATGGCCTTGCGATCCGGGCGTCCGACCGGATGGGCCGGGCATGCCTCGACGCACAGACCACAGCCGGTGCACTGGTCGGGCACCACCTGCAGGGTGTAGCACGACTCGGGCAGACCGGCGGCGTTGAGCTGGGCGGACTCGAAGGTCTCCGGGGCGCCCTCCAGGGCCGACTTCTGGTAGTACTTGGCGCGAATGACGCCGTGCGGGCACACGAAGGCACAGTTTCCGCACTGGATGCAGGCCTGCGGGTCCCACTCGGCGATGACGTCGGAGAGGGTGCGGTGCTCGAAACGGGTCGTACCGGCTGGGTAGGTGCCGTCGGCGGGCAGGCTGGAGACCGGTAGCAGGTCTCCCTCGCCGGTGATCATCTTCGCGGTGATCGTCTTGACGAAGTCCGGGGAGTCGTCACGCACCGGTTCGACGAGGTCGTGGTTGGCGTCGACCGACTCGGGGACCTTCACCTGGAACAGGTGCTCCAGGGAGGCGTCGACGGCCGCATGATTCATGTCGACGATCTTCTGGGACTTCTTGCCGTAGGTCTTCTGGATCGAGTCCTTGATCCGCTCGATGGCCTCGTCCTTGGGCAGCACTCCCGAGATCGCGAAGAAACACGTCTGCAGGATGGTGTTCGTGCGGTTGCGCAGGCCCACCTCACGTGCCACCGACAGGGCGTCGATGGTCCACAGGTCGAGCTTCTTGTCGACGACCTGCTGCTGGAAGGTGCGTGGCAGCTTGCCCCACACCTCGTCCGGGCCGTACGGCGAGTTGAGCAGCACGGTGGTGCCCTCGCGTGCCATCGTCAGCACGTCGATGGACTCGAGGATCCCCCAGGCGTGGATGCCGATGAACCCGGCCTTGGTCACCAGGTACGGAGCCTCGATCGGGTTGGGCCCGAAACGTAGGTGCGAGGTCGTGCGCGAGCCCGACTTGCGCGAGTCGTAGACGAAGTAGCCCTGGGCGTAGGTGTCGGCGTCGGAGCCAAGGATCTTGATGGTGTTCTTGTTGGCACCGACGGTGCCGTCGGAACCCATGCCGAAGAACACCGCACGCAGGGTCTTGGGATCCTCGATGTCCAGATCGGTGTAGGGCAGGGAGAGGTTGGTGACGTCGTCGTTGATGCCGACGGTGAAGCGCGGACGCGGCTCCTCCTTCTCCAGCTCGTCGACGATGCCGGCCACCATGCCCGGGGTGAATTCCTTCGACGAGATGCCATAGCGTCCACCGCAGACCAGTGGCATCGAGGCGCGGTCACCTCGACTCACACCTTCGGAGAGGGCGGCGACGACGTCGAGGAAGAGCGGCTCACCGTTGGAACCGGGCTCCTTGGTGCGGTCCAGCACGGCGACGGCGCGAGCGGTCGACGGGATGGCCTTGACGATCTCGGCGGCCGGGAACGGGCGGAACAGGTGCACCTCGACCAGACCGACCTTGTGGCCGCGGCTGTTGAGGTAGTCGATGGTGTGCTCGATCGTGCGGGCACCAGAGCCCATGCACACCAGGACCTCGGTGGCCTCCGGGTCGCCGTGGTACTCCACCAGGTGGTACTGACGTCCGGTGAGCTCGGCGAACTGGTCCATGATCTCCGAGACGATGCCGGGCACGGCGTTGTAGTACGAGTTGGCCGTCTCACGAGCCTGGAAGTGGGTGTCGGGGTTCTGGGCGGTGCCACGGATGAACGGGTGTGCCGGTGACAGGGCGCGCTCCCGGTGGGCGTGGACCATGTCGTCGGTGATGAACTGACGCAGGTCGTCGTCGGAGAGCGTCTCGAGCACGTTGAGTTCGTGGGAGGTGCGGAACCCCTCGAAGAAGTGCATGAACGGCACGCGCGACTTCATCGTGGCGGTCTGGGCGATGAGTGCCATGTCGTGGCACTCCTGTACCGTCGAGGAGCACAGCATGGCGAAACCGGTCTGCCGGCAGGCCATGACGTCCTGGTGGTCACCGAAGATCGACAGGCCCTGGGCGGCCAGGGAGCGGGCTGCGACGTGGAAGACGGTGCTGGTGAGCTCACCGGCGATCTTGTACATGTTGGGGATCATGAGCAGCAGGCCTTGGGAAGCCGTGAAGGTCGTGCTCAGGGCACCACCCTGCAGGGCGCCGTGGATGGCTCCGGCGGCGCCTCCCTCCGACTGCATCTCGATGACGGTGGGCACCGCTCCCCAGATGTTCTCGCGTCCGGCGGCCGACCACTCGTCGGCGGTCTCGGCCATCGGGGAGGACGGGGTGATGGGGTAGATCGAGCAGAGCTCGTTGACGCGGTAGGCGACGGAAGCAGCGGCGGTGTTTCCGTCTGCGATCATGCGGGTACGTTCCATGATGTCCTCGTCTCTCCGTTTCAGTTCTTCTCGACGAGCTTGAACTTGGCTTGTGCCGAACGCACGGGGTTCGGCGTGGGGCGTACGGCCCATCCGGCCGTGGGGTTGCCGGCTCCCTGGATGGACTCGATGAGGGTGTCCTCCGGGATCATCTGAATGGCGTGGACGGGGCACTGCTCGGCGCAGGCTCCGCAACCGGTGCACTTGTCGTAGTCGAACTGGTAGCGGTGTCCTTCGCCCAGCTTGATGATGGCGTCCTCCGGGCAGGCTCCCAGGCAGCCGTCACACTCGAAGCAGTTGCCGCAGCTCAGGCAGCGTTCGGCCTCGAAGTGGGCCTGCTGGTCGCCCAGACCGCCGATGACCTCGGCGAACCCGATGCGCTGGGTGGGATCGAGCTCGGGCTGGTGACGGCGTCCGTGGTCACCGAAGTACCACAGGTTGAGGTCGGTGAACCCGACCGTCGTGTTGCGCGGGGAGGGGTAGGCGGTCTCACGGTTGAGCCACAGGTCGATCTGGCGGGCGGCGCGCTTGCCGTGTCCCACGCCGATCGTCACGGTGCGTTCGGAGGGCACGGTGTCACCACCGGCGAAGATGCCGGGAATGTCGGTCATGAGGGTGTGCGGGTTGACGTCGACGACGTCATGGCGGAAGCGCATGCCGGGCATCTTGTGCAGGAAGCTCGTGTCGGCCTCCTGACCCACGGCGAGGATGAGGGTGTCGGCCTCGAGCTTCTCGTAGCGGCCGGTGCCGTGCGGCTTGCCGTTCTCGTCGAGCTCCATGATTTCGACGGTGAGGTCGTCGCCCACCTCGGTGATGGTGCGCAGCCAGTTCATCTGCACCCCCTCACGCTCGGCCTCCTCGCGTTCCTCGGCATTGGCGGGCATCTGGTCGGCGGTGCGACGGTAGACGACGATGGACTCCTCGGCCCCCAAACGCTTGGCGACGCGGGCAGCGTCCATGGCGGTGTTGCCGCCACCATAGACGGCCACCCTGCGTCCGACGACGGGTTTGCTGCCGGTGGAGACGTCGTGCAGGAAGCTCACGGCATCGACCATGCGTCCTGCGTCGACGGTGGGGATGTCGACGCGCTTGGACAGGTGGGCACCGATGGCCACGAAGACGGCGTCGAAACGGCCCTTGGCGCGCTCCTCGTCGAGGTCCTGGACGGGATGGTTGAGGACGATCTTCACGCCGAGGTCGTTGACGAGACGCTCCACCTCGGCCTCGAGGATGTCGCGCGGCAGCCGGTACTCGGGGATGCCGTAGCGCATCATGCCGCCGTACTTGTCGCCGGCGTCATAGATCTCGACGTCGTGGCCCATCATCGACAGGTGGTAGGCGGCGGACAGTCCGGCTGGGCCGGCTCCGATGATGAGGACGCGGTGCCCGGAACGCTCCACGGGGCGTTCGAAGTGCCATCCTTTCTCGATGGCCATGTCGCCCAGGTAACGCTCGACGGAGTGGATGGAGACGGCACCGTCGAGGTCGGCACGGTTGCACTCGACCTCACAGGGGTGGTAGCAGACACGCCCCTCGATGGCGGGGAAGGGGTTGTCGGTGGTGAGCTGACGCCACGCCTTCTCCTCCTCGTGGGCCTTGATGAGACGCAGCCATTCCTGGATGTTCTCACCAGCGGGGCACCCACCGTTGCACGGTGGCAGCATGTCCAGGTACACGGGACGGCGCGACCGTACCGGCGACACGCGCCCTGTGGTGTTCGACAGGTCTGGGCGCTCGGCAATGTCCTGCCGTTCCTTGACGAAGTAGCCCTCTTCCTCGGGGGCGACCGGGGTGTCCGTGCTCATGCCTGACTTCTCCCTTTTCGATCATCGGGTCAACTACGACCGATGGTAGTACCTTTTGCGGTTCGTTCATCAACTGACGACACTCATGCAATTTTGTTCATTGCGTGGCACGGATGTTCACTCTGGGTGAGCAGCGCTGTGCACCTGAGGAACCACCCGAACCAGCTTCGTCTGGTGCAGGACGGTCATCACATCTCGTCTGTCCGCTGGGGGATCAACCGCTGGTTCGGGTCAGGGCCTTCCCGGTGGTCTCGGGAGCCATGGAGTGCGACATCAGCGCGCCGCCGGCGCACATGGCTGCGCCGATGAGCATGCATGCCCTGATGCCGAGGTGGGCGATTCCCAGTGGCAGCAGCCAGGTGCCGATGGCGGCACCCACCCGGCTGGCAGCGGCGGCGAGGCCGACGCCACTGGTGCGGACATCGGTGGGGAAGATCTCGGCCGGGTAGACCGCCGTGAGATTGCCGGACACGGAGTTGAAGAAGGCATATGCCGCGAAGCAGACCACCACGATCCACGTCGGGGCCCCGCTCCAGAGTCCGATGACCAGCAGTGCCACGGTCTGGACCCAGAAAGGCGGGATGAGCATGGCACGGCGTCCGATCCTCTCGATCACCACCATGCCGACGGTGACCCCCAGCAGCGCGATGCTGTTGGTGGCGATGGTGGCCGCCTTCGGATCATCGAGATGCAGCGCCCCGAGAACCTGGGGAGCGAACGTGAAGATGGCGAAATAGGGTGCCACCAGGCAGGTCCAGAAGGTGCAGACGAAGAGGGTGCGGCTTCGCACCCCCGGGGCGAAGAGCTTCCCCATTCCGCCTGACTGGGGCTCCTCGGCATCCATGGCCTCGGCGTCGTAGTAACCGTCTCCGAGGCAACGTTCAACGATCTCTCGAGCCTCGTCGGTGCGTCCCTGACGTGCCAGCCAGCGAGGAGACTCGGGGATGCCAAGACGGGCGACGAGGGTGATGGCGGCCGGCACGGCGCTCGTGGCCAGGGTCCAGCGCCAGTGGATTCCTGCGTCGGCGAATGCGTACCCGACGATTACGGCAAGCAGGAACCCGACGTACCAGAAGACCTCCAGCAGCGAAAGACGTCTGCCCCGGTCATGGGCGGGGATGAACTCGGCAAGCATGGGAGCACCGATCGAGTACTCCGCACCCACGGCAATGCCAAGGACCAAGCGGAGGGAGAACAGGACCCATCCGTCGGAGACCAGGGCCTGGGCCACACCGGCGATGAGGAAGATCACCAGGTCGAGCAGGAACATCTTGTGCCGGCCATAGCGATCGGTGAGGTAACCGAACAGGGGTGCCCCGATGAAGATGCCGATGAGTGAGGACGCACCGATGAGACCCGTCACGCCAGCCCCCATGTGCAGGTCCTTGGCGATGGAGGCGATGACGACGCTGATGATTCCCAGGTCGTAGCCATCAAGACCCTCTCCCCACGCGGTGGCAAGGGTGACCTTGCGGATGAATCGTCTCTGCTGGGGAATCGTGGCAGGTGTGATGACTCCGCTGGACATGAACCCCTTCCTGGCGGACATACGGCTGTGCTGCAAGAGCCACCGCGGTGGCGGCTGGTCGTGTGTCGGTGACGAAACACCTCGTGCGATGTGCCGGGGAACTTTCGTGTGACAAGGCCCGCGTCGAGCAGTCTAGATGATTTCCCGAAGTGGTCCGGTTCCCCTCCTCCTGAGTGGGTACTGGGGACATACTGGACCCATGATCGTTGCATTCAGTCTTGTTCCCAGTGGTGGTCGTGCCTCCCGCGAGGACGGCGGGGTCGCCGACGCCGTGGCAGCCGCCGTGCGCATCGTGCAGGAGTCCGGTCTGCCGCACCACACCAGTTCCATGTTCACCGAGATCGAAGGCTCCTGGGATGAGGTGATGGACGTCGTCAAGCGCGCCACCGAGGCGGTCGGTGAGTACGGCACTCGCGTCTCGCTGGTGCTCAAGGCCGACATCCGCCCCGGTCGCACCGGCGAGATGACGGCCAAGCTCGAGCGTCTGCAGACAGAACTCGACAAGCAGCAGGGCTGAGCGTTCCCACCCAGACGTGACCGCGTGCCCCGACGATGACTGGTCTGGCAGTGGCCCGCCTCGCTGGTTCGGGGGCACCCTGCCCGAGGCGATCTTCCCGGGTGGCTCACTCATGCAGCAAGGTGGCGTAGGCCGACCGGATATGCTCCTCGGTGAGGCGCGCGGCCCGTTCCGCGTCCCCGGCCTTGACGGCCTGCAGCATGGCGACATGGTCGTCGACGAGTTGCCGTCGGGTGCCGGGCCAGTCCGCCACCGCCAACTCTGCCGACTTGATGGGGGAGTGCACCGCTTCGCGGATGGCCACCGTGAGGTCACTCATGAGGCCATTGCCCCCCGCCTCGGCCAAGGCGATGTGGAAATCGGTGTCCAGTTCGTTGAAGGTGTCCTGGTCGCTCGCGTCGGACATGCGATCCAGAACCTTCTGCGCCCGGACCAACGGCTCTGGGCGACGCTGACGTGCGGCAGCAGCGCTGGTGGCGCGCTCCAGGGCGACGCGGGTCTCGGTGAGGTCGGAGAACGACACGAGGGAGAGGGCCAGCTGCAGCCGCAGGATCCTGCCGATGGCGTTGGACGGGGACGACTCCACCCGGGTGCCGTTGCCCCGCCCGGTCTCCGAGACGAGGATGCCCAGGGCCTGCAGCATCCGTATCGCCTCACGCACCGCCCCGCGGCTCACACCCAGTTGCGCGGCGAGGTCACGTTCACTGGGAAGCTTGTCACCATTGGTGAGTCGTCCTGAGGAAATCCCTTCCTCGAAGTAGTCCAGGGCGACGTCGAAACCTCCGCCGTGGCTGCGTCTGCCGGGTCTGACAAAACTGTCGGGCATCGTCTCACTCCTGGTTCGGGGCGCTCCGGGCGGAGGGCTCTCGGGGGACACCGGATGGGGCGTGTTCTCTCGGGGTGCGTGAGCATGATCGTCGCAGGCGACGGTTTCCTCCCGGGACTGTCATGGCCCGTGGCACGGTGACGTCGACGTCACCGGTGGGGCCCAGCAGCCTCATTCGTGTGGTTCACCAGTGTGGCACACCCGACGTGCTCGTCACCGTCCGAGGGAGCACCTCGTCGCGTCCGCGTGGCCATGATCGAGTCCCTGCACGAACGTGCAGAAGCATGGTAGAAGTATCCGGCTCGACCGCTTGACGACGCGAAATCTCGCCCCATAGGCTCAATGTTATTGGTCGGACCAATAACGGTCCTGCACGGATGTGCTCGCTGGGACGCGTGGCCACCCCTGCACCTTGCCCTGAAAAATTGTGGAACAACAAAACTGTGGAACAACGGAGTCCCGATGGTATTGCTCGAGGCGTTCACGCCTGATCCCAACCCCCTGGGGAAGCAGTGGCTGTCTGCCCTGGTGGCGCTGCTACCCATTCTTTCCATGCTCATCACCCTGGGCGCTCTGCGATGGAAAGCCCACTGGGCCGGTCTCTTCTCGTGGTTCGTCGCCCTCGTCGTGGCGATCACCGCCTTCAGGATGCCGTTCGGCACTGCATTCTCCAGCAGTGTGGAGGGATTCCTCTACGGTCTGTTCCCCATCGTGTGGATCCTGCTGAGCGCCATCTGGATGTACCAGGTGACGGTGATCTCGGGCAGGTTCGACGACCTGCGCCGCACCTTCTTCCTCATCAGTGACGACCCGCGTGTGCTCGGCATCCTCATCGCCTTCTGCTTCGGCGGTCTGCTGGAAGCCCTGGCCGGCTTCGGCGCCCCGGTGGCCATCGCCGCCGCCATGCTCGTTGCCATCGGGTTCGGCAAGTTGCGTGCCGCAGTGACGGCCCTGGTTGCCAACACCGTCCCGGTGGCCTTCGGTGCCGTCGGTCTGCCGGTGCTCATGGCCGCCAAGACCGGTGGGCTCAACGTCACCGACGTCGCCCCGATCACCGCCCGGGTGTGTGCCGTGCTCTGCCTGGTGGTGCCCTTCCTCATGCTGGCCATCATGGACGGCCGCAAGGGCGTCAGGGAGGTGTGGCCGTTCGGCCTGTTCGTCGGCATCGTCTTCGGAGCCACCAAGATCATCGTCGGCAGCACAGCCGTGTACAACCTCACCGAGATCTTCGCCGCCGTCGTCACCGTCGCCCTGGCCATGATCTTCCTCAAGGTGTGGAAGCCCAAGGGCGGCCGCGAAGCCGCCGAGCGTATCGGCATCCCCATGGACGAGGCACTGGAGACCGAACCCGTCTCGGCCGAGGCCCCATCCACCGAAGGTCTCACCGGCCACCGTATCTTCATGGCCTTGGTGCCCTACATCCTCGTCATCGTCGTCTTCTCCGTGGCAGCCATCCCCAGCATCAAACAGGGCCTGGCCAAGGCGGACACCCCGATGACCTGGCCCGGGCTCTCGGGACTCATGTCCGCCTCCGGCGCACCATCGGCCCACCAGAGCTTCACCTGGCCCTGGCTGTCGCAACCCGGATTCCTGCTGGCCATCGTCGCCATCCTCGTCGGACTCATCTACCAGGTGCCGGTCAAGGACATCTTCACCGAGCTGTGGACCAACGCCAAGAAGATGAAGTTCTCCGCCCTGACGATCGGCGCGGTCGTCGCCCTGGCCTACGTCATGGGCGACTCGGGCCAGACCCTCGCCCTGGGCCTGTTCATTGCCGGTGCCGGTGCCGTCTACCCGTTCCTCGCCCCGATCCTCGGCTGGATCGGTACCTATGTCACCGGTTCGGACACCTCGGCCAACATCCTGTTCTCCCAGCTGCAGGCCAGCGTGGGTGACCAGATCGGTGCCGGATCCCACCTGGGCGTGGCGGGCACCAAGCACCTGCTCGTCGGTGCCGGTGCCTCCGGCGGTGTCGTCGGTAAGATGATCTCTCCGCAGTCGCTCACCGTGGCTGCCACGGCCATCGGTCTGACTGGTGGCGAGTCGGTCATTCTGCGAAAGGTGTTCAAGTACTCGCTCATCCTGCTGGTACTCATGTGTATCCTCGTTGGACTCATGTCCACCCCGGTCCTGGGCTGGATGGTGCCATGATTACTACTGTCACGTCGTCAACCCCTTCCATGCACCATCAGGAGGTGCTCCAATGACCACCATCACCCCGCAGAACGCCGCCGAGAAGGTTGGGCGTCCCGGTCAGGGGATGACCGTCGCACTGTTCATCACGTGCATCAACGACGTCATGTTCCCTCGCACCGGGCAGGCCGTCACCAGCCTGCTCGAGCGACTCGGCTGCACCGTCGAGTTCCCCTACGAGCAGACCTGCTGCGGCCAGATCACCACCAACACCGGATACTTCGACGAGACGGTTCCGATGATCCGTTCCTACGTCGACGCGTTCAGCGACTACGACTACGTCGTCGCCCCGTCGGGCTCGTGTGTCGCAGCCGTGCGTGACCAGCACACCATGATCGCCGAGCACATCGGCGACAAGGGGCTCGAACGAGCAGCGGCCCAGACCAGCAAGCGCATCTACGATCTGCCGGAGTTCCTCGTCGACGTGCTGGGTGTCACCGACGTCGGTGCGTACTTCCCGCACTCGGTCACCTACCACCCGTCATGTCACGGACGCCGTCTCATCCGCCTGGGCGACCGACCACTCAAACTGCTCCAGAACGTGCGCGGCATGACCCTGGTGGACCTGCCCGCCGAGGAGCAGTGCTGCGGTTTCGGCGGCACGTTCAGTGTCAAGAACCCCGACGTCAGCGCCGCCATGGCGGCCGACAAGGCCCGCCACGTGCGCGAGACCGGCGCCGAGTACGTCGTCGCAGGTGACAACTCCTGCCTGCTCAACATCGGCGGTGTGCTGTCGCGGCAGAACTCTGGCGTCAAGCCCATTCACCTCGCCGAGATCCTGGCGAACACGGAGGAGGACTGACCATGACCACCGAACTACGTCGGATCACCGAGGGCAACAACGGGGTGGCCCGTCTCACCCCGGCCCCGGACAACCCCGGAACGTTCCTGGGGATGCCGAAGTTCTCCAAGGCCGCCAAGCATGAGCTGAGCATTGGTGTGCAGCGCAAGAACATGCGCAACGCCACCACGACGATCCGCAACAAGCGCGCCATGCGCGTCTCCGAGTCCCCGGACTGGGAGGATCTGCGTGGTGCCGCCAAGGAGATCAAGGACCGGGTGGGGCGTCACTTGGACACCTACCTGCTGCAGGCCGAGGAATCCCTCAAGGCCAACGGGGTGCACGTGCACTGGGCCCGCAATGCCCAGGAGGCCAACGAGATCGTCGCCCAGGTCGCGAAGTCCAAGGGGGTGGACGAGGTCGTCAAGATCAAGTCCATCACCACCCAGGAGACCGACCTCAACGAGTACCTGGAGGAACAGGGCATCGCCGCTTGGGAGACCGACCTGGCCGAGCTCATCGTGCAGCTGGGCCACGACCGTCCCTCCCACATCGTCGTGCCGGCCATCCACCGCAACCGCTCCGAGGTGCGGGAGATCTTCCTGCAGGAGATGAAGAACTACGGTCGTCCGGCCCCCGAGGACATCTCGGAGAACCCGCCGGAACTCACCAATGCGGCTCGACTGCACCTGCGTGAGAAGTTCCTGCGCGCCAAGATGGCCGTCTCGGGTGGCAACTTCGTGCTCGCCGACACCGGATCACTGGTCATCGTGGAGTCCGAGGGCAATGGCCGCATGTGCCTCACCCTGCCCGAGACCCTCGTGTCGGTCGTCGGTATCGAGAAGGTGCTGCCCAGCTACGACGACCTCGAGGTGTTCCTCAAGCTGCTGCCCCGTTCGGGCACCGGCGAGCGGATGAACCCCTACAACTCGATGTGGAGCGGTGTCACCGAGGGTGACGGCCCCCAGGAGCAGCACGTCATCTTCATGGACAACGGTCGTACCGACGCCTTGGCCGACGAGCTGGGACGCGAGGTGCTGCGCTGCATCCGTTGCGCCGCCTGCCTCAACATCTGCCCGGTCTACGAGCGCACCGGCGGCCACGCCTACGGTTCGGTGTACCCCGGGCCGATCGGTGCCGCCCTCAACCCACAGCTGCGCGGCGTGGAGGACCCCGTAGACCGGGGCCTGCCCTACGCCTGCTCGTTGTGTGGTGCGTGCAACGAGGTGTGCCCGGTGAAGATCCCCTTCACCGACATCCTCGTGCACCTGCGTCAGCGTGTCGTGCAGTCCGAGAAGGCCGACAAGATCCCCGCCGACTACGAGGTGGCCGGTGAGATGGGGCTCATGAAGACCTCACAGTGGGCCCTGGGTGACGCCAAGCACTTCGAGATGGTCCAGAAGGGCTCGCAGCTGGCCGGCAAGGTGATGCGAGGCAAGAAGCTGGGGCCGATCCCGGTTCCCGTGGCCGAACGATGGCTCAAGTACCGCGACGTCGACGAGATCCCGTCGCAGAGTTTCCGCAACTGGTGGAAGAAGAATCGGGAGGAGCACTGATGATCGACGAAGTTCAGGCCCGTGAGGACATCCTGGCCCGAATCCGCCAGGCCACCGCAGACGTCACGCAGTCCGATCCGCAGAAGGATGCGCCGATCACCTGGCAGTACGGTCGGGGCATCGACATGGACGACGTCGTGGGCACCTTCGTGCAGCGGGTGCGCGACTACAACTGTTCCGTCGTGGAGGTTCCCGCCGCCGATGTGCCCCAGGCCGTCGTCGACGCCCTCAAGGAGACCGGGGCCGACGAGTCCGTCGTCGTCCCCTCCGGGCTCGACGAGTCCTGGCGCACGGCCATCGCCGAGGCTGGCATCGAGGTTCGTGTCGACGATCCGGAACTGAGCAAGACCGAGCTGGACGACACCCAGGCCGTCGTCACGGCAGCTGCCTCCGGTGTGGCCGACACCGGCACCATCGTGCTCACCCATCTGGCCGACCAGGGACGACGTGCCCTCACCCTGGTTCCCGACCGTCACGTCTGCGTGATCAAGGCAAGCCAAGTCGTCTCCGATGTGCCGGAGGCCGTGCAGGCCGTCAAGCCGGCCGTGCTCGACCATCACCCGTTGACGTGGATCTCGGGTGGTTCGGCGACCAGCGACATCGAGCTGTCCCGAGTCAATGGGGTGCACGGACCACGTCAGCTCCACGTCGTCGTCGTGAAAGATCAGTGATTCGGACCCTGGCGTGATGAGGCACGCCAGGTAGTTCACACGCGTCCAGGCCAGGCGGTCCCGGTTTGACCGGGGCCGCCTGGTTGTGTGTCGGCGTGTGGTGATGCGGGTTCTGCGTGCCGGTGGTGCCATCTCTCGTGGCACGGGTCCGTGTCAGGAGCGCGAATACCACACGGGGGTGGGAGCAGGGCAGGGCCGTGGGGTGGGGGCGTATTGCGTGCGGGGCTGGCGGGAGGCGCCTGCGTCAATGAGAGTCCGAGCTTCTACTACGTGCGGTGGCAGCATGAATGGCCCCTGACGCGAGGCCGATCACAGCGAACGGGATGTAGATCCACCAGTGCGTGCCGTGGGTGAGCGCATCGGTGATTTTGACGACGATGAAACCGGCGACAAGCCAGCCGACCAAGGCCAGGAAGGCGTTGCGCAAAGAGTGTTGAGACATGGTGATGAATATCCTTAGACTAGAATAGGCAGCCGCTGACAGTGTCACCAACGCGGACCCAGCCGTGTGCGTCGGAGCGGTACCAAGCCCAGCCAGCTCCCGCAGCACAGAGCACAATGGCCCCCGGTCCGACCTTCTTCGCGAGGAACTTCCCCGCTTTGAGTCCCTTTGGGGCCATTACCTTGACGCCTGACCAACTCTTGCCAACGACCCATCCAGCTTTCGAGCCAAGCCACTTGGCTGCGCTGGCGACCTTCGATCCGCCATGCTTGATTGCGGACCAGATTTCCGACCACGATGGGTCGGCGACGATTGGATAGGTGTAGCCACCGCTTCTGTGATCAACGACCTGGGTGAGCTTTTTACCATGGATCTCGTAATGCGTTGGCACAGGCCGGCCGATTGCGTCGCGAGCCCATGCACGCTCGACGTGCCCAACTTGAACGAGTTCGTCGTTCGAATCCGCATAAAACAGATCAGCGCCGCCATGCCCGTCGCTGCTGATCCGAGTGATGTCGTGGAAGGTGTAGGAGAACGTTTGAGGAGCGCTCTCAGTCAGGAGGATTGAGTGGACTGCTGCTTCACCTTCAGCAGGGCTGGTGATAGCTAGTGTAAAGTTATCCGATCTGGCACCGTCGCCGAGAGTTGCGACTGTGCTATCGCTGCTCCTCGTGACGGTGCTGGAGGACCCGGGTAGGGAAACTGAGAAAGACTCATTGTTTGAGAAGTGAGTAATTGAATTACCGCTGTTAGAGGCACGAACTTCAGTACGTTCGGTGTCCTGAGCTGTTGATGCAGTCGTAGGACTATCACTAACGAACTCTCGGTATGTTGTTGGTGCGACACTGGCGGAGGCGGCTGCACTGCGGGTGAGTGCTGCACTGTCGTCTGCACTGAGGGAGGTTGTGGAATGTGCAGAGGCAGGTGCGGCTGTTGCGAGGAGGCAGACAGTAGTGAGATAGACGAAGGGGATCTGAAGAGAGGGCCGTATGGATGACACAGCCGAAATCATAACGTGGAGGGTGTCACAATTAAGTAACGACCGTGTAGATTTCAGATTAGTCTCATTTAATGCTGAAGGTCGCCACTGCAGCTGGTTCGTGAGGTTGAGTGACTCCCGTCGTTGGGGCCGGGAAAGGTTTGCCTCGGGAGACCGGGGAGGACGCATTGGGGCGTCGGAAACCCGTGCTTGCACTGACTTAAGCGAGGGTTAATGGCCAGCGAGCCTAGTGGGCAAGGGCATCTGCTGCGTTCTAGGAACCTACGGTGTGGGTAGGTCGAGACGCCAATGCAAGTTGCAGGTTCCGGGGAGATGCTCCCGGTGTGTCCGACGTTGGCGGTCCCCGGCGAGTTTGCTGCGTAAGTTAGCCCACGTCCCACACCCGGTCACATCGGGCCATCACGAGCGGGTCGTGGGTGATGACGAGCTTGGCGGCTTTGGGGGTGGACGCCCACAGGTCATCCATGATGGCGGTGGCCGTCTCGACGTCGAGGTGCTCACTCGGTTCGTCGAGGATGAGGACATCATGGGCCGAAGGGTCTTCGGATGTGTCGTGGTTGACGAGCACCCTAGCCAAGGCGAGCCTTTGTGCCTCGCCACCGGACAAGGTTCCGCCGTCTTCGGCCACGACTCTTTCTGGCGGGATGGTCAATCCGGCCCGATCCAGAGCAGTGACGACCTCGGACTTGGTGGCGTCCTTGCATCCGATGCGCACGTTCTCGCTGATCGAGGTCGCGAAGACATGAGCGTTCTGGGCCAGGTATCGCACCCGTCCGGTCGTCGTCACGGAACCGGCCAGCGGCGGGATGAGTCCCATGATGGTTGCGGCGAGGGTCGTCTTGCCGATACCCGACCGCCCGACGACGGCCACCGATTCCCCGGTAGCAACCGTCAGATTCACATCGGACAGCACGGGGTGGCCACCCGGCCACCCGACCGTCAATCCGTCGATGACGAGGGAGGGCTCCTCCTCAGATGCCCCGGCGGTGGGGGAGTCTCCTGTCCCGACTTGCGGGGCGTCCAACACTTCGACGACCCGCAGTAGTGCTGCCTTGGCCCGGGTGTGGGTCTGGGCAGCCCCGGTGAAGGCACCGAACACCTCGTGGAGGGCCAGCGGGGTCAGGACCAGCACAGCCAGGATTCGCCCACCGATACGCCCGTCGGCAACCGCATTGCCACCGATCCACAGAGCGGAGACGACGGCCAGACCGGCTGCCAGGATCTGTCCGGCCGTGCTCGATCATCACCCGTTGACGTGGATCTCGGGTGGTTCGGCGACCAGCGACATCGAGCTGTCCCGAGTCAATGGGGTGCACGGACCACGTCAGCTCCACGTCGTCGTCGTGAAAGATCAGTGAACTGATCAACTGACGCAATCCTTGAGGAACGCCTCTGCTCGAGCAATCGGGTGGAGGCGTTCCCCATGCCCGCAGATTCGCCTGCACCGAACACGCCCCAGGGTGTGCCTGCCGGAAGGTCCCACATGGTGTATAACTAGATGTCGTACTGGTCTTTCAGTCCAAACACAAGATGTTGGGATATGAGAGCCAAGAGGGAACCCGGTGGGAATCCGGGACTGTCCCGCAGCGGTATGGGAAAACGACCGGCGACACACGCACTGGCCACTGGCTGGGAAGCGTCGCCCAGTAGGAGATCGAACGATCACGTCCCCGAGTCCGAAGACCTGCCAGTACCCGGGCTGTGACCCGGCTGCACGAGCCCTGTGACAGGGGCGGCGAACTCCGAGGAGAGACATGACCGTACACCACCCCCAGACGCCCTCGACCACATCCGTGAGGCACACCACCACGTCCCAGCTCACGTCGCATGGACCGGGGCAGACGTCCTCCACCGTGCTACGTCAGGTGCGCAAGCGCGACGGGCGCATCGTCGCCTTCGACCCAGCCCGCATCGCCCATGCCGCTCGCAAGGCCCTGGAGGCCACCGGCGTCGCCGAGGCCGAGGCCATCTCGCTGAGCGTCGCACTGGCCGTCGTCGACGAACTACGCAGCGAGCAGCGCCCCGGTGCCGGTACGGTGGCTGCCACCGCGACCGGCCCCGTGATCCCCGACGTCGAGCACATCCAGGACGTCGTGGAGAAGGTCCTCATGGAGCGCGGCCAGGCCGAGACGGCCAAGGCGTACATCCTCTACCGGCAGCGCCGCTCCACGGCTCGCGAGCAGCAGTCGGCCCTCATGACCTCACTGCGCGAGATCACCTTCTCCGATGCCAGGGACAGCGACGTCAAGCGTGAGAACGCCAACGTCGACGGCAACACCGCGATGGGCTCGATGCTGCGCTTCGGCACCGAGTCGGCCAAGCAGTTCAACCTGCTCTCGGTGCTCGACCCGGCCCATGCCGCCGCCCACCGGGACGGTGACATCCACATCCACGACCTCGACTTCCTCACCCTGACGACCACCTGCTGCCAGATCAACCTCAGCGAGCTGTTCCGCACCGGTTTCTCCACCGGGCACGGACACCTGCGCTCCCCGCGTTCGATCAACTCCTACGCAGCCCTGGCGTGCATCGCGATCCAGTCCAACCAGAACGACCAGCATGGTGGTCAGGCCGTCCCCAACTTCGACCGGGACATGGCCCCCGGCGTCGCCCTCACCTGCGCCGATCGGATGCGAGCCAACATGGCTCAGTCCGCTGGCGTCCTCGGTGCTGACCAGGAACGTCAGGACGAGGTGACGCAGCTTGCCGCCACCTGGCCCCTGGAGGCCGACGACGCCACCCAGCACGCCGAGCGGGAACGACTCGCCGAGGCCTGGCCCGAACTCTCCGCCGAGCAGGTGGCCCGAGTCCACCACGAGGTGCGCACCCGCTCGGTGGCCGAGACCGAACGGGCCACCTACCAGGCGATGGAGGCCTTCATCGCCAACCTCAACACGATGAACTCGCGCGCCGGTGCCCAGACGCCGTTCTCCTCGATCAACTACGGCACCGACACGAGCCCGGAGGCCCGGCTGGTGATGCGCTGCCTGCTGGAGGCCACCCGCGCCGGGCTGGGCAATGGTGAGACGGCGATCTTTCCGATCCAGATCTTCCGCGTCATGGAAGGGGTCAACTACCGTCCCGGCGACCCCAACCACGACCTCTTCCAGCTGGCCTGCCGCACCAGTGCCGAGCGTCTCTTCCCGAACTTCTCCTTCCAGGACGCCCCCTTCAACGCCGAGTACCACCGTCCCGGTCACCCCGAGACCGAGATCGCCTACATGGGCTGCCGCACCCGCGTCATGTCCAACGTCCACGACCCCAGCAGGGCACAGACCTGGGGACGTGGCAACCTCTCGTTCACGAGCATCAACCTGCCGCGTCTGGGCATCCAGGCAGATCATGACGTCGATCGATTCATGGCGAGTTTCGACGCGTCCATCGATCTGGTCATCGATCAGCTGCTGGAACGATTCAAGATCCAGGCTCGCAAGAAGGTGCGCAACTTCCCGTTCCTCATGGGGCAGGGTGTGTGGATCGACTCTGCGGGGCTCGGCCCCGACGACAGCATCGAGGAGGTGCTGCGCCACGGAACCCTCTCGATCGGGTTCATCGGCCTGGCCGAGACCCTCACCGCCCTCGTGGGGGCCCATCACGGGCAGTCCCAGGAGGCCTGGGACCTCGGATACCGATTCATCAGCCATCTGCGGGAGCGTACCGACCGTGCCGCCGAGGAGACCGGGCTCAACTTCTCCACCCTGGCCACCCCGGCCGAGGGGCTGTCGGGCAGGTTCGTGCGGATGGACCGGGAACGGTTCGGTGCGTTGCCGGGAATCACCGACCGCGACTACTACACCAACTCGTTCCACATCCCGGTCTGGCACCACATCGGTGCAGCCGAGAAGATCCGTCTGGAGGCGCCGTTCCATGCGCTGACCAATGGTGGGCACATCTCCTACGTCGAGCTCGACGGCGATCCCAGCCGCAACGTCGAGGCGTTCGAGACGATCGTGCGGGCCATGCACGACGCCGGTGTGGGATACGGTTCGATCAACCACCCGGTCGATCGTGATCCGGTGTGTGGCTACACCGGAATCATCGACGACGAGTGCCCCCGGTGCGGGCGTGGTGAGGAGTCCGGGCCGTTCGAGCGGATTCGTCGCATCACCGGCTACCTCGTCGGTGGGCTGGACCGGTTCAACGACGCCAAGCGCGCCGAGGTCAACGACCGCGTCCGGCACGGCTGACGCAGATGAGGATCGCGGGGATCGAGCCCGAGTCCATCGTCGACGGACCCGGGGTGCGATACGCCGTCTTCGCCCAAGGCTGCTCCCTGCACTGCCGAGGGTGCCAGAATCCTGCCAGCTGGGACCCGTGCGGCGGTGCAGTGATGCCGGTGGCGGAGATCATGGCCGACATGCGTGCCTCGTCGCTGGCGCAGGGGCTCACGCTCACCGGCGGCGAGGCCAGCGAGCAGGCCGCCGATGCTGCTGTGCTCGCGCGTCACGCCCACGAGATCGGGTGGGACGTGTGGTGCTGGTCGGGTCACCGGTTCGAGGTGCTGCTGCGCCGTGCCCAGGCCGAGCCCGACCTCGCCCAGCTCTTCGGCGAGGTCGACGTGCTGGTGGACGGCCCGTTCCTGCTGGCCCGTCGCACCCTCGCCCTAGCGTGGCGGGGCAGTGACAACCAGCGCCTCATCGACGTGCCCGCCTCCTTGGCGGCGGGCACCGCGGTGACGTTGAGCACCTGACTGCCTCGTCTGTGACGCCTCCGTCCGGGGCCGGGGTGGGGGCGCGCCGGAACGTCATTCAGCCGCTGCGAACGGGTCAGTCACGCCTGCGGCGCGGTGCCACGTCGGGGCAGGGTCATGGCCAGTACTCCGAGCGCCATCGACGTCCCGGCCCACCCCAGGCTCACAGTTCCCGACGCGTCGGCGACCACCCAGTTCCACCACGCGTCGGCTCCCTCGGTCTGACGCCCGGCGAGCAGACAGACGAAGAAGAATCCGATCGCGGGCAGCGAGGCCAGAGTGCGAGGCACCCAACGTGACGCGAGCATCGTCAACCCCATGAGCACCGGTACGTCACGCACCACCGAGGCACTGGAGCGGCCACCCCACAACCCAGGGATCATGAGAAGGACGATGATCACGCCCAGGGCAGCGTCCCACCAGCCAACCGGTCGAGACGAGCGGTACTCCACGTCGGGTTCGGCCCTGCTCAGCCCCACGGAGTACAGCACCGCCAGAACCAACCCGAACAGATTGGCCACGACGACGACCGTCCCCATGCTGCCGAAGACTGCTGGAACGGTGACCCCGGTCGGGTCGGTGAGCGCGCACACCACCGAGAAGACGCACGTCACGACGAGCTGGCACACGGCCATGCGATTCTTCAGCCAGAGTCTCACCGCGGACACGCCCTCAAATAGTCCTGCATCTGGGAGACAGTGTGTCGCTGGACGGCAGCACTGCGGGCGGTGAGGTCATCGGCCCATTTCTGGTCCCGAGGGTCCAGGTCGTCGGTGCTCACCTCGAGCCCACCGTCGCGAGCCACCCGGCGCAGCCATGCATCGATGCGACCGGCGAACTCGACGACCTCAACGGGCTGTTGTCCCGAGGTGGGTGCCGGGCAGTGGTACGTCACGGTGGCGCTCGCCAGGGCTGCCGTGACGCGGGAGGGATCGGTGAGACCTGGGGAGGCGCTGACGGCCACCGCGTCAGTCGTGTCCGGCACGGGCTGCTCGGAGTAGACCACGGGCAACTGCACTCCAGAACGCGCCCAGACGGGCCACACCCGCTGCATCGCAGCGGTGACCGAACTGCGCTGGGGTTCATGTTCGGGCAGCAGGCACAGCCGGGCCGACGTGCCGGTGACCGGCCGACAGGTGAGGGCCATCTCACGGGGCCTCGTGGGGAAGGCGTCCATCTGGTTCACCTGGCTGGCCCCGATGACCAGTCCACCGGCCAGCACGACGATGCTGGTGGTCAGGAGCAGGTTGCGGCCCTTTCGGACGACCCGGGCCTGCACGGCGAGACCGGAGGCGAGCAACAGCCCGAGGTTGACGGCTGCTGTCCCGGCGACGACGGCTGGATCAAGGGTCTGGGTGACTGAGCAGCAGTCGATCCACTCCCCGGTGAGGTGACGCAGCCAGTAGATGGACATTCCCGGTGGGAAGATGACCCATGCCAGGGGTGTGGCCAGAGCCAGCGGCGCTGCCACGGCCAAGGGGATCGACAGTCCCAGGGCGATCCCGGCCAGCGCCCACGCCCATATGGACACAACCGTCGCCCCGAACACCTGCCACCCCAGCAGATGGGTGGCGAACCCATGCCGAGCCATGAGAACAGTGAGGAGAACAGTGGGCACCGTGGCCGACCACGCCCATGGGGCCATGACGACGCGCCACCAGGGCCGCACTCGGTCGCACGTCAGTGCCACGGTGCGCAGTCGACGTCCCTCAAGGGCCCCGGCCAGGGCACACAGTGCAGTGGTGATCACCGCTGCGCCGGCATCAGCGACGATGCGACTGACCCAGTACGGTTCCCCGGTGGGCTTGCGGGTGCTGAGCACGAGGGCCAGTGCCACCAGTGGCGACAGCCAGGCCCCCGGAGCCGTCCGAAGCCTCGTGGACCACCTCATTCGTCGGTCACCAGACTCAGGTAGGCCATGTCAGCCCGCCGCGGCGTCCCTTCGGGGGCGAGGTCGAGGAAGGCTCGCGGGGTGCCGTCGAAAACCACCCCTCCAGCGTCAAGGACCACGACCCGGTCGTAGTCCTCGGTGAGGTCCTCGACCTGATGGGTGGAGACGACCACGACGTTGTCGTCGGGAACACGGTGCAACACGGTGCGCAGCCGTATCCGCTGTGCCGGGTCCAGTCCTGCGGTGGGCTCGTCGAGCAGCAACACCTGTGGCCGACCGATGAGCACTTGGGCGAGCCCGACGCGACGCAGCTGGCCCCCGGACAGCTGCCCACAGCGGGTCTGCGCCTTGGGCATGAGGTCAACGGCTGCCAGGATCTCGTCGGTGCGCGACGAGGCCTCGCGAAGCGTCAACCCCATGAGCCAGCCGCAGTAGGTCACCTGTTCGCGCACGTTCAGCCCGGCGATGGGGCGGATGTTCTGGCGCATGAGACCGACCCGGCGACGCAACTCGCGCGGTGATGACGGGTGCCCCGCGTCCAGCCCGATCCATCCCGAGTTCGGCACCTGCGACCCGCAGCACAATGAGAAGAGGGTCGACTTGCCAGCACCATTGGGGCCCAGCAGCACGGTGCGCCCCGGGGTGAACTCGAGACTCACACCAGTCAGCACGGGCTGGCGACGCCGGTAGGAGAACGTCACCTCGTCAAGAATCATATGTGGTCCTCAGTCAGTAACTCGGAAGGAGTCGACGGAGACGGGGGATCTTTCCATGGATTCCTCGTATGGAGTCGGGATGATCCCTTTGAGCTGTTGACCCCATCCGATCGTTCCAGTCCTGCTGCAGAACAGCGTCCTGGCTGCGAGAAAACTGGCACGTCAACTGTGTCTGCGCAGGGGAGGATACTGAGAATGGTGGAGATGGGCAAGTGGCTGGAGTCTGTTTCCTGCGATCAGGTTGTGTCCTGTCGTTGGCCACTGCGCTGGTGGGGTCAGCCCAGCTCCCACACCCGGTCGCAGCGCTCCATGACGAGCGGGTCGTGGGTGATGACGAGCTTGGCCGCCCTCGGCGTCGTGGCCCAGAGGTCGTCCATGAGAGCCTCGGAGGTCTCCACGTCCAGATGCTCGGTCGGCTCGTCGAGGATGAGGACGTCACCGGGCGCGGTGTCGGCGACCGGCACCGGCGTCGGCTCGTGAGTTTCCCCGTCATCCGTGCTGGTGGCGTGCGAGACGAGTACCCGTGCCAGGGCCAGGCGCTGGGCCTCACCGCCGGAGATCGTCGCCCCGTCCTCACCGACGAGCCGATCGGGCGGCAGATCCAGTCCGGCTCGCTGCAGAGCCGTCACAACCTCCTCATCGGTGGCCTGACGGGCACCGATACGCACGTTCTCGGCGATGCTCGTGGTGAAGACGTGTGCATTCTGCGCCAGGTAGCGCACTCGCCCGGTGGTGTGCACCTGCCCGGACATCGGCGGGATGAGCCCCATGATCGTCGCGGCGATCGTCGTCTTGCCGATGCCGGAGGGCCCGACCAGGGCCACCGACTCGCCGGGATGGATCTGCAGGTCGAGGTGGCGCTGCACCAACCCGCTGTCCGGCCAACCGACGGTGAGGTCGGTGAGTTCCAGACTGGGCGACTGCCCGGTGCTCTCGGCGGTGGGGGAGTCGCCCACCCCCACGATCGGGGCGTCGAGGATCTCCACGATGCGATTCAGGGCCGTCCGAGCCCGGGTGAAGGTCTGTGCGGCGGCATTGAACGAGCCGAACACCTCGTGTAGGGCCAGCGGAGTGAGCACCAGCACGGCGAGGATCCGCCCACCGATACGTCCGTCCGCGACGGCCTGCCCACCCACGAGCAGCGCACTGACGACGGCCACCCCGGCTGCCAGGATCTGCCCAGCAGTGCCCAGACCACGCACCCAGGCTGCCCGGCGCTCGGCGTCACGCAGCTTGGCGTCCACCTCGAGCACCCGCTCCATCTGATGATCGGCGGCGTTGAGGGCCACCAGGTCGGGGGCGGCATGAGCGAGTTCCCTGGTGCGATTGGCGAGCTCGCCGCGCAGCGGCACCGTGCTCCCATCGGCGCGCCGGGAGGCCACCTGCGTCAACCACGGGATGACGACCCCGGCCAGCAGGGCCGAACCGAGCAGCCAGGCGGCGCTGGCCGGGGAGAATCGGGCCAGCAGGGCCGTCGTCCCGATGATGGCAAGCGATGCCGCACAGGCCGGCACCAGTACTCGCACGACGACGTCCAGAATCGCCTCGACGTCGGCAGTGACGCGTACCAACAGGTCGCCGCGTCGTCGCCCCACCAAGGTGGTGCCGGACAACTTGTCGTAGCTGCGCATCCGCAGCACTCCCTGCATCCGCAGGGCCAGGTCGTGGCCGACGAGTCGTTCGGCGTAGCGGAACACGCCACGGGAGATGCCGAAGAACCGCACCCCGACGGCAGCAGCCTCCAGGTAGAGCACCGGAGGCATCTCGGCGGCCCGCGAGAGCAGCCAGGCCGACACCCCCATGAGTGCCACCGAGGCACCTGAGGCGCAGGCGGCCAGGAAGGTGGACAGCACGAGCAGCCAGCGGCCGTGCCTGACGTCGGCCAGCAGGGTCCTCAGAAGGTTGCGTGAGGTGCGTACCGGGCCGGTCTCGGCCAACTCGACGCCGGGGGAGGCGTGGCTCATGATCTGCTCCGTGTCGCCAGTGGGTCGGTTGCTCATGCCGCCACCTCCGTCACGGTGACGACGCGGTCGGCCTGGTCGAGCACCTGGGGTCTGTGGCTCACGACGAGCACCGAGGCGCCGCAGGCTCGTACCGCGTCCAGGACGGTCTGTTCGGTGTCGGCGTCCAATCCGGCGGTGGGCTCGTCGAGCACGAGCAGCCCGGCCCCACCCAGCTCCACCCGGGCCAGGGCTCGGGCCAGTGCCACGCGGCGTCGCTCCCCGGCAGACAGCCCCTCGGCGTCGTCCGAGACCGTCTTGGCGAGACCCAGCGACTGGCCCCCGCAGCGATCCAGCAACTGTCGGACCTGGGCGTCGGTGAGTTCGCCATGCCCCAGCCGTACATTGTCGGCGACGGTGCCGTGGATGAGGCCAGGAGTCTGCGGGACGTAGGCGATCTGTTCCCGCCACACCTGCAGGGTCGCCGCACTGGCCTGGCACAGGTCGACGTCACCAATCCTGATCGACCCGGCCTGCGGGGTCAGGAAGCCCAGCAGACAGTTCATCGCCGTCGTCTTGCCGCCACCGGAATGGCCAGCCAGGGCGACGAGCTCACCGGGGTCGATACGCAGGCTCACACCATCCACGGCAGGGGTCTGCGCGTCGGGGTAGGTGTAGGTCAGCTCGTCGACGACGAGCGGGGAGGTGCGAGCCGAGGGCACGGTCTGGGCAACACCGGCCGTGAGCTGGCCGTGCTCGATGAGGCTGAAGGCCTCCTCGGCAGCTGCCATGCCGTCCGCCGCGTCGTGGTAGAGGGTTCCCACCTGGCGCAGGGGCAGGTACACCTCGGGGGCCAGAATGAGAATGAACAGTGAGGTGCGCAGATCCATGCCGCCGGCGTCGACCCGGAAACCGATGGTCACGGCCATCAATGCCACCGACAAGGTGGCGAGCAGTTCCAGGGCGAAGCTGGAGAGGAAGGCGATGCGCAAGGTGCCCATGGTTCCGGCTCGTGAGGCGTCCTCGGTGCGCTTGAGTCCGGCGAGCTGGGCACGAGCTCGTCCGAAGACCTGCAGGGTGGGCAACCCGGCGACGAGGTCGGCGAAGTGGTTGGCCAATCGTGCCTGGGTCTGCCAGCGTCTCTTCATCGCCGCCTCGGTGCGCCAGCCGATGAGGGCCATGAACACCGGGATGAGTGGCACGGTGATGATGACGATGACGAGGCTTCGGACGTCCTGCAGGCCGATGGCGATGGCGAGCACCACCGGCACGATCGAGGCGAGCACCAACTGGGGCAGGTACTTGGAGTAGTAGCCGTCCAGGGCATCCAGGCCGGTCGTCACCAAGGTGATGAGCGTGCTTGACGAGGTGCGTGCGTCGGTGGGACGGGCCAGCCGAGCGGCCAGGACGTCCCGGCGCAGCTGCGACTTCACTGCTGCGCAGGCGCGATGGGCCAGCGACTCCTGGGCCCAGGCCAGCAGTGCCCGTCCGGCGAACACGGCGGCGAGCAGTCCGGCCCACCGTGCCAGACCGGTCGTCGTGTGGGTGTCGAAGACCGAGGAGATCGACTCCGCCAGCAACCAAGCTTGGGCGAGGATGAGCAGCGCGGTGCCCACCCCGACCACGCACAGGGCGACGAGGAACGGCAGGGTCGCTCGGGCGCGACGCACGAGCCGGGGATCAAGCGGGGCAGCCATGTGCACCTTCCGTAGTACATGTCTTGACCCCCAGGAGAGTACTCCCGGGGGTCAAGGTGATGGGTGGTCGAGCAAATCTCAGGCTGCCACGGCGTTGTCCGAGATGGCCTCTCGCGAGAGCCGCTTGCTGAACACCCAGTAGCTCCACGCCTGGTAGGCCAGCACGATCGGTACGAAGACGCATGCGGCGATCGTCATGATCTTCAGCGTCATCGGGCTGGACGAGGCGATCCACATGTCGAACTCGATGCCCTCGGGCACGAATCCGATGTTGATCCACATCTTGATGAACATCGTCACCATCATGACGGCGATGGCCAGACCGTTGAGGACGAAGGCCAGTCCGTCACCGCCCTTCTTCTGCGACGTGGCGGCCACGGCCACCAGGATGGCGGCCAGCAGGCCGAGGATCCAGGTGAGGGTGTGGCGCACACTCGTCTCGGGGGCGTACATGGTGTTGAGCATGATCGCCCAGGCAGCCATGAGTACGGCGGCAACCCAGCCCAGCCGCACGGCCTTCCTCGAGGCCCGCTCGTGGATCTGTCCACGGGTCTTCAGGGCGATGAACCCGGCGCCGTGGGCGCAGAACAGGATGACGAAGAGCACACCCCCCACGAGGGCGAACGGGGTGAACAGCCCCCAGAAGGAGGTCGTCACCAGCGGGGCGGTACCGCCGCCGGGCACGTCATGGGGACCGACGGCCAGACCACGCACGAAGTTCGCGAACCCGACGCCGAGCACCAGGGACGGCAGGAAGGAGCCGATGGCGGCCATCCAGTCGAAGGTGTTGCGCCAGGAGCTGGACGGGTGCTTGGAGCGGTACTCGAACGACACACCCCGAACGATGAGACCGAGCAGCACGAGCAGCAACGGCAGGTACAGCCCGGAGAACATCGTCGCGTACCAGCCGGGGAATGCGGCGAAGGTGGCACCGCCAGCGGTGAGCAGCCACACCTCGTTGCCGTCCCAGGTCGGTCCGATGGCACGAACCATGATGTCGCGGTCCTCGTCCTCCTTGCCCAGGGAGGGCAGGAGCATGGCCACGCCGAAGTCGAATCCCTCGAGGAAGAAGAATCCGATCCACAGGACGGCGATGAGGATGAACCACACCGGCGTCAGTGCAGAATGAGCAACTTCAAGAAGCGGGAACACAGTGCTCATCTCCTCAGTATGCGAAGGACAGGGGGGCGTCCCCGTCCGCGGCGTTGTCGGTGGTGCTGACGTCGGGCAGGCCAGCTCGCATCGTCTTCAGGAACAGGAAGAGCTCGACCACGGCCAAGGCTCCGTAGACCACCGTGTAGGCGATCGTGGAGAACAGGACCGATCCGGCCGACACCCCCGGTGAGACGGCGGAGGCGGTGGGCAGCACGCCGGTGACGATCCACGGCTGACGGCCCATCTCGGTGAAGATCCACCCGAACGAGATGCCGATGAGTGGCAGGAACGGCGTGACGAAGGTCCAGAAGTTGTGCCATCCGGTCTGCCGGGGGTTGCGTCCCCCGCGTAGCTCGATGAGCATGATGAGTCCGATGAGGGCACCGGCCATGCCCAGCCCGATCATGAGACGGAAGCTCCAGTAGGACAGTCCGATGCTCGGGGCCAGGTCGATGTTGTTGGCGTCGACCTTCTCACGCAGCACGGAGGCGTAGGAGGCCTGCAGCTCGGTCTGGGAACCGTCGTTGTGGGTGTAGGTGTAGGCGTTGACGTCGTGCTTCTTGAGGTCGTTGACGCCCTGGATCTGCGAACCCCACTCGTTGTTGGCGAGGAAACCGAGCATGCCGGGGATCTTGATGCCGCCGATCTCCTCGGTGCCGTCGCCGGTGTCGAAGGTGATGACGGAGAAATCGCTGGTGGACTCCCAGGCGGCCTCGGCCGCAGCCATCTTCATGGGCTGGAGCTTGGTCATCTCCTTGCCCTGGATGTCGCCGCTGACAGCTGTGATCGCGGCAGCAGCGATGAGCACCCAGGCGCCGAACTTCGTTGCCCAGCGCCAGGTGGAGACGTCCTCGACCTCACTGGCGTCGGAGATCTCGGAGGTGTGACGTCCACGGGCCACCTTGGACAGGTGCCAGAACGAGATGCCGGCAATGAGGGCCCCGCCGACCATGTACGACGCGGCGATCGTGTGCAGGAAGGTGGTGAGGAACACCGGGTTGCCCAGCACGGCGCCGAAGTCGGTGAGCTCGGCACGGCCGGTCTGCGGGTTGAAGGTGGCTCCGACCGGGTTCTGCATCCAGGAGTTGGCGGCCAGGATGAACACGGCGGAGACCATCGTGCCGATGGCGGTGAGGTAGATCGTGGCCAGGTGCACGCCCTTGGACAATCTGTCCCAGCCGAAGATCCACAGGCCGATGAAGGTCGACTCCATGAAGAACGCGAGCAGCGCCTCCAGAGCCAGGGGAGCGCCGAAGATGTCGCCGACGAATCGAGAGTATTCGGACCAGTTCATGCCGAACTGGAACTCCTGCACGATTCCGGTGACGACACCCAGTGCAAAGTTGATGAGGAAAAGCTTGCCGAAGAACTTGGTGAGGCGAAGATACCTGTCACGGCCGGTCTTGTACCACGCCGTCTGCATCACAGCGACAAGCATCGACAGAGCGATGGTGATCGGGACGAAGAAGAAGTGGTAGACCGTCGTGATCCCGAACTGCCATCGGGCGATCGTTGTCTGGTCCATGAGACGAAACCTACTACGACTGAGGGTAGGAGTCTACAAGGATGGCCCGAGCATTGTACTTTCTGTCGAAAGTTACAAAAGAGGAGGGGGTGTCCATTTCCTGACGGGGGGATGGTGTATAAGGGCACGACGCGCTGGACGGCCTCTCCCCACGCTGCTACTACGATGCGTCGTATCTGTGGCTAGACTGAGTGCATGGCCGTGCTGGGGGAGTTGGAGCATCGCGTCATGGACGTGTTGTGGGCATCGCAGGAGGAGCAGTCCGTCCGAGACGTCCACACCCAGCTGCTCGGCGACGGCAAGATCGCCTACACCACCGTCATGACGGTGCTCGACCGGCTGGCCAAGAAACACGTCGTCGTGCGGCGTCAGCACCAGCGAGCCTGGTGGTACCGACCGGCCAGCTCCAAGGCACGGTTCCTGGCTGGTGAGATGGCCCAGGTGTTCGCCGAGGCCGGTGCAGCACGCTCGGACACCCTCGTCGAACTGGTCAGGCTGCTGAGCGGGCCGGACCGGCGGGTCCTGCGTCATGCCCTGGACGAGGCCGCAGGCGAGTCCCCACGGCCTCGGCCCGGACAGCGAGCGGTCATGCATCCAGGGGCACGCTCGCGCTGAACTGCGACTGGTAGAGATCGTAGTAGTGTCCCTTTGCCGTGAGCAGCTCGTCGTGGGAACCCTGTTCGACGATGTCGCCGTGCTCCATGACGAGGATGAGGTCCGCGTCGCGGATGGTCGACAGCCGGTGGGCAATGACGAAACTCGTGCGTCCCTGGCGCAATCTGTTCATGGCCTCCTGGACGAGCATCTCGGTGCGGGTGTCCACCGAGCTGGTCGCCTCGTCGAGGATGAGCAGGTCGGGACGGGCCAGGAAGGCTCGCGCAATGGTGATGAGCTGCTTCTCACCCACCGAGATGTTCGATCCCTCCTCGTCGATGACGGTGTCGTAGCCCTCGGGCAGGGAGTGGACGAATCGGTCGACGTAGGCGGCCTTGGCGGCGGCGAGGATCTCGTCCTCGGTGGCCTCGGGTCGTCCGTAGGCGATGTTGTCGTGGATCGTGCCACTGAACAGCCAGGTGTCCTGCAGCACCATGCCGACGTGGGAGCGCAGCTGCGCGCGCGGCACCGTGCGGGTGTCGATCCCGTCCAGGGTGATGCGGCCCTCGTCGATCTCGTAGAACCGCATGAGCAGGTTGACCAGGGTCGTCTTGCCTGCCCCGGTCGGCCCGACGATGGCAACCGTCTGGCCTGGTCTGGCGACGAGGTTGAGGTCGGTGATGAGCGGCTTGTCGGGGGAGTACGAGAAGCGGACGTGTTCGAACTCGACGTGGCCACGTGTCGGGGGCAGGTGGCCCTCGCCCTCCGCGGAGAGCTCCTCGGCGTCCAACACCTCGAAGACGCGTTCGGCCGAGGCCACTCCCGACTGCAGTAGATTCGTCATGGACGCGATCTGCGTCATCGGCTGGGTGAACATCCGGGAGTACTGGATGAATGCCTGGACGTCACCCAGTGGCATGCGCCCGGCAACCACTCGCAGCGCACCGATGAGCACGATGAGTACGTAGTTGATGTTGCCGATGAGGAACATCACCGGCTGGATCGTCGCCGAGACGAACTGTGCCCGGAAGGAGGCCTGGTAAAGCTCCTCGTTGCGTTCGTGGAAGCTCTCGGTGACCTCCTGGCGTCGCCCGAAGACCTTGACCAGGGAATGGCCGGTGTAGCTCTCCTCGACCTCGGCATTGAGCATGCCGGTGGCCTTCCACATGTGGGCGAACTGCACCTGGGCACGTTTGCCGATGCGTGCGGCGACGAACCCGGCAGTCGGGATGACGATGAGGCTCACCACCGCCAGCAGTGGGGACACCCAGAACATCATGATGAGCACACCGATGACCGTGAGGATGGCGTTGAGCAGCTGCTGCATGGTCTGGGTGAGGGTCTGGGCGACGTTGTCGATGTCGTTGGTCATGCGGCTCATGAGCTCACCGCGCGGCTGTTTGTCGAAGTAGCTCAGCGGAAGCTTGTCGAGCTTGGCGCTCACCTGGCGTCGCATGCCGTACATCGCACGTTGCACCGCGGTGTTGAGCAGCACCCCCTGCAGATACATGAGGATTGCCGAGACGGTGAACAGGCACAGGGCCAGCAGCACGATCATGCCCAGCCGGTGGAAGTCGATCCCCGCACCGATGCGCAGCCCGGGGTACTGGCCGAGCATGTCGATGAGTTTGCCGTCGGCCCTGCCGCTGGACCTGAGCTGGTCGATGAACTGCTCGGTCGTCAACCCCCGGGCCTGGGGCATGCGCTCACCGATCCTACGGGTCATGATGCCGCCGAAGATGACATCGGTGGCACGTCCCAGGATCTTCGGGCCGACGACGCTCATCGTCACGGCGATGGCGGCGATGACGACGACGATGCTCAGCACGCCCCGGTAGGGCTTGAGGGTGCCCAATAGGCGTTTGAGTGAGGGGCCGAAGTTGACGGCCTTCTCAGCCACCCGGTTGCCGCCACCGTGGCCACCACGGCGGGTGGTGCGGGACGACTGACGTGCGATCTCGGCCTGCTCCTCGGCCGTGAGAGTGGTCGACTTCTTCGTGGTGGCTTTCGTGGGTTTGGGGCTCATGCTGCCGCCTCCTGGGCCGAGAGCTGGGAGTTGACGATCTCCTGATAGGTGGGGCACGTGTCGAGCAGGGTCTCATGGCTTCCGGCACCGACAATGCGTCCTTCGTCGATGACGAGGATCTGGTCGGCGTCGCGGATGGTCGAGACCCGCTGGGCGACGATGAGCACCGCAGCCTGGGCGGTGTGCTTGCCCAGCGCCCGGCGCAGTTTCGCGTCGGTCGTGACGTCGAGGGCGGAGAAGGAGTCGTCGAAGATGTAGATGTCGGGCTGCTTGACCAGGGCCCGGGCGATGGACAGGCGCTGACGCTGACCACCCGAGACGTTCGTACCGCCTTGGGAGATGCTCGCCTCGAGCTCACCGTCCATGGTGTGGATGAAGTCGTCGGACTGGGCGATGCGCAGTGCCTCCCACAGCTGCTCGTCGTTGGCCTCGGAGTTGCCGTGCCGCAGGTTGCTGGCCACGGTGCCGCTGAACAGGTAGGGCTTCTGCGGCACCAGGCCGATCGTGCTCCACAGGGTGTCGGGATCCAGGTCGCGCACGTCCACCCCGTTGACGAGCACCTGCCCGCCGGTGACGTCGAAGAGCCGCGGGATGAGGTTGACCAGGGTCGTCTTGCCGGCACCGGTCGAGCCAATGATCGCCGTCGTCGTCCCCGGCTCCATGCGCAGCGAGATGTCGGAGAGTACCGGGGACTGCGCACCGGGGTAGCTGAACTCCACGTGGCGCAACTCGACGGTACCGCGCTGGGGCATCCGGGTGAGGGGCTGGGCAGGTTCCGGCACGCTCGTCTCGGTGTCGAGCACCTCGGTGATGCGCTCGGCACACACGGCGGCACGGGGCCAGATGACCACCATCATCGCCGCCATCATCACGGAGATGAGGATCTGGATGAGGTAGGTCGTGAACGATGCCAGGGCGCCGACCTCCAGATGTCCGGAGTCCATGCGTGGGGCGGCGAACCAGAACACCCCCACCTGGGAGAGGTTCATGACGAACATGACGACGGGGAACATCGCTGCCATGAGCCGGGCGACGCTGATTTGCACGTCGCGCAGCTGGGAGTTCGTCCGGTCGAATCGTTGCGACTCGTAGGGTTCGCGCACGAAGGCCCGCACGACGCGGATACCGGTGATCTGCTCGCGCACGACCCGGTTGAGGTCGTCGATGCGCTGCTGCATGGTGCGGTACAGCGGACCCATCCTGGCGATGATGACGCCGACGATGCCGCCCAGCAGGACGACGGCGGCGACGATGATCCACGACAACCCGACGTCGGCGCGCAGCGCCATGACGACGCCGACGACCATCATGATCGGGGCACCGACGATCATCGCCAGGGTGAGGAAGACGAGCATCTGCACCTGCTGGACGTCATTGGTGGTACGGGTGATGAGCGAGGGAGCGCCGAACTGGTTGAGCTCGCGCGCCGAGAAGCTCAGGGCTCGTTCGAAGACGGCGTCGCGTATGTTGCGGCCAAGTCCCATCGCCGTTCGGGCGGCAAGGTACACCGCGACGATCTGGCACAGGGCCTGCACGGCGGCGACTGCGAGCATGAGAGCCGAGTGGGTCTTGACGTAGTGGGTGTCCAGGGCGACGACACCATCGTTGATGATGTTGGCGTTGATGGTGGGCAGGGTGAGCGAGGCCACCTGCGCGCAGGCCTGCAGGATGACGATTGCCACCAGCTGCGGCCAGTACGGTTTGATGTGACGGTTGATGAGTTTTACGAGCACGAGGGCTCCTGTTCCATCGGTTCGGGGCGACGCACGACGCCGTGCAGCACGACGTCGGTCAGTTGGGCGGCCGAGAAGGTGACGGGGGTGGGATCGAAACGGTGCAGGCCGATGTGGCTCACCGCGAGGACCAGCTGGGCCGCCACGTCGAGGTCGACGCACAGTCGCTCCTCGTCGGGTTCCAGCAGACGCACGATCTGGGTGGTGATCTCGCGAGTCCAGGTGGCCATCATGTCATGGGTGGGGTGACTGAACTCGTCCTTCTGTCCGTGCATCGCGTAGGTGTGTTGTGGACGGGTCTTGAGGGCTGCGGTGAGTTCGTGGATCGAGGTGAAACTGTTTCGCAGCACGCTCACGGCCTCGGTGACCCGATCGGTGAGGGGCAGCTCGAGGTCGATGGCGCACAAGTCTGCACTCAGCGAATCGACGTCGAGACTGTCGGCGATCACGGCGGAGATGAGCTCGTCCTTGGAGGCGAAGTGACGGAAGATCGTCCCCTCGGCGATGCCGGTGGCCTCGGCGACCTGTCTGGTGGTGAAGCCCAGCCCGTGCTCGGCCAGCAGGGGGCGGGTTGCGGCAATGATGGACGCGCGTCGTTGGTCGGCGGGCATGGGGTTGGCTCGGGGTGTCACGGGGTCAGGCTATGTGAGTGAGCACTCACTCGCAAGCGGGTACCGCCCCCTCTCGCTCACGGACGAACACGTACGTATCAAGAATACGATGGCCACGCGATCGGCCGACCGGACGATCCTGCGCACCGAGAAACCCCACGCGTTAGGGTTCTGGTGTCGATGCCGCAGGGGCATCGAGACGAGACGAACGAGCCATCGTGGGGCTGGAAGGCAGGCAATGACATGGCGCAGCCAGGGCGACGGACGGTGCTGTCCCTGCTGGCGGCATCCGCTGCAGCGACGGCCTGCGCTCCCCGTGCCCGGGACCGTTCCGCCTCCGGTGAGGATCACCGCGTACGGGTGTGGCACGAGCTGCCACCCAACGAGCAGGCACGATCCATGACACAGATGGCGTTCGACTTCGGACGCCGCCGCCCGGCCTCGGCCATCACCATCCATGAATCGATGGTCGGACCGGGGTACCTTGCCCAGCTCCGCAAGGCGATCGACACCGCCGATGCCCCCAGCCTGGCCCAACTTCCCGACATCCTCGTCCCCCAGTTCGCCCAGGAGGGCATCCTGGGCGATGTCACCGGTTTTGCCGAGCAGTACCGCGACATCTTCGACCGTGGCCCGATGTCCCACATCACCTACCTGGATCGCATCCAGGGACTGCCCCTGGACTCCTCGCCCCTGGTGCTGTTCTACGACGTCGAGGCCTGGGACAGTGCCGGGGTTGCCGTGCCGACGACCTGGGACGACCTGCTCAAGGTGGGCACGACGCTTGCCAGACGGGGCAGGTATATCACCGACTTCCCGGTCAACGACATCGCCTGGTTCGCCGCGATCTGTGATGCCGCCGGTGCCCCGTGGTTCCGGGTCACCGACGACGGTGACTGGCAGATCAACATCGACTCCGCGCAGGTCGCCGCGCTGGCACTGACGTGGCAGAAACTCGTACGTGACGCAGGCCTGCCGCTCAGCCACGGATTCGCCACCCCTCAGATCGCTCAGCTGTTGGGTTCCGGGGCACTCGTCGGGCACATCGGTGCCCCACGCGACATACCGGCACTCGTGTCCGGGCTCTCCCGGCGCCCCAGCTCACGACAGCATGACTGGGCAGTGGCCCAGTTGCCCAACCCCACCGGGCAGTCCGAACGCATCGTCTCCTACGGCGGCAGTTCGTGGGCCGTCTTCAAGGACTGTCCGAGCGTCACCGACGCGCTGGCCTTCGCCGCCGCGTGCAGCAGGAATGCCGAGCTGCTCGTGCCCCGTGGGCTCATGCCAGCTGCCAATGTCGACAAGCTCGTCACCCCGCAGGCCTGGCAGTTCCTGGGGTCCGACGTCGTCGCCCAGTTGTCCGACCTGGGAACCAGAATCACCCGTGACTCGGCGAGATCACCGGCCTGGCAGGCCACCTGTGAGGCCTTCGCCCCGATCACTCGTGCCTGGACCGGCAATGCCCCCGTCTCCACGATGCTGCCGGCCGTTGCCGACGCAGCAGCTCGTCAGACCGAGCGGTACGGACTGCGGGTTCGGTAAACTGGGGGCATGTCTGCCGCAGATCTGGCCCAGTGGGTGTCGCGCCGATTCCAGGCCGTCCTGTTCGACTTCGACGGCACCCTCGTCAACTCGACCGGTGCGGTGGAGCGTTCCTGGCGGCAGTGGGTGCACGAGTTCGGGGTCGAGGCTGCTGCCCTGCATCACGGTGTGCCCGTCATCGAGACCGTCAATGCCGTCATCGATCCAGATCGACGCCCCGAGGCCTTGGCGCGCATCCGCCAGCTCGAGCTGGGCGCCACCGACGGTATCGTCCTGGCCCCCGGTGGGCGGGACGCCGTTGCAGGGCTGGACGATCGCACATGTGCCATCGTCACCTCCTGCGACCGCGATCTCTTCGAGACACGCTGCGGTCTGTTCGAGGACTTCGCCGTGCCGAGGGTGACGATCACCCGCACCGACGTCGAGCACGGCAAGCCGGATCCCGAACCGTGGCTTGCTGCGGCCGAGCAGCTGCACGTCGATCCGAGGGAATGCCTCGTCGTGGAGGACTCCGAGGCCGGACTCGTCTCGGGCAAGGCGGCTGGATGTGCCACCCTGGGACTCCTCACGACCCTGCCCATCGAGCGGATCCACGCCGACGTCGTCGTGCCAGACCTCTCCCAAGTGCAGTTCGTACGTGACGAGACGGGGGTCATGGTGCGTCCGAGGTGACGTCGGGGCGCCTCGCCCGAGGCATGGCCGTGACCGGCTGGCTGGTTGACCGACTCGCTGGGTAGTCTTGTCTGGTGACTGACGATCAGCAGACTGGTGAAAACACTCCACAGACGTCCCCTGAGGTCTCCGAGCAGATGCAGGTGCGTCTCGACAAGCGCGCTCGCATCATTGACGAGGGTGGGCAGGCCTACCCGGTCGACCTGTTGCGCGATCACACCCTCAAACAGATCCGTGAGAAGTACACCGACGAGGCTGGTGAGCTCACCCTCGAGGTCGGTGAGGAGGTTCCCGACGACGTCGTCACCATCGGCGGACGTGTCATGTTCCTGCGCAACACCGGCAAGCTCTGCTTCACCAGCCTGCAGGACGGCTTCACCGAGTCGTCCAACGGGGAACGCCTCCAGGTGATGCTCTCCAAGGCCCTCGTCGGTGAGCAGGCCCTGGCCGCCTGGAAGTCCGACGTGGACCTGGGCGACTTCGTGTGGGTCAAGGGATTCGTCGCCCGATCTCGCCGCGGGGAACTCTCGGTGATGGCCACCGAGTGGAAGATGGCCTCCAAGGCACTGCGTCCCCTGCCCACCCTGCACAAGGAGCTCGGTGAGGAGACCCGTGTACGGCGTCGCTACGCCGACCTGGTGGCCCGTGAGGAGGCTCGTCAGATGGTGCGGGTGCGTGCCGCCATCACCCGGGCCATCCGTACCACCTTGGACGAGCTGGGCTTTCTGGAGATCGAGACACCGATCCTGCAGCTGGTGCATGGTGGCGCGGCTGCCCGCCCGTTCAACACGCACCTCAACGCCTTCGACATCGGCATGAGCCTGCGCATCGCCCTGGAGCTCTACCTCAAGCGGGCAATGGTCGGTGGCATGGATCGCGTCTACGAGATGGGGCGGGTGTTCCGTAACGAGGGCATCGACTCCAACCACTCCGCCGAGTTCACCATGCTCGAGGCCTACATGAGCTGGGGCAACCAGTTCACCATCGCCGAGGTGATCCAGCAGATCATCGTGCGTGCTGCCGATGCGCTGGGCGGACGTCAGATCCAGACCGAGCAGGGCGTCATCGATCTGGACGGGCAGTGGGAGTGGGTGCACGTCCACCCCGAGCTGTCCAGGCGTCTGGGACGTGAGATCACCCTGGACACTCCCGTCGAGGAGCTGCGTGCCATCGCCGCCGAGCACGACGTCGAGATCGACCCGGCGTGGGAGGCCGGCAAGATCGTCATGGAACTCTTCGGCGAGATCGTCGAGCCGACCCTCATCCAGCCGACCTTCGTGTGTGACTACCCGGCCATCGCCCAGCCGCTGGCTCGCCCGCACCGCGACGACCCGCGCATGGTGGAGGCCTGGGACCTCATCATTGGTGGCATGGAGCGGGGCACCGGATTCTCCGAGCTCGTCGACCCGGTGATCCAGCGCAAGGTGCTCACCGAACAGTCCCTGGCAGCAGCTGCCGGCGACCCGGAGGCCATGGAGCTCGACGAGGACTTCCTCGAGGCCCTGGAGTTCGGCTGCCCACCCATGGGTGGTCTGGGGCTTGGTGTGGACCGGCTCGTCATGCTCTTCACCGACGCCGGTATCCGCGAGACGATCCTGTTCCCCCTGCTCAAACCAGAACGGTGAGCTGCTGCGGTGGCGTCGTGGTACGCCACCGCACGCGAACCCGTGGCGTGCGAGCACTGTGCCCGGACGTCACGGGCAACTGGGGACCAGGTGCAGGGCTGGTCACATCCACGTGGCCAGCCCTGGTCCGATTACTTCCAGAACGTTGCAACGACGAACGATGCGGCCATGCAGCCGATGCCGACCAGCATGTTCCAGTTGCCCATGGCCTTCATGAACGGGATGTACGCGCCGCCGATGTAGTAGACGACGAGCCACAGCACCCCGAACAGGCCCAGCGGTACGAAGACCCACGGCACCCAGGAGCGATCGACGGGAGCCGCCTTCTTCCTGGCTTCGGCCTCACGCTCCTTGTCGTGCTGCTTGGCCTGGGCCTTCTTCTTGGCAGAGGGACGAACCTTCGATTCCGGCACGGCACTGCTCCTAGAATGTGAGATCGACGTTGTGGTAGGGATAGCCTAGTTGACGGTTCGACGGCGCAGGTAATCGTCCACGCCCATCAGACACTGCAGACGACACAGCACAGCAGCTGACAGACCGGCAACTACAGTTGAGACGTTGGCGCACGGCGGTTGGTTGGGGCCGCGCCCTGAGGAACTGATGGACTGATGGAAGGCAAGATCATGGCTGACGACCATGACGAGCATCCCGGGACTGAGCGTCCTGCTTCTCGAAGTTCACGCCCAGAGACGGTTGCCTCGAGTTCCAGGGCTGTTCCGCGGCCGGGGCGCAACGTTGACGAGGACCCAGATGCCGATCCCTCGTCGGATCACGGGTCCAGCCCGTACACCAAACGCAGACGTCGCGGCGCGTCGATTCTCGTCGTGTGCCTGGCTGGATTCATGATGACGACGGCCGCCATCAACTCCCGTGGCCAGGATCTGCGCCCCGACACCAACTCCTCGATGACCGACATCGTGCGCAAACAGGCACAACGCAATGCCGATCTGCAGACCGAGGCCAATGGTCTGCGCAGCGAGGTGGAGAAACTGTCGCGGGAGAAACAGGGAACCCCTTCTGTCGATCCCACTGCCAGCGCCGTGGCAGCACCGGCAGGTCTGCAACCCGTCAAGGGTCCTGCGATCGAGGTCGTCATCTCCGATGCACCACTGTCCGTCGAGGCCGATGGGGTCGATGCGAACATGCTCGTCGTGCACCAGCAGGACATCCAGGCCGTGGTCAATGCGTTGTGGTCGGGTGGTGCCGAGGCGATGACCATCCAGGGTCAGCGCGTCACCGCCATGACTGCGGTGAAATGCGTGGGCAACACCGTCGTCCTGCACGGGGTGCCCTACGCCCCGCCGTACCACATCCAGGCGATCGGCGATCTGGAGTCGCTGCACCAGGCCTTGGACGAGTCGGAGTCGGTGCGCATCTACCAGCAGTACGTCGACGCCTACCAGCTGGGGTGGAAGGTCAGGGACAAGCCCTCGGTGATCATGCCGCCCTTCGCGGGCCAGGCCACCACAGGTGTGGTCACCCCGCAACCCACGAGGTGAGCCGGCCGACATGACGTCGGCCTCGGCCAAGGCCGACGAGTCAGATCCCCTCCCCGCCGTCACGGGACGAGGTGCCCGGGCACCTCGTGGTACCTGCTTTCGTCAGGTTTGACGGGCACCCGTGAGCTTCTGCTCTCGTCAGGTTTGCCGGGAAAAGGGTAGGGCCACCGCCCTTGCCTCAGCGCTCGGTTGGGTCACCCTCACCACTGGGATCGACGGGATCACTTGGCTGGTCGGTCTGGGTGGGTTGATCGGGCGTGGTGGGCTCGGTACCCCTGTCGGGTGTGCTCGGCTGCTCAGTGGGCTGGATGTTGTCGGGCTGAGGCTTCGGGAAGTTCAGTGTGACCGTCTCGCCACGATTCAGGACGCTGCCGGCAGACGGTGACTGCGATTCCACCTTGTCGCCCCGTGAGGCATTCCCCGGGCTGGCGGCGACGGCGAAGCCAGCATCCTTGAGATTCGCCTCGGCCTGTGACCTCGGCTGACCCTTGACATCGGGGACGGTGGACTTTCCGGTGGCCAGGGTGAGCGTCACGGTCGTGCCATTGTCGACCTCACTGCCCGGTGAGGGCCAGACCTGGGTGACCGTTCCCGGCCTGGCCTTCGAGTCCTCGCTCCCGGGGCTGTCATTCTGCACCTGGATCTCACCGTCACCGAAGCCGGCATCCTTGAGGGCCTGACGGGCTTCGCTCTCCCTGAGACCGATGAGGTTTCCGGGGACTGTGTGCTGACCAGGTCCGTCGTTGACGGTGATGGTCACCGTCGTCCCCATGGGGACCGACTTGCCAGCTTCTGGATTCTGCTTGAGCACCTGATTGGCGGTGTCCTCGTCGGAGTTGGTGTGTTTCACCTCTGCAGTGAGACCGGCATTCTTCAGGGTCGAGATGGCACCGTCCTTGCTCAGTCCCTTGACGGCAGGAACCTTCATCATCTTCACCTGCGGTGTGGGACTGGGGACGGGGGGACCGGAACGGTGCGCGTGCCACAGGGCGAATCCAGTACCGGCTGCGGCCAGCACCAGCACGATGGCCAGGATGATGGGCCATTTCTTGCGTGGTTTCGTCTCGTCCTCATTCGCCACATCATCACCGACGGGCTCGCCAGGGGCCGCGTGGGCCGGCGTCGAGGTGAGGGCTCGGGTCGGCGACTCCTCGGCGGTGACGGCTGGAACCAGCAGGGTGGCCTGGTCGTCGGGAGAGGCGTCCTCATTGCTCTCGAGGAGAGCCTGCGGAGTCGCTCCGGTGAGGACCCGTTCCAAGTCCTCACGCATCTGTGTGGCGGTGGGGTAGCGGTGCTCCGGGTCCTTCTCCAAGGCCTTGAGTGTGACGGCGTCCATGGCCGGCGTCACTTCAGAGTCCAGGGTTGACGGCGGTGAGGGGACCTCACGTACGTGCTGGTAGGCCACCGACACGGGCGAGTCACCCACGAAGGGGGGACGTCCCACCAGCAGTTCGTAGAGCAGACATCCGGTGGCGTAGATGTCGGCACGGTTGTCGACGGTCTCACCGCGAGCCTGTTCCGGGGACAGGTACTGGGCGGTGCCGATGACAGCTGCCGTCTGGGTCATCGTCGCCGAGGTGTCTGCCACTGCCCGAGCGATACCGAAGTCCATGACCTTGATCGACCCGTTGCGGGTGAGCATGACGTTGGCCGGCTTGATGTCACGGTGGACGATGCCGGCTGCATGGGAGTACGCCAAGGCATTGAGCACCCCCACGCAGAACTCCAGGGCACGTTCGGGCAGGATCTTGCGACCGTCCCGCAGCACCTCACGCAGGGTGTGGCCCTCCACCAGCTCCATGACGATGTAGGGCACCGGCATGTGGGTGGTCGGATCGGTGGTCTCACCGGTGTCGTAGACGGCCACGATGTTCGGGTGGTTCAACCCGGCCGCCGACTGTGCCTCACGCTGGAACCTGGCCTGGAAGGTGGAATCACTGGCCAGATCGACGCGCAGGCGCTTGACGGCGACCAGACGCCCCAGCCGGTGGTCACGGGCCTGCCACACCTCGGCCATGCCGCCGCGACCAATGATGTCGAGTAGCTCGTAGCGATCACCGAGCCATGTCGTTGAATCACTCATGGGAGTACTCCTTCGCAGGGTTCACAGCAGGACGCCGCGTTCGTGCGGACGGGACTGCTGGTGAGGATGTGCCACCTGTTGGTGATGGTTGGCATGTTCGTCCTGGCATTCGCCCCAGTACTTCCGGGCGTCCTGCCAGTGCTGATCACCGTGGTGAGGAGCGGTGCCGTGTCGATCATCTCAGGGCCTCGATCACGTCGCGAGCAATAGGGGCACCGAGACGTCCGCCGGCAATCTCGGAGCGCTCCGTGTTGGACGACTCGACGAACACCGCCACGGCAACCTTCGGCTTGTCGGACCAGCCGACGAACCAGGCATAGGGCGGTTTGTCCGGGGAGGTCTGGGCTGTACCGGTCTTGCCCCCCACCGTGACGCCGCTGATCCTGGCATTCCTGCCAGTACCGTTGTTGACGACCGAGACCATCATCTCCTGCAGCTGTTTCGCCGACTTGCGGGTCATCGGGGTCGACATCGGGGTGTCCTTGTGGCTCCACACCGTCTGCAGGTTCGCGGCTCGCACGGATCTGGTGAGGTAGGGCTCCATGAGTACACCGTCGTTGGCGATTCCCGCAGCCACCATCGCCATCTGCAGCGGGGAGGCGGCGACGTTGTACTGGCCGATGGAGCTCAGCGCGAGTTGGGCGTCGTTGAGCTGGGTGGGGAACTTCGAGGTGGCCATCGAGATGTCGGAGTCGGGCTCGGAACCGAAACCGAATTTGCTGGCCTGATCGGCGAGGGTGCGCTCGGAGAGTCCCACACCGAGCTTGGCGAAAGCGGTGTTGCACGAGATCTCCAGGGCATGCGTGAGGGTGACGTTGTCACCGCCACAGTTGATCTCGTTGGTCAGGGAATTGGTGGTGTTCGGCAAGGTGTACGCCTTGGGCGAGCTCACCTGGGAATCTGGTGTGTAACCGTGCTGCAGGGCAGCGGCGGCCGTGACGAGTTTGAAGGTGGACCCCGGCGGGTAGATCTCACGGCTGGCCCGGTTGGCCATCGGGTTGTCGGGGTCGTCCAGCAGCCGTTTCCAACTCTGCTGGGAGGCCTTGAGGTCGTGGGTGGCCAGCAGGTTCGGGTCGAAGGACGGGTTGGAGGCCATCGCCAGTACGGCGCCGGTGGAGTAGTCGAGGGCGACGACTGCACCTTTCTTGCCTCGCAGGCCTTCCCAGGCTGCGTCCTGGGCACTGGCATTGACGGTCGTCAACAAGGAGCCGCCTTGTGGCTTGTGCCCGCCCAGGGTGCCGGTCAGACGCGAGAGCCACTGGGCGTCCGAGGTGCCGGTCAGCTGTGGATTCTGGGTCTGCTCGAGCATGGTGCGCCCGTAGTAGTACGAGTAGTACCCGGTGATGGGGGCGTACTTCCTGCCGTGCGCGTAGGTGCGCTGGTAGTGGAACTTCCCGTCGGAGGCGACGGTACGAGCCACGGCCGTCGACCCGACGAGGATGTCACCGCGGTTCTGGGAGAACTCGGCGTCACGTACGCGGGTGTTGCGGGAGTCGTTGTTGAGGTCGGACTGCCGGAACAGCGCAGCATAGGTGACGTTGACGGACAACGCGAGGAACATCAGTGCCGTGAACACGGCGACGGCGCGAATCGGGCGGTTCATGCCTGCTCACCCCCTCGTGGAGTCGGAATCATGATCTGGTCGACGGGGCGGCGGGCCTGGTGGCTGATGGTCATGAAGATTCCGATGATCACCCAGTTGGCGATGAGTGACGACCCGCCCTGGCTCATGAATGGGGTCGTCAGGCCGGTGAGGGGCAGCAACCTGGTCACACCACCGATGATGGCGAAGACCTGCAGGGCGAAGACGAAGGCCAGCCCCGCGGCGAGCAGCGTCCCGAAACCGTCCCGGGAGGCCAGGGCGGCTCGCAGGCCACGAAAGACGAGCAGGGCGTACAGCACGATGATGGCGAGCAGCCCGGTGACGCCCAGTTCCTCGCCGATGGAGGACGAGATGAAGTCGCTCCACGAGAAGGTCACCAGGCCGGGACGTCCCAGCCCCCATCCGCGCCCGGCCAGACCTCCCCAGGCCATGCCGTACTGGGCCTCGATGACCTGACGGTTCTTGTCGAAGTCGTCGAACGGGTGCAGCCAGGCATTGATACGAGTACCGACGTGCGGGGTGAGGGCGATGGCTCCCCACGCCCCGACGATCGCGGCGGTGCCACCGAGCACCACCCAACCAGTCCTGCCGGTGGCCACGTAGAGCATGACGACGAACATGCCGAAGAACAGCATGCCGGTGCCGAGATCCCGCTCGAAGACGATGACGAGCATGGATGCGAGCCACACCACGGAGATGGGGCCGATGTCGCGCAGCCGCGGCAACTGAAGCCCCAGCACCTTCCTGCCCGCCACCGAGAGCACGTCGCGTTTCTCCACGAGATATCCCGCGAAGGCGATGGCCAGGACGACCTTTGCGATCTCTGCGGGCTGCAACGAGAACGGTCCGAGGTGCACCCAGATCCGCGACCCGTTGATCTCAGTACCGATCACCGGGACGATGGGCAGCAGGAGCAGCACGAGACCGACGAGGAACAGCACGTAGGGAATCTGCTGCAACTTCCGATAGTCGCGCAGGACGGTCACCGTCAACGCCCACAGGATCATGCCGCCCAGGGTCCAGACGAGCTGGGCCTCGAAACGCTGCCGGGGCGGACTCGCAATGAGGTCAATGCGGTGGATCATCGCCAGGCCGAGCCCGTTGAGGGTGACGACGACTGGCAGGATGATGGGATCGGCGTAGGGAATGGCAAACCTCGTGACGAGGTGACATGCCAGCGCGACTGCCAGCCAACCGCCCACGATGACCTGCCAGTTGGTGGGTAGGTCATCGTGGATGTTGAGTTCGGTGAGCAGGTAGCCACTCACCCCCAACGCCCAGGCGAGGATGAGCAGTCCCAGCTGGCTCCAATGACGTTTGGGCTGGACGATGATGGTCTGCTGCTCGTCGGTGGACACGCTCATGGGCAGTCTCCTGCCTGCACCTGGGGCAACTGGGCCTCAGAAGTTGGTGTGCTGCTGGCAGAGGGAGCCGCCGACGGGCTCACCGTTGCCGAGGATGGTGTGCCAGGCGGCGCTGCGGGTGCTGATGGCGTCGTGCTGGTCGAGCGGGCATGCTGGTCGCGTACGGCCCGGCAGTACTGTTCACCGATACGCAGCTCCTCCAGCGTGGCTCGCCCGGACTCCACCGAGGGCACCCGGATGCTTGATTCCACACGACTGCGGTAGTCACGGGGCAGGTCGGCCACCCTGATGTCGGAATCCTCGACGACGGAATGCAGGTCCATCCACAACAGCTTCTCTGGGACACCTTGATGGATCGCCACGTTCTCACCACTGGTTCCCACGTAGTACTGCGACCTCAGGTAGGCCCGGGCGCCGAGGACCGTCGCGACGAGGACGGCGGCGATGCACACGAGCACGACGAGCCAGGAGCGGAATCGTTGCCTGGCCGACTTCGCGATCGGGGCGTAGCGCATGGACTCCTCGGCCTCTGAGTCGAAGAGCACCTGGCGGCTGGGGTGATCTGCTGCATGCGCGGGACGCTCGGATGTCGTCGGGATCTCGGTGGTGCTCTCGTGACGTGGGATCCGTGTCGTGGCGGCAGCCCCGATGACCGTGCCCTCGACGGCGTCCAGTTCGTCACTCTGTGCGACGACGTCGGAGACGATGATGGTGATGTTGTCCTTGCCTCCGGCACGGTGTGCGGCGTCGACGAGGCGGGACAGGGCTTCGTTGGGATCTGGCCTTGTCAGCAGGCGCTTGATGGTCTCGTCGTCAACGAGACCACACAGCCCGTCGGAGCAGAACAGCAACCGGTCACCCAGACGCACGTCGACCAGACTGGCGTCTGGGGAGTGCTGGGCCTGTCCGTTGAGCACCTTGAGCAGCAGCGAACGGTGCGGGTGCACCGCAGCCTCCTGCGGGGTGATGCGACCCTCGTCGATGAGGGACTGCACCCAGGAGTGGTCGTGGGTGAGACGACTCAGCTGGCCGTTGCGCAGCAGGTAGGCACGTGAGTCACCGATGTGCACCAGGCCGAGCTGGGTCCCGGAGAACATGGCTCCGCAGAAGGTCGTACCCATGCCATCGAGGCTCGCGTCCCAGGCGACGAGGTCGGCGAGGTCATCATTGGCTGCCGCCACGGCCCCGGCAAGAGTCGTGAGCATGTCCTCACCCTCACGGTGGGCATCGGCGGCACAGATGTGGTCGATGGCCACGGTGGAGGCCAGGTCGCCGGCGGCGGCACCACCCATGCCGTCGGCCACCGCCAGCATCGTGGCGGAGACGTAGCCCGAGTCCTGGTTGTTCTTGCGGACCAGCCCAATCTCGCTGTGGCTGCGTGTGTTGAGGGAGAAAGTCGTCGTCACCGCTGGCCCCGCACCACCATCACGGTTCGACCGATGCGGACCTCGTCGTCCACGTCGAGACGGGTGAGCTCCTCAATGTTCTGCCCATTGACGTAGGTGCCGTTGGTGGAGGTGAGGTCCTCGACGAACCAGAGTCCATCAAATCCTTGGCTGATCTCGGCATGCTCGGTGGAGGCGTAGTCGTCCTCGATGACGAGGGTGGAGCCCCCGCCACGGCCGATGACGATCGTGTCGATGAGCGGAATCTCCAGGCCGGCCTGGTCACCGGACATGATCTGCAGGGTGGCGGGCCGGTCAGCCTTCCTGCGGCCCAGTCGGTGTCGGCGGCGACCAGTGGAGTCTGTGGCCGGGGTGCCGACATGTCCCTCGGCGCCGCGCGCCACGCTGTGGCCAAAGATGTCGGTCCTGATGACATTGACGGCGAGGAGGATGAACGCCCACAGCACTGCCAGATAGGCGATACGCAACACGCCGATGAGGAACTCACTCATGTATCACATTCCCGTCGGGGCGTGGACGAGCATGCGAGTGGAACCAACCTCGATGCGCGATCCGTCGTGCAGTTCTGTCGTGCTCACCCGGACCCCGTCGACGATGATGCCGTTGGTCGATCCCAGATCCTCGATGGACACCCCCACGCCGTCGTCGGTGGGCCACACGTGCAGGCGGGCATGCATGCGTGACACTCCTGGATCGTTGAGCCGCAGGTCCGCCTCGGTGCCACGTCCGATGAACAGTCCGGGTGGGGTGAGGGGATGACGCACCCCGTTGACCTCCAGGACGAGCCGTCCCGAACTGGGGTGGGTGGCCTGGGCACGAGGACCGGAGTCCACCTCGAAACGACCGATTCCCAACTCCTCGTCCAAGTCGTAGTCGACGCGGATCGGCCCGTTGAAGACGTAGCGGCGCTCGGTGGCGTGATCCCTCAGCTGGGGAATGATCTCGCCGTTGAGTGTCTTGGTGTAGGGGGCCAGACGCTCGTAGTCCTGAGGTGACAGGCGCACCGTGAACTCATTGGGGACGAGCCGGCGACCCTTGGACAACAGCTTGGCGTGGGAATCGAGCTCGCGTTGCAGTCGAGCGGCAATCTCGACGGGCTCCACCTCGGACTTGGATATTCGGGAGAACAGGTTGTCGGAGACCCTTTCGAGGTCCACGTTGAACTTGTCCAAGATACCCACGAGTCCCCCTTTCCAGGCCCTGCGAAATGCGCTCGTCAGGTTGCAGAACACACCCTAGTCACAGCGAGTCTACCCAGTGCCCACGGAAAAAAGGAGCACGACAGTGCGTCAACGGCACACAAAAGCGCTGGAAAACCTGTGACAAGGCCACATGTTACGCGATGAGACCTCAGGTGTCTTGCTGGGCTGCGGGGGACGGGTGCGGAGCCCTGCAAGACGACGGTCGATTCCCTGGGGGTGCCTTCCTGGGGCAGTCGTGGTGGAGTGTGATCGTTGTCGGGGTCATTCTCGCCCGGGAGTCATTGCCCGGTTCGTGCGTAGCTGGCTTCGGTGGCTGCCTTGTCGGGGCGCCACCAGGCCTCGTTGGCTCGGTACCAGTCGATTGTGTCCGCGAGTCCGGCGCGCAGATCGGTGTACTGCGGGTGCCAGCCCAACTCCTCACGCGTTCGAGTGTAGTCCAGGGCGTATCGCAGGTCGTGGCCGGGCCGGTCCGCGACGAGGTCGTAGTCGTCCATCGGATGCCCCATGAGGTCGAGGATGAGGCGAACGACGTCGAGGTTGGATGCCTGGTTCTCGGCGCTGACGAGGTACGTCTGTCCGATTCGTCCGTGGTGCAGGATCGTCCAGATGGCCCGGGCGTGATCGGTGACGTGGATCCAGTCGCGTATGTGCCGGCCGTCGCCGTAGAGCCTGGGGCGATGGCCGTCGAGGATGGTGGTGATCTGGCGTGCGATGAACTTCTCGACATGTTGACGTGGCCCGTAGTTGTTCGTGCAACACGATGTGGTCGCGGCCACCCCGAAGGAACGCACCCAGGCTCGCACCAGATGGTCGGCGCTGGCCTTGGATGCCGAGTAGGGAGATGACGGGCGGTACGGCGCGTCGGCCGTGACTGGTGGGTCCGTCATTCCCAGTGGCCCGAACACCTCGTCGGTGGAGACCTGGTGGAATCGCACGTGATGGCGTCGAACCGCCTCCAACACGGTGTAGGTGCCCATGACGTTGGTCGTGAGGAAGGGTTCGGGATTGCGCAGCGAGTTGTCGTTGTGGGACTCCGCTGCGAAATTGACGACAGCGTCTGCCTCGCGCACGAGGTCGTCCACCAGACTTGCGTCGGTGATGCTGCCGGGAACCACCGTGCAACGATCACTGGGCAGGCCGATGAGGGAACGCGGGTTGGCTGCGTAGGTCATGGCGTCCAGGACGATGACTCGGACATCCGTGTGCTGGATCACCCAGTGCACGAAGTTGCTGCCGATGAATCCGGCCCCACCGGTGACCACGAGCGACTCCATGACCACAAGGCTATTGGCTGCCGGACGCGGGCCTCGAAGGTGGGGTGGCGAGGGCGAGAGTCTCGAAGGTGGAGGTGGAGCTGGGGTGTGGGCATGGTGCTCTGTCCGGTATCGGTGCTGCCCTGCGTTCGGTGCTCCCGCGAGCTGTGTCCTGGCTCGGTGTCGGAACGAGCGGGGCAGTCCCGCGAAAAAGCCCACCTGACCAATGGTCAAGTGGGCTAGTGGCGGAGGATACGAGATTCGAACTCGTGAGGGCGTGAACCCAACCCGCTTTCCAAGCGAGCGCCATAGGCCTCTAGGCGAATCCTCCGCGAGACATCATACGGGTGAACGGACGATGACGCCAATCAGACATTTCGGTTCGAGCGTCCCATGAGGCTGTCGATCTTGCGGCGGTCGCGTTTCGTGGGTCGGCCAGCGCCTCGGTCACGTCTGGCAACCGGGGCATTGAGATATGCCGGGCGGGGGAGTGAGAGATCCTCCATGGCCAGGGCGGCGTCCTTGGCGCCGACTCGTTTGGAGATCGGCTGAACCACCTTGAGCACCCGATCCCAGCCGGGGGTGCGGATGGTGACGACGTCTCCGGGGTGCACCTCATGGGCGGGTTTGACCGGGGCGTCGTTGAGCCGTACGTGGCCGCCCTTGATGGCGGCAGTGGCCATGGAGCGCGTTTTGAAGGCTCGAACGGACCACAGCCACGCGTCAATGCGAGTCATTACTTAATGATGCAAGGGGGGCGACCCCCTTGCAACCCCCGAGGGCTCAATGATGCGAGGAAGAGACCTCTGCAACCCCTCGAAACCTGGTGTGGGGGCACCTCCACATCCCCAGCTCCGAACCCGCGGACGAGGTGACCCGTTCATGGCACCGGTCGTGGGGCCTCACTACGGCCTGGGCAGGTATCAGAGTCTGACATCCACGTCGTTGAGCAGCGCCGTTCAGGCTTCTCGAAACCGGTGTCGACTCCCGCAACGCCCCGATCCAACTGTCGGGGCAGCTGTGCGGTTCGAACACTGCGGGTTGGTTTGGCGGGGGGTTGGGTGGCGCTCTAGTATGGATGCAAGGTTCTCCGCGCGGCGGCACCTGACCGAACTCCCCCAGGGCCGAGAGGCAGCAAGGGTAGGTTGGCTCTACCGGGTGCGCGGGGAGCCCCTTTTCGTTTTCAAGGGGGCTTTCCATGGTGGTCAAGGCCCTTTTCAAGGGGGCTTTCCTGATGACCGGGCTCCTTGTCGCCCCGCGAGGGCCTGCGCGCCTCGAGATCTCTGATTCTCCTGGTCAGCACTGTGTGCGAGGTGCACTGGGCACGAAGCAGGTCGTGTCGTAGTCTCGTTCCTGGCAGGCCGGGCCGTGCCCAGCCGGTGCAAGCGTGCGGCAGCAGGATCGTCACAGTCAGGGGGGTGTGCATGCCCAGTCGAATCATCACGACGGATCGGGCCGGACAGATCTGGAACCGGATCACATGGTGCTGTCTACTGATTTTCGTGCTCTCCGGGCTCGTCGCGATGCTCGTCCAGACGACCTTGCCAGCCAATCTGGGGTACCCGCAGCTGCACTCACCCGGGGTCCCGGACTCCGTCACCTACACAGTCATCGCCTGCGAGATCGCAGCCTTCCTCGTCCCGGCCCTGCTTGCGACGTCATGCGGTCGCAAGGCCAGCCGGCTGGGGCATTCCGCACGCGGTGCCGTCCTCATCGCATGGACCGTTTTCACGGTGGTGACGCTTCTCGTCGTCGTTCTGAGCTTCGTCTCCTGAGAACTGTCTCACCAGTCAACTAGGCTTCTGTGCGTGGACGAGGATTACCAGGCCAGCAATGATCGCGATGCCGACGAGTGGTACGACCAGGACGGCCCCGACCTGTTCGGTCAGGACAAGCCGCCCCGGGAGGAGCTGCACAATTCCGGCTCCACCGATCAGACGGATTCCCGGGCGAGCGCATCGAAGCCGGAACAGGATGCCGACCCGGCGGCGGAGGAACCGACCCAGCCTGATGACGTCCTTGCCGGGTCGGAGTCCCCTGCCGAGCCCGATGGTCTGGACACCGACGAGCAGGACGACTCCTTCGACCCCCGCGTGGTCGATCGAGTCGCCGAACTCACCGAGCCGGCGGACGTGACCGACGACGATGCCCCCGCCGCCAGTGACCCACCCGGGGACACCGACGCGTCCCCCACCCCGGCGGCCGCCGCCGACTCACGAGACACGTCGGTGCAGAACCCGCCACTGGCCCTCTACCGGCGCTACCGCCCGGACACCTTCGACGAGGTTATCGGTCAGGAGCACGTCACCGAACCGTTGAAGCGTGCGATCGTCAACGGGCGCGTCAACCACGCCTACCTGTTCTCCGGGCCGCGCGGTTGCGGCAAGACGACGAGTGCCCGCATCCTCGCCCGCTGCCTCAACTGTGAGCAGGGGCCGACCCCGTACCCATGCGGTGAGTGCCAGTCGTGCCGCGACCTGGCGCGTGGCGGCCCAGGCTCCATCGACGTCATCGAGATCGACGCGGCCTCCCACGGCGGCGTCGACGAGGCTCGTGACCTGCGGGAACGCGCATTCTTCGCCCCGGTGCGCTCCCGCTACAAGATCTACATCATCGACGAGGCCCACATGGTCACCACCCAGGGCTTCAACGCGATGCTCAAGCTCGTCGAGGAACCCCCGCCGCACGTGAAGTTCATCTTCGCCACGACGGAGCCGGAGAAGGTCATCGGCACGATCCGCTCCCGGACCCACCACTACCCGTTCCGGCTGGTGCCCCCGGCGACCTTGGTGAACTACCTGGAGACGCTGTGCGACAAGGAGGGCATCGCCGTCGACCATGCCGTGCTGCCGATGGTGGTGCGGGCCGGTGGCGGATCGGTACGTGACTCACTCTCGGTGCTCGACCAGCTGCTGGGCGGGGCCGACGAGGACGGCGTCTCCTACGAGTTGGCGGCTGCCCTGCTCGGCTACACCCCCGACGCCCTGCTGGACCAGGTGGTCGATGCGTTCGCCGCTGGTGATGCCCACGAGGTCTTCGCCACCATCGACAAGGTCATGGACATGGGGCAGGACCCGCGTCGATTCGCCGAGGACCTGCTGCGCCGGATGCGTGACCTGGTGATCCTCGCTGCCGTACCCGATGCAGTGAACAACAGACTCATCGACGTCTCCCCGGAGCAGGGGGAGCGACTCGCCCACCAGGCGGCTGCGATGGGGGCGGGGGAACTCACCCGAGCCGCCGAGGTGCTGGCGACCGGACTCACCCAGATGAGGGGGACGACTGCTCCCCGACTGCACCTGGAGCTCATGTGCTCCCGCATCCTGCTGCCGGACGCCGACACCGACGAACGTGGGGTGCACGCGCGTCTGGACCGTCTGGAACGACGGGTGGGGATCGTCGGTGCCGGTGCTGCCGGCTCCGGAGATCTCGTCGAGGTTGAGTCGTCGCATGACGAGACCGCCCAGCACCAGCGGTGGCAGAGCGGTGAACGTCCAGCGCGTCCGGGCCGCCCGGCCAGTGCCCCGCAGGGTGCCGATCCTGGTCGGGGCGAGTCCACGGCAGATGGCGGGCCAGCTCCGGCAACTGCCCGGCAGGGCAGTCAGTCCGGTGCACGGACGATGCCCTCCTCCGACCCGGCCGAGAGACCGCGTCGCCCCCGACCGGGACGCGCGGACTACCGTCCCGGCACCGACACGACAGCTCCGCAGGAGCCCCAGACACCGTCGCAGGGCATGACAGGGCAGGCCGGTTCACGGGAAGACCCGCGGGCTGCGCAGTCCCAGACACCTGCCCAGTCCTCAACTCCCGAGCAGTCCCAGGCCCCGATGCAGCAGAGGTCCGCCTCAGAACCTCCCATGCGCGGACGACCGCCCCATCAGCAGCCTTCCGAGACTGCCTCGTCGGGGGCCCGACCGGCTGATCCGTCGGCATCCGCTGGTCCTGCCGTGCCATCCGCTGGCCCCACCGCCGAGCGGCCCGACGGGGTGGACGTCACCATGCTGCGCGACGCCTGGCCACGCATCATCGAGGTGTTCCGATCCGAGTACAGCCGCTACATGAGCGTCGTGCTCAACCAGTACGCGCAGATTCTCGGGGTCAACGGCAATCAGGCGACCCTGGGATTCTCCAACCCCGGTGCGCGAGACAGTTATCTGCACGGTGACCATGCCAAGCATCTGCATGACGTCGTCGCCCAACTGCTCGGTGTCGACGTGGATTTCGTCCCGGTGACCGGTGACGTCCAAACGTTGGCCCATCGTGGCCATGACGAGCGTCGCAACAGGCCGGACGGCCCCCGGCCAGGATCAGCAGGTGCTCCCGGCAGGGGAACCCCCGATGCACGGAGTCGGGCGACCGGGGCGAACCCCCATCCGCAGAGCTCCCAGACACGCCAAACGGGTCCCGCTGGTGGCCCCCCAGCTGCCGACGACGATTCCACGCATGGTGCCGATGACGCCGACGACATCCACCGAGGTGCGCAGAGCACCCCGCCGGACGTCTCCCAGGTGGCGAACAGCCCCGTGGAGCCATCGGACGCTTCCCAGGAGAATCCAGACCCCTCAGGTGAGGAGAACCTCTCGGCGCACACGAGTTCGGTGAACGAGGCTGCCGACGTCCCGGAGTCGGGCCAGACGCCGCCACCACACCAGGTGCAGACACCTGCCGAGGTGTACCCGGAATCGGCGCGGTCTCGCTTCCTGGACCCCGCACGGCGACGTCTGACGTCGCAGCCCATCCCCCGCGGTGCCGCCTCCGTCCCGGACGAGGCTGCTGGCCGGGCTCATCGGTTCGACGCCCCCGCACCCGGGCAGAAGAGGTCCACTGCCCATGACGCCCCCGGCCAGGCCAGCGGGACGGGTGGGCACCCGCATGGTGATTTCGACCGGCATGTACCATCGGAGCCTCCAGCCGACGACATGCCCCCCGACGACATGTGGGAGCTGGCCGACTCCGGTGACGGGGAGATCCTGGACTCCTCGGGGGAATCGGCCATCGAACTCATCACCACAGAACTTGGCGGGGTCGTCCTCACCGATGAACGGGGGTCCGCCTCCTGAGGTTGCACGGCAATCGGCCGTGACGAACCACCACCAATCGATCGTCACCACCCCCATTGGGCCCAGGAAGACATCGCTCCTCGCGGTGTCAGTCCCCTTTTCGAACAACACTGAAAGGATCCATCATGACGACACCCAACGGCGGTTTCGACCTGTCCAACGTGGACATGAACGGGTTGCTCGCCCAGGCCCAGGCCATGCAGGCCCAACTCGCCCAGGCCCAGCAGCAGCTGGAGTCCACCACTTTTGACGGCTCGGCGGGCGGTGGGCTCGTCAAAGCCGTCGTCACCGGCACCGGGGAACTCACCGGGCTCACGATCGACCCGCAGACCGTCGATCCCGACGACACCGACACCCTGGCCGACCTGGTCATTGCTGCCGTCCATGACGCCAGCGGCAAGGCTGCGGCAGCCCAGCAGGCCATGACACCCAAGATTCCGGGAATGGGACTCTGATCGTCTCGGTTGTCAGTCTCGGAGTGCATGGCCGGTACACCCGGCACCGAACCTGACTGGATCATCACCTGCCAGGTGGTGTGAGGTGGTAGCACTGAACCACGGTCATCGGCCGTGCCACAGTGATCGAGGAGGAGACCACATGTACGACGGTCCGCTTCAGGACCTCATCGATGCCCTGGCGCAACTGCCGGGCATCGGCCCCAAGGGTGCCCAGCGCATCGCCTTCCACGTCCTGGACGCTCCGGACGAGGAGGTCGGCGCGCTGGCGGATGCGTTGCGTGAGGTCAAGGAGAAGGCCCGGTTCTGTGACATCTGCTTCAACGTCTCCTCCGACGAGGAGTGTCAGTACTGCCGCGACCCGCGCAGGGACCAGACGGTGATCTGCGTCGTCGAGGAGTCCAAGGACGTCGTCGCCGTCGAGCGCACCCGCGAGTACCGCGGCCTGTACCACGTCCTTGGTGGTGCCATCTCGCCGTTGGATGGCAAGGGCCCGTCCGATCTGCACATTCGCGAACTCATGCAGCGACTGGCCGATGGCACCGTCACCGAGGTCATTCTGGCCACCAACCCCAATCTGGAGGGGGAGGCGACGGCCACCTACCTCTCCCGGCTCATTGCGCCGATGGGGGTGGTGGTCTCTCGTCTGGCCTCCGGGCTCCCCGTCGGCAGCGATCTGGAGTACGCCGACGAGGTCACCCTGGGACGTGCCTTCGAGGGGCGGCGGCACGTCGAGGCCAACGCCTGACCGGTCGCTGATCGATCAGCCTCGGGCTGTCATCGCCTCTGTGGATGTGTCGGTCCGGGGGCGCCGCTGTGACTGGCTGGAACGCCGAGGTGGCCATCAGGATCAGCGCTGCCCCTGCCGGCAGGCAGACCAGCGCCCAACGCAGCGAGACGGTGTCGCCCAGCAGGCCGATGAGCACGGGGTGGATCATGAAACCCAACCTTCTGCTCCACGTCGCCACCGTGAGGCCGGACCCAGCCGCCAGTCCCGGGGTGGAGTTGACATTGCCTGCGGGGAGGGGGCATGGCGGTGTGGCTCCGACGGGGCCGTGGCGTCCTCAGAGGATGGGGCCATGGAACTCCTCGCGGTCATGACGCCACCATGGCTGTCTCGCTGCCCGTGGCTGTTGCATCTCTCCCGGTGCAGACGCCGCGTGGCAGTGGACCCCACAGAGACACACAGAGATTCAGGGACACACAGAAATTCTCAGGAAAGCCCACAGAACTGTGAAGTTTCTCGCCTGAAACCACTCGTCACAAGGAGAGCTTCCTTGTTGTCCTGGCAAAGGAAGGGGTGGTGGTGTTCGGCGAGATGCCGTGAGATATCCTTGGGAACAAGAAATGGCTGGCACGCTGCGTATGGGCACATGTTGGTGGCATCGTGAGCGGGTGTCGTCAAGCTGCTGAGCCGTTTCAATTACATGTATGGCATGTGTATGGGCCTTGCATGGCAGGAGAAGGAATATTTCTCGAGGCTGTGGGGTTCCTAGGTATGTCGACACTGAAATCGATTCGTTGTATCGGTGAGCCCCGCTCATTGGTGCAACGCACAGGGAGGGACCATGTCCATCAAGTTCGCCATCCTGGCACTGCTTGCCGAGCGGCCGCGCCATGGCTACCAGATTAAGTCTGAGTTCGATCGGCGAACCAACCACTCCTGGCCGCTCAACATCGGTCAGGTGTACACCACCCTTGAGCGTCTGGAGCGCGATGGGCTCTGCGTGCGTGGCGAGGAGAACCAGGAAGGGCGTGTCATCGTCACCATCACCGAGGAAGGCCGTCGCGCCGTTGACCAGTGGTTCGGCAACCCGGTCGTCCAGGACACGCCACCTCGCAATGAGATCGCCATCAAGTTGGCCATCGCTGCATCCACCAAGGGACGTGACGTTGCAGGAATCGTGCAGGCCCAGCGTCGGGTGACTGTCTCGGCCCTGCAGCAGTACCGCCAGGTTCGCCGCACCATTGCCGAGGATGATCTGGCCGGTCAGCTCATCCTGGAGCGGATGGTCTTCGATGCCGAGGCGGAGATCCGTTGGCTCGACCACTGCGAGGCTGCCGCAGTGCGTGCCTCCCATCAGAAGCGCGTCGAGGCTCCCGAGGAGTCCCCGGCACGTGAGACTCAGCTCGCGCACTGAGACCAGTCCTGCACCGGAGGCAGGCAAGCCAGAACGAGCAATGGTTCTGTGCGCCTGCTTCCCGTGAGCTTCAGTACCTCGTAGGCTCTGTATCCTTGTCGCGAGGATGCCACGTCACCGTCTGGTGGTGTGGCAGGCTGAGCTCTGGAGGTCTGAACCTTGAAGGCAGGTATGGATGCATCGCGAGGTACGATGTCTGCTTCCAGCACTGCTCGTCAACCAGTGATTGCGCTCGACCATGTGACTCGTTCATTCGGTCACGGGCAGGGCAAGGTCACTGCCCTGCACGACGTCAACCTGTCGGTGGACACCGGGGAATTCGTGTCGATCATGGGTTCCTCGGGCTCCGGCAAGTCCACTCTGCTCGCCATTGCCGGGGGCCTGGAGCGGCCCACCAGCGGGCAGGTGCGCATTTCCGGGCAGTCCTTGGATGGGCTGAGCCGCGACGACCTGGCACGGATACGACGGCGTCAGCTCGGATTCGTCTTCCAGGAACTCAACCTCGTCCCGACCCTCACGGCGATGGAGAACGTCTGTCTACCTCTCGAACTCGACGGGGTTCCCGGCTCTCGGGCACGTGAGGCTGCCATGTCCGTGCTCGAACAATTCTCCATGGCGCAGCTGGCCGATCGTTTCGTTGATGACATGTCGGGAGGCGAGCGCCAGCGCATTGCGATAGCCCGTGCCGTGGTGGGGGATCGTCGCATGCTCCTGGCCGACGAGCCCACTGGCGCATTGGACTCGACCTCCGGTGACGAGGTCATGTCCCTCATCCGAGATCTGGCCGATTCCGGGGTCGCCGTCCTCCTCGTCACCCACGAGGCCCGACACGCTGGATGGGCCGATCGGGTCGTCTTCCTGCGTGACGGCGTCCTCGTTGACGAGACGGCGGCCTACAGTGATCCGATGGACCTGCTGTTGCAGGACGACGTCGCCGACATCGTGGACGCTGCTGAGCCTGCCGATGATGTGACCAGCGTCGCGTCCGATGATGATCAGACCGGGCCCGAGATCCCCGACGCCATGCCACCTGACCCGTTCGGCGACCTCGACGATCCGTTCGACCCCGATGACGGACCGTGGACATGAGTGACGTCTCGGGCGAGGATGACCATCTTGAGCAGGCCGAGCACCGACCTGGACAGACAGGGCACCGAGCGGAACCATCCGATGGGGCGGCACCTCGGCATCACAGGGCCGTGCTGTTCCGACACGGGCATCGTCGCGAGGCTCGTCTGAACCTGCTGTCCCGACTGGCCTGGCGGGACATGACTCAGCACCGATACCGCTCGATGGTCATCGTCATGCTCATCGCCCTGCCCGTGATCTTCGTGACGGCGATGGGCACCGCGCTCGAGGCGCAGTACCTCACTCCGAACGATCAGATCCGTGACATCCTGGGCGACGCAGACTTCATCGTCGAGCGGATCGACAACTGGGACGGTCACTGTCGACAGGACGGACTCAGCCGCCGTTCCTGCGGTGACTCGGCTGTGGACAGCACGCCGGGCGAGTTGGAGACCGAGCAGAGCAAGGCGCTGGAGAAGCTCACGCTCGACAACCATGAATTGCATCGCATGCGCACCGCCAGGCAACCGTTGAGGTGGGGGAAGACCTGGGTCAATGTGCAGGTGTACGGCATTGATCTCACCAGCATGCTCAACCGGCGTCTCGTCATTCCGAATGCCCCGATGCCTGCTGCCGGCGAGATGTGGGCGTCAGCCACCACGGCCAAGCAGTTCAACTGGCAGGTGGGTACGACGGTCTCCATGGATGGCAGGCAGTACCTTCTCACCGGTCTGGTTCGCTCCTCGAAGACCTGGGAACCTGAGGTCTGGGTACGCCCGGAAAGCTCTCTGGTGGTCTCCGACACCTTTCCCAGCTACTTCGTGCTCGGTCCCCAGCTCACAGCTGCACAAGTCGACCATCTCAATGACATGGGCCTGGCCGTCGTGAGTCGTGCTGCGTTGTCCGGTGACTACTCGCTCGAAGTACGTACCCAGCTCCTTGCGCAGATCCTCACCGGCGGAGCGCTCGTGGCGCTCATCAGCGCGACGGTGGCTGCCTCGGCCTTCGTCATCTGTGCCCAGCGGCAACGGCAGATCCTCTCCATCCTGGGCACGACGGGGGCAGTGGAGCGTCAACTCGTGGGAATCGTGCTGCAGCAGGGGCTGGTGCTCGGATTGACTGGCTCCATCCTGGGGGCGGTGCTGGGGTGTGGAGGAGCCAATTTCGTCATCTGGTTGCAGAACCTCAATTCCCTGGACTATCCGGTTCCCATGTCATTTCGTTGGCGGTACGCCCTGTGCGCCATCGTCATGGGCATGGCGTCCTCACTGATGGCGTCGTGGTTGCCGGCCCGACAGGTCGCCTCGACCAATCCATTGCTGGGAGTGCGAGATGTCCTGCGGCCCCCGAGGAGACTGGGCGGCCGATGGATCATTCTCATCCTGTCCCTGCTGGCGTTTGCGGTGATGATCGTGGTGCCCCACACGACGGCGGCCGGCCATTCCGTCACCCAACTCGCCGACAGTGAGGTGCTGCTTCCGGTACTCCTCAGCGTCATGCTGCTGTACCCAGCCATCTTGATGACCATTCCGTGGGTGTTGCACTGGAGTGTCGGGAAATTTCCCAAACGGCGGGTCTATGCCACCCTTGCCCTGCGTGACATGGATCGCAATCGGGAACGTGCCTCGGCATGTGTGGCGGCATCAATGGCTGTCATGACGCTGGTCAGCTCCGTGTTGACCATTGGTGGGTTCGTCGATCGGCTGAACGTGGATCACTACGCACCCCGGCTGCCCAGGAACGTTGCCGTGCTGGAGTCGACGGTTGCTCCCGGTCGCCCCGTTCCCGAGGTGGTGCGCACCCAACAGATCGCAGTGGTTCAGGCCACTGTGGGGCCAGTTGATCATGTCACTGAGGAACTCATCAAGCAGCCGGGGTGCCGGCGGCGGTCGGGTTGTGACATCCTCACGGCACAGGTGTCCAATGCCGGTGCGCGCCCAGCCTCCGAGGAGCCCCACACCGGTCTGCGTGAGGTCACGGGTTCGCAGCTTCCGGTCGTCATTGACGACGGGTCGCTGTACACGATCATCACCGGGCACGAGCCTGATGCTGCCGTCCTGGATGCCCTGCATCGCGGACCGGTGGTGCTCAATCACGATCAACTGGAGGATGGCAAGCTCACGATCGGGATGTTCAGCGAAGCAGCCACCCAACTGAGCCAGGTGCGGCAGGTCGATGCCTTCCAGGCGCCATCCCACACCGAGGCCACTCAAGTTCCCGTGCTCATCGGTCGGGATGCGGCTGCTCGGCTGCTCGGCGTGGCGGATCAGGACGTCCAGACCAGCGAGGGAGACATATGGGCTCGGACGCCGCATGGGATCAGCGCCCATGATCGAAGAGCCATCAGCCGGTCATTGACGGCGGCTTCTGGCCCCACCAGTACCCTCGTGCTGGATTCCGGACCTTCGCGGATGGGGCGCACCATCGTGAATCGGGGTACCGGGATCGCGATCGTCATGCTCATGGCCATCGGCATGCTCACAACCGTCCTGACCTTGGCGGATTCCCGGTCCCAACGCGAGACCCTGTCGTCCATAGGGGCTTCCCGTGAATCGATGCGTAGGATGACGGCGATCCAGACGTTGATCTCCACCTTCGTCGGACATGTTGCCGGAGCACTGGTGGGGGCGGTGCCCCCCATCATCGCCCTGTCCCTCCTGGGACAGCACGCCACGTTGACGTGGGTGCCATGGGGCCAGCTGGCCGGACTGGTGTTCGGCGTGCCGATCGCGCTGGGTGGCATGGTGTACCTGACGGTGCGTTCCGTCCCGGAGTGGCGACGACGCGTCATGTAGGCGTGGCGACGACGCGCCAGGTGGGCGTGGCGATCTGACCACGTGTGACGTCGGCCGTGCGACGAACCCCTGCCGGCGTGTCCTCACGACCGGCCCCTTCGCGCCGGGTATGTCATGGGACGATCGAGGAACCGTCGGGAGGACGGCATCCACCGGTCGTGGGGTTCGGGGATCCCACGATGTCGACGAGTGGTGGGGCCGTGCGAGGGGAGCGTGGTACGCGTCAGCTCGTCCCAGCTGCCTTTCGCTCCTTGAAGTTACGCCACCGCTTCCTGATACCTCGTGAGCTGGCACGTTCACGGGGCACCGTGGCTCCCATGCCCCACGACCGGAACGTCGCCAGACGCGAGGCGTGGTCCAGTGGCACGATGAGGGGGCGCACCGTCAGGGCACCGAGGCTGGATCCGATGGCGATGGCGATGCCCACCAGCAGGGCCTGCATGAGGACCGTCCCACCGCCTGCGGCACTCGGCTGGTCGAGTTGTGAGCCCAGAATCATGTACAGGCCGCGGTAGATCATCATGCCGGGCATGAGTGTGACGACACCGCAGGTGACCAGCCCGACCTGTGGGAAGTCCCATCGTCGGGAGGCGGCGGTGGCTGCCATACCCACCAGGAACGCACCCAGCCCCGAGGCAGCCGGGGTCGACATCCCCAGAGCTGCACCGAGGACATAGCCCCCCCAGCCAATCGCTCCCAGGAAGGCGCAGGTCACCAGAACTCGCAGACCGGCATGGCAGGACACCCCGAATGACCAGGAGACGATGGCGGCGGCGATCATCTGCGTGATGATGGGTCCGGACACCCACACCGTCGGGTTGATGTATGCCGGTGTGCCCACCTTGAGGCCGATCCACAGCACACCCATCACGCCGAGGATGATGCCACCGGTCTGGACGAAGACGTCGACGAACCGTCCCGAACTCGTGACGACGTAGCCGTCGATGGCGTCCTGCGCGGCGGACACCATCGATGTGCCGGCCAGCAGTGAGATCATCCCTGCCGCGACGACCATGGAGGGTGACATCGGCAGAGACATGTTCGTCTTCCACCGCAGGATCATGACGAGCAGTGCCATGACGGTGGGGATGGCACCGCCCACCGCCTGGGTGAAGAAACTGGTGACGTGTCGGCGTCCCATGGCCTGCACCGCCATGTCCACCAGGCAGGTCGTGAAGAAAGCCAGGAGAATGTCCCAGATCGATCCGCTGAACAGCCAGGAGATGCCGCCCCCCATCAACCCCATGTTGAGGGTGACGAACCACGGCCGGTACAGCCGGGGTGCAGCGACGAGGGTCTCCAAATGGCCGCGGGCGTCCTCCAGATCGACCTCGCCATTACAGATCTGGTCGACGAGTTTCTGCAGTCGCCCCAGACGCTGGTAGTCAGAGGTGCGTCCCCGCACAACGCGCAGCGAGGTGATGGGGTCGTCGTCCATGCTGCGGTGCTGGGTGACGATGACGGACGTGTTGGTGACGTCGACGTGAATCGTGATACCGAACGTCGCGGCCAACCGCAGGGCCATCGCGACGGCTTCGGAGGCGGAGGCGCCCACCGAGATGGCCATTGAGGTGACTCGCTCCACCAGGTCGACGACGAGACGGGCCTGGCGGGCCTCCATGTCGTCCTCGGCGGACTGCAGGTCGGAGGCCAATGGCAGCGGTTTGGTGTCGCGCAGGTAGCGATCCAGCGGGAGTCCGAAGATGCGTCGGGCTCGGGGCGGTGGTTTTGCCGGCTGGGGTGTGGGGCTGGGTTGGTTGATCGTGGGGGAGGTCGTCGTCATCGCCGGGACCGACCATGTCGTCGACGCCTCGATGGCGGTGAGCTCCTCAGGCCGCAGGGTCATCTCGACAGCGGTGGGCTCGTCGTCCAGCGGTCCTGCGGAATCTGGTCTCGCGGAGTCCGTCGGCTGATTCTGCAGAGGTTTCTGGTTCGGGCGAAAGATGGCTTCGTCAATGGGGCCGGGGCCAGATCCCTGTCCATGATCAGATGCCATCGTCGTCCTTCCTCGCTACGTGGTTCAACAGTGGCGGCCAAGAGGCGTCGGCATGGTGTGTGGGTGCGTTCGACGCTCTGATTGGTACCTCTCATTGTGTCGCCCCGGCCGCTGAATTCTCAAAGAAGTGAAGATATGTGCGGCCAGCTCTTCGCAACCTTGGGGAATGCCTCATCAACGACCTGAGCGTGGTGCGCTTTTCGGGTGTTCGAGCAACCGGATCAGGTCGGTGCGCAGTCCCGATAGGCTGATGCTCGTGTTGATAGCCACCGATCTGGACGGAACCCTACTCACCGGCGACAAGCAGCTCAGTTCACGCACTCGCCGCATGCTCGCTGCAGCGGCACGCGCCGGGGTGCCGGTAGTGCCGGTGACCGCCCGTCAGATCTATGGTCTGTCCGGGTGGCGAGACGTCCTGACCAGCTGGGCGCTGTGCTCCAACGGTGCCATCTGCTGGAATCTTGCCGACGAGACGATCCTGTTTCGCCAGCTCATGGATGCCCAGATGTGCCAGCGGTTCACCCAGGACCTGCTGGAGGTGGTTCCCGGTACCGTGTTCGCCACCATTCGCGACGACGGGGAGGACTTCGTCTCCCAGGAAGGCTATGCCGAACTGGCCGATGTGGCCGACCACAATCGTGACCCGCGCACCATGCCCTCCCTGTCGCTGGAGGAGGTCGTGGCCCAGGACTGTCTCAAACTCGTGGCGCGTCATCCCAGCATTCCGGTCGACGAGCTGGCCCGGTTGGCCGTCTCGGTGGGCGGCGACCAGGTGCACGTCACGACCTCGGGGGTGCCGATGCTGGAGATCAGCCCTGCCGGGGTGACGAAGGACTCCGGTCTGGCCCTGCTGTGTGAGCACCTCGGGGTGGATCGTGCCGACGTCGTCGCCTTCGGTGACGGTGCCAACGACGTCGAGATGCTCACCTGGGCCGGCACCTCCTGGGCGGTGGGCAATGCCGTCGCGCAGGCCAAGGAGGCCGCCGATCACGTTGCCGAGTCCAATGACGACGACGGCGTTGCCCAGATCGTGGAGGGTTTGCTGGAGCGTCTCTGAACGGGATTACACTGTGGTGGACCGCACAGCGATGATGGGGCCATCACCCCGGAGCCGCCGGAAGAACGGGCGCGAGCCTCACTAGACCCGGTAGCGGTGGGCCAATGAGCGGCGTCACCAGCGCCGATCGGGGCGAGCGACACCAGCATGGTCGAGCCGTTCTGATCCAGGATCGTCAGGGTCATCTGTTGGGACGCAATGAGGGTGGTACCGCGGGTACCCCGGACGTCCGGGTTCTCGTCCCTCGTCACACCGACGAGACGAAGGACTGCATCCGATGAGCGAGACGACCCCCGAAGCCGGCCGCTATGCTGCCGTGCCACCACAGGTGGACCTGCCCGCGATGGAGCACGAGATCATCGACCTGTGGCACCGCCAGCACACCTTCGAGAAGACCTTGGAGGCCACCAAGGACGGTGAGCCGTGGACCTTCTTCGAGGGTCCTCCCACCGCCAATGGCCAGCCGGGTACCCACCACGTCGAGGCTCGGGTGTTCAAGGATGTCTTTCCGCGCTACCGCACCATGCGCGGCTACCACGTCGACCGCAAGGCCGGTTGGGACTGCCACGGACTCCCCGTGGAGCTCGCCGTGGAGAAGGAGCTGGGATTCTCCGGAAAACCAGACATCGAGCAGTACGGTGTCGAACCCTTCAACGCCAAGTGCCGCGAGTCGGTCACCCGTCACGTCGACGCCTTCCGCGAACTCACCGAGCGGATGGGCTACTGGGTCAACATGGACGACGCCTACTGGACGATGAAGTCGTCCTACGTCGAGTCGGTGTGGTGGGGGCTCAAGCAGGTCTTCGACAAGGGGCTGCTGGGTGAGGACCACCGCGTCGCCCCCTACTGCCCGCGCTGCGGCACCACCCTGTCCGACCACGAGCTGGCTCAGGGCTACCAGGACGACCGTGATCCCTCGATTTACGTGCGTTTCCCGGTGACCTCGGGGCCCCTGGCCGGTCGCGCCCAGCTGCTGGTGTGGACCACCACCCCGTGGACCCTCGTCTCCAACACCGCAGTGGCCGTGCGCCCCGACGTGCGCTACGTCGTCGCCCACAAGGATCCCGACCCCGAGGGCGTCGACACGACGGCGAGTGCCAGCTCCGCCGACCCGACCAGCGACGATCTCGTCATCGCCGAGCCGCTCTTCGAGCAGGTGCTCGGCGAGGGGTGGAGCCTCACCGGGGAATCCTTCCTGGGCTCCGAGATGGAGCTGTGGACCTACCAGCGTCCCTACGAACTGCTGGACTGGCCGACGACCGAGCACGTCACCGCCGATGGGCGACCCACCCCGGCCGACGCGAACTTCATCATCCTTGCCGACTACGTCACCACCTCCGACGGCACCGGCCTGGTGCACCAGGCCCCGGCATTCGGTGCCGACGACCTGCTCACCTGCCGCAAGTACGGCCTGCCGCTGGTCAATCCCATCGAGCCGGACGGCACCTTCTGCAAGGACCTCCCCTTGGTCGGCGGCATGTTCTTCAAGAGCGCCGACAAGCCGATCTGTGAAGACCTCGACAAGCGCGAGATCATGTTCCGTCTGGAGATGCACTGGCACTCCTACCCGCACTGCTGGCGCTGCGACACCCCGCTCATCTACTACGCCCAGCCGTCCTGGTACATCCGCACGACGAAGCTCAAGGAGCAGCTGCTGGCGCAGAACGAGTCGACCAACTGGTTCCCCGACACCATCAAGCACGGCCGTTACGGCGACTGGCTGGAGAACAACATCGACTGGGCCGTCTCGCGCTCACGCTACTGGGGCACCCCGCTGCCGCTGTGGCGCAACGAGGACGACCCCTCCGACGTCACCTGTGTGGGCAGCCTTGCCGAGCTCTCGCAGTACGTCGGGCGTGATGTCACCGGCATGGATCCGCACCGTCCGTTCATCGACGAGGTGACCTTCACCCGCGACGGCCACACCTACCGTCGTGTGCCGGAGGTGGCAGACGCCTGGCTGGACTCCGGGTCGATGCCGTTCGCGCAGTGGGGATACCCGCACGTGCCCGGTTCCAAGGAGAAGTTCGAGCAGAACTTCCCGGCCGACTTCATCTGCGAGGCGATCGACCAGACCCGCGGCTGGTTCTACACCCTCATGGCGGTGGGCACGCTCGTCTTCGAGCAGTCCCCGTACCGCAACGTGCTGTGCCTGGGCCACATCCTCGCTGCCGACGGACGCAAGATGAGCAAGCACCTGGGCAACATCCTGTTGCCCATCCCCCTCATGGACGCCCACGGTGCCGATGCCCTGCGCTGGTTCATGGCCGCCGACGGATCGCCGTGGAGCGCCCGTCGCGTGGGGGACGAGGCGCTGCAGGAGACCGTGCGCAAGGTGCTGCTCACCTACTGGAACACGGTGTCGTTCCACGCCCTGTACGCCCGTGCCAACGACTGGACGCCCGGTGAGGTCGTCCCTCCCGCCATCAACACGCGCCACATCCTGGATCGCTGGCTGGTCAGCGCGACGAATGTGCTGGTGCGCGAGGTCACCGATGCCCTGGAGAACTTCGACACCCAACGCACCGGCCAGCTGCTGGCCGCCTTCATCGACGACCTGTCCAACTGGTACGTGCGTCGCTCCCGGCGCCGGTTCTGGGCCGGGGACCCCAGCGCCCTGTGGACCCTGCATGAGACGCTCGAGGTGCTCACTCGTCTCATGGCCCCGATGGTGCCGTTCATCACCGAACGGGTGTGGCAGGACCTCATCGTCACCACCGATCCCAGCGCGCCGGAGTCGGTGCACCTGGCCTCCTGGCCCACGGTCGAGGAGTCCGTCGTCGACGAGCAGCTGGACGAGGCCATGGCCGTGGTTCGGCGCATCGTCGAGCTGGGACGTGGTGCCCGTGCCGAGGCTCGGGTGAAGACCCGTCAGCCGCTGGCCCGCGCACTCATCTCCAGTGCCGCCCTGGCCAAGCTGGACGACGACCTGCAGGCCGAGATCAGGTCCGAGCTCAACGTCGTGGCGCTGGAGTCGTTCAGCTCCGCCGGTGATCTGGTGGACCACTCGGCCAAGGCGAACTTCCGTAGCCTGGGCAAGCGGTTCGCCAAGGCCACCCCGAAGGTGGCTGCCGCGATTGCCGCTGCCGATGCCGCGCAACTGGCCACCGACCTCGCCTCCGGGCCGGTCAGTCTCCCCGTTGCCGAGGTCGAGGGCGGCCAGGCCGTCATCACTGCCGAGGACGTCATCATCTCCGAGCGTCCGCGGGAGGGGTGGAGCGTGCTCAACGAGCAGGGTGAGACGGTTGCCCTGGACCTGGAGATCACCCCGCAGCTGGCTCGCGCCGGCCTGGCTCGTGACGTCATCCGGTTCATCCAGGACACCCGCAAGCAGGCCGGCCTGGACGTCTCCGACCGTATCGAGCTGGCCTGGGATGCCTCCGGGGAGCTGGCGGAAGCCGTTGAGGAACACCTCGGCCAGATCACCGACGAGGTGCTCGCGGTGAGCGCCACGCGCGCTGAACGCGGGGCCGACTGGGCCGTCGAGCCCGATCTGGATCTTGCGGTGCAGGTCGTCAAGGTTTGAGCAGGGTGGCTGGTGTCCTTCCCGAGAAACCCCTGCCGGGAAGGACACGGCGGCTCCCGTGGCGCGCTCAGGACTGGTAGTACATCTCGGTGTAGTCGGGGTGGGAGAGCAGCCAGTCGACGACCCGTGGTGAGGAGGCATGCACCTTCGACCCCTCCGAGCGCAGCTGGGTGAGCACACGTTCCATGAGGAATGTGTGCAGGTGCTCGGTGAGGCTGGGGTGGATCAGCACCACCACCAGACCCACGAGGCCCGGGCGCAGCTGTTGACAGGTGATCTGGGCGGTGATCCGTCCGTCGACCATGAGGAAGAAGTCACCGGTGCGATCGCCGTTGACGGCGTGTCTGCCCCGCTGCCACGTCACTGAGAACTCAGGCATGGGGAACTCCTACCAACGGTGCTCATGGGGACACTTTAAGTGAGCTGGCCGACGCTCGAGGCCAGTTCGGCCAAACTGCTCACGATGCCGACACCCTGCGTGGGAGAACACGATTCTGCCCGTCAATATCCGTGCTGGGCGAGGTGGTTCCCGTCTCATCCGTCAGGAGAGGTTAAACTGCAGTGTCCGCACATGCAGGAGGAGCGATGACGCGAGTCGTCCAGAAATTTGGCGGGTCCTCGGTCGCCGACGCCGAATCCATCAAGAGGGTTGCCCGAAGGATCGCGGCCACCAAACAGGCCGGGAACGAGGTTGTCGTCGTCATTTCGGCCATGGGAGACACCACCGATGATCTCATGGACCTGGCCCTCGACGTGTCCCCACAGCCGGCTCCCCGTGAGCTCGACATGCTGTTGACCACCGGGGAACGTCAATCGGCAGCACTGCTGGCCATGGCCCTGTCCGACATCGGGGTGCCGGCCCGCAGCTACACCGGCTCCCAGGCCGGGGTCATCACGACTGCTGCCCACGGCAATGCCCGTATCATCGACCTCACCCCGGGTCGCATCGTCAAGTCCCTGGACGAGGGGGACGTCGTCATCGTGGCCGGGTTCCAGGGCGTCTCCCAGACGACCAAGGACGTCACCACCTTGGGCCGTGGGGCCTCCGACACGACGGCAGTGGCCCTCGCGTCGGCCTTGGACGCCGACTACTGCGAGATCTACAGTGACGTGGACGGCGTCTTCACCGCCGATCCACGTATCGCTCCCGGTGCTCGCCGCATCCCGCGGATCTCGTACGAGGAAATGCTGGAGATGGCAGCCTGCGGAGCGAAGATCCTGCATCTGCGCTGCGTCGAGTACGCGCGGCGGGAGAATGTGCCGATCCACGTGCGGTCGTCGTTCTCACACAAACCGGGAACCTGGGTCTGTGATCCGGATTTCGCCAAGGAACACGAGGAGATGCCAGGCATGGAGGAAGCCATCATCTCGGGGGTCGCCCACGACCGCTCCGAGGCCAAGATCACCATTGCCGGCATCCCGGACTCCGTCGGACGTGCTGCGCGTATCTTCGAGACCATCGCCGATGCCGGTATCAACATCGACATGATCGTCCAGAACGTCTCGCAGGTGATGAACGGACGCACCGACATCACCTTCACCCTGCCCATGAGCGATTCACGCAAGGCGATTGAGGCGCTGCGTCGTCTGCAGGGGGAACTGGGATTCGAGGACCTGCTCTACGACGACCAGATCGGTGAGGTGTCGATCGTCGGTGTGGGCATGCGCTCCCATCCCGGTGTGACGGGCACATTCTTCCGTGCCATGGCCAGTGAGGGAATCAACCTGCAGATGATCTCCACCTCCGAGATCCGTATCTCCATCGTCGTGTCCGCCGATCAGGTGGACGACGCCGTACGTGCGGCCCACACCGCTTTCGGGCTGGATGCTGAAGGTGAGGCCGTCGTCTACGCGGGCACGGGTCGCTGATCCATGTCTGACAAGGTGGGAGGAATGCCCAGCGGCAAGCTCTCCCCGGCGAATCGCCGTGGATCGGCAGACCAGGCCTCAGACGAGGTGGACGTCTACGATCTGCTCCACGTACCCGATTCGCTGTCCCCACCCGACGTCTACGACTTCCTCGACGTCGATGCGACGATGCTGGGCACCGGTGTCGCGGCACGAGTGCGCCAGCGTGAGAGACAGGATCGACGCGCCCGCCCTCGTCCACACCGAACAGCTCGTCGCGCAGGCGTCGAATCCGGTTCGACGGCCACTGGCCGCGCTGCGAAAGGACACCCTCGGACCACTGATGATGGGCTGGTTGGGGAGGAACCAACCGTCACGGACTTGGCTGAGGAGTCCGAGGCCGTCGATGCGGCGGCTGGTGGTGCAGCAGGGGTCGCGGGTGAGACGGCTGCCACACCTGCCGAACCCTCCATCCGACGAGCCAGTGTGGTCATGGCGGCCGGCACCATGGTGTCGCGGGTGCTGGGATTCGTGCGCACCTTCCTGCTGACGGCCGTCGCCGGTGGTACGTCATTGGCCCTGGACGCCTTCCAAGCCGCCAACACCCTGCCCAACGTCATTTTCATCCTGCTGTCGGCAGGAGTGCTCAACGCCATCCTCATCCCCCAGATCACCAAGGCGATGAAACAACCTGATGGGGGCCAGGACTTCGTCGACCGACTGCTCACCGCCTCCTTCGGGGTGGTCCTCATCGTGGCGGTGCTCGCCACGGTGACCTCCCCGTGGCTGCTCGACCTGTACTTCTCGGCGTCGGGAGCGACCCGTCAGTTGACGGTGCTGTTCGGGTTCATCGTCATGCCGCAGATCTTCTTCTACGGTCTGTACGCGATTCTGGGTCAGGTGCTCAATGCCCGCAGCCAGTTCGCGGCGTTCATGTGGAGCCCGGTACTGGCCAACCTCATCCAGATCGCCGGTCTGGTGTGGTTCCTCGTGCAGTGGGGGTCCCACCCCGACCCGGCCACCTGGACCGGTGAGATGGTCTGGGTGCTGGCCGGGTTCACCACCCTGGGCATTGCCGTGCAGGGGCTGTTCCTCATCATCCCACTGCGACGTGGGGGGTTCCGCTGGCGGCCGAGGTTCGGGCTGCGCGGGCACGGGCTCGGTGCTGCGGCGCGCATCACGATGTGGACGTTCAGCGCCCTGCTCGTCTCCCAGCTGGTGGGTATCCTCACCAAGCGCCTGTTGTCGTGGGTGCGGCTGCGGCACCCGGAGGTGTCGGGCTCGGTGGCGGCCTATGACAATGCCTTCCTCGTCTTCATGCTGCCGCACAGCTTCATCACGACGTCGATCCTCACGGCGTTGTTCCCCCAGATGAGTCAGGCCTTCGCCGACGGGGATGAACCGCGGATGCGTCGTCTGGTGCGCAAGGGACTCTCGGCTCCGGCGCTGCTCATCATCCCGTGCAGCCTGGCCATGGTCGTCCTGGCCAGACCAGGGGTGCAGACCATCTTCCGGCTGCAACCCAGCCAGGTCGACGTGCTCGCCTGGGCCGTGGCCATCATGGGGCTGGGACTGCTCCCGTTCGGCGTCTCCACGCTGCAGCAGCGTTACTGCTTCGCCCGGGAGGACGGACGGCTCAACTTCCGTATGCAGTTGGTGTTGTCGGGGGCTCAGCTCATGTGCCTGCTGGCCGTGTTCATCGCTCCGGCGAACACGGCGCTGCTCGTCGTGGCGGCTGCCCAGACCATTGCCAACACCATCGTGTCGATCGTGTGGGTGCGTGTCGCCTCTCGTCAGATGAATGGGCTGGGCATGATCTCGGTCATCGACCAGTGGCTGCGGTTGCTCGGGGCGTCGGTGCTCGCGGCAGTGCCGACCTGGCTCATCGTCAAGCTCTTCGGGATGCTTGGCAGCCGGTGGCTCCTCAACGCTGCGGCGACGATCGTCGGTGGGGTGGCCTTCGTCGGAATCTTCGTGTTGGCGTCCAAGCTCTTCCGGATCCCCGAGGTCACCGACGCCGTGGCCGGCCTGGGACGGAAACTGCACGTGGTCAGATAGTCCTGCACGTCATGGCAGGCAGACGCCCGCCTGCTGCGTGCCGTGCTCCTGCTGGCTGTGAGGCTCGCCCTTCCGAGGCTCAGAGTCTTTTCCGAGGTTCAAGGGGCTGTGCCACGGGCGCGCCACACCTTCGGCAGAACGCGTGGCGGTGGTGCGAAGGCACATCCTCCTGCACCGCCGCCCACACGGTCTCCGGTGTCTGGTCCGGCACACACTGTCTCTGGTACCTGCACGGCACACGGTGTGGATCGTCCCCTGCGCCGTGGGGACTTCAGCCCTTGCAGAGGTACCCGTCCTGCACCAGGGCGTTGCCGCGGCAGTAGCCATGACCAGCCTGCACTCCGCCGGTGTTGAGGGTGAGTTCGGAGACGGTCACCAGTTGGTAGCCGCGCCTGGTGAGGTTCGGGACGGCTGTGGCACTGGCGTCGATGGCGGCGTCGTGGATGTCGTGCATGAGGGTGATCGGCCCGGTGTAGATGCTGACGTCCTTGCTGATCTTGTCCAAGGTCTTCGGTGCCGAGTGCGTCTGCCAGTCGTTGGTGTCAATGCTCCAGTTGATGACTGCCATGTTGTTGTCGGTGATGACCTTGTCGGCGGTGTCGTTGTGATCGCCATAGGGCGGGCGCAGCAGCATGGGGCGTCGCCCGGTGAGTTTGGCCAGCCGGTCGGAGTTGCCACCCACCTCGGTCTTGAGCGTCTGGGTGCTCAGGGTCGCCAGGTCGGGATGGGTCGAGGAGTGGTTGCCGATCTCGAATCCGGACGCAGCGACCAGGCGTGTGGTGTCTGGGGCGGCGTCGATGGAATTGCCCATCTCGAAGAACGTGGCGGCAGCCTTCTGCTTCTCGAAGGTCTTCAGGAGCTCACCGGTGCGCTTGCCGGGGCCGTCGTCATAGGTGAGTGCCACGCACTGCCGAGCGATGCAGTCGATGCCCACTGCGGTTGAGGGGTGCTCGCCGTCCTTGACCGGGGCCGCGGAGATGGCGGTGGAGGTGGTTGAGGGGGCAGTGGGTTGCTTGCTGGGCCTGGCCTGCGAATCGGCGGACGCATCCTTGCCGGCAGTGGAGTCGCCGGGCAGTGGGTGCAGGTTGGGGGAGGACTGCGGGGCAGGACGGTCGTTGGCTGGCTTCCACCACGTCTTGCGGGCATCGGGGGTGCCCGAGAAGGTCGAGGGGTGCAATGATGCCCCCTGGGCTTTGACCCCCAGGTCGGAGAGCACTGGATCCACCTTGTCCTTGGGCACCAGGAGCGTCTTCTGTTCCTTGTCCAACACCCCGGCGGGGAACGCCACCAACAGTTCACCCTCCGAGCCGAACGACATCGCAGGGCCGGTGCCGTAGGGGGCTGGTGATTCCTGGAGGGCAGCCAGGGCCTTGGCCTTGTCGACGGAGGCGTCGTCGGCAGCTTGGCCGACGGCGTTGCGGAACTTGGCCCATCCGGGCCACGAGATGAGGACGCTGGGGGAGAAGGTCTGGCCGTAGTTGGCGTCGTACCACAGCGTGGTGTCGAATGTGTGCGGCTTGGGCCCCTCGATCGTCGTCGAGATCTTGACTCCGAGGATCTGTGCCGATGAGGCGACGAAGGACGACGTCTGCGTCACCTTTGTCGCCGAGTCCCACTGGGCCTGGCGCAGGCTGCGCTCCCGAACGACCTCGATGGCCTGGGAGAGGTTGCGGGCCGGAGCGATCTGGGGCACCTTGACGTCGATGCTTCGTGGCGTGGTGAATGTCGAGTGTGTGCTCGTGACCCCGTTGACGAGGCTGTCCTTGACGACGATCGGCGTGGCCTTGGCTGCTGGGGAGTCGTCAGACTTGTTCGAACCCGACGACCCCCCGCTGCAGGCTGACAGCGGAAGGAGGACAATCATCCCCGCAGCGAGTGCGCGGGTGAGTTTACGGCGCGAGGTCACGAATGACAGGGTATGTCACCGGCTGGGCAGAATCGACGGAAACACTGCAGTTCAAGAGAATCTCAGCAATTTTTTCAATGCGAGTGTGACGTTTATGTGCCGCGCTGCCGGCGTGTGGCGCGAGTGCCGGCCGGCTGGCTGTGTCCCCCGGAGTTTTCGTGGCAGTCCTGAGAAGATCCTCAACATTGCCCTGGCAACGGGTGGCAGAGCGAATCAGGCAAGTAGCAGGGTTTCTGTCAGGCAAGTAGCAGCATCTGAATCAGGCAGGTAGCAGAAGGATCACAGTCCGAGCAGAACGAGAGGCACCACGCCAATTCCGTCTAGCCTCCGGTACGCCTGTGGGCCGGTGCTGATGACGACGGCATCGAGCAGTTTCGACCCCAGCTCCTCCTGCAGCCAGGTGAGGTGCTTGACGTCGCGGTCGGTGATGGTGGAGGCAAGCTTCACCTCCAGCGCCAGTATCCGTCCGTCGCGGCGTTCCACGACGAGATCCACCTCATGGTCACCGTTGCGGGTGCGCAGGTGATGGACCTGGCACTCATGGGCCTGGGCAGGCACCCGCACGCACAGGGTGACGAGTGACTCGAAAAGGGATCCGAGCATCGTTCCAGAAGCAGGGTCCAGCGGGGTGCCTTCCGCGTTGAGCAGGTTCGACGCATCCAGACCAAGCAGATTCGCAGCCAGTGCCGGGTCGGCCAGATGATGTTTGGGGGAACTTCCCAACCTGTTGAGGACGCTGCCGGAGGGGAACCAGGCGGGAACTGGGTCGAGCAGCCACAGTGAGGCGAGCACCCCGCGGTAGGAATCTGCTGTGGAACGTGCTGGCTTCTGTGCCTGCCCCGGGGTCGCCGCGTCGAGGATCTGGGAGTAGCTCGCCGTGGTCGACGTTGCTGCCGCGTATGCTCTCAGCCAGGCCATCATGGCTTCGGGTCGGCGCACGGCAAATCCTTGTTCCGGGACGTCCTTGTCGACGGCGTTGCGTAGGTAGGAGTCGATTGCGAATCGCCTGGCTCGCTCCCGCATGGTGCGGATCGCCGGAAAGCCTGAGGCGACGATCTCCTCGACGTACTCGGGCAGGCCAAACCGACTGTCTCCCTGCAGCGCAGGCCGACGACCGGTGAGAAGATCGGCAAGACTGACGGTCGGCTCGGTCAGTTGGCGCTCCTGCAGGGTCATCGGGCGCATCCGCAGTCGCCCGATACGTCCAGCTCCTGAGTGCTGACGTGTCTGCTCGTACGGTGTGGCTGATCCTGCCAGGAGGAATTGCCCACCGTGGGGGTCGTCGTCAACGCTGTGTCGAATGACATCCCACACGGCGGGCACGTGTTGCCACTCGTCAACGAGTAGTGGACGGTTGCGAAGCAGGATGGTGGAGGGGTCTGCCTGGGTGACGCTGCGTGTCGCAGGGTCGTCAAGACGCAGTGTGCCCTCGGCGCGGTGCTGAGCAGTTGTGGTCTTTCCGACGGCTTTGGGACCGTCAATGGCGATGGCGGGGACGTCGTCGAAGAGTTCGTCGAGCTCGGTGTCGACGGTGCGTCGGAGGTAGGCCATACGTCGATCATAGGACGACCGACAATCGAATCAGGCAAGTAGCAGGGTTTCTGTCAGGCAAACAGCAGCATCTGAATCAGGCAGGTAGCAGGGTCGCAAGGCGCTGGAGTATGAACCCCGTCGGACGGGCAGTGCGGATCACGCCATGCTGTGATCGGTCACGGGGCTGTGCTCGGCCACGGGCAACGTCATTGCTTGGCGTAGCGGCGCCAGCACGGCTGAAGACAGCCACCGGTGATCAGGGTGGCCCCCAACAGCGCGAGCGGTGTCCACGGTAGGGCAGTGCTGCCCGGTTCCGAGTAGTCGATCATGTCGAGGACGCGGTTCAATGTCGTCAGTGAGCCCCAGGTGATGAGGGCCCCACGATGATGAGGGGCATTCCCATGACCGGATGGCTCAGGGGGTTCATGGGGTCACCGTTCTTTCGTCGCCGGGGTTGCATGCTGCCAGAACCGTTCTGGCATAGCCGACGTCTGGTCGCCACGCCTCAAGATTCCATGGATTCTTCCAGTATCCGACGGTTGCCAGATGGCACACGAGCTGGTCGCGGAACTTTCGGCCGTGCACCGAGGACGGTGACTTGCGTTCGTACTCCTGGTAGACCTTGTCCCCGCTGATCTGGGGGTGCAGCCTCATGGAAGGACGGAATCCCTCCCTGCGAAGGTGGACGTGGGCGCGAAGGCCTTGGTCGGTCTGCTCCACGACGACATGATCGATGACGTTCGTCTCTGCGCCGATTGCCGCATGGCCGGTGTGGCGGGTGGACGACGGTGTGGCTGCTGAAGGAGTGGGGGAAACGGCTGCGTGAGCTGGGGAAACAGATGTGATCGTGGGAGTGACAGCACATGTGGTGACGACTGCCAGGACAAGCGCCTTCTTCATGGGATTCCTTTTGCTGGCATGGGTGGCACTACGAGCAGGGTAACCGTGCATCCGCCAGTGCGTCGAACAGTGTCACGTGCAGAGACGGGATGCGGGCACACGCCATTGATCAGCGTCATCAGTGCCGCTTCGTACCCAGTGCTCGTGACCGGTCGTCCACAGGTCAGCTCGGGTATGGAAAAGCCGGTGACAGAAATTTTCTGTCACCGGCCTGCGATCGCTGTGCGCGAGAGAGGAGTTGAACCTCCACGCCCCGAAGGGCACTGGCACCTGAAGCCAGCGCGTCTGCCATTCCGCCACTCGCGCATCGGGCCCGCAAGAACCCAACTCGAGAAGACTAGCACAAAGATGACTGCGGTGGAAAATCGAGGCAGGACTGCGTCACCGGTACCCGGATTTACGTCACTTGGCTCGTCTCCGACGTCGTCGCTGGTCCTTGTAAGGCCGCGTCTCATGAGGTCGCACGGAGTGTCGGGTACCCCGTGGTGGTGTGCCGTGTGTGGTTCCTCGGCGGCGCGCTGCGCGAACTTTCCCTCGGCCCAGGAAGGCTCCGATGAGGACTCCCACCAGCACGCCGCCAACGATGGCGAGAATCTGCCACGGCCCCCATGCCCTCTGTGGTTCCTGGTCGGCGTGGGGCACCGGCGCGCCCTGGGAGTCTGCGGCGCCGATCGTGTTCATGCGTGCCGCGATGGCGTTGAGGGATTCCGGCATGACGTCGGGGTTGTATCCGTGATGTACCTGCGAGCCCGCTGACAGGGCGTCCTGCCAGGTCTGCTTCATGGTGATGATCTTCTCGACGTAGCCCGATGAGTCGCAGACAATGTCGTCCTTGAGACACACGGAGTACGTCTGCGGGTACGCCTCCGACGTGATCTGGGGTTGGGCCTCGTCAAGGTCCTTGCGCAGGGCGGCGGTGTCGATGTTGCCGGAGTGCAGGTCGATCGTCGTCTGCACCAAGGACTGCACACGTTCCTGGGGGTCGGAGCCGGCCTGGCGCGCCTGACCACGCAGGTAGTGCAGCAAGGCTGCCATGCCGATGCCGGACAGATCGGCGGTGCCGTCAAGGCTCTGGACGTGCTGGGTGGGGTAGCGGTCCGGGTTGCCCATGAGCAGGGCTCCGGCCAGCCTGTTGGGCACGCTGGTGCGTCCCAGCGCCTCGGTGATGGCCTGGGCACCCTGGGAATAGCCGGCAAGCACCGTCCACTCCTTGGGGCAGCGTCTGCCCTCCGAGTCGAGCAGGTCGGAGAGCTTGTCGGCTCCCTCAGCGGCCGAGTTGAAGTACTTGGTCGACGGGAACTCGTCATCGAGCAGCAGGTTGGTGAACGACTCGTCGGCCAGGGTGTGCGGATCGGTGGCAGGGTAGTCCAACCACACCTCGCGCACGCTCCCGTGCCCCTTCCATCTGGCGGCAAGGGCGTCCCGGGCCTTGGAGACGGTGGTGCCGTAGGGGGCCTTCTCGCCGGACCCCCGCACCCCGACGAAGAGCAGCGATGCACATGGTTGGCTGCTGGCCTTGGTAGAGGGAACCGGTTTGCCCGCCCACCTGGCGGAGGCAGATGCTCCGGCCTCAGCCTCGCTCGTGCCGGACGACTTCAGCGCGTGGACGGTACCTGGCAGACGGGAGTCGGCTGCCGCCACGCCCACTGACGCGGTGACGTGCGCCCCGGGGGTGAGTGCCGCGTCGGCCTGCGCGGCCGGTGAGCAGAACATCGTCGTGATCATGGCCATGACGACGCCCAACACGCCCCTCGCCCCGCTGCGATTCATGACTGTCTGCTCATGGCCGGTGACTCCTCGTTCTGTTCTTGGCGCTTCCACTGGTCCTGGCGTTCCTGCCGAATTTGGCCGCCCGGCTCTCCGGGAGCCTCGTCGGCCCACTCCGGGCTGAATGGTTCAGCCCTGCTGGAAGGTGCCCATGACCGAGGCGGAGTCCAGGGCGCTGGTGTGGATGGCGAACCTGGCCTGGACGTTGGCAGCCCCCTGCGGAGCCTCGAGGGTCGCGGTGGGCAGGGCGTGGACGGTGAAGACGTAGCGGTGCGCTGGACCTTCCGGCGGGTTGGGGCCACCGTATCCCGGCTCCTGGTAGTCGGAGTCGAACTCGCGCACTCCCTGCGGCAGCGGGCCACCGGCATCGATGTGGGTGACGTCGGCCGGGATGTCTGCCGCGATCCAGTGCCAGAATCCCGACCCGGTGGGGGCATCGGGGTCGTAGCAGGTGATGGCGTAGGACTTGGTGCCCTCCGGGCCTGGGGTCCAGGAAAGCTCCGGCACGACATTCTCACCGCCGGCCCCGGGATGGGCGTAGCGCAGGGGGATCGCAGCTCCCTGCTCGAACGACGTGGTCTCAAGTTTCATGGTCGCTCCTTCTGGTTGTCGCGTGATGGCTCCAAGTGTCTGGTTCCATTGTGCAACGACGACGAGTCGGGCTGGGGAAGGGTGTGCACGGACGCCTCAGCCGGTCGGACAGGGTTCCGGGCCCATTCGGGGGCCGAGTCCAAGGCGAGCAGGGTCCGGGACCCAATCGACGGGCAAGCCTCAGTGCTCAAGGCGGGCACCGCCCGGTGCTCAGTCGAGTCGGGTGAAGGCCCGGGTGCGGACGACGAGTTCGCCCGCCTCGTCGCACTCGTCCAGGTCCACGGTGGCGGCGATGGACCAGTCGTGGTCGCCGTCGGGATCGTTGATGATCTGACGCACCGTCCACAGCCGGCCTCTCCTGGACTCCTCGACGACGAAGAATGCCGGGCTGCGGGCGTCCGGCCCGTCGTCGATCTCGTCGAACTCGTCCCAGTAGTCGCCCAGGGCGTCCTCCCACACGTCGCTCGTCATGGCCGAACCGGTCGGTTCCAGGGCGGCCAGGGCTTCGAAGTCGTCGTCGGCGGCAAGGATCACCCTGCGGAACATGGCGTTGCGCACCGCCACCCGGAAGGCCCGCGTGTTGGAGGTGAAGGTGCGTACTGGACGTGGCCCCTCCCCGGTCGTGGTTCCGGGCCTGCTTGCGGCTCCGGGGGCGTCGGGATGGGTGAGGGCCCCCCACTCGTCGATGAGGGAGGAGTCCGTGGAGCGCACGACCTCACCCAGCCACGAGATGACGTCCGCCAGCTCCTCGGTGCGTTCGGCCTCCGGGACCGTCTGGCGCAGGGCACGGTAGGCATCGGTGAGGTAGCGCAGTACGAGCCCCTCGGAGCGTTGCACCTTGTAGAACGCGCAGAACTCGCCAAAGGTCATGGCCCGTTCGTACATGTCGCGCACCACTGACTTGGGGGCCAGGGCATCGGGGGACACCCACGGGTGGCTCGGTGCGAAGATCTCGAAAAGCGCCTCGAGCATCTCTGCAAGTGGCTGGGGCCACTCCACGTCCTCGACGGCGTCCATGCGATCCTGGTAGTCGTAGCCCTCGGCCTTCATGGCTGCGATCTTCTCGCCGCGGGCATGGCTCTGCTCGGCGTAGAGCACGGCCATGGGGTTGTCCAGGGTGGCCTCGATGACGCTGACGACGTCCATGGCATGGGTGGGCGATTCGGGGTCCAGGGTGGCGATGGCCTCGGCGGCGAACCCCGACAGCGGCTGATTGAGGGCGAAGTCGTCCTGCAGGGCCTCGTTCATGGCGTACTTGCGCCCGCCCGGGGTCGGCTCGGGCAGCCGGTGCACCACCTGGGAGCGCAGCAGACCCGCCCCGATCTGGACACCTCGCCGGTACAGCCGACGCCGCCGCGCCGGGTTGGTGATCGCAGCGTCGATGATGTGCTGGACGGCCGTGACGGTGTCCTCGTCACGTTGCAGCACGTTGAGCACCATCGCGTCGGTGACGCGCATGGTGGCGTGCAGCGTCTCCGGGGTGGAGTTGATGAGTTTGTCGAAGGTCTCCTCGGTGTAGTCGACGTATCCTTCCGGGGGCTTCTTGCGCTGCACCTTGCGTTTCTTCTTCGGGTCGTCACCGGCCTTGGCCAGGGCCTTCGCATTGGCGACGACGTGCTCGGGGGCCTGGGCGACGACGTATCCGACGGTGTCGAAGCCGGCTCGTCCGGCGCGTCCGGCGATCTGGTGGAACTCGCGAGACTTGAGCACCCGGTTCTTGTGGCCGTCGAATTTCGTCAGCGCGGTGAACATGACGGTGCGAATGGGCACATTGATGCCCACCCCCAGGGTGTCCGTGCCGCAGATCACCTTGAGCAGGCCACGTTGGGCCAGCGATTCCACGAGGCGACGGTACTTGGGCAGCATTCCGGCGTGGTGCACGCCGATACCAGCGGTGAGGTACTTGCGGATCGTCGTGCCGAAGCCTCGTGAGAACGGGAATCCCTTGAGCTCATCGGCGATCTGGTGGCGTTCCTCGGTGGACAGCAGTTTGATCGAGGTGAGCGACTGGGCGCGTTCCACGGCCTGCTTCTGGGAGGGGTGGACGATGTAGATCGGCGCCTTGCCGTCCTCGACGAGGTCGGCGATGGTGTCGTGGTCGGCCTTCATCGACCATTCGTACATCAGCGGTACCGGACGAGTTGCTCCTGAGACCACCGCGACGTCACGGCCGGTCTGCTCCTCGAGCGTGGTCGTGAGCCAGCTGACGTCTCCCAGGGTGGCACTCATGATGATCATCTGGGCCTGGGGAAGTTCGGAGAGGGGCACCTGCCAGGCCCAGCCGCGATCCGGGTCGGCGATGAAGTGGAACTCGTCCATGATCACCTGGTCCACCTGGGCGTGTGATCCCTCGCGCAGCGCGATGTTCGCCAGGATCTCCGCGGTGCAGCAGATGATGGGGGCGGACGCGTTGACCGAGGCGTCACCGGTGACCATCCCCACGTTCTGCGCCCCGAACATCTCGCACAGGGCGAAGAACTTCTCCGAGACGAGGGCCTTGATCGGGGCGGTGTAGTACGTGCGCCCGCCTCCGCCGACGCAGGCGAACTGGCAGGCCGCGGCGATGAGCGACTTGCCGGAGCCGGTCGGGGTGGTGACGACGACGTGCGCCCCGGTGAGCATCTGGTAGATGGCCTCCTCCTGGTGCTCGTACAGGCTCAGCCCATCCTTGGCGACGGCTCGCTCGATGTGGTCGATGACCATGTCGGGATCGATGGGGCGCGCCCCCGGCCACTGCCAGTCTCGCGGCCGCTCGGCGCGGTCGTCGGTGACGGGTTCCCGGCCATCGATGAGGTCTTCCAGGGCATCTTCCAGTCGCACGTCGTCCTCCACTGATCGGGGACTCCAACCTATCGAACTGGCATGATGTTCACATGACCAACGATCCTGCCCAGCCCGGTGACGCCCGCCTCGAGTTTCCCGCAGAGGTTGCCCGGGGGCGGCTCATCGCGGTACTGCCCTCAGCGCCGGCGAGCAGTCTCATGGCCCCGGTCGAGGTGATGATCCAGGAGAGGATTCGTGCGTTCAGCCTGCCGGCACACGACGTCGAGCTGCGCCGAGCACTGCTGCCGATCTTCGGGGTCCGTGCGTGTTTCGGGGTGCATGGCCACCTCGAGGCGCAGGAGGTGGCCGAGTTGGCTGACGACGGGCAGTGCCGGGTGGGTTTCGTGCTGGGAAGTGGTCTGGACGACGAGACCATCGCCAGCCTGCACGAGGCTGGCGTCCCGGTGGCCGACGATGCCCTCACCCCCGGTGAGGTACGGCACACCTGGTCGCGTGGCCTTGACGCCGTCCAGGTGATACCGGCGGACATGGCCTCGGCCTCCTACGGTGAGACGCTGGGCGAGCTCGCGCCGGGGGTCCCCGTCATAGCCCGTGGCGGTGTCGGCAGCTACGCCGTACGTCGATGGCTGGAGGCCGGGGCGTTGGCAGTGTGTGGTGACGACTCCCTCGTCGGCGACGTCGCCGAGGACTCCAACATGAATGCGCTGCGGGAACGCTGCCGGGGGTTGCGCGCCGTCGTCGACGACGTCGAGGCGTGATCGTCTCCCGAGCGGCCCCGGGATCCTCTTGTTCCGTCGTCACACTCACCGTGAAAGTTCCCTGACAGTTCGAGCACACACGGCACTCCCACTCCCGTCGTCACGCTCGTCGTCCTCTCCGGAACATGACTGCTCCCAGACCTCTGCGTGGAAGGTTGTGTGACGGCAGACCACATCGGGTCCACCGACCAACTACGCTGGGTGCCATGCAGACACCGGTTGATGCCACCAACACTCCTGCCTGGGCCACACTTGCCCACCTCCAGTCCACCCTCGTCGATGGTCCGCACGTCATGCGTCGGTGGTTCGACGCCGACCCGGCGCGTGCCGAACGGTTCAGCCTGGACGCGGCCGACCTGCACGTCGACTTGTCCAAGAACCTGCTCACCGACGAGGTGCGTGACGCCCTGCTCGAGCTCGCCGAACAGACCAACGTCGCGGCCCGCCGCGACGCCATGTACTCCGGGGAGCACATCAACGTCACCGAGGACCGTGCCGTCCTGCACACCGCTCTGCGCCGTCCCCGCACCGACACGCTCACCGTGGACGGCCAGGATGCCGTCGCTGACGTTCACGAGACCCTCGACAAGATCTACGACTTCGCGGGCAAGGTACGTTCCGGGCAGTGGACGGGCGTCACCGGCAAGCCGATCCGCACCGTCGTCAACGTTGGCATCGGTGGTTCCGACCTGGGCCCCGTGATGGCCTACGAGGCACTCAAGCCCTACGTCAAGGACGGCCTGGAGTGCCGTTTCATCTCCAACATCGACCCGACGGATGCCGCCGTCAAGACCGCTGATCTCGACCCTGAGACCACGCTGGTCATCATCGCCTCCAAGACCTTCACCACCTTGGAGACCCTCACCAATGCCCGCTGCGTGCGCGCCTGGCTGCTTGACGGGTTGGTCGCCGCAGGTGCCATCGACGACACCGACGAGGCGCGCTCCCAGGCCGTCGCCAGGCATTTCGTCGCCGTGTCCACCGCCTTGGACAAGGTCGAGGAGTTCGGCATCGACCCGGTCAACGCCTTCGGTTTCTGGAGTTGGGTCGGCGGACGCTACTCGGTCGACTCGGCCGTCGGCACCTCGCTGGCCGTGGCCGTCGGCCCGAAGGGATTCGAGGACTTCCTGGCCGGTTTTCACGCCATGGACGAGCACTTCGCCACCGCCGAGCCTGCCCGCAACGTCCCGCTGCTCATGGGGCTGCTCAACGTCTGGTACACGAACTTCCTGGGTGCCCATTCCCACGCGGTGCTGCCCTACGCCCAGTACCTGCACCGCTTTCCGGCGTACCTGCAGCAGCTCACCATGGAGTCCAACGGCAAGTCGGTGCGCTGGGACGGCAGCCCCGTCACTTCCGACACCGGCGAGATCTTCTGGGGTGAGTCGGGAACCAACGGCCAGCACGCCTTCTACCAGCTCATCCACCAGGGCACTCGCCTCATCCCGGCCGACTTCATTGCGGTGGCCAACCCGGCCCACCCCACCAAGGACGGCGAGACCGACGTCCACGAGCTGTTCCTCAGCAACTTCTTCGCCCAGACCGCAGCCCTGGCCTTCGGCAAGACGGCCGACGAGGTGCGTGCCGAGGGCACGGCCGAGGAGATCGTGCCGGCCCGGGTGTTCGCCGGAGACCGTCCGACGACGTCGATCATGGCCGACGAACTCTCCCCGAAGGTGCTCGGCGAGCTCATCGCCCTGTACGAGCACATCACCTTCGTCCAGGGTGTCGTCTGGGGCATTGACTCCTTCGATCAGTGGGGTGTGGAGCTCGGCAAGAAGCTCGCCCTGCAGATCGCCCCGGCGGTCAGTGGTGATGACGAGGCCCTGGCCGCCCAGGACCCGTCCACCCAGGGTCTGGTGACGTGGTATCGCGAGCACCGCGGATGAGGCACTCAACTCGGTCGCGAGGGCACCACTGGAGCAGGACGGTGGGGCGACTCCTCATCTGGGCGGGGTTCGCTGCCGTCGTCGTGGTGCTGCTGGTGCCGTGGGGCATCACGGCTGCGCTCAGTCACGGCCGGGTCCACCCCGTCGACCAGACGCCGCCACGTGACGTCACCATCGTCTTCGGGGCGCAGGTGCTGCCCTCCGGCGAGCCTTCGCAGTACCTGCGTGCCCGTCTGGACCTGGCCGCCGATCTGTACCGGGCAGGCCGCACGAAGGTGATCCTCGTGTCGGGGGATGGCCAGTCCCCGTACTATGACGAACCCACCGCGATGCGCCGCTACCTCGTCAAGGAGCGAGGGATTCCCCAACAGGCCATCGTGCGCGACGAGGCGGGCCTGCACTCCTACGACACCTGTGTGCGCGTCCGGAAGGTGTTTGGAGTGAATTCGGCCACTGTCATCAGTCAGGACTACCACGAGCCGCGCATCGTGGCGACGTGCCGGATGGTCGGGGTGGATGCCCACGGTGTGTCGGACGCCTCCCAGGTTCATGACTCGGTGTGGCGCAAGGGTTGGCTGCGTGAGTTCGGTTCCCGCGCCAAGATGATGTGGGATGTCACCACCCGGCGAGACCCCATCCTCGGCCCACCGGACGACTCGGTGCGCACCGCCGTGGAACGGCATGGGTGACGTCTGCAGACACCGGGGCAGCGCAGCCAGACCTGTGCGGGGCTGAGATTTCAGTATGTGGTGTCGGGGATCCGTATGGTGTCGGGGCTGAGACCACGAGTCGGCACTGGGCTTGTCGACACTGGGCCTGGCGGTACCGGGTCTGCACTCATCGCCAGGCCCGATGACTCCTTGGTATCAGCAAGGACCGGGACACGCAGGGGCTTGTGTTCGGAGGCAAGCCCAGTATGGGATATCCTCTATCCGCCAATCATGACGAAAGTCGTCCGATCGGGAATTTCTCATGCCACATTTGACTGTTTCCCACCTCACCGTCTCGTACGGCAGAACTTGCGCTGTCGATGACGTGTCGTGGTCGCTGGGACCCGGATTCCATGCGCTCCTGGGGCCCAATGGTGCCGGGAAAACCTCTCTCCTGACGGCCTTGGCGACGCTCGTCCGACCGACCAAGGGGGCGATCACCCTCGATGGTCGTGAGGGAAAGGACATCCGGCCGTTCCTGGGCTACTGTCCCCAGGACAATCTCGGGAAGTCCTCCTTCACCGTTGCCCAACATCTGGAGTACATGTGTTGGCTTCGCAAGATACCGTCGGCCGACACCAAGGGTGAGGTGGCGAGGATCCTGTCCATCATCGATCTGGAGGATCGCGCCGGGCAACCCATTCGCGCCCTGTCCGGTGGTATGCGGCGACGCGTCGCCATCGGTTCGGCCCTCGTCGGGGATCCCGCCCTCGTCGTCCTTGACGAGCCGTCGGCCGGTCTCGACATCGGTCAGCGTGAGGCCCTCACCAAGATCCTGGGTGCGGTGGCCGGCCACGCCATCACGATTGTCTCCACCCATCTGGTCGAGGACATCATCGATCACGCCCAGACCATCACCGTCATGAACTCCGGACGATTCGTCTTCGACGGGTCGTGTGAGGACTTCTCGGACACGCGATCCCTTGACGCCGTGCGTCGTACATATCTGAGGCTGGTCGCCTGATGCGAGGTGTCCTTCTGTGGCTGCGGCACCATCATGTTCCCCAGTGCGTGGTGGTGGCGGTCATCGGCACGCTGGTCTGCGGATTCCTCACCTCATCGGACGCCTTCATCGCCGACGTTGCTCCTTTGTGGTGTGCAGCCTTGGCGACCATCCCCATGTTGTTCGTCGTCATCGGTGAGGACGACATGGATCGCACTTCGTCGCGATCCCTGTCAGCCAGACGAGGTGTCCTCGTGGCCGTGGGGGCTGCGGTCATCATCTGCCTGGCCGTGGTCTGCTACCCCGATGGTGGGGAGTTCGGCATGGAGACCATGCTGCGTGACAGCTTGGCCCTCGCCGGGCTGGGGGCGGCAAGCACCGTCTTCCTCCCGACGACGGCCATCTGGGTCGTTCCCCTCCTGGTGGCCTTTGCATCATCGCTGTTCGCATGGCCTCTGGACCCGACCATCATGCACGGGGTGTGGGGCTTCCTGCGTGCGCCGTCGGGGTGGCAGCTCACGCCGGGAGTACCGAATCTGGCATGGCTGGTCAGCGTCGTCATCGGGATCGGCGGGATCGCGCTGGGTGTGTTCCGGCGATCCGATTCATCATCAGGTGCTCGCCAAGGCTCGAGGCACTGCGCCCCCGGTGGCTTGGCTCGTGGTCTGCGTCGGGTTCGGCTGTTCTGGCCGGTCATGGCCTTCAACGCCGTGATCGTGGCATGGATGTTGTTCTCCGCGTTGCCCTTCTGGGGCGGAAGTGTTCGCCTGCTGCTGGCGGCCAATGCCGGTAGCGCCCCGTTCAGCTATCTGACGTGTGCCGCAATCTCCGGGGCGGTTGCCTCGCAGGTTCGATGGCATACCGGAGTCGTCGTGTGGGAGCGCGTCTCGCCACGGGATGCCACCGCACTGTTCTGGCGTTCCACGGTGACTGCCATGATCCCCTGCGTCATCGGGGTGCTGGTGGCAGTCGGCATCGCTGCCGGCGTGGCAGTGGGTGGCATGGCCCACGACGGGGTACCGGCCTCGATCATTGGGCGCGAGATCGGTGCGGGGCTCGGGCCCCTTGCCCTCATCCTGGTGTCAGTGGCGGTGACATGCGGGTGCGCGGCGGCACTCGGATGGTTCCTGTCCGGGCCGTGGGTCGCCCCAGTGGCTGCCGTCCTCGCCCTGGGACTGGCCCTCGGCCTCCCCAAACCGGTACAGCCGGTCGGAGCCGACCACATTCGAGAATACGGGTACACGGTATGTACCGACACTCGCTACTCCCGGGTGTGTACGTCGGTACCGAACAGCGGCTACCTGCCGGCAGCTGCGACAATGGTCGATGAGATCTATGCCGAGTCTGACCACCCCGAGGTGCTTCCCCGACGCGTCGTCGTCACCGATGGGCAGTACATGGGGATGCACGCCGTCCCGGAGACTCCTGCGACCATTCCGGTGGCAGGGCTTGCCGTCTCGCGCGCCGTCACCGCACCGGAAACCCTTTCGTCATTCGACACCAGGGATTCCCTGGCCTACTCCATGCACGACTGGTGCCCAGGAACCGACCTCGGCGACGTCCAGACTCTTCTGGGGATCAACAGTCCCGACACCGAGTCTGCGACCATGCCGACGACGCTGCGGGCCCTCGGCCGCTGCCGGGGCTGAGTTGCGTCCCCGGCAGCACAGGATCAGAAGTCTGCGGTGTCCGGGTGCCCACCCAGCCGATTGCCCGCGTCGACGCCGTTGATGGCCTGGACCTGGGCGTCGGTGAGTTCGACGTTCGCGGAGGCGAGGTTCTGCTCGATGCGTGCGGGGGTCACCGACTTGGGGATGACGATGTTGCCGATCTGCAGGTGCCAGCGGATGATCACCTGGGCCGGGGCCACGCCCAGCTCATCGGCGATCTTCGTGATCGTCGCATCCTGCAGGTCCTTTGACTGGCCCAGTGGGCTCCAGGCCTCGGGGGCGATGGAACGCTTGGCCAGCTCGGTTCGCAGCTTGGCCTGGTTGAAGGTGGGGTGAATCTCCACCTGATCGACCACCGGGGTCTCACCCTCCAGATGATCCAGGTGCTCCGGCTGGAAGTTCGACACGCCGATGGAGCGCGTCAGCCCCTCCGACTTGAACTCCTGCAGGGCATTCCATGCCTTGATGTAGGCATCGCCGTACTTGACGGGGGCCGGCCAGTGGATGAGGTACAGGTCGACGTGGTCCAGGCCGAGCTTCTCCAGGCTCGCCTCGATGGCCTTGCGGGCATCCTCGGGTTCGTGAGCGTCGTTCCACAGCTTGGTGGTGACGAAGAGCTCGTCACGGGAGATGCCGGAGCTGGCGATGGCCCGCCCGACGCCTTCCTCGTTGCCATAGATGGCGGCGGTGTCGATGTGGCGGTAGCCCGCCTGAAGGGCGCTGGACACGGCCTTCTCGGCCTCGTCGTTCGACACCTGCCAGGTGCCGAATCCCAGCTGGGGGATGGTGACGCCGTCATTGAGGGTGATGGTGGGAACGCTCATGGATCCTCCTCGTGGGTTGGTGATCGCGTGCGTGGTCGTTCACAGGTGACAACGTGAGATCGGTCTTTCCTGTTCCCCGCCGGTGACGTCGACCCAGTCTTCCACCCGGTTGACACGCTGCCGCTGTCCCACGACTGTGACGGTGACGGGACATCGTGGGAGAATGCAGTCATGCCGTCACTGCCCTCCCAGCTCTCTGCCCGAATCGAGTCCGCAACCGGGGTCGACCCGCAACTTCGCCCCTCGACCAAACCCCAGTTCGGCCACTTCCAATCCAACGTCGCCCTGCGACTGGCCAAGCAGGAAGGCCGTCCACCCCGCGATGTCGCCGCCGACATCGTCGCCAGGCTCGACGTCGCAGACCTGTGCGAGACCCCCGAGATCGCCGGCCCCGGATTCATCAACTTCCGGCTGCGTTCCGACGTCCTGGCCCAGGTGGCCTCCGACCTCGTCACCGATCCGCACGTCGGCATCACCCAGGCCAACTCGCCGCAGCGTGTCGTCATCGATTACTCGGCCCCCAACGTCGCCAAGCAGATGCACGTGGGCCACCTGCGCTCCACGATCATCGGCGACTGCTTCAACCGGGTGCTCAGCGCCCAGGGACACACCGTCATCCCGCAGAACCACATCGGCGACTGGGGCACCCAGTTCGGCATGCTCGTGCAGTACGTCGTCGAGCACCGGATCGACGTCACGCAGATGGACCTTCCCGAGGTGGAGCAGCTCTACAAGGACTCCAAGAAGGAGTTCGACGCCGACCCCGAGTTCGCCGACCGCGCCCGGCTGCGCGTCGTCAAGCTGCAGGGCGGTGACGAACGCACCCTGCAGATCTGGCACGCGCTCATCGACGTCTCCCTGGCCGGATTCAACGAGACCTACGCCCGGCTCGGGGTGCTGCTCACCGACGACGACCTCGCCGGTGAGTCCACCTACAACGATGACCTGCCGCGCGTCGTCGACGAGCTCGAGGCCGACGGGCTGGCCGTGGAGGACGGCGGTGCGCTGTGTGTGTTCGTCGAGGGGCAGGATGCCCCCATGATCGTACGCAAACGAGACGGTGGGTACGGTTACGACGCCACCGACCTGGCCGCCATCCGCCGCCGAGTCGGCAAACTCAAGGCCGACCGGATCGTCTACGTCACCGATGTGCGCCAGGCGCACCACTTCGAGGTGCTCTTCCAGGTGGCCCGCAAGGCCGAGTTCCTTCCCGAATCCGTGGTGGCCGAGCACGTGGGGTACGGAATGGTGCTGGGCCCCGACGGGCACCCGTTCAAGACCCGCGAGGGGGGTACGGTCTCGCTGTCCAGCCTGCTCGACGAGGCCGAGCAGCACGCAGCCCCGAACATCGCCCTGGCCGCCATCAAGTACGCCGACCTGTCCAACGGACTGCAGAAGGACTACGTCTTCGACGCCGAACGGATGGTGCAGACCACCGGGGACACCGGCCCCTACCTGCAGTACGCCCACGCCCGCGTCTGCCAGATCCTGCGCAAGGCGGCCGCCGAGGCCGATCCGCACGTCGATCCCGAGGCCGATCTGGGCGCCATGACCTGGGGTCGGGTGACTGTGCTCGACGAGCCCGCCGAGCAGCAACTGGCCCTGTTGCTGTCCCGGTTCGGTGAGATCGTCGACGTCGTCGCCGTCGACCTCACCCCGCACAAACTGTGCACCTATCTTTATGAGCTGGCCGGTGCTTACTCAGGCTTCTACGAGAAGTGCCCGGTGCTGCGCAGCGAGGGGCAGGTGCGCTCCTCCCGACTTGCTCTGTGCGAGGCGGTGCGGCGCGTGCTCAAGACGGGTCTGGGGCTGCTGGGCATTGACGCCCCCGATCGGATGTGACCCTGGGTGACCTTGTGGACGATCCGTGGCCAGGCGCCCCGGCCCATCGGCGATCGTCTGGCCCGGGCAGGCGCGCCATCGTGCAGCTGACGGTGGCGCTGTGCCGACCCGGGCAGCCGGAGACTCATGGGATGGCGGAGCCGGGGGCGGAAATACCAGTGAGGTGAGCAGGGCCTAGGCTCGTGGTCTCACCGTGATTTCGTACCTTCGTCACGCCTTTCCCGGTGCCTGTTCGATGGTCCGGGCGTCAACCAGCTGCAGGTTCATGATCTTACCGATGAGGCCCCGGGCCGTGAACGGCACCGACAACGCCTCGAGAACCAGTATCGTGCTCCCGATGCTCGACCAGGGGCCCATCTTGCTGCCCCAGAGCTCAGCGATGATGAGGCATGCCCCCATGACGAAGCTGTGGCGTCTGCCGGCGAGGTTGCCCGACGAGTCGACCCAAGCCAGGTGCGCCGTGCCGCTGCCGGGGGACACGCCGAGCCTGCCCGTCATGGCAACGATGACGTAGCAGACGCTCAACGCCACCGGGATGATCGATCCGTAGGCATCGATCGCGTGCTCAACCGCCGGCTTCCGGCTGGGGTCCCCAGCCATGATGACCAATGACACGGCGGCGGCGAGCCCCAGTCCGATGAGGCTGATGATGACCACCCACCACACGTCGATGAGCAGAGCCAGCAGTCGCCTACTACGAGTCACCTCGCGTGGCTTGCCGGCCTCGTCCTCCAGCTTCTCCGGGCTGTCCGACAGGCGCGGGACACTGTTGGCGGCCAGGACGCCGAAGATGGTTCCGATGGTGTTGGTGATCAGGTCGTTGACGTCGGCCACCCGATACTGGCAGCGGGCAAGGAACCAGTTTCCGGTGTACTGGGTGGTCTCGATGAGCAGGGAGGTGCCGAACCCCAGCAGTATCGACGGCCAGAGGCGCAGCCGCAGCAGACGGCGTGCGTAGAAACCCAACGGCACGAACAGGGCGACGTTGAGCAGCATCTGCAGCATCGCCCAGCTGGTGAGCACGGTGGCCACGGACTGCCCGGCGAACTGGTGGGCCATGTCGCGGAAGTACTCGGTGGGATCGAGGACGAGCATGTGCGAGGTGTCGGCACAGTCCTCCCGCGACAATGACGGCACCGGGAAGATCGTGTAGGCGATGACCGCGGTGATGTACACGAAGTTCGTGAAGATCAGCGTCATCCGCCCCGGTGACGGTTTGCCGTAACGGCGAAACTGATGGATGAGTATCGGTACGAAGGCGACGAGGCTGATGCCGGTGCCGATGAGGATCGAGATGAGCGCTTGGTGGAGCATGGGTCCTTTCAAGGTTGTGTTCCTCGATCACTGTGCCACCGAGGTGAGACATGTGTCCTCATACCGGGACATGAAAACCATGTCATACCCAGGTGCGAGAGGGCGACTGGAGAGGTCGATGGATCCTTCCGTCTGGGGTTTTGGGCAGGTGGGTGTCAGGAGGCGTTCTCGGCTTTCCTGGCTGCCTTGACAACCTGCTTCTCGGTGGCGTCGGGGTGCTCCAGACGCCACTGGGCCTGCCAGGCTGCGCCGATGATTCCAGCCCGGTTGAGCAGGGTGGCTGGCACGATCGGGGTCTGCAGGTCAAGGTACTTGAAGAACTTCTCGTGGTCCTTGGACACGCCACCACCCACGACGAGGAGGTCGGGGGAGAAGAGCATCTCCACCACCTCGTAGTAGCGCTGCAGACGTTTGGTGGCCCACTCCTTGTAGGACATGTGCTTGCGATCCTTGACCGACGAGGCTGCCCGTTTCTCGGCGTCGTGCCCGTCAATCTCCAGGTGCCCGAGCTCGGTATTGGGCAGCAGGACCCCGTCGTTGATGATCGCCGATCCGATTCCGGTTCCCAAGGTGGTGAGGATGACCACACCGGGCACTCCGCTGGCGGCACCGAAGTGCACCTCGGCCACACCGGCGGCGTCGGCGTCGTTGAGTACGGTCACCGGACGCCCCAGCTTGTCGGAGAGGTATTCCTCGGCATTGAGCCCGGTCCACTTCTGGTCCAGGTTGGCCATGAACGCCACCACGCCGTGGCGGATCGGTGCTGGCAACGAGATGCCGACCGGCCCGTCGCCGATGGTGTCGGCGTAGTTGGCCACGATCTCGCTGATGACGGCGGCAACGTTTTTGGGGGATGACGGGTGGGGGGTGACGATGCGTAGGCGCGGCTCGGCGAAGTCGCCCGCCTCGAGGTCCACCGGCGCGCCCTTGATCCCGGAGCCGCCGACATCGATTCCCAGCACGGTGCTCATGGTGCAACCCTAGCGGAGGTGGTGGGTTGGGGGGAGAGGATCGGTCATCGTGCAAGGGTATGCACGGTGAATCGTCTAGCTCATCCGTCGTGTCGTTCCCCGTCCCCGACGTAGCCTCTCAGAGGTTCTGTGTCTTGAGAAAAGTGGGTGTCAGAAGATCAATCGACGACAGGCGGATCGTGCGACGATCACGCGTTGACCCACTTGCGAACGGCAGCACGGATTGCCGTGGATCGGTCAAGCCCTTCCTGCTCGGCTCGTGCCATCAGATCAGCAAGTTCTGCGTCCGAGAATCGTGTGGACACCACATGGGACGCATGTTCCGCGCGAGGTGGACGTCCCCATCGCTTCTTCAGCAGCTCCACGTCATGACCTGCCTAGGTCTCATCGGCCCATTGCTGCACTTGGGCGTCCGAGATCGCGGTCCCGCTGATCGTGTGCTTGTTCATATCAATATCGCATTACGTAATTCGGATGTGGCAGGACTGCCGTGACGTTCCTGAATGATGGTCGGGATTTCACCTCGATGTGGCCACTCACTGCCCGGTGTCGGGAAGCAGGCGTGGCTGCTGATCGTCGGGCGTGCTCCCCTCGATGGTGGTCGAGGATGATGTGGTGCCCCTCGCCTCTTGGGTGGGGGTCGCAGCGGGGGATGAGGCCGGTGCTGACGCTGAAGCGGTCGATCTTGGCAACGTGTGAGCAGATGGGACGTCTGCCGAATGGGATGGTGAAGGTGAGACACCTGTTGATGGTGATGGCGACGCCGAACCACTCGTTGGACGGGTGGGTGAGGGTGACTCGGCCTCGACGCTGATGAAGATCGGGTTGGCGTAGAACCACAGGTCCTTCCACGGATCGGCCTCACGGGCTCGTTCCCCACCCATGACCGGCCCTCGTGGGTCAACCTGCGCGCCGTGGTAGCCCACGCCGTTCTGTCGTCCGTCGGAACCGCGGAACCGCACGTAGAACGATTCGGTGACGTGGGCGAAGGTGTGGGTCAGTGTGAACCGACCAGTTCTGTCGCTGGTGTCGAAGGACTTCAACACCGTGGTTCGGGGCGCCCGCAGTGTCTGTGGATCGGTGACTGCCCCGGTGATGGGTCCGCCGATGATGTCGATGAACGCCACCTGCGGCACGGTGTCCACCCCGACTCGTGGGTCCGTCGACTCCGCAGTGGCAGGGTCCATCCTGATGTGGCGGGTCGGCTCGGTTGTCGGTGTCACGGTCATGGTGATGGTGACGTCGTCGCCGGGATGCACGACCAGTTCGCCGCCCAGAGTCACGGCGTCACCTTGCCCCGGGGCGGTTGCTCGCACATCGAGGCCTGCCAGCAGATGCCCGTGATCGGCCCATGCCCGACCAGATCGCAGGGCCTCCATGACGCCTCGGTAGCTGCGCTCGGTGACCCCAGTGTGGATTCTCGTGAACTGCCCGGGCCAGAAGTCTGACCCGCCCTGGGTGTCCATCGTGCTGCCCTGATCGCGCGTGGCTAGGGCTTGCGTCCAATCCCTGGCGGCCAGGTCGTTGCCGACGATGTCGCCGGCGATGGCGGGATGTCCGTGGGAGTCGTGCACCAGCAGTGGGCCAGCCGTCTGCTCCGTCCTGGTGTCGATGGGGTCGGGACGTCGTCCGCCGAGTGCCGTCATCTTGACGTCCTCCTTGACGTTTTGGTTGAACGGTGCTCGGTCGGGGTAGTCTCCCAGACGCCACGTGTGCCACACGTAGAGGTGGGCATCGGAGTTCGCCGTGATGAAGAACCGGCGCCCCTCGGCCAGCATGGAGTCCCAGAAACCGCCCACCGTCGCCGTCAACCAGTCCCAGCCACCGTAGGTGCGCATCATGTCGGTGGTGTACCCGGGCCAGGAATCGGCCTTGGGTTTGTTGACGTACTCACCGCGGCGGTCCCCGTCACCGACGTTGCGACCATAGCCGTATCCCTGCGCTCCCGGCGCACCCTCCATGCCGATCATGATGTCCGGGTCGGCGTCGTTCCACTGACGGATCTCACCGGGGCCGTCGATACCCTTGCGCATCGGGTGGTTGGCCAGGACGAGGGCGTCGTCGATGCGTCCGTCCTTCTTCATCTGGCCGAGCCATGCAATGGCTGCGGCAGCCTTCCTGGTCTGCTCGGTCTGTTCCGGGGAGTTGGCCGGGGTGTCCTGCCAACCGTTGAGGTAGCCGTCGAACACCAACTCGAACTGACGAAGGATCTCCGCCTCGTCCTTGCCGTGGACGAGCACCGTGCCGTGTTCCGCTGCGGGGATGTACCACTCGATGCCCTGGAAGATGAGCATGTCGGGGCGGCGGCGACGTTCTGCGGCGATGAGATCGTGACTGGTGAAGACGCCGGCGTCGGCGTGGAAGTCGCGAGGATGTTCGGTGAAGGCGATCCAGTCGCAGCCGTGGTGCTGGGCAGCGTCGAGTTGGTCGGCGATGCGGTACTTGGCGTCGTAGCTCCACTGGGTGTGGACGTGGTGGTCGCCGACCAGCCAGGTCAGTGCGTCCGGGCTTGAACTCTGCTGCGTCGCCGTTGCGGTGGCGGGTTGACTTGAGGCGATCTCGGTGATTCCCGCTGCGGCAAGGGCGGCGAGCCCAGTCTGGAGGACGGCCCGCCGGGTGACCCCCATCTTCGTGAGTTCGGCGTCCCCGACCTCCTGCTGGATATGGAGGTCTGCCTCCGACAGGCGGATGTCATCGTGGTGGTGCATGGTTCGTCCTCTCGTCACCGGAGAGGCTAACCAGGTCAGGTGAACGCAATGCATCGGCAATGTGTCATGCAGGAGGAGGGCACGTGAGGGACGCGTGGCTGCTCAGTTCCAGCAGCTGTTGTGCTGGGGAGATCGGGGCGCTGCTCGATGCAAAGCAGGTGGGCGTCCGCGGAAGTGTCGTCAGCGTTCCTTGACCATCGCGGTGCCCAGCTCGAGCATCCGGATGGCCGTCTGCACGTGGTCACCGAAGAGGTTGAAGGCAGCGTCCTCGCTGAGCACTGCGCAGGGCACGTCGGCGGGGATCTGCCCTGCCTCCTGTGCTGCCACGTCGTCGAACCACTCTTGGCTGCTGTAGTACGACGAGAGTTCACGGTAGGCAGGTTCGTTGCGCTCGAACTCGTCGAGCAGTGCGTCGAGACGGTCAACCAGGTCGCGAGTGCGATTGAGCCGCTGCTCCATCGTGGTGACTCGGGCGATTCGGTCGTCCTGACCGGCTCCAGTGCCCTGGCTGGTTCTGGCGTCCTCACGCGGCATGACGTCTCCTGACAAGTGAATGCTGCCGAATCTGTGACGGGTGCCACGATACCCAGCCGCTGCACTGTGGGCCCCGTGCTGCAACCACCTTGTGCAACCGTCTTGTCCCCACCGGTCGCGCGCTCACCGCACGTCGTGGTCTGCTCGGGGTGCGGCCGCACGTGGGGCCCTAATGGTGGGAGGAGCGGTTGTGGATGGGTCGGCGAGTTCGGCGCGCCGGGCCTGCGAGCTGCGATCCATTTCTGCGATGACGAGGTCCCGGGCCGTCCCTGCGTCCAGATCGGGGCAGACCAGGCCGATCCTCTTCTCCGCAATGGCGATTCCCACGTCGGCGAGCCGGAGCTTGCGCTGCAGGGGGCCCTGGGCCAGCGCAGTGGACTGCACCCGGGCGTGTGGCACGATCATGTGTTTGCGGGTGAGCAGTCCGCGTCGCACGGTGATGACGTTCTTGTCGGCTCCCCAGGAGATGTACCGCTGGGTGAACCAGTGGAACCACCGGGCTCGGTTCGGAATCGGGTTGTGGGGGACGTCGTCCACGGCGAAACTGGGCCAGATCGCGTCGAGGACGAGGTGGAGATCCTTGCCGGTGCCGACCGGCAGCAGATTCGACTCGGTTTTCCCATCATTGCCGAGCACGGTGACGTGGATGCTGTGATATCTCCAGATGCGCCACAACAACGACTGGGTGATCTCGACGCCCTGGATGCGCTGGACCGGAATGGTTCTGGTTTCCAGACTCGTGAATCCGTGCACCGATTTCAACCCGCCACCTGAGCGGTACAAGGTGAGCCCCCAGCTTTTCGAGAGCTTGGTCCACAGGTATCCCACGATGCTGAGGACGTAGGCGAAGCATACTCCGAAAACCGATCCACCGCCTGCTGCGGTGAGGACGGTGCTGATGATGAACACCAGCACGAGCATGAGGAAGGCAGAACTTGTGACCTGGGAGAGGACGAAGCGTCCCTTCGGCACGGTGAGGATGACGTCCTCGTCCCGGCGACGGTCCAGCCACTGGGAACCACCCAGCGGTGAGGGAGACGTGCCCGGACGGAACCCCTCTCGTGGAGTGCTCGCAGGAGCTGGGGAGGTTGGTGGCGTGGCTGTGCCCGCAGGGTGGCGATCAAGCTGACCTGGCGGGGCAGTGGTGATCGGGTTGGCTGGTGTGGGCGCGTCCTGCCTTGTGGGGGAGCCACCTGGTGTGGCTGCCGCACCTCGTCCGGATCGTGCGATGAGCAGATCGCGGAAGCGATAGGCGTCACGACGGGAAAGATATTCGATCTTCTTGTGCTGGGAGGCCCCCACGTCGATGGTGAGGGAGGCCAGCCCCAGAATGCGTGCTGCGAACGGTTGAGTGACGTCGACCGATTGTATCTTTCCGAACGGAATACGATCGGACCTTCGAGTGATGAAGGTGCGATTGATTCGTATTTCCGTGTCGTCAATACGAAATCGTGTGGTGCGCCATTCAAAGAATCCGACACCAATGCTGATGAGGAAAACACCGACGAAGATCGCCAGGAGAACAATCAGGTTCCTGGGGCGGAAGGTGTCGGCAGTGAGTTCGTTCTTGCTGGCCATGTCACCCATCTGCTTCACGACGAAGACGAGGACGGCAACGATGACGAGCCAGCCACGCACCAGGGGAGTCGCCCAGTGCGGGCGCTGCTCGACGTCAGTGCGTTCGGGGCCGGCGGGAGGCGTCTGTGCTGCACGGGGTTCCGTGGACGTACTGGTTGGTTCGACGTTCGGGGCTGCCTGATTCGAGCAGGTGGGCTGCTCGGGGTGGGTGTTGGGTTGTTGTGGCACGGTGTGCTCACCTCGCTGGTCAGAGATGGATTCTGCCTGTTCGGAGGTGGATGGTTCCGGTTTCACAGTGCCGCGTCCCGAGTCTGCGCCATCTCGGTGATCCGATCACGGATGACCACGGCCTCCTCGGCGTCCAGCCCGTCAATGGTGGCATCGGTGCCTGACGAGGCGGTCACGAGCTCCACCGAGGCCAGCCCGTAGTGCCGATTGATCGGCCCGGCGTTGATCTCCACCGACTGCATCCGTCCATAGGGCACGATCGTCATGGAGCGGAACATGAGTCCCGAGCGTACGCACAGGTCGTCGCCGCGTTCGCACCATCCCATCGCGGCCACGAGGGCAGGCATGCGCAGCCACCGCCAGATCGTCACGCCCAGTCCCACGACTGCAGCTGCCAGGGTGGCCCACCACGTCCAGAAGGCCAGTCCGGCGCAGACGACCACGGTGAGCAGCCCCCACGTCAGCACGACCGAGAGCCGCTTGACCCTGACGTACCTTGCCGAGACGGGACACCATGTGCCACCGGGCGGGTCGAAGAGCTCGTCGTGCATGGGGACGACTGTATGAGTACACACTGCGTACTGTCCAGCATTGGGCCAGTGGCAGATGACTTGGGGCAACTTCGTTGCGACGCACATCTGAAACATGTTCGGATGTGGTTGTTTTCCCACAAGGGGACGTCAATTCAGACGGTGATGACCTCGACCAGATCGTCCAGGCCGACGAAATCATCCGGGTTTCGTGTGATCAACGGCAGCTCCTCAGCCAGGGCAATCGATGCGATCAACAGGTCGGCAAAGCGCTTGCGAGGCTGACGTCGGCAGCTTCTGACGGCGGCGAAGATCTGTCCGTAGGCACGGGCCGCGGAGATTCCGAAGGGTATGGGCTCGAAGGTTGCCTCGACTCGCTGGAGCCGATCCTGTCGGCGAGCTCGCTCACGGGGATCGTCGGTTGCAGCAGGGCCAGCCGTCAGTTCGGCCATGGTGATCGAGGAAATGGCGAGACTACCGGGCAGGCATCCTCTTTTCAGGAGTACTGGCAGATCAATGACGACGGACGTGTCGAGCAACGCTGTTTCGCGGGCTGTGTCAGTCACGGGGCTCAATTCCTTGGTCAACAGCACCGTCAACGTCGCGGAGGAAGGATTCCCGATCGATTGTGGGGGAGGCAGCAAATACTCGTTCCACGACATGTCGATCCACGAACCGGTCACGGTGCAACGGGATGAGCTCTCCGACTGGCTTCTCGCGACGAGTGATGACGAAAGACTGCCCCTCATCCACGGCGCGGAGAACCCGCGCACTGTCGTTGCGCAACTCCCGCTGGCTGATGATGCGACCCATGACCCCAATGTAGCAACGTGTGCTACGGATGTGGAGGTGATGCCCCCTGAACGCTTGGACAAGGCCTCCGTCCAGCAAACCCCTGCCCAGCCAGCCGCCGTGCCATACTGGCCCGTGGACACGGGGTGCGCGAGAGCGCTGAGATGACACTCGTGGAACCTGGTCATGAATCCAGCTGACGAAGGGAATGTCCACCATGACGACGCCGTCACACCACGATGACTCTGCACACCTGAGCCACGGCACGAAGCCCGATTGCGACATGGGGCCTGATTACGGCATGGGGCCTGATCATGATCCGGGGCTTGATCACGGCACGGAATCGCATCACGACACGGGCGAGCTGCGCGTGCCGCGGGTGCTGTCGATCGCGGGAACCGATCCCAGTGGCGGCGCCGGTACTGCCGCCGACATGAAGTCGATCACCGCTGCGGGCGGCTACGGGATGACGGTGGTCACCTCGCTGGTTGCCCAGAACACGACGGGAGTGCGCAGCATCCACGTCCCGCCGGTGGAGTTTCTGCGCGACCAACTCGCAGCCGTGGCCGACGACGTCCACCTCGATGCCGTCAAGACCGGAATGCTCGCCAATGTGGCAATCATCGAGACGGTCCACAGCTGGCTGGCGGAGCACCGTCCTGCCACGCTCGTCGTCGACCCTGTCATGGTGGCCACCAGCGGCGACCGACTGCTGGCCCCCGAGGCCGAACAGGCCATGTGCGAGTACTGCGCCACCGCCGACGTCGTCACCCCGAACATTCCCGAACTCGCCGTCCTCGTCGGCACCGAGCCGGCCACGGATGTGACCGAGGCCATCGCCCAGGCCACCGACTGGGCCCAACGCACCCAGACGGCCGTCATCGTCAAGACCGGGCACCTGGACGGGGCATCGGCTGCCAACATCTGGGTGGCTGCCGACGGCCACACCATCACCGTGCCCAGCACACGCATCGACACCACCAACACCCATGGCACCGGCTGCTCCCTGTCTTCGGCCCTGGCCACCCGGCTGGGAGCCGGTGACGCACCCGGCAAGGCCCTGGCGTGGACCACCGCCTGGCTGCACGAATCCATCGCCCACGGTGCCGCCCTGCAGGTGGGATCCGGCCACGGGCCCGTCGACCACGCACACCGGACACGTCGCCTGTCCCGCGCCGGCATGGCGACGCCGTGGCTCGCCGAGGGTTGCCTACCCGGGCACCTCGATTCCCCCGACCAGCTCGCCCCCACAGCCGAACCCACCCTGGCTGCGATACCGGCCCCCGGCCCGTGGACCCAAGCCCTGTGGCGGGCAGGCTCGACGCTCACCCGCCAGGTGGCGAACAACGACTTCGTCACCCAACTGGTCGGCGGAACACTGCCGGATCACGCCTTCCGGTTCTACCTCGGCCAGGATGCCCGTTACCTCCAGGACTACGCCAAGGCGCTGGCCGGACTGGCGACGCGCACTGACGTCGTCGACGAGACGACGTACTGGTCGTACTCGGCCTACAGCAGCCAGGTCGAGGAGGCCGAGCTGCACCGCACCTGGCTGGCCGGGGAACCAACCGTCGCGCCGAGCCCGGTGACCCAGGCCTACACAAATTTCCTGCTGACAAGTGTTTTCGTCGATGACTACGTTGTCGGTGCGGCAGCCGTGCTGCCCTGCTACTGGCTCTACGCCCAGACCGGGGCGCAGATCACACGGATTTCCGACGAGCACCCCTATGCCGCCTGGCTGCACACCTACCATGACGACGAATTCGCCCAGGCCACCGCCCAGGCCCTGGCCATCGTGGAGCGTGCCTTTGCGCTCGCTGCTCCCCAGGCGCGCTCCCGGGCGGCTCGGGCCTATCTCACCGCCTGTCGACACGAGATGGAGTTCTTCGACCAGGCGCTGCGCGTCGACCTGGACGATCCCGGGTGTGACGAGTGATCCCACGCTGGGACTCGGCCGTGGGGCGCAACTGACACGCCTCCCGCCGGATTGGCACGCCCAGCCCCGGCATCATGACGACCGCTCCCGTGACGATCGCCAGCCACGGCGGGACACGGCTGGCCGGAAACCCGTGGCGGACGTTCCCGCGGACCCACTCAACAAAACCCGCGGACCCGCTCAACAAAGGGGTTGAGCTCAGGAGTGTCGTTGACCGTGACGGACGTGCCTGCAGCCCCACTGGTAGCGTCTGGTCTGTCATGCCGACGCCGCTGTGTCGGCATGCCCGGTGCTTTTTGCGGTCAGGAGCTGACGGTGCGAGTTGTCTTCGTCGTGGACACGGTTCAACCGACGAATGGAGTGGCCACCTCGGCCCAACGCGCTGCTGCAACCCTGCGTGGCCGTGGCCACGAGGTCATCGTCGTGGCCACCGACGGATCGGTGCGGCGTCCACATCGAGGCTGGATCGACGCAGCAGCTCCCCGTGAGGTGGATCGGTACGTGGCCCAGCCGTGGCACATCCCGGTGGTCTCGCTGTTCGCCCAGGCCCAACGCTTCACCTTCGCCACGCCGAGCCGCGAGCTGCTGGAGCGTGCCTACCGGGGCGCCGACGTCGTCCACATCTGGTTGGCCACCCCGATGGGCAGAATGGCACTGCAGGTGGCCCACGAGATGGGCACCCCCGTCTCGGCCGGATTCCACGTCCAACCCGAGAACATCACCTACAACATCGGCCTCGGCAGGTTCCGCTCGACGACGTCCGCGGTGTACACCGCGCTGCGGGAGTACTTCTACGAGGAGATCGGCCACATCCACTGCCCCTCACAGTTCATCGCCGACCAGCTCGCCGACCACGGTTACCGCGCCCGGACCCATGTCATCTCCAACGGTGTCACCGACGTGTTCACCCCCGGTGAGCCCAGACCGGTGTGGACGCTGGACTCCGATCGACCACTGCGCATCATGAGCGTCGGGCGACTGAGCCCGGAGAAACGTCATGAATTGCTCATCGACGCGGTGAAGCATTCCCGGTATCGGGACAGAATCGATCTGCAGATTGCTGGCAAGGGACCACGCAGGACGATCCTGCAGGCTCACGGCGTCGGCCTGGCCCATCCCCTGCGTCTCACCTACCACAGCCAGGAGCGGTTGGTGGACGAGCTGCGCTCAGCCGACCTCTACGTCCATCCGGCAGACGCCGAGATCGAGGCAGTCGCGTGCCTGGAAGCGGTGGCCTGCGGGCTGGTCCCGGTGATCGCGCGGTCCCCACGCAGCGCAGCCAGCCAGTTCGCCCTCGACCCACGCAGCCTGTTCCCCACCAACGATCGTGACGCGCTCACCCGTCGTCTCGACTGGTGGATCGAGCACCCGCAGGAACGGGCCCGAATGAGGGCACGATACGCCGAGTCGGCCCGACGGTACTCGATTCACCGATCCGGTCAGCTGCTGGAACAGATGTTTCACCAGACCATCACCGACGCTGGGACGGGGCGATGATGACACGACTCCACGCGCTTCGGTCGCAACCCTCCCGCCTGCGCAGGCAGTATCAGCGTCTGCGCCAGCAGTGTCGTTCCCGACGTCGCGATCGTCACCTCTGGAACCCGCGGGGCGGCGCGAGCGCAGGAGGTGGAGAACGTCGCGCTGGGAATGATCCTGTCGCATCCCCTCACCGCACGACAGGTGGTGCTGGGGATGGTCGAGCCATCCTGCACCGGGTGGCCAGGCAGGTGGGTTGGCACATGCTGATCCTCCCCGCGAGCCAGGTACTCACCGTGGTGGGCATGGGTACCGACGTCCACCAGAAGAAGCCGATCCAGGGCCCGGCGGTCATCGTCTCGAACCACGTCCATCCCTTCGATGAGCTGGCGCTCGTCCGAGCCATGTGGCCGCGAGTCACCTACTTCGTTTCCATGGACGCCAATTTTGACATTCCCGTTGCCGGGCAGATCCTGTCATTCTTCGGCACCATTCCGGTGGGCTCGAACGCCGTCGGCCTGCGGGAGTTCCACCGGCAGGCACGTCGTCACCTGGCTGCTGGCGACCTCGTCGGCATCTTCCCGGAGGGGGAGCGTGGCCATGATCCCCGACGGATGGCGCCGCTGCGTCCCGGTGCCTTTGAACTCGCCGTCGGGGCAGGGGTTCCGGTGATTCCGTGCCGGTTGGTCGGGACGGGGCACGTCTTCGGCCTGCTGTGGCGGCGGGAACGGCTCGACGTGTGGGTAGGTGAGCCCATCGTCCCCGATCCGGCGATGACGCGGCATCATGCTGCTCGGGCCATGATGGCCCAGGCCAGCGCGCAGTTCGAGGGACTCAGTCGTCGCCATCCGTAGGAGCCGTGAGCGTGTGCATGGGAAAGACGAGGCACACCGTCCAGCACAACAGTGATATCGACGAGATGAGCATCTCCTGGAAGTGGCTCATGTACGCGATACCGTCGACCACTCCGGTCGTCAGTACGGTCACGGCAGCCGCCACGGGCCACCAGGCAGGACGGGTCACGTGCGAACGTCCCCGAGAACGCCGCAGGCTGGTTCCGACCCACGCCGAGATGATGATGAGCCAGATTCCGATGAACTCGACAGTTCCGGAGAAGCTGTGCACGTACTGCTGCCACGGCAGTTCCCACGCCCACTGGCGCTTTCGACATCCCGGGGTCGTCGATTCCGCACAGACGAACGGGAACGTCCCGGCGCTGAGCACGGCAACCCCCACGACGATGAGTCCGCTGGTGAGAGCTCGGTCGGCGTGCCTCGTCGTGACTGGGCGTTCTCCGGCCTGCCCTGAAGCGGCTGCCGTCCCCGCCTCGAGTGCTGGCCCGGCGTTGCGCAGTCGGCTGGTGAGGATCGTGCCGACGACGATGAAGATCGCTCCGGCCATCTGGTCGCACCACTGGAGGAGTCGGGCGTGTGGTGCACCGTCGACCTGCAGGTCGGAATACATCTGGTGCGGGCTCAGCGCAAAGACGTCGGGCAGGAACAGCACGGCGATCCACCAGTTGTAGAAGAGCAGTCCCACGCCGAGCAGCGCCCAGATCCAGCTCTGGTGACGGGCGCGGGCGGTGAGGCTGGGCACGTGGCAAGAATACCGCCACGGTTTTGGGAAGGGCATGGCGGCTGCCATGACGCTCTGGCCGGCCGGGTGGTGAGCCCTGGGTCTCGGCGGCCGTCCGCGGCAACCGCGCATCCTGGCTGCCCTCGAATCTTTCCAATTCTGACAGCCCCGCGAATCCCCCGGATCCCGACTGCCCATCAAATCCCCTGACTGCCTACCAAATCCCCCCACTGCACACCAAATTCTTGGTATGCAGTTGGTGGCCCGGGACACCGGGTGTTAGGTTCACAGGCAGGGTCGGGAGACTTCTCGCCCCACCCGTCCGTCCCACATGCCATGTCAGGAGTTCTCGGTGGCGCAGTCAAGCAACCATCCCCAGCCCAAGTCTCGCCGGGTGTCGGTGGCCGTCATCGTCGCCGTCCTGCTCATCGCCCTGGCCGTGGTGGGGGTGTTCGTCGCCCCGGACGGTTCCAAGGGTGGTTCCGACGCGGCTGACCCCGCCCCCTCGGGAGCTGGCCAGTCCAGTGGCGCACGGGCGGGACGCCACGACAAGGGCGACATCTCGGCGATGAAGCGCAGTGACGCCCACGGCCTGGCCCGTCGTGACGCCAAGGATCCCTACGCCCTGGGAGACGTCAACGCCCCACTGGTGATGATCGAGTACGCCGACTTCCGCTGCCCGTTCTGCACCGTCTTCGCCGGTGACGTGCTGCCACAGATCAAGAAGGAGTACATCGACACCGGATACCTGCGCCTGGAATGGCGCGACCTGCCGCTGTTCGGCAAGGAGTCGATCGACGCCGCCGTCGGTGGCAAGGCAGCCGGTCGACAGGGCAGGTTCTGGGAGTACTACCGCGACGTCTTCGCCAATTCGGACGGCAACGGTCATCAGTCCCTGCCGCGCAACACCATCACCGACCTCGCCAAGAAGGCCGGGGTGAGGGACGTCAAGACCTTCCAGGCTGGCTTCGACGACAAGCAGCTCGCCGAGCTCGTCGCCAAGGACGCCTCGGAGGCCAACCAGATCGGGTTCACCTCCACGCCGAGCTTCATCGTCGGTCAGACGGCGGTGGTGGGCGCCCAGCCGATCGACCAGTTCCGCGAGGCCATCGACTCCGAACTCGACAAGCTGCGCTGACGATGGACATCGGATACCTGAGCGCATTCCTGGGCGGTCTGCTGTCGCTGCTGAGCCCGTGCTCCATCATGCTGCTGCCGGCATTCTTCGCCTACGCCTTCAACTCCCCGGGCAAGCTCATCAGCCGTACCTGGATGTTCTTCCTCGGGCTGCTCGTCACCTTGGTGCCGCTCGGGGTGTTTTCGGGGACGGTGGGCTCCCTGCTGGGGCGCAACCGGCACGTCCTCATCACGGTGGTGGCCGCCATCGTCATCGTCATCGGGGTGGTCCAGCTCCTCGGGATTCCCATCCCCGGTCTGTCACGCAGCGCCGAGGTCGACGCGAGTCGCGGATCGGCCATCTCGGTGTTCTTCCTGGGTAGCGTCTACGCCGTGGCTGGGATCTGTGCCGGCCCCATCCTCGGGGCGATCCTCGTCATGGCCTCCTTGGGTGGTAGCGCGATCTACGGGGCGATCACCCTGGCCATCTATGCCCTGGGCATGGTGGTGCCGCTGCTCGTCCTTGCCCTGGTGTGGCAGAAGTGCGGATCGGGGGCCATGAACTGGCTGCGCCCTCGCACGGTGTCCATCGGGGGCTGGCACAACTCGGTCGTCATGGTCATCTCCGGCCTGCTCTCGGTGGCGATCGGGGTGTTCCTGCTGCTCACCAGTGGCACTGCCGACATTGGTGGCGCGGTCGGGGTCCGCACCCAGTTCGCCATGGAGAACTGGGCCGGTCGTGTCGGACGGCGAGTGCCCGACTACGTCGTCGTCATTGCTGCGGTGGTGCTTCTCGTGGCGGTACAGGCAGTGCGACGTCTGCGGCGCAGCGGGTCTTGATCCGAACCATCATCTCACCGGCCCCAGATCATCACCCCACCTGCCCCAGGCCAGCACGTTTCATCACGACCATTGCCAGGGGTCTGCTCTGATGCCCCGAATGCAGCTGACTCAGTAATACTGCTGACTCGGTCGGTGTGCCACGGGCACGCCTCCTGACCGCCCGACGGGATGCACACCAGGAACTCACCGGCAGGGTCGCCCGGGTGTGCTGCATGGGTGCCCACCGAGCAGGATTCGTGTGCGTGTGCCCCGCGGGGGAGTGGACTGACAATCGCCCATCCAATAGGATTGAGATCCATTATCACTAAGGGTGGAAGGCGATCATGGTTCAGATGCGACGGATGCTGGGGAGCGTGCTGGCGGCTGGCATGCTGGCTGCTGGTGGGGTGAATCCGACGTTGGCGAGCGCCGGCCCGGATGACTCCAAGACCATCGCGACCCAGGAACATGTCGACTCGCCGAAGGTGTTCTGGGACGAGTCGGCCGGAAACTTCGTCCTGCGCACCAACGTGGGTCAGAACCCTCCGCCCATCGAGACGACGGCGTTGTGGGTCGGCAAAGGCTACAACGACGCTGGTCACCAGCAGTACATCCATCCGATCACCAAGGACAATGCGCCGGAGCTTGGCTTTGCTGGCAAACCCGGCGATCTGCTCTACCGGGCTCCGGCCCAGCCTGGTTTCTCCCGCTCACCGATCTGGGCCGGGTTCGGTGCCGACACCAACGTGCCCATCGAACGGTTCCGCGACCAGTCATTCACCCTCGACATGGTGGGATTCGACGGGCCGGGTCGCATGGAGATGTTCAACAACTACGGCACCGAGCACAAGGAGTCCGCCTCGCGTCTGCTCTCCAGCCATGACGTCGGCCTGCGATCCGCCTTCCTCACCGCTGGTTCCCACACCCACAACGACACCACCTTCACCCGCCCCGGCCGCTACGAGATGACGTATCGCGCCAGCGCCCGCGACACCAACGGCACACTCATTCACTCCGCCCCCCAGACCCTCGTCTGGCAGGTCGGTGGCACCAAGCCCAGCGCCGAGGGCCTGGGTGACGTCGCCAAGGCCTACCAGGCGTCGTCGACGACGACCTCGCCGTCCTTCGCCCCCAAACTCAGCCTTGCACCCCATGCGGGGCGTGACAAGGATGGTGACGAACATCTGAGCCAGCTGGAGTTCACCACGGGCGACTCGGCCGATGAGGGTACGGCCATCTTCTACATCGACGGCTACCACCTGGCGGAGGTGCCAGTGAGCAACGGTCATGCCACCTGGACCGAGATGGTGGGGTCACAGTCGTCGAACTTCCAGGTGGTCTATGTGCCCAGGTCGGGCCACAGCCCACGATGGGTGAGCGCCCCGATCGCCTACACCACCGGCCAGCAACGGGCACAGACCTCCCAGCCCGGCCAGTTTCCCACCAAGGCCAGCCAGGACCCGGCCCCGGCCTTCGACACCAACGAGCTCACCGATGGATCCGACGAGGCGACGGTCACCTCGAGCGTCAAGGACGGATCGGCCACCGTCACGGTCACTCCGGCCGATCCGCGCATGATCGCCCATGTCAAGGGCGGATTCATCACCAACCCCAAGGACGACATCCCCGACTGTGACGTGGACTTCGTCTCCGGCCCCAACACTCGCAGTGTCCGTGCCGACGTGAGGTACTGCGGTGGCGATGCGACGAGTCTCAAGCTCGACATCACCCCGCTGCCACGCGATCACCGCTCAGCAGCGCACATGAAGGTCTCCGGTGGCCTCAACTCCACGACCCAGGTGCGATGGGGCGAGAACACCGGCGACGTGAACCCCACATCGGCCACACCTGCGCCGACCACTCCAGCCCAGCCCGGCCCGACGGATCCCGCGCGGCCTGCTCCGACGGTTCCCGCACCCACTGGATCCCAGCCCGGTGCCCCCACCGAGCCGGGGCAGGGTGCCAATCCGTCGGACACCAGTCCGGTGACCATCGACCGTGGCCACGTCGACGTCGGGCCCGTCATCTCCGACGGTGGAGCAACCATGGCCTTGGTCGACGACTCACGAACCCATGCCACGCAGACCGTCCTGCGCGATCCCGAATCGGTGAGGCTCAGTGTGCCCGATCATGCCAAGCATGTGCGAGGCGATGTGAGTGCGGCTGAGGTGAGGAAGGCTGGACTGTCTGGCCGGCCGGTGTTCCCCGACCGGGCATACGACTTCCTCGGTGCAAAGGGCACCCCGGTGTGGGTGTTGCCCCAGAACCAGACCGACGGACTGGTCTGGCCCGGGTTCTCCACCGAGCGGATGCCCACCGAGGACTACCCCGATGGCGTCAATCTCACCCTGACCCCCATCTCGGCTCCGGACAAGGGGGCCTGGTGGGCATTCACCGCTGGTCTCAGCAACGACGTCACCATGCTCGGATCGTCGGAGAAACCCCACGAGATCGTCAACAAGGCCCCGGCGCACATCCACAACAACTGGGTGTTCACCAAACCCGGCACGTACGTCATCGGGGTGTCGGCCTCCGGAAAGAACGCCTCCGGACGGTTCAGCGTCACACAGAAGAAGGTGACGTTCGTCGTGGGTGACGAGGCAGCCACGGCACTGCCCACCCCCGGTGGGGACGCCGCCACGCCGGGTCGGCCGGCCGAGCCGACCCCACCCAGTGCATCGAGCCCCACCGCCCCGGCCCACCCCTCACCGGAGGCGAGTGCCCCCTCGGCCAGCCCCTCGAACCAGTCGAGCAGCCCTGCCACACCTGATGGACAGAGCACGCCTGCCACACCCCACGGGCCGAGCACGCTTGCCCCCAGCTCCTCGACGAACACCAAGGTCGTCCTCGATCACGGCCACGTGGACGTCTTCCATGTCGGTTTCACCGGAGGCAAGCTCGACCTCAAGCTCAAGGAGGATGTCACCGGCTCCGGCGTGATCCATGAACCGCAGGATGTCGACCTGCAGGTGAAGGATTCCGCGCTCGTCGACGTCCCCCGACAGTTCCCGGGGGCTCCCAGGGCCTACGTGCTTCCCATGACGCAGAATCAGGATCTGCTGTGGCCCGGGTGGGACACCATGAGTACCGGCAAACCGGTCGACCTCGTCGTCGACTCGGTGCAGGGCCCCGGGAAGGTGCACCTGTTCACCACCGACATCTCGGGTACGGCCGTCTCCCAGCTCACCTCGGGAGGCACGGCGCTGCCCGGCACCATCTCCGTGCCGTCGCCGACGCACGTGCACGCCAACTGGGTCTTCACCAAACCCGGCGTCTACACGATGACCGTCCACGCCGCGTCCGGGTCGATGCGATCGGCCACCAAGACCTACACGTGGCGGGTCGGCGGCGACGCCACCGCTGCCCCGTCGTCGTCTGCTTCTGCCGAGCCGTCCGAGTCGGCCAGCGCCTCCGAAGAGCCGTCGGCACCTGCCGATGATGAGACGGTGACCCCGCTCCCCGATCCGTCGGTGGACCCGGAGGACACTCCCTCGGCAGACCCGAGCGCCACCCCGAGTGACGAGGAGTCCGTTGACCCGGACAACACCGGTGATGAGGGCACGATCCCTGCCGTCCCGAGCGATGAGGCCACCCCGAGTGACGAGGAGTCCGTTGACTCTGGCAGCACGGGTGATGAGGCCACGATTCCCGCCACCTCGGAGGCCACGCAGGCTGCCGACAACGCTCCTGCCGCCTCCCTCGGCGGTGCCTCTGCCGGCACCATCGCCCTGCCGCGCACCGGCAACTGATCTTCCTCGCGTTCCCACCTGACGCGGCGAGCCCCAGCCATGTTGGCTGGGGCTCTTTCATGCCTTGCATGCTTGTGCCTTGCATGTCTGCACCGCCGGACGAGCACGGTTCCGACGCCGGCCCTCATCACCAGGGCTGGCCTGAGCCGGCCCGGCAGAACATGGTGGCCGGCTCAGGAGGCAGCCACCGGGGAGTCCGCGCGACGCCGCAGCCAGGCGCCCAGCAGACCGTGCCTGGGGGCCAGCAGCCAGCTGAGCAGGAACACCACCGTCGCGACGAGGACGATCGTCCCCCCAGCCGGCAGGTCGATCGACCACGACAGGTACAGGCCGACGAGGGCGCAGACCGCGCCGATGATCGGTGCCAGCACCATCATCGTCGACAGCCGATTGGTGAACAGACGAGCCGTGGACGCCGGGGTCACCAGCAGCGCGAGTACCAGAATGTTTCCGATCACCTGCACCGAGATGACGACGGTGAGGGTCACCAGCACGTAGAGCACCAGATCGAGTGCGAAGACCGGCATGTGACTGGCGCGCGCCGTCTCACGGTCCAGGCCGACGGTCACCAGCTCCTTGTGCAGGGCACGCTCGGCGGCGAGGATCAGGGCACCTGCGACGCACACGATGACGATGTCGTCATTGCTGATGCCGGTGATCGACCCGAAGAGGAACTGCTGCAGCGACCCCGAGTACCCAGGGGCTCGGGAGACGATGACGATGCCCAGCGCGAAGGCGCCGGCGAAGAGGATCCCGATGACGGAGTCCTCCTTGAGCCGTCGATTCTGCGAGACGATGGCCACCAGGATCGCGGTCACCAGACCTGCCACGGCACCTCCCACCAGCAGGGACCCCTGCAGCAGGAAGGCCACCGCCAGGCCGGGGAACACCGAGTGGGCCACCGCGTCACCGATGAAGGCCATGCCACGCAGCACGACGTGTGATCCGATGACTCCGGCAACCATGGAGCAGACCACGGCAACCAACAGGGCCTTCGGTAGGAAGACCAGCAGCGGGTTGGTGAGGTCGGTGAAGAATTCCCAAGGAGTGAGCATTGATGATTCCTTGTTCTCTCAGGCGGACGTGGCGACGAGCGTCTCCGGTGAGCTGGGGGCACGTCCAGCATCGGAGGGGGTGACGGGTCCAGCGGCGCCGACCGTGGTGAGCAGGGGAGAGTTCTCCGAGATGCCGAAGGTCCTCATCCACATCGTCGGGTCGCGCAGTTCCTCGGGGGTGGAGTCGGCGATGACGGTGCGATTGATGAGACACACCCGGTCGGCGGTGGCCATGGCCTGCACGAGGTCGTGGGTCGTCATGACGAGGGTGGTGCCTTCGGATGCGAGCCGGCAGAACAGCTCGGTGAGCATCTCCTGGGTGGGCATGTCCACCCCGGTGAACGGCTCGTCGAGCAGCAACACCGAGGGGCGGGTCGCCAAGGCGCGGGCGATGAGCACTCGCTGCCGCTGGCCTCCCGACAACTCCCCGACGGTGCGATCGGCCAGATCGGCCATGTCGGCGATCCGCAGCGCGTCACGCACCGCGACGTGGTCGTCCTTGCCGGGCCGGCGCAGCCATCCGATGTGGTGGGTACGTCCACTCATGACGACGTCGGCCACGCTGATCGGGAAGTCCCAGGCGAACTCGTGGCGCTGCGGCACGTAGCCGACGTGACGCCATCCGCGCCCCGGGGCGGCCCCGGCCACCTGGACGGATCCCTTGGCCGGGCGGACGAGCCCCAGCATGGTGCGCAGGATCGTCGTCTTCCCGGCGCCGTTGGGCCCCAGCAGTGCCAGCAGGTCGCCCTGGTCGGCGGTGAGGTTGACGTCGTGGAGCACCTGCAGGCCGCCCAGATTGACCGCGAGATTGGTGATCCTGATGGATCCGAGATCGCTGTCACTCATGCGGATTGGCCCCATCTCCCTCGCCGTCCTGCCACACCTCGTCACGCATCTTGCGAGAACGAGACCTGCCGATCAGCGCTGCGACGACGATGACGACGATGACCACCCCGGCAATGATTGCGATGAGCGTACCGTGCGACGAGCTGCCGTCGGGGGTGTCGGAGGACGCAGCCCCCGAGTCGGAGCTGGCCCGCGCCGTCGGGGAGTCGGCAATGGTGGCCGAGGCGGAGGCACCCATCGACCGAGCGTCCTGTGCCGAACCCTTGTTGCCGATGACGAACCTCAACTTGGTGGGGTAGGAGTGCTTGACGCCCTTGGCGTCGGTGCCACGAACCTCCATCGAGATCGTCTGCGGCCCGGGCTCGGAGAACACCCAGTTGGCGTGCACGTGGGTGTTGGCCTCCATGTGGACCGGCTGCTGCTCGGACTTCGTGGAGTCGTAGAGCGGCATCGGGGCCTCGAACCCATTCTCGATGAACATGTGGGCCTCGCCCGGGCCTTCGTGTCCGGTGAAGACCAGCTCGGCACCGCGGGGGAAGTTCTTGACGATCTCCGGGGCCTGGGTGTTCCATCCCAGCCACACGACCTTCTGGTCCTGGGTCTGCGGAATGACGTAGGCCTTCCTGCCGCGCATGTCACCTAGGAAGGAGTAGGCATCATCGTTCGGTACGTCGATCCGGGACGCGTCGACGACCCTCAGCACTGCGTCGTCGGTGCTGCGCCACACCGGCGGGTTGGCGGAGTCGTCACGGGCCAGCAGGACGAACTTGCCGTCGATGAGCCGGGGCCCCACGTCGACATGGCCACGTGTGATCTCGGCAGGGCCCTGGGCCACCTGCTCGTCCTCGGTGACAGTCTGCTGGAGAGCCGGGTCCGGCGGCGGGGTGCCGTCAGAGGCTTGGGCAGGTGCAGGTGCGAGGCCGCCGCTCAGGGAGAGTATCAGGGCAGACAGGGCAGCTGCGGATCGAGCTGCCAACGGGCGATGTTTCTTGGTCATGGATTCCTCCGATGTGAACCTCATCCCAGGCACCTGGCCAGGGAGTCGGCGTCGAATTTCATGAGGTCGATGTAGGTGGTGACGCGGTCATCGAAGGTGTCACCGTAGATTGTGCAGACCTGCACGTCGTTCTCGTGAGCCATGGCCACCAGCACCGAGGAGGCACGCAACACGTTGGGCTCGAGGAACACCGCCGGCACCTTGAGGTCGGAGATGGTCTGATTGAGTTTGCGACGCTGGGCCATCGACGGCTCCACCCCCGGGCTCGCGGTGACGAATCCGGCGACGTGCATGCCATGTGCCTGGGCCAGGTAGCCGTAGGCGTCGTGGCTGGTGATGAGCTGACGATTCCCCTTGGGAATACCCGCGATCCGGCTGTCGACGTAGTGCGAGGTCTGCTCGAGCTTGGCCAGGTAGGCCTTGGTGTTGTCCCGGTAGGTCTGCGCCCCGTCGGGGTCGGCCTTGATGAGGGCGTCACGAATCACCTGAACGTAGGCCTTGGTGTTCTTGATGCTCATCCACAGGTGGGGGTCGATCTCACCGTGGACGTGGGCTCCGAGCACCGCCTGGGGCAGCTGATGGATGGAGGTGCCCGGGCGTCCCAGGAATCGGAATGCCGGTGAAGGAGGTATCTCGGTGAGTGCCTTCGGCGGCACCCAGATCACCGACTTCTCCGGGTCCAGACGTTTCTGGGTACGCACCCCACCGCCAGTCGGGTCGGACAGGATGAGCATCCTGCCTCTGTCGATGTCGGCCGAGAAGTCGGCGTGCCCTTTGTCGACGACGGTGCGGTCGGCGAGCTCTGGAATGGTGCGTGGATCGGCGCCGACGGCGATCGTCAGGGTCTGCGAACCGATCGAGGTCTCACCCCGGGAAGTCGTGAGGGTGGCAGCGAACCTGGCCCGGTACACGCCGGGCTTGCTGAATGCCCAGGACATGTGGGTGTGGGCGTCGGCGGGAAGCTCCACGTCGTCGCGTTCGTCGATGCCATCGGTGGTCGAGTAGTAGATCTGGGGACGTCCGAAGGTACCCGTGATGTAGGCAGTGAGATCTCCGGGGCCATCCACCGACTCCAGCCTGAGGTGCACCGAGGAGGAACGGTCGGCCCCATGCGCGGCGCCCTTGCCGATGACGCGCAGACCCAGCCAGACCGTGTCGAGGTTCGCATTCTCGACCAGCGGGATGACCTCGGCCCCGTACTTCTGGGCCTCCTCGGCCAAGGACATGTTGATGGCCCCCTTGGGCAGGGAGGCGTCGATGGTCTTGATGACCGAGTGCGGTTCGAGCATGAGGTAGTTCGACAACGCGACCTTCGAGTACACGACGGTACGTACGTCACGCAGGGACGGTTCGTAGGTGTGCGGGTCGGCGCCGGAGGGAACCAGGGAGGTGACGTCGGCCCGGTCGCCGGCCACATTGCGGGTGAGGTCGGCGAGGATGGGCGTGGTCGTCACCACGGAGAGCTTGTCTTCTTGGGCAGCGGGGGCATGACCGCACCCAGCCAGCAGGCTGAGTGCGGTCATGGCGGCCAACAGGCGTTTTCTCACCCGTGCCGTCTCCTCGCCACCACGGAGGTACCGAGCAGCAGACCGAATCCGCCGAGGGCGACGCCACAGCCCAGGGCCTTGGTGGGCCTGGCGGCAATGGTGGCCTCGCGTACCTGGCCGTTCGCGCCGGTTCCGGGCAGACCGTTGAGGTCACACGGCTTGCCGTCCGGGGTGCGCCCCACGACGGTGTAGGCCGGGCTGTCACCCTGTGCCGCATCGCCGTTCGGGGCGGCATCGCCGGCCTTGCCGGAATCACTGGACGGGGCAGCAGCTGCCGAGGCGGGGGTCGCTGCCACCGAGGAGGCGACCGCCTTGGCGTCAGTGCCCACCGCGAAGTGCAGGGTGCCAGTGGCGCTGACCTTCTTGCCGGCCTTGGTGGTGGCCGTCTGGGTGACGGTCACGGCGTAGTGACCCGGCTTGGTGAACACCCAGTTCGGGTGGGCGTGGGTGTTCGCCGCAACGGTGTAGCTGGTGGGGCCACCGACGTTGTCGAAGACCCGCTGGCCCACGCCGCCACCGAAGGTGCCAGACATGAACACGGCCATCTTGCCGGGGCCATCCACCTTGTCGAGGTGCATCTGCACCGGGCCGGTGGTGCCGTTGACGATGGACGGGTGCATCGTGTTGACGCCGAGCCACGGCACACCGGGCACCTGGGTGGCACCGATGAGCCACACCTTGGTGCCGCTCTTGGCGATGAAATCCATGCCGCCAGGTGCTGTGGTGCTGGCCTTGTCACCGACCGACATCACGATGCTGGACGGGTTGACCCACTTCGCCGGGGCGGAGCGGTCATCCTTGAGGGCCGAGATGAGCTTGCCCGACTCCAGCTGAACACCCCAGTCGAAGTGTCCCTCGGTGGCGATCGAGGCAGCCTGACCAGCCGGAGTGGCCGCCTTGGCAGCCGGGGTGGCGGACTTCTTGGCACCATCACTGGACGCGGGCGAAGCCTTCTTCGTCGCGATCTTCACCGGACGGCAGACTTCCTTCTTCGCAGCTGCAGCTGCGCCGGATGCTGCCTCTGCGGCATCCTGGGAACCATTGGCCGTCTCGCCGTCAGCAGCCGCACCGTCGCCACTGGCCTCGGGTGCGCCGTCCAGCGACGTGCCCACGGTGTTCAGACCACCCAGTGCTGCGCCACCGGTGTCACCAGCGGACTGGTCTGCAGCCGGTGTCGTGGCCTTGTCACTGGCTGTCGTGCAGCTCTTGGCCGCTGCGATGGCCTTGGACCCCACGGCCCAGGTGTAGGTGTGGGTGGCGGTCCTGACCGTCTTGCCGTAGCGCACCGAGGTGGCGTCGACCGTCATCTCGTAGCGGCCCGGTTTGGTGAACACCCAGTTGGCGTGCACATGCGAGGGTTCCTTGACCGTGATGGTGCCCGGCAGGGCGGTGGAGCCGCCGTCGAGCAGGGCCTTGGTGCCTGCGAAGGAGTTCTGCGTGAACAGGTGCACCTTGCCCGGGCCCTTGACGTCACGGACGTTGATCTTCACCTCGCTGAAGCCGTTGCGCTTGACGTCGAAGGTCTCCCAACCCGGCCACAGCAGGTCGGGGTTCTGCGTGATGGGCAGGACGTATCCCTTGGGGGTACCGGGGTAGCCCTTGGGGATGCTCATGAGTGCGGAGTCCTTGACGGCCAGCAGTACATCCTCGGGGGTGTGAAGCACACCCTCACCGGTGACGTCCTCCTTGACCTTGAGGTTGAGGCCGTTCCTGTCGGCCGAACCGACTCGGAAGACGTCGGAGTGCCCGTGGTCGAGCACCAATTTCTGGGAGCAGGGGTTCTTCTTGTCGGCACCGGGCTTGGCGTCGCCGTTCGACTTGCCGTCGGTTCCGGGCTTCTTGTCAGAGTCCTGCTTGGCAGTGGGCTCAGTGCTCGGCTCGGGGGCTGAGTCCTGGCCTGGTCGCGCGGTGGGCACGGGGTCGGGCTTGGCGTCGTCCGACGGCGCTGGACTCGGCTTGGCGGCGTCGGCCGGTGCTCCCGTGCCCCACGGGGCGGGCAGCTCGGTCTTGTCGCCGACGACCCAGGTGTAGGTGTGCGGTTTGCTCTGGAAGGCCTTGCCATCCTTCTCGGCGCTGGCCTGGACGGTCATGGTGTACACGCCCGGCTTGCTGAACACCCAGTTGGCGTGCTCGTGAGTCGGCTGCTTGACGGTGATGGTGCCCGGCAGGGTGGTGGAGTTACCGTCGAGCAGGGAACGTACGTCGCCAAGGGTGCCCTGGGAGAACAGATTGACAGTTCCGGGGCCCTTGACGTCGCTGACGTTGATCTTCACCGTGGTGAAGCCGTTGCGTTTGACGTCGAAGGTTTCCCAGCCCGGCCACAGCAGCCCGGATTTCTGGGTCAGCGGCAGCACGTAGCCCTTGGGGGCACCGGGCAGTCCGGAGGGGATGTCGGTCAGCGCGGAGTCCCGCACCTTGAGCAGCACGTTCTCCGGCTCGCGGAGCACACCCTCACCGGTGACGTCCTCCTTGAGCTTGAGGTCGATACCGCCGTCAGCTGAGGATCCGACTCGGAAGGCATCCAGATGCCCGCGATCAAGGACGACGTTGCTGCTGTCGGCGCGGGAGTTGTCGGGAACCGGATCAGACTTCGGGGTCGGATCCGATGTGGGGGCCGGGTCAGCTGGCTTGCTGGGCTCGGGGATCGGCTGCGGGTCGGTCGGCTTGCCCTGGTCGGGGGCCGGCGTGTCGCTCAGCACCTCTCCCTTGCCCTGGCAGGCGTTGGCCACCGCGGCGTCACCGACGGCGTACTGCATCGTGAACGGGACGTAGCGATGCTGCTTCCTGCCGTTGGCGTCGGGCTTGCCGTGGATGGTGTAGTAGCCGCTGATTCGGTAGAACCCCGGCTTGGAGAACCACATCTCCATGGGGGTCTTTCCGGCCTTGTTGACGCGCATCACGGTACGCAGGCTCGACTCGCTGGATGACAGGACGGTCTTGGTCTTCCCATTGGTGGTGTCGACGACGGACACCTTGCCGTCCTGCGGTCCCTCGATCGGATCCCACGTGATGTCGGCCTCGCGGAGGTTCGCGAAATCGGTGCCGGTGGTGTCGAGCACCTGGCTCGGCTGGCCGTTCTGCGCCGATGCGGGGATGCGGTGGAATTGGGTTCCAGCGGCGAAGATGCCGTTGAACTCGTCTGCCCCGGCCTGCGGGGCTGCTGCCTTGAGGGAGTCGGGCACGTTGATGACGCCGACCTCTCCGTCGATCTGCTTGCCGGAGTCGCCCGAGGTGACGCTCATCTTCGGACGAGCCGGCTTCTGCGGGTTGTCGGACTTCCAGTCGGCCTGCCATTCGGCCTTCAAGGTGACGGGACCGCTGGCATGGTGCAGGCACCCTGCCATGTTCGCGGTGGGGTTGAATGCCAGCGGATCGTCGGATCCGGTGTCCTGACCCTTGGCGATGGGGAACTGCTCGGCCGGGGTGGTGATCTCGTGGGCGGGCTGCGTGGAGCCCTTGTCGAGGCCCACCTGCTCGTCGGTGCCGACCAGCCACGAGACGACGGTGGGGTCGGACTCGATGGTCTTCCCGTCGCGGGTCTCCACGGCTGCCTGCCACGTCAGGTTGTAGCGGCCAGGTTGGGAGAAGGCCCAGCTGGTGTGGGTGTGGCTTCCGGGGTGCACGACCTGCCGACGGTGATCGGTACCGGTCGAGGAGAACAGGTGTGAGACACCGAGGGGATTGACGGTGAAGGCGTTGAACTCGCCGGGGCCGTCGACGTCGACCAGGTCCAGGTGCAGCGTCTCGGGCTTGATGCGATCCATGAGTTCATCGGGGAAGCTGTGACCGGCACCGAATGCAGCTGCCACCGGGGCCCACTTGTCGCTCTCCTTCTGCGGGGCGGTCCACACGATGTCGCCGGGTTTGCCGAGGAAACCAAATCGGGGATCGTCGGGAACCCTGAGGCGAGATGTCTCCCGGCCGGTCGCGTCGGCGTCCGGCCCGAGGCGGATGTAGACGTCCTTGGCCTCCTTGAGCTCGCTCTCGTTCCACAGGATCTTGATGGTTGGTCTGCCGCTCGCCTGGTCCCACTCCACGTGGGCGACGTCGGCGTGGCCATTGTGCAGGAGCTCCCGATCCGGTGCTGACGCGTTCGCCAGTGACGGGTTGACCGTCATGAACGTCAGCAGGATGGCCAGGAGCGATGCTAACCGCTTCACGGTGCCTCCCTTGTTTTGGCTGATGACAGCCACATAGTACTGTTTGATAGTGGTTATCACTATTGAGTGCGTACCTCACGTACTTTGAGCGCGAGAGTGCTCCGTGCCTCGCATGTTTTGAGCTGATCTGGTGGTGTCATGGGAACGAAGGTGTGATGCCGAATGGGTGAACGTGTCGAGGTGACCAGACGACTCCGCCAGGCCTATCGAGGGGCGGCCAAGGCCGAGAAGACGGCGATACTGGACGAGTTCTGCAACCTCACGGGGTTGGCGCGGTCCACGGCTCGGCGTTGCCTGACCGGCCCCGAGGACTCCAAACGCATAGATCATCGCTCCACCCGGGAGCCGAAGTATTCAGCGCAGGCTGCCACCGTGCTGGCCAGGGTGTGGAAGTTGATGGGTTGCCCGTCGGGCAAGTACATGGCTGCCGCAATGGGCCAGTGGCTGGACGCCTTGGCCCGGCATGGTGAACTCATCGAGGGACGCCTGGGATACAGCCGAGAGGTACGCGCCGAACTCGAACACATGAGTCCGGCAACGATCGACCGCTACCTCAAGGTCGAACGGTCCTGTGTGAGGCTCGAAGGAGGTTCGGCCGTCTGTCACGGGAACCTGCTACGCAACTCAATCACCATTCGGACTGCCGCTGACAAGGCTGAGGGGTATCCGGGATTCTTCGAGATCGACACCGTGGCCCACTGCGGCTCCTCCTTGGACGGGTGTTTTGCCCACACGATGATCCTCACCGACGTTCACACCGGCTGGGTTCATCTGGAGGTCATGGACGACGACAAACCTGCTCAGATGGTTGCTGCTCTGGGGAGAGCCGTTGCAACCATCCCATTCACCGTCTGTGGTTTGGACTGCAGTACTGCTCCCGGCTTCCTCAACGAGGAGGTCACTTCGTGGGCGAGGGGTCGGGACATTCTTCTCACTCGCTGCCGGGCCGGTACGAAGGACGATCAGCCAACTGTGGATTCCACGAACAACCACGCCCTGCGTCGCTGCGGGTTCACCCATCGGTGCGACACCGCCTGGCAACGGTACACACTCGCCCAGCTCTGGAAGGTTGTACGTCTGAAGCTCAACTATTTCACTCCCACCCGCAAACCCATCGGATGGAGCGATGCCGCCGATGGACGACGTCGACGTCGCTACGACACCCCCACCGCGCCTCTTGACCGGCTGCTGGAATCGGGGACGCTCTCCCCGGCGCAGCAGGATGAACTCATCACGCATCGCAACGGCATCAATCCTGCGAACCTGACCCGGGAGATTCTGCGCTGCCAGGACCTCCTCCTCAACTCGGCCAGATGACCTGCCGAGGCTGGCAAGGTCTCACTGGTGTCGAGGCCTTGGTCGTGGGCACACTGGTACTTGGCGACGCGTTCACTTGGCGACTACGTGGATGCTTGGTGACGCGTTGGTACGCCGGGATGGCCGGAAGATGGCCAGAGATTGCGCAATCCTGAGAAGCCGATTCCCGCACGACAATGATCCGCAGCAACGATCATCGGCAGGTTCGGGACGTGAGGGGTTCGGGGCATGAGGCTGTGCCGGCATCATCGAGTGGTTGCTGGATCGTGCGAGGGGAGCAGCTTGTGGGCGAGGACAGGTTTTCGGGCGAGGAGCGGCCGACTGGAACGCCAGGCCCGAACATCACTGGTGAGGGCAGCACAGCCTCGGATCGGGGCGAAACCGTCCTCAGCGAGCGGGACCAGGCACGGTATGCCCGACACATCGTGCTGCCCGGGTTCGGGGAGGAGGCACAGCGCAAGCTGCGGGGGAGTCGGGTGCTCGTCGTCGGAGCCGGTGGGCTCGGCTCACCGGTGCTGCTGTATCTGGCTGCCGCCGGGATCGGCCACCTCACCATCATCGACGACGACGTCGTGGACGAGTCGAATTTGCAGCGGCAGGTGATTCATCGTCAGGCTGATGTGGGGCGCCCCAAGGCGTTGTCGGCCGGGGAGGCTGTGCAGCGGCTGGACCCGCAGCTGTCGGCAGAGGCCATGGTGGCTCGTCTGACGGCTGACAATGCGCTCGAGTTGTGTGGTGACCATGATCTGGTGCTCGACTGCACCGACAATTTCGCCACGCGATACTTGGCCTCCGACGCTGCCGAGATCACCGGTACGCCGTTGGTCTGGGGCACGATCCTGCAGTACCAAGGGCAGCTCTCGGTGTTCTGGCCGGGGCGTGGGCCGATGCTGCGTGACCTCTTCCCCGAGGTTCCGGCTGCCGACTCGGTGCCATCAGCCGTTGTCGGCGGCACATTCGGGCCAGTCGTCGGTGAGACCGGGTCGATGATGGCCACCGAGGCCGTCAAGGTGCTCACCGGTATCGGAGCTCCCGCCGTGGGCAGGCTCGTGCTCCTTGACGCGCTGGGCGTTGGCACTCGAACCCTCAGTTTCGCTCCCGATCCGGACCGGGCACCGGTGACCCAGCTCGTGGACGGTGGCCGGTGAGGGGAATGGTGAAGACACTTTGTGAAATTGCTATAGAGATGTAAACTCAAATACGAATGAACTCAATAGTGATATCGACAGCTTGCTATCCATATGTCGTTACCGGAAATTTTGTACACCAAACGATGTTCATCATTGATTCTACGCGACCAATATCCTGATAGCGAATATCTCAACGCTTCAGGTTTTCCTATCCCATCGTTGCCATTGCGTGACACATCCTTGATGAGTTGGTTGACTCGGTTGAGGACCTTGCGATCATGACTCTGCCACCAGAGATATTCATTCCATGCGGATTGGTCCCAGATGATACGCATAGGTCATTCTTCGATGAGGCCGTGCTCTGTGCCGTGTCCATCCTCGAGTCTCTCGATGGAGTCCAGAAGATGGCGGGCATTTGCAGGTGACCGTAGTAGGTACGCAGTTTCACGTAGTGACTGGTAATCCTCCAAGGAGACAATTACTACGGGATCGTGGCCAGATCGTGTGACGATGGTCTCCTCGCGGTCTGCCACGACGTCGTCAAGCATCTTGGCGTACTGAGCCCGGGACTGGGTGTAGCTGAGTGTTTTCATCGTTACCTCCGTACAGAAAACTGTACGTGCTTTTCAGGCGTCCATCAAGACAAATTTACAGGTTGGCCATGGCGGTGATCTATCGATCCGAGTGGCATGATCATCAACGAAGCCAGCGGTCCGTCGCTGGCTGTCGATGGGATGCCAGCAAGTCAACAAGTTCAGTGGAACTCCGCTCGCCAATTGACGCCGTCAGTCTATCTGGATGGCAACCCCCTGACTATCACGCGCTTCTGACGTGATCGTCCATCAGGGGCAAGATGACGTCTCCGGTGGACGTATCCCTCGTGCCCAGTCACCCAGCCGTTCAAATGGATGTTCACCGCTTGTCACCTGCTGTTCGCTCCTGGCCACTAGGGTGAATCCGCTCGACCATGCGAAGGGGCAGTGATGTGCGTCTCACCGGTTCGGAAATTGCTCGTTGGTTCGCTGGGGATGGTGCTGGGGTTCTCTGCCGTGCCAGCCCAGGCCGTCGACGTGGACAATTCCATGTCGACGAAGACTCCCTATGCAGCTGAGGGGAGCCACTACACGGCTCCGCCGCAGGGTTTCCATGCAGTCAACACTCAGGTTGTCGCCCGGCACGGCTCGCGTGGCCTGTCCGGCTTCAAGTACGACGCGCTCACCATGAAGGTGTGGCAGAAGGCCCACGAGCTGGGGGCCGTCAAGCCTGCTGGTAGGAGCCTCCACCAGCAGACCGAGGCGATGCATGAGGCCAACGAAGCCCTGGGGGACGAGGCCACCTGGGCGCAGATGGCGGGCCGGGCGCAGCTCACCGGCGGTGATTTCAAGCGCGGTTACGGCAACCTCACCCCGCTCGGGGCACGCGAGCACGAGCAGATGGGCGAGCGGCTGGCCCACCGCATGCCCGAGCTCTTCGACGGTGGATCGGGTACGACGGTCGATCTGGTGTCCTCCGGCGAGCCGCGAGCAGCCGAGTCCGGCTGGCACTTCCGCTCCGGGCTGCTCAAGGCGGCTCCCCAGGCTGCTGGCAACGTTTCGGAGACGATACGATCCGACACCGCCACCTTGTACTTCCACAAGGACAAGAACAATGCCGACTACAAGGCATACAAGAAATACCTCAGCGGCGACCGGGTGAAGAACTATGTCGACTCCGTCTGGAACCAACCGAAATCCAAGAAATACGCTCGTAGCGTTCTCACCAGAATCTACTCCGAGGACTTCGTCGATCGTCTTGCTGCTGGGGAATGGACCTTTGATATCCCCTCCGGGAAGAAGATCGACAATGAGGTGGACGCTGCCGTTCAGCTCTACAATCTCTACATCGTGGCCCCGGCCCTGGGCATGGACTTCTCCCAGTACTTCACGCCCGAGGAGGCCAACTGGTTCGCCATGCTCCTGGACGCCGAGGACTACGTCCAGAAAGGCCCCGGATTCGTCGGCAGCGACATCTCACACCGCAACTCCCGCCCACTGCTCGACGACTTCTTCGCAAGCATCGACCGCCAGAGCGCTGAGCACCCTGACGGGTCGGCAACCCTGCGATTCGCCCACGCCGAGACACTGATCCCCTTCGAAGCCCTCATCAAGGCCCCGGGTAGTCAGACGCAGATTACCGCCAGCGACCTTGATTTCTGGAAGGCGACCGACTGGCGCGGTGCCTCACAGGGGCGAATGGCCGCCAACGTCCAGTGGGACGTCTTCGCCAACGATCAGGGGCAGCAGGTGGTACGGATGCTCCTCAACGAGCGCGAGGTGCCGTTCGGCGGAACCTGTCGTGCCATCGGTGACGGATCGGTCTTCTACACCGTGCCCGAGCTCAAGCGCTGCCTCACCGGGGCGAGCGTCCCTGCCGACTCCTGGCGGGTCGCCACACCGCAGCAGTCTGGCGCACCCAGCCCGCAGCCCGGTGACAGGACGCCCAGCAGTCCGGCACCGGCCTCCCCAGATTCTCGGGGTGAGACTGTCGCTGATGGGTCCGGCGCTCCCGGCGCAAAGAACGTCATGCCCGACACGGTCGCTGGCAATGTTCCGGGATTCGTCGACGGCGGACGCCCCGGGTTGCCGGGGGACAGGGGATTGAGCGCGCGGAAAGTGGGCCTTCCATCCGCGGGTTGAGTTGGGTGAGATGACTCCTTGAGGTCACCGGCGGTTCACCCGTGAAAGCTACCCTGCAAAAGGCCTGTGACTACGGATGGTGGTTGTCGAGCCGTCAATGTCACCGGTCTCGTCGTCGAAAGGTGCTGCCCATGTCCCATGACCACACGTCTTTGCCAGCACGTCTTGCAGCCGTCTCACTCGCTGCCGTGACGTTCGCCGTGCCCCAGTTCATCTCCGTGTCGAGCTGGGCCGTCTCCTCGCCCACCCCCGCGGCGACCGCGTCCCCCAGCGGGGCGACCAGCCAGTCCGCCAGCCCGGCATCGGACGCGGTGGCCAAGGCCCAGGCGCAGCTTGATGCCGCGAATACCAAGCTTGACGAGGCCACGAAGAATCTCACCGCGGCACAGGTCGCTCGTGACGAGGCCGCTGCGCAGAGCAACGTGTCGGCCCAGGGCTTCTTCACCTGGCTCGCCACCGATGCCAAGCAGGATGCCGACGCGGTCGCCGACGCCAAGCAAGCCGTGCGAGTGCTCAACGGTGAGGTCGACGGCATCGAGAATGCGTACTCGGCAACCGAGATCGGTGCCAGGAACGATGCCACCTCGATCGACAACGTCAAGTCGGCCGTGAAGCTCATCCGCACCGCCAACACGCTGCGTGCCGCCGACGGCCTGGACCCCCTCAAGATCAACAGCGCGCTCATGGCCTCCGCGCAGGTCAACGCCAACGTCCGTCAGGCCGATCCGACCCAGGAGATCGACGACTACCTCGGCCTCGGCTGGAAGGAGAACGTGAGCTCCGGGCAGTCCGATCCGCTCGACGGCTGGTACACCCAGCAGAAGAAGCTGTGGGACGCTGGTGACAAGAGCTCCGAGAAGACGGTCAACTACCGCAACCTCAGCGATCCCACGTTGACGCTCACCGGTCTTGGCCTCAACACCGCCGGCGACAAGGCTCCAAGCGCCGATCAGCTCCTCATCCACGCAACGACCCTGCAGTACGGCTACGAAATCGACGCCTACCAGGCCCTCCTGGATCAGTACCTTGCCCAGGCAGTGCCGCAGCTTGCTGATCTGCAGGCCAAGGTTGACGCCGCCCAGGACGCCGTCGCTGCTGCGAAGAAGGGCGTTGCAGACGCCGAGAAGGCTCTGGAGGACGCCCGGCGCAATGCCGACACGAAGCCCGGTGCGGACGAATCGCCCTCCGCCTCTCCCTCGGCTACGAGCGAGACCCCGACCCCGGACCAGACGCCCACGCCCGATCAGACCCCGACCCCGGGTGAGCCGTCCGTGACGCCCTCGGCAGACGTCACCCCGGGCACAGACACACCGTCGGCGCTCCCGTCGACTCCCAGTGCCGGAACCCCGTCGGCAGATGTGACGCCCGGCCAGGACACGGCCTCCCCGTCGGCCTCGAACCATGCTTCCACCGACGCCACTCCTGGCCAGCAGCCGTCCTCCCCCTCAACTGTCGCCGAGAGCGCCTCGTCGGATGACGGCACGACGCCGCAGGGTGATGAGAATCCTCGCGAAGCCGAGGTGTCGGAAAGCACCGGAACCCCGCGTCTGCCGGCAACGGGCGCGTGATTCACCAGTACGATGATCGTGCCCAGCGCAGTGTTCTCTGATCGGTGGGGCACATCTGCCGGATGGTGAAGTGGGGGTGGTTGTGGCTGATCCGCAGTTGCCCCCACAACGCCGACGTGATGGGTTGGTTGCGCGATGAACGGGTTCGCGAGTTACTTCCTGCTCGTGCCACGAGGCGAATCCCATGGATGCACGAATCAGGTGAAAGATGGAGCGGGCGACGGGAATCGAACCCGCGTATCCAGCTTGGGAAGCTGGCGCTCTACCATTGAGCTACGCCCGCATGCCCCCGCGAGGAGACTCGTCACATCATAGCGCATCGTGACGCGTGGGTCACCTCGGATTCCGAACGCATGATTGTGGCCCCCCGGACAGCGATGAAGCTGATCGAGGGCCACGTCACAGGCTGGGGGCAGCGTGAGGACTGCCACCAGCCGGCTCAGGCGCTGAAGGCCTCGCGGATCGGTGTCTCACCATCGGCGAAGTCGAGCTTGCGGCCGATGGTCGAATCCAGTTCCAGGGCAGCTACTATGGCACGGGCCACGTTTCCTCGCGCGGTCTTGCGGTCACCGGTCACCTCTTCGCCCTCCTTGCGCAGGGTGATCCTGCCGCTGGGATCGTCCAGGGTGAGCGTGCCCGGCCCCAGAATGGTCCAGTCCAGGTCCGATGTGCGAAGGTGCTCATCGGCATGGGCCTTGGCCTCGGCATATGCGAAGAACGAATCGTCCTCCGGCACACCGTGGTCCAGCTTGGCGCGGTCGTAGGACACCATGACGTAGCGCTTCACCCCAGCCTCGGCAGCCGCCTGCATCGACAGGATCGCCGCGTCCCGGTCGACGGCGTAGGTGCGCTCAGCGGTGGTGCCGCCACCAGCACCGGCGGACCAGACGATGGCGTCCATCCCGGTGAAGGCATCCACGAGCTGCTCGCGGGTGACGTGCTCGATGTCCAGGACGAGGGGAGTGGCCCCGGCAGCCTTGACGTCCTCCTGCTGCTGTGGGTTGCGAATCATTGCCGTGACGTGGTGGCCGGCGTCGGCCAGCAGCGGCTCTGCACGGAGGGCAACCTTGCCGTGGCCTCCAATGATCATGATGTTCTCAGTCATCTGGAATCCTTTCCGTCTTGATGCCTTCATTCATCTGAACACGGATGGGTGGGCAGATGTTCCCGGAACCAGATGGCTCCTGGTGCAGGAGCTCCCAGCACGTCGACTCCCATTGCTGATGCCACGGGTGCGGGTGCCACATGCCCGTCCGGAAATGTTACATGGTGAGAAAAGGATTCTCGCAACATGATGTCGTCCATAGAATCAGTTTCACCCAATTCGTACACCCATTGAAGGAGGGCAAAATGGCGATTCGCACCACCCATGTCGGCTCACTGCCGCGCACTGCTGAACTGCTCGATGCAAACTCGAGGAGAAAGGACATGGGGGAGCAGATGTTCGCCCAGGTCCTCCAGAAATCGGTGAATGACGTCGTCTCCCGGCAGTACGAAATCGGAATTGACTGGCTCAATGACGGTGAATACGGCCACGCCATGACGGAATCGCTGGATTTCGGATCATGGTGGAGCTACTCGTTCAGCCGCTTCGGCGGCATCGAACTCACCGATGAGCCGTCTGAGTTAGCGCCGCCAGCACCGGGATCCAAGATCACACTCGTCGATTTCGAGGATCGTCGTGACTGGCAGGACTTCTCCGACGTCTATGCCGATCCGCCATCTGCGGTTCTGCCACATTCCTGGAAGAGGAACGCTGATGACGGGGGCTCCATCGCACCCGTCCTCCCCGTCATCACCGGGCCGCTCACCTACACGGGTGCTGAGGCGGTACGTCAGGACATTGACGGCCTGGTCACTGCCCTGGACGCCAACGGAATCGATCGTCGGGACGGATTCATCGCCGCGGTCTCGCCCGGCTCGGCAGCTCGTCTGCACAATGCCTACTACGCCAATGACGAGGAGGTCGTGCAGGCCTGTGCCCAGGTGCTTCGCGAGGAATACCTGGCGATCACCCAGGCCGGGCTGACCGTCCAGATCGACGACCCCTCCTTGGCGGAGTCCTGGGACCAGATCAACCCTGCGCCGAGTGTCGAGGACTATCGGCGGTACATCCAGGTGCGGTGTGATGCGATCAACACCGCGCTCGAGGGTATCGACCCGGCACAGGTGCGTCTCCACCTGTGTTGGGGTTCGTGGCACGGTCCCCACACCACGGACATCCCGTTGCGGGAGATCGTCGACAATGTGCTCACCGTCAATGCGAAATACCTGTCGTTCGAGGCGGCCAATGCCCGTCACGAGCACGAGTGGACGGTGTGGGACGAGGTGGACCTGCCCAAGGACCGTGTGCTGATACCCGGAGTCGTTGGGCATTCGACCAATGTCGTCGAACACCTCGAGCTCGTTGCCCAGCGGATCGGCCGGTTCGTGCAGATCGTCGGCGCCGACCGGGTCATCGCCTCCACCGACTGCGGTCTCGGCGGTCGGATCCACCCGTCCCTGGCCTGGGCCAAGTTGAATTCCTTGGCACAGGGGGCGCGTCTGGTCGACTGAGACCAGACCACCGCACGAGACCTGAAAACCCGTGCGACGACAGACACCGCTGTCGAGGTTCAGAACCGTCGAGTCCAGAGGTGATACCTCGGGGTGTCGGCGGTTCTGCGCCCCGGCACGGCCGCAGGAGGTGAGTCACGGTAGCGGTGATCCTCTCGTTCCTGCTCCCCGCCGTCATGGGACGGTCCCGGCTCGTGGTACAACCAAGCCATGACCCAGATGAGTGCCTTGGAAACCGCATCGGCCATCCGCACCGGCCAGACGAGCGTGATCGAGGTCGTCGAGGACGCCCTGGACCGGGCCCACGCCGACAAATGCCACGCCTGGAGCTGGATCGACGACGAGGGAGCCCGCCACACCGCCCAGGAACTGCAACGCAAGCTTGACGAGGGCGAGGTGGAACCCGGGCCGCTGTTCGGTGTGCCCTGCCCGATCAAGGATCTCAACGCCTTGGCCGGAGCGCCACGCCACCTTGGCAGCCGCGCCATCGGCGGGCAACCCAGCGAGGCCGACGATGGCATCGTCGCCCTGCTCAAGACTGCTGGAACCGTGCCGATCGGCACCACCACCGCCCCGGAGTTCGGCCTGCCCTGCTACACCGAACCTGCTGGACGCGCACCCACCGCCACCCCGTGGGATCTCGCGCGCATGTCCGGCGGATCCTCCGGCGGGGCAGCCGCCGCCGTCGGTGACGGCCAAGTACCGATAGCCCAGGGCTCCGACGGAGGCGGCTCGATTCGCATTCCCGCCTCGTGCTGCGGGGTCGTCGGCCTCAAACCCAGCCGGGGACGGGTCTCGGCCGGGCCATTCGGAGTGGATGGCCCCGGCCTGGTGAGTGGAGGAGTGCTCACCCGTACCGTGCGCGACACCGCTGCAGCCCTGGACGTCATCAGCACGCCCATGCCCGGCGACCCGTTCAGTGCGTCGCCAGCACGAACCAGCTTCCTGGAAGCATGTGACCGCGAGGTGCCGCGCCTACGCATCGGCGTGTTGACCGAGCCAGTGATTGCCGAGGCGGACGTGCACCCGGCCTGTCTGGACGCCGTCGCCCAGACCGCCACGGTTCTGGAAGGTATGGGTCACATCGTCGAACCCACGACGGCACCATTCGGTGCCCAGGAATGGGCCTCCTTCCAGTGCGTGTGGGAGGTCGGCGCAGCAAGCATTCCGTTGCCCGAGGGGTGTGAGAGGAACGCCATGCCGATGACGCGATGGCTGCGCAAGGAGGGTCGACGTCGCACCGGCGTGGAGCTTGCCGAGGGCCTTGCTGGTATTCAGATGATTTCGCGTACAGTCGGCCAGCATTGGGCAGGTTACGATCTCATCGTCAGCCCCACTCTGGCCCAGCCACCGCTGCCACATGGCCAGCTGCACGATGACGACGACCCGGCAGCCGACTTCGCGGCCCAGTGCCGGTTCACGCCGTGGACCAGTCTGTGGAACATCACGGGTCGGCCAGCCATGAGCCTGCCGCTGCACACCAGCATCATCGACGGCATGGAACTGCCGATTGGCGTCATGATCGGCGGACCGATGTACAGCGAGGAGCGGCTGCTCGCCCTGGGGTGTGCGCTACTGGGGCGGTGACGACACGTCAGCGGAGACGAACGTCAGCGGGGTGCTGAACGCTGCTGTGCTGTGGAGAGGTCGAGCCAACGCCTGCTCACCGGCAGCCACACGAGCACCAGCCCTGCGACGGCGAACGGTGCACTCGCCCAGGCCACTGTGTTGAGCGTGACGGCCAGCGAGGCTGCGGCCAGCCCGCCGATGGCACCCCAGCGCACCCACCGGTGCCCCAGCCAACCGTTGACAGCCAGCAGGGCCGGCATCGCCGTCATGACCACCCCGATGAGCACCATCGCCGTGGCCCACAGCACCGAGGCCAGCGAGCCCGGTCGAGGATCGGTCCATCTCATGAGGCGGGTCGCGGTGGGGAAAGTGGTCATGTTGATCGAGCCCCACCACGCCCACGCCAGGGCCACCGCAGCCGACACCGCTGCCAACGCGAAACACACGGTGGCGGCAACGATGGCGCCCGGACGCGCCCCCGGTGTGGTCTCGGCGGGCCCGGGCAGGGGAGGCAGGGTGCGGATGTTCCGGGGATCGTCGGGGTCCCACACTGCTCGCTGTGCGTCTGGCCCCTGTGGGTGCTCCGCCGGTGGACCAGCGTGGTTCACCTCAGCCCGGGAGTCAGCGGGGGCCAGCTCGGGGTGCGTCAGCTCGCTGCGAGGCTGGGAGGCGCCTTCCTCGGCGCGGGAAGGGGCTGTGGTCCCGGGACGCGTCGTTTCGGTGTGCCCACTCGTCGAGGACGTGGCCCCGACGTCTTCGGGTGCCTCGTCGATGGCGCGCCGGGGCTGGGATGATGGGAACACGGCTCTCCTGGTGTCGACGCGACGGGACCCACCCAGCTTACGGCGTGGGACGGAGAGGGGCGAAGAACGAGGAATGAGACCACTGCTCTGAGGGTGCCCATGTTCTGAGGGTGCCCATCGGCTGTTCTCACAGCATCGGCTCGTCGCGCAGGGTGCTGGGCGTGTCGTCCTCGAGCCCGGCATCCCCGACTGCACCCACCCAGCCGGATGACGACTCCTCGTTGCCTCTCCCCGATCGGGACCAGCTGCTGGCTCTGCCCCGTACGGGCTGCTGACGAGATACCTTGCCCCACCCCTGCGCCTCGTGGTTGAGGTGGGGCAAGAATCTGTTCTCGGTGGGGCCTGCCGTTGCGAGCAGACCCCAACCGGGGCAATGGGAATCGGCACTTACCCCCGAGTTTGCCGTGTAGGGAGTCTCAACGCCCAGGCGCTCCCGGACCATCGGTCCGGGAGCGCCTGTTCAATGTGGCTGGGAGTCAACCCTGGCGGGTTCAGCCCTGCTGCATGGTGCCGGTCTCGAGGAACCGGGTGTGCCAGTTGTAGGCCTCGCCGAGCAGGTGCGGGGTGTGCTTGAACTTGCAGTCACGCAGCGCACGCTCGTAGTAGTCCTGCAGCATCGGACGGAAGTCCGGGTGGGCGCAGTTCTCGATGATCTTCGGGGCACGCTGACGCGGGGCCAGGCCGCGCAGATCGGCGATGCCCTGCTCGGTGATGATGACCATGCCGTCGTGCTCGGTGTGGTCCACGTGGGAGACCATCGGCACGATTGCCGAAATGGCGCCGTTCTTGGCCGTCGACGGGGAGACGAAGGCCGAGATGTAGGCATTGCGGGTGAAGTCGCCGGACCCACCGATGCCGTTCATCATGCGCGAGCCCATGACGTGGGTCGAGTTGACGTTGCCGTAAATGTCGGCCTCGATCATGCCGTTGGCGCCGATGACGCCCAGACGACGGATCACCTCGGGGTGGTTCGAGATCTCCTGGGGACGCAGGATGATGTGGTCGCGGTAAAAGGCCGCGTTCTCGTTCATCTTGTGGGCGTAGTCCGGCGACAACGAGAAGGCCGTCGCGGAGGCCACGTCGAGCTTGCCGGCGTCAATGAGGTCGATCATGCCGTCCTGGATCACCTCGGTGTAGGAGGTGAGGTGCTCCAGGTCGGAGTGCAGCAGGCCGTCGAGCACGGCGTTGGGGATGTTGCCCACACCCGACTGCAGCGGCAGCAGATTCTTGGGCATGCGTCCCTGCTTCACCTCGTTGCCGTAGAAGTCGAGCAGGAAGCCGGCAATCTTGCGGGAGTTGTCGTCGATCGGCTTGAACGGCGAGTTGCGGTCGGGGCCGTCGGTCTCGACGATCGCAACGACCTTGCTGGCGTCGATCTCCAGGAACGGGGTGCCGATGCGGTCACCGGGGTGGGTGATCGGGATGGGCTTGCGGTTGGGGGGCAGCGCGAATCCCTGGTAGACGTCGTGCATGCCCTCGAGATCCTCGGACTGCCACGAGTTGACCTCGATGATGATCTTGTCGGCGACCTCGCAGTAGGCGGAGTTGTTGCCCACCGACGAGGTGGGGACGATCTTGCCATCCTCGGTGATGCGGGTGGCCTCGATGACGGCGAAGTCGACCTTGCCGAAGAATCCCTGACGCACCATCATGCCGGACTCCGACAGGTGGATGTCGGTGTAGTAGCTGGTGCCGTCGTTGATCTTGGAACGCATCGTGGGGTCGGACTGGTAGGGCATGCGCCAACCGATGCCGTCCACACCGGCCAGGGTGCCATCGAGCTCGGGAGCCGTCGAGGCACCGGTGAAGGTGTTGACAGTGAACTTTTCGCCGCGCTGATGGGCAGCCTCGATGCGCTTGGCGAGTGCGCCCGGGAACACCTTGGGGTAGCCCGACCCGGTGAATCCACCGAATCCGATCTGGTCGCCATCCTTGATGAGGCCGGCAGCGTCGTCTGCACTCATCACTTTCTGACGCAGGGCTGCATTGGCAATCCGCTCTGACATCTGTCCTCCTGCCGTCGTGCGGCTGGTTGTCGATGACGGCACACGGAACGCTCCGCGAGCCGCCGAGAAAACACACTGTTCCGGGTCCCATTCCAGAGGGGTCCGAAACCTTGGTATCACTTTATATGCACAGCCTCGGATGGCGTGTGGAACCCCTGTTCTTCAGCGGTCGGAATCGGCATGGTGCCCGTCCAGCATGGGAATGTGTGCATGTTTTTCACGTCGAGCAGGGTGAATTCTCGCGACCGGTTCGATCTGCAGCCATGACCAGGTGCTCGGACGGGCCACGACCCCTCGGCCGATGGCAGCGTGTCGGCGCCGATGGGGCGAAATGGGGATCACCGGCACCACACTGCCGACACCGCGTCAAGACGCTCAAAACTCACGGTGTTGCGGGCAGCCGCCACGGCCACCGGCTTGGCGCAGAATGCAATGGCCAGTCCGGCCGCGTCGAACATGTCGAGGTCGTTGGCACCATCACCGATGGCGATCACTCGCTCAGCCTCGACGGTGGCCTGCGCGGCCCACCTGCGCAGCCAGGACGCCTTGGCGGCCCGGTCGACGATCTCCCCAGTGAGACGTCCCGTGAGGTGCCCATCGGCCACCTCCAACTCGTTGGCCACGGCATGATCTGCTCCGAGCTCGGCGGCCAGCGGTTCCACCATCGACGTGAATCCCCCCGACACCAGCCCCACGACGGCACCGACCTCATGGGCAGCCGCAATCAGCTCCTTGGCGCCGGGGGTGACGACGATGGCGCTGCGAGCCTCCTCCACGGCGCCGACCGGCAACCCTGCCAGGCATCCGACCCGGGCCCGCAACGACTCGGTGAAGTCCATCTCACCGGCCATCGCCCGAGCGGTGACGTCGGCCACCTCATCCGCCCGCCCAGCACATTGCGCCAACAGGTCGATCGCCTCGGTGCGGGTGAGGGTGGAGTCGACGTCGCTCACCAACAGTCCGGGTGGCTGGGTGGCGAGCGCCCCGTGCGGATGGATGACGTCCGCGCCACTGGCCGAAGCCAACTCGCGCACCTCATGCATGTCTGCCTCGACGGTGGTGGTGTAGTCGAAGATCTGTGCCGTCCAGCCGTCGGTGTGGGTGCCGCGCATGTGGGCGGCCTGCGGCCACAGTGCGGTGCCGGGGGAGCGCAGACTGGAGCGGTCGTCGCTGACGAGGATGACGCGAGAACTCATGACACCAACGGTAGACGGGGCTGGACGACATCGGTACCCCATTCCGCCCCCATCCGGCCTGGGCCCGCTTGCCATCTGAATTTCCTCACGTGATGACTCCTCATCCGGTTCTCCCCGCACTCGATCGGCGTCGCGCCGTACGGACAGCGCTGGGGAAATGTTGGGGAAATTCTGTCAACGCAGGGATTGATCGCCTCCGTACCACCGTTGAAAGCAATGGTCATCGGAAACCCTGTCAACGCAGGGATTGATCTCGTGGGCATCATGGTGGGTTCGCGACGGTCGGAGCACGGACCGCGAGGGTGAGTCCGCGACGACACGGCGTGGTGTGCTCACCTCCGCACGGTCCGCGTGACCGTGTAGTGACGATTGCGCGTGACCTGGCGCGTCGGACCGACGAAGCGTCGCAGATGTGCGGCCCACGGCAGATGGTTGTTGTACACGCACCACAGCGCCCCGCCCGGGCGCAGTACCCGTGCGGCGTCGGTGAGCATCGCAAAGGTGGAAGCGTGATCCTGGGCAGCGCCCCGATGAAAGGGCGGATTGGTGACGACGGCGTCCATGCTGGCATCGGGCAGGTCGGCCAGTCCGTCACACCAGTGGGTGATGACGTCCAGACCATTCGCCGTGGCGGTGCGCCGGGTGGAGTCGACGGCCTGCCACGACACATCGGTGGCGTGCGCCCGTGCCGTGGGCAGTCGGCGTGCCAGCTGGGCAGCGATGATGCCGTTGCCACATCCCAGGTCGACGACGTCGGTGCGCACGTCTGCAGCAATGTCGTCCAGGTGGGAGAGCAGCAGCGCGGTTCCGGCGTCCAAGCCGGTGGTGTGGAACACGCCACCGTGGGCGTGAATCGTCAACCCATCCACGGTGTTGCTGCGTGGCCATGCGCCGGTGATCGCCGGACGTTCCCGCGGCCGTGAGATGTGCAGCACGCGGGCCTTGCGCACTCCGAGGCTCGCATGGACCTCATCGAACCACCGCGTGGCAACGTCGTTCATCGACCGGGTCATGTGTTTGATGCGTCCGCCGGCGATGATGTGGGCGTCGGGGCCCAGCACGTGCCACAAACAGCCGAGCAGCTCGTCCAGGGCGTCGAGCGACTGGGGAAGATCGAGCCAGACCAACTGGTGATTGGCGGCTGGATGGCCGGCGACTCGGTGCTGCCCGGGCGGAGGACCGGGACGGTGTTCCTCGGACCCTTCGGACAGTGGTGTGTCGGTCAGGGATTCGGCTGGTGGGGATGCAGCAGGTGCCGATGTGGTGGTCAGGGAGTCAAGGTCCTGGGGCGACGCTGTCAGAGGGTTGAGCCGGATGGTGCTGGGGATCCCAGCGAAATCGCGGCAGTCGTCGGCCCACGCCTTGACCCGGTGCCCGGCGAGTGGAACCAGCCGCGGTCGGTTCAGCACCCAGACGGCGTTGCCCCGGGGCGCTTGCGTTCGCGTCGAGTCGGCGTCGAGCGTGACATGTGCCGAATCCTGCGGATCAATCTGTGGTGATTCAGCGACGATGAGAGCGTCAACGGGGTCGAGCTCGGCAGCATCCATGATGGCAGTCTCCCAGAACGAGGTGCAGATGTCGCCCCGCGCTCGCGATGCTGGGCTTCTCGTGCCGGCAATGCAGACTGGTGAAAGTTCTGGCAGGAATACTCTCCCCCTGTTTCTGCAGCCTTCTGGCAGGAATATCTCGTCCCGACTTGATCCTCAGTCACAGACGACGGTAGGGGAATGGGCCAGGGCCTCTTTGTTGTGATGCTTCCGTTCTGTCGAGGCATTCTCCGTCCTGTGCCGGAACCTTCCCTACCCCGTGCCAACCTTCTCGATTTCGTGCGGACCCCTCCTGGCCCGTGCGAACTGTCCCAATCTCGGGGCGAATCTTCACTGACCTCGTGTGAGCCTTCTCCCCTCCACCCCTCACAAGCACTCCTGATTCCGGGCGAACCTCCCCTATTCCGGGCGGCCCCTCCCCCCTGGCTGTCTCGCGTGACATTTTTGTCACGTCGAGCCCATGAGGGTCATGGGAACGTCAGGATGCTCGAGGTACTGACATTTTTGTCAGGGCATCTTCCTTTGGGTCACACGAGTGCCGGGACTCTTCGGGAGATGACATTTTTGTCATGAGACCGATGGTGACGTCACGTGAGTGCGATGGATCCGTGCCGGGTGACATTTTTGTGCACACGATTGTGTCTTCAGTGTCTTTGGTGTCCTTGACCGGGGTTTGCCTTGAGCCCCGCTGCAGATCTCTCGCTCGGTACAATGCCGTCATGGCAGAGTCGCCCTTGGAAATTCACGTCATCGCCGATTCGACGGGTGAGACCGCCGTCCGTCTGGCACGGGCAGCCCGCAGCCAGTTCGAAGGAGTCCACTGGCACATAGTGCGTCACCCGATGATCGGCACCGTTGCGGAGATGATGGCCGCTCTGGAGGCCGTCATGGCGGCCCACGAGGCAGGTCAGTGGGTGTGCGTGGTCCACACCCTGGTGCTGCCGGACATGCGCCGGATGGTCGCCGACGCCTGCGAGGAAATGGGGATACGTGAGGTGAACCTCATGGGTCCGATGCTCGCGGCGATGGAGGAAGCCTCCGGCCTGGACGCCGATGCCGTTCCGCGTCGTCCGGTAGGGGTGGAGGCCGACTACTTCACCCGTATCTCGGCGATGGAGTTCGCGGTGCGCAACGACGACGGCGCCATTCCCGACCGTCTCACCGAGGCCGACATCTGCCTGGTGGGGGTGAGCCGCTCGGGCAAGACGCCGCTGTCGATCTACTTGGGGTATCTCGGTTATAAGACTGTCAACGTGCCCTTGGTGCCTGGTATCGCCCCACCCCCCGAGTTGGCTGCGGTGGATCGCTGGCGCATCGTTGGCCTGACGATCGACGCCCAGAAGTTGTTGGAGATTCGAGGTCGACGTGTTCGCGGGCTCGGTGGGTACGACAACGAGGACGGATATGCAGATCTCGCCGCCATCTACGACGAGCTGGACGAGGTGGGCAAGATCCAGCGTCGACTGAGTTGCCCGATCATCGACACGACGGGTCTGGCCCTCGAGGAGTCTGCCACCAAGGTCATCGACATTGTCGATCAGCGGGCGAAGACGGCTGGCACTCGGCTGCGCAAGCCGGCGGGATCGTACCGGACGATTCCGTGAAGCGTCGGATCGCCCACTGTGGGACGATCCGACGCCTGCGATCCCAGTGCCAGTCGGTGTCAGCAGTGCGGTGACTACCGATGTGACAGGTCGGGAATCATGAGTTCGGGACCCGCTTCATGGTGCTGACGTCCCTGCCAGTCCGCAGCGATATTCCGGGGTGGGAATTGTTGATGATCTTGAGCTGGGAATCCGTTGCTGCCAGGTACAGCTCGTGCACCTTTTCGCCGTGCAGATAGGTGCGCACAAAAGAGGCGAAGATGGGGTCACTCAGGTACTTCTGAGGCACCTCGATGGCGGCATCGTAGTATCGCGGAGTCGAGCTGAGGCCACGCTCACGATGTGCGAGCATCGAGATGGTCGAATCGAGACGGCCGTCAATACTGTGCAGCGTGACGGGGTACTTCTTGCCCTGAATGGTGAGGTCGACTGTGCGAGACGTGGTCTGGTAGGCGAAATTTCGGACATCGAGTCGCACGCCGCCAGGCAGGTATCCCGAGTAGCTCACACCGGAGGCTGGTGCCAGATCGACCGCAGAGGTGTCCTTCCGCGGGTTGTCGAGTGGCTTTCCCTTGAGGGCTTGGTCCGTGACGATGAACTTCCAGCTCTTGTCATTGAGCATCTTGGTCCAGTAGCCGGTGTGTCCGCCCTTACGGCCTTCAACACGCAGTTCACGGTTCTGTGATCCCGGAGCGGTGGAAAGGATGGTGAGACGATCGGTGATCTCACCGGGAATCTTGGGCTGATGCTGCCATGGTGCCGGTGGAAGCTTGATTGCGGCATAGTTCGGATTGATCTTGCCCTGTGCCCACGTCCCGGCATCGGGCAGATTGCCCTGATCCTTCCATGTGTAGCGGAACTGCGCGGGATCGGTTCCGGCAATGTCGTAGTCCCACAGCCGAGTGAACATGTCGCCGTGGCTGTTGGTGATGAACGCCACCGAGCCAGAGGCCGACATGGTGTGAATCCGGAACTGCGAGTTGTACGGGGTGGACGCCTCGAAGGAGTAGTCGTTGGCCAGCCATGGATCGTGCTGGTACAGGTGGGTGCCGTCGGGGGAGGCCATCATGATCTCGGTGCACATGGCCAACGAGATCGGGTGATCATGCCCATCCACTCCGTGGTAGGTGCGGTCAGTCTGGTTGTCGATGAGAGAGAGCGCCCATTCACCGTTGGTCTGATTCTCCAACTGAAGGCCGTGTCCGAACCAGAAGGGTGTGCCCCACGCGCGGAACCAACCCCAGTCCTTGGGTGAGGAGAGCAGGTTGTTGAGAGTGTAGACCCAGCCGTCGGAGTCCACTGCGGCGAGCATGGCGTCATTGACGGAGATCGCCGTGATCTGTCCGTCGAGGCAGGACGGGGTGGCAATGTGACGCCATTGCTTCTCGGATTGGAAACGTCCGTACACCTTGCCGTCGCGCAGGGCAAAGTCCATGCGCTGGTTGAAGCTCTCGTGGTTGTCGCGCATGACGACTTTTGCGGGAAGGTCGGTGCGGTTGGTGGCGGCCATTTGCTGCCACCCCTCGGTTCCCCAGTTCGGTGGGATGACTCCCAGGGGGAGCTGCCCTGAGCTACCAGGACGTCCGACAAAGGGTACGCAGTTTTTGGGGCCGGTGGATGAGGAGCCCCGGTGTGCAGAGGCAGGGACGGAGGACTGATGTGTCGGTGCTGCCTGAGCAGGTTGTACCAGTGGGGTGGCACCGAACCCGGTGGTGGCGATGACCGCTGCCACCGCCGTGGTGAAGATTTTCGGTGATTTCATGGGGATCATCTCCTCGTGAGTGGTTCAGATCGTTTTGGTGCAGTCATCCGATGAATTTCATGGGTGTGCACTGGACAGCGTGCGCATGAGCCGAATCGAGTTCGTTGTCGACCATTTGGATGACGTTGGGGTCGTAGGTGATGTTGCCGTGGCCAGTCTTGTCGGTCGGGCAGATGTTCTGCAGCAACACGTTCTTCACCCCCGGCTCGTGGAGGTAGGCGTTCGTGTAGGGCACGACGACATGGTCATGGGTGCTGGTGATGATGGTGTACTTCACACCGGGCTGAGTGACAGGCGTGTCGTAGAGGGTCTTGTTGAAATCCGATCCTTGCAATTGTTGCGGAGCTGACATTCCGTTGAGCAGTGCCATGCTGTCGTCGAAGTGAGCTCCGAGTTTGCTTGTCGTCGAATTGAGGAAAAGGTTGAGACCGTATGCGGTCGTGCCGTGGTTGGAGGGGACCAGACCGATGAAGTGGTCCACCCTGCTCGCTCCATTTTCGAACTTGAGATATTGGTTGGGGAGAGGCCCAGCTCCTTGGGACCATCCGACCAAATCAACCTTGTCGGTGTGAGTGCGGGTCAACACCATGGTGATGAAAGCTCCAAGTCCCTTGGCCGACTCTCTCATGTCTCCGGTGAGGGAGATGAAGCTGCTGTGTGGCACCCCGTTGAGATTGAAGGTGTAGGTGCAGTATCCGCGTCGGGTCAGCTCCTCCGACATCATTGACCACGAGGAGTAGGCATTCGTTGCGGTTCCCGGGATGAGAACTACTGGATTCTGGCCTGCTCTCGGTCGGCAACGGAAGTTGTTGGCACCAGCTGGGGATGGAGCCATGTGGTGCGCAGAATATTCGACGGCGCGCCAGTAATTGGGTTGTATTGGACCAGTGGCTCCAGAAGGTATGCCCAGCGGGCTCCCCGGCATTTGCTGGTCGGTGAGGACGGTCTCGTCCTGCGGGGAAAGAGCTGTGTGATCGGCTGCTGATGCCGCTGAAGCGGTTGGAATCGACATGGCTGCGGCGGTGATGAGCGACACGACGGCGGCAGCTATTTTCATGGATCGTGTGGTGGTCAACATTGTTGGTGTCTCCTTTGTCACCGAACAGATAAACGACATGTATTTCTGATTGGGCTCTCCATGGGATGGGAGCAACTGGTCGGGATGTGCTCTCATGAGGGCGCATCGTAGGCAGCCTTGTGGGAATCTACGGTGGATGCTGTGATGGGTGAATCACGGCGCCTCCTCCACAACGCCATTCGTCGTCGAGGTGTCCCTGACGGGGGAACATCTACCGCTCATCGTTGAGCAGCGCGAAGATTCTATCATGTGAGTGATCATCAGATCACGGAGTTGTGAAGCTCAGCCTGGGGGAGAGATGTCTCATCAGTATTGAGGCAGTGTCGACATCTGAATACTGATCCAGATGCAGAGATGTGCAGTGACTGCCCTCCGAGAAACCACGTCAGATCATGCCCAGCACAGGTGGACAGCGGGGGCACACTCGGACGAACTGTGTCGATCCCGATGACTCATCTGCAGTGAGTGGGAGAGAGCTGCAGAAACGGTGGTGGGCCCGGCCATCAGATGGCCAGGCCCACACATTTTTCAGTTGTCAGATGTGTTCAGTTGTCCGCCGGGATCAGACACCAGTGCTCGGCAGGGCCGGGGCAGCGACGTGGGTGGGGGTGTCGTTGCTGACAGTCGTCGCGGTCACGGCGCTACCCTTGTCGGTGCTGATGACGACCTTCTTGGCCAGGTCATCCTTCTTGTCCTCGGAGGGCTTCTGCTCGTCGGCGGTGCAGTTGCCGGTCTTGCCCTGGGCTGCGTTGAGGGCAGCCTCACGGCCCTTGACGATGGCCTCCGCCTCGAGGATTGCCTCCTCGTCAGTGGTTACCTTGTTCTCTGCAGCCTTGAGGGCAGCGGAAGCGTCATGGAGCTCAGTCTCGGCCTTCGCGACCTTTGAGCTGGGCTCATCAGCGGCCTCAAGCTGCCTCTGGACCTCGTCGCGCAGCTGTTCCTGGGCCTTGATGTCAGCTGCGATGTCAGCGATGTGGACCTGCAGCTTGGCAACCCGCTCGTTGGCCTCAGCGGCGCGAGACTCCTGGGCGGCGATGTCGTCGAGGATCTTGTCGCGTGCGTCCTTGTCGGCGGCGATCTGGGCATCGAGGTCAGCCAGGGCGTCCTTGAGCTCAGCGATCCGCTTGTTGTCGGTGCTCAGCTGGGCCTGGGCCTGAACGAGCTCGGCCTTGGCGTCGTAGGCTTGGTCGTCAGCCTGCTTGCTGGCCTTGCCCCAGTCCTCGACGGCCTGCTTGGCGGCGTCGAGCTTGTCCTGCTCCTTGGCGATGTTGGCGTTGGTCTCGTCGATACGCTGATTGAGACGGTCGATCTCGGCCGGGTCGCCGCCCTTCTTGAGCGCGCAGAGCTTCTTCTTGGCCTGAGCCAACTCGGACTGCTGGTTCATGAGCTTGCCGTTGAGACCGTTGATCTTGTTGTTGAGATCACCGATCGTGGCCTTGTCGGCAGCGATGGCCTTCTTCGCCTGGGCGACATCCTCGTCAGAGGACTTGCCGCTCTTGATGAGCTCAGCCTTCTCGGCCTCCAGCTCCTTGATCTTGCTGGCGGTGTCCTCGTCGGAACCCTCAAGGGCAGCAAGCTGCTTCTTGAGGTCGTCGAGCTGGCCCTGGGCGTGCTCAGTGTTGGCCTTCTCGCGCTTCAGGAGATCCTGGGTCTTGTCAAGCTTCTTCTTGATGAGATCCTTGCTGACAGAAAGCTTGGCTGCGTCGTACTCCTTCTGCAGCCGATCAACCTGGCGCTCCAGGCTGGGAATGCCCTGGCTGGCGTTGTGGACCTTCTCCTCGGCACGAGCGATCTGGAACTTGAGCTCCTCGATCTCGTTCTCGTGACCGCTCTGCTTGTTCTTGAGCTTGTTGATCTGCTCGTCGATCTCGGCGATCTTCTTCTCGTTGTCCGCAGCGGCGGCGGAGTCGTCAACGATCTTCTCGTTCTTGGCGAGATCGGCACGGGCCTGATCCTTCTGGCTCTCCAGATCGGCAATCTCGCTCTTGGTGTCGGCGATGGCCTGCTTGAGGTCCTCGACCTTCTTGGACTGGGCGTCGATCTGATCCTGCGGAGCGTCCTTGGCCTTGGCGGCGTCAAGCTGCTCGTTGAGATCCTTGAGATCATCCTTCAGGTCCTTGATGTTGGCCTCGGCGTCTTTGGCCTCCTGCTCGGCGTTCGCCTGCTGGGCGTCGAGACGCTTGCGCTGGTTCTCCCACTGGTCGAGCTGGGCAGAGTAGAAGTCAATGGCCTTCTGCTGCTTCTCGGCGTCGGCCTTGGTGTCCTTGAGTTCCTTCGCCTCGCCCTCGCGAACCTTGAGGTCGGAGTCGAGCTGGCCCTCGGCCTTCTGACGTCCGACGTTGAGGCGCTCAATGGCCTCGTTGGCATCGGCAACGACGTCCTGGGCTTCCTTGAGCTCGGCGACGTGCTCGTCATGGTGCTTGGTGAGAGCATCGATCTTGTCGTTGATGTCAGCGAGGTCGGCCTTGAGCTCGGCGACGTGCTCGTCAGTGGTGGCATCGTCAAGAGCATTCTTGGCGTCGGAGAGGGCAGACTGCTTCTCGTCGACGACCTTCTTGGCGGCCTCGACCTTGTCCTTGTCAGCCTTGTGGTTCTCCTGGAGCTTGGCCAGGTTGTCCTGGGCGGCCTTGAGATCGGCCTGGGCCTTGTCGACAGCTGCCTGGGCCTCGGCGCAGCTGATCTTGGCGTCGTTCTTCTGGTCGATGTTGTCCCCTGCCTGGGCTGGGGCGGCGAGAATCTGGGCACCGCTCCCCATGACAGCGAGGGCGGTCAAAGCGCTGGCGAAGCGCCGGTTCACATTGGTCATGGACCTTGTCTCCTTGTGCTGGCTGGCTTGCGAAGAATCGCCATCGCTTTTGTGTCGATTCTCGCTCGAGTCCCACCTAGGGGCTGCAATTGATTGTGAACTTGCCCCCGCGGCCTGTCAACTGGAAAACAAAGCAGCCGTGGTGAACGTGCGTAGAGTCCGCACAAGACTTTCAAAATCCATTTTGGCTAGGGGTCTTGTAGCCTTGACGAGGATTCAACTCGCATTGTGAGATTGTCTCACGTGGCTGGATGTCTGTGGCTGTGCGAGTGAACAAATGATGAAGATCCTTGTGTGTGGAGCGTATGCTGAACCATAGATCTTGCTCGTTTTTGAGTCTTTCTCTGTAGGAATGAACTCCTGGATCAGATGGATTTTTTCTGTTTGAAATCGTACGAAGAAGAGAATGACTCTGCAAGAATACATAGAATCCATATATTTTGGATTCAGCGGTGTGACTACCTGTTTTGGTTCTTTGGAGTCTGCTGAAAGAGGTTGTCACGCATTGTGTGGTTCATTTGATGCATTCGATCTGATGCTGTCCTGAAGGTCGTCCTAGCTGACGTATATGCCGGTGTGCACGTGATAAGAGGATCACTCGCATGATCGTTCTCATGGCTCGCCTCATTGCTGTGGTTCCCACATCGGAGACCTTCCGAGCGGGGCTCATCGGCGCGTGACGGCAGGGATGAAAAGTTCACCTGCCATTCATGCAGGACCGCAAGCCGTGGTTCAGGTGGGAAACCTGTGGCAGATCTACGTCTGATGAGGCAAATCGTCGGCGTGTCGTGTGAAGATCTGCAACGAGTGGTGGACAATACGGCGTCAAGTACAGGTTGAGAGTTTCATCGGGAGGCCGGAGCTGCTCGTCCATCTGCGGGCCTATGGGTCATTGGGCGTTGTGGGCTGTTTCGGACATGAGGCGTCCGTGGGCTCGGGAGGGTCAACCTTCCGGGCGTGAAAAATGGCCTCGACCATCCGCAGATGGCCGAGACCGTGGTGATGGAGGACGTCAGATCAGCGCTCAGACGCCGGTACCAGGCAGCGCAATGCGCTTGCCATGGGCGAGTGTGCCTTGGCGAGCATTGCTGACGGTCAGGGAAACAGAGTTGCCCTCATCGTCTATGTCGCACAGCCCGGCTGCCTTGGCGTTGGCGAGGGAGTCCAGCTTCTCCTTGACGATTCGCTCTGCCTCGGCGACAGCCTCCTCATCGGCGGCAAGTTTGTCCTCGGCAGCCTTGAGGGCGTCCTGGGCCTTCTTGAGCTGCTTCTCGGCCTCAGCGACCTTTGCCTTTGCCTTGTCGATCTGCGTGGTGACGGAGACGAGCTCGGCCTTGGCGTCGTTGAGCTGACGCTCTTCGTCCTCGATCTGTGTGGAGATCTTGGTGATCTCCTTCTTGAGCTCCGCAATGCGCTTGGTGGCCTCGGCGATCGTGGTGCGCTGCTCGGCGATGCTGTCGAGAATGTGCTGACGCTCCGTCTTCTTGGCCGTGATCTGCTCATCGAGATCGCTGATGGCCTTCTTGAGCTCGCTGACGCGCTGCTGATTCCTGGTCAGCTCGTCCTGGGCGGCGTCACGGTCCTTGGTCAGTTCGGCGATTTTCCCATCGATCGTGGTGATCTGGGTCTTGAGCTCTTCGATCTTTTTCTCGGCGGCGTTGATCCGGTCGTTCTGCTCCGCGATGCTGGCATCGATCTTGTCGCGCTGCTGGGTCAGCTCGTCCAGGCGGGACGAGATTTCGGCCTCGCTCTTCTTGAGCTCATCAAGCTTCTTCGTGGCCTCGTCGAGCTCGGTCTGCTTGCCCGGCAGGGAGTTCTTGAGCTCCTCGATCTTCTTGGTGATCACGGTGGTCTCGGCCGTCTTCACGGCAATGACCTTGTTGGCGTCAGCGATGTTCTTGACGTTCTTGGCGATGATGGCCTTCTTGGCAATCCTCGCGGCTTTGAGGGCCCTGAGCTCGCGTTCGGTTCCCGAAATCGAACGCTTCAGATGCGCAATTTTGGCGGTGCTGATGGCGACTCCGGCGCCGCCGGCTGCAGCTGTGACGCCGCCGGCTGCGATCTTGGCGTCGCCGTCTGCGACGAGTCCGGAATCCACAGGTACGCAGCATGGGTTGCAACAAGCAGCACCGGCTGCAGCTTCATCTGCTCCAGCAATGGCCACTGCGCCGCCAGCAACGGTGACTACTCCGGCGCCAGCGGCAAGTGCCCTGAGTTTGCGGAGCTTGGCCTTCTGGGGTGCCAAGCTGTGTTCCAGCTGGTCGATCTTGAGGTCGAGGGCGACGATCTCCTTCTTGCTCACCGAGATCTTGTGCTGCGACTCGACGATGTCCTTGGCGCTCTTGGCAATGATGGCTTCGTTGGTCACCTTGACAGCTGTGAGCGCCTTGATCTCCCTCTCGGTGCGGGTGATCGACTTGGCGATGCCGTCAACGTCTCCGGTCTGCTCGACAACCTTGCTGTGCAGCTCGTCCAGGGAGGTCTGGGTGGTGGTGATCTTCTCGGAGATCTTGTCGCGTTGGACGCGCAGCTTCTCGATGGTGGCCTTGGCGTCCGTGATCTCGTGCTGGGCACTCTGGATGGCGGTGACGTACTCGTCGCGCTGCTTCTGCTGCTTGGTGATCTCGGTGTTGAGGTTGTCGATCTTCTTCTGCAGCTGCTCACCGTCGGTGGTGGTGGTGTCCAACTCCTTCTGGAGCTCGGCACGTTTGGTGGTGGACGAGGTGATCTCCTCGTCGATCTTCTGCACATTGACTGTGAGACGATCGATGGTCTCGTTGGCCTTTGTGATGGTGGTCTGCTCGGACTCAACCTTGCTCTTGGTGCTCTGCAGACTCTCCTGCAGATGCGTGATGGTCTTCTCGTGATCGGCGATCGACGACTCCAGCTCGGCAGCGCGCTTCTCGGCTGCGGCAAGGGTGGCTTTCGCCTCGTCGAGAGCAGCCTGCTTCTCGGCGACATTCTTCTTGGCGGCGTCGACCGCACCGCGGTCGTTCTGGCGGTTGGCCTGTGCCGATGCCAGAGCCCGCTGGGCAATCTTGAGCGCAGCATCGGCCTTGTCCACGGCCTTGCGGGCGTCTGCGCAGTTGATGTTGCTGTCCTGCTCGGTGGACGACACGGCATTGGCGACTGGGTCGAAGAACTGGGCTCCGCTCCCCATGACGGCTAGGGCAGTCAGGGCGCTGGCGAAGCGCCGGGTTGTAGTGGCCATGTGGGTTTTATCTCCTCGTGTAACCAGGATGCGAAGAGAGACCGTCAAGTATGGGTCAGATCTTCGCACAAGTTCCATCTCGGGAACTCGCGGATAATCCTGCATCGGTTCTCATGTGGTGTCAATCCGATATGGTATTGCCCATGAAGAAATATGGATCAGCACATGATCTGGTAATTCTCAGCTTAGTGAAATGCCAATCTGACTAGGTAAAATACCTGTCATTCTCTCATCTTGTACTGAAGGTCCTGAGCCTACCGACGCTGTTTCGGCCCTCGTGTGCCGTTCGGGCTCCTGTGTCACAGGTGCACCGGGTAGGCCCGTCGGATGGCATTGGGAGAGGATACTGAGCGATGGAAGCAACAAGGATGCCCCCGGTGGTGAGCCGTCTTGGGGTAGGTGGCACAATGTGGTGGTGCGCTGGAAGTGAGGTGGCATTGACGAACCTGCACTTGGGGTATCCCATTTATGGACCTACTACGTCATAAGGTTGTTCATGCAGGTCATCTTTCGGCTGGAAGATGATGACACCATACTGTGTTGGTGATCCAGAAAGGCCAAGTAGCTGGTACTCTTTCCCTACCGCCCTTCCGCTGTGGGCGTAGGGCTCTCTGTCAAGAAGACGCCCGCCCAGCTGTCCATGTCCCACTACCGCGATGACAACTCTTGGCAAGAGTGAACAATCAATGAACCTGCTCCTTGTGTGGGTGAAGCCAGTCTGATCCTGACCGCGTTCCATGAACCAGATGACGGGCAAGGTCATCTGTCGCGGTGCTCCCACAGCATGCTGGCTGCTCCATGTGGCAGGACCGTCTCCCGTGTTCCGGCACACAGGACCCGTGAATATGGAACCCGTGAAAATACGGCGTACCCGTGCCACAATGACTCACAGCGGCCCAATGGTGGGTCGCACCCGCGGTGTCGATGTGCAAACGCACGGGACCGAGCGCCGTCAATCGATGAACAGACTGGCAAAGGTCGAAGGAGATCCGTCATGACTGACCGTTACGTGTACGACCTGTCCGAGGGCAGTGCCGAGATGAAGCCCCTGCTGGGTGGCAAGGGAGCTGGCGTTGCCGAGATGATGCGGGTGGGGGTTCCCGTACCAGACGGTTTCACCATCACCACCCAGGCTTGCGTGGAGACCATGAATCGCAAGGGTGAGTGGCCCGAAGGTCTTGACGAGCAGGCCTGGGCCGGCCTGCAGCGTCTGGAGGAACGTACCGGTCGCAAACTAGGTGACCCCGACAAACCGCTGCTGGTCTCGGTGCGTTCCGGCGCCATCATCTCCATGCCGGGCATGATGGACACCATCCTCAATCTCGGCATCTCCGACGAGACGGTCCCTGCGATTGCCCGTGAGTCGGGCAACGAACGGTTCGCCTGGGACTGCTACCGCCGATTCATCCAGATGTACGGCGAGGTCGTCGAGGGAATCGACGCCCACGTCTACGAGGACGCCCTCACAGCTCTCAAGGAGAGCAAGGGTGTGGAGTCCGACACCGACCTGTCCGCCGACGACCTCAAAGGACTGGTCGGCACCTTCAAGAAGCTCTCCAACGAACAACTCGGCGGCAATTGGACCACCGATCCGCGTGAGCAGCTCATGCGCGCCGTCGACGCCGTCTTCCGTTCCTGGCTCAACCCGCGCGCCTTCGTCTACCGCAAGGCCAACAAGATCTCCGACGACCTCGGCACCGCCGTCAACGTCATGCAGATGGTCTTCGGCAACCGTGGTGACGACTCCGCCACCGGCGTGTGCTTCACCCGCAACCCCGCCACTGGAGCCAACGAGCTCTACGGTGAGTTCCTGCAGAACGCCCAGGGTGAGGACGTCGTCGCCGGCATCCGCACCCCCAAGCCGCTGGCGCAGATGCAGGAGATCCTTCCCGAGGCCTACGAACAGCTCACCGCCACCATGAAGAAGATGGAGGCGCACTACCGCGACATGCAGGACATGGAGTTCACCGTCGAGAACGGCAAGCTCTACCTGCTGCAGACCCGCAATGGCAAGCGCACCGCCGCTGCCGCCCTCAAGGTGGCCCGTGATCTCGTCGATGAGGGGGTCATCTCCAAGGAGGAGGCCCTCATGCGCATCGAGCCCGGCCAGCTCGACCAGCTGCTGCACGAGGCCATCGACCCCAACCACAGCGAACAGCCCGTCGCCGAAGGTCTGCCGGCCTCCCCGGGTGCTGCCGTCGGTGAGGCCGTCTTCGACGCCGACATCGCTGCCGATCGGGGCGCTGCCGGTGACCGCGTTGTTCTCATTCGTTTCGAGACGACCCCCGACGACATCCACGGCGTGCTGCAGTCCCAGGGCGTACTCACTGCCCACGGCGGCATGACCTCGCACGCAGCCGTCGTCGCCCGTGGCATGGGCAAACCGTGCGTCGCCGGGGCGCGCGGCATCAAGATCGACTACGAGGCCAGGACCCTCACGGTTGGCAACACCGTCATCAAGGAGGGCGATCCCATCACCCTGGACGATTCCACCGGTGAGGTGTTCGCTGCTGCCCTGCCGCTCATCCCCCCGCAGATCAACGCGGACTTCCAGGAGGTGCTCTCCTGGGCTGACGAGACCCGGCGTCTGGGTGTGTGGGCCAATGCCGACAACGCCACCGACGCCGCCAAGGCACGTGAACTTGGCGCCGAGGGAATCGGTCTGTGCCGCACCGAGCACATGTTCTTCGGTGCCGACCGACTGCCTGCCATGCACGAGATGATCACCGCCGAGACTCCCGAGGAGCGCAAGGCGGCCGTTGACAAGATCCTGCCGATGCAGCAGGAGGACTTCGAGGGCGTCTTCACGGCGATGAAGGGACTGCCGGTCACCGTGCGGTTGCTCGACCCACCGCTGCACGAGTTCCTGCCGAGCCTCGTCGAGCAGTCCCTCAAGGTGCAGGAGATGGAACTCACCTCGACCGATCCGGTGCACACCGACAAGGAACGTCGCCTGCTGGCCCAGGTGAAGAAGCTGCACGAGCAGAACCCGATGCTCGGTACCCGTGGTGTGCGCCTGGCCATGCTCTACCCGGAGATTCCCGACATGCAGGCCCGTGCCATCATCCGCGCTGCCCTGGCCGTCCTGGAGCGTGAGGGCGAGACGGTTGACCTGCACATCATGATTCCGCTGGTCTTCACCCCGGTGGAGCTTGCCACCCAGCGCAAGATCGTCGAGGACTGCCTGGCCGAGGAGTTCGACCGCGCCGGACGTCGGATCGACGTCGAGATCGGCACCATGATCGAGCTGCCGCGTGCCGCCCTCATCGCCGACCGGATCGCCGAGGTGGCCGACTTCTTCAGCTTCGGCACCAACGACCTCACCCAGACCACCTTGGGCATCAGCCGCGACGATGCCGAGAACGGTTTCCTCACCGAGTACCTGCGCACCAAGGTGCTCAAGCAGAACCCGTTCGCCTCGATCGACGTGGACGGTGTGGGCCAGCTGGTCTCCGGGGCCGTCGAGAAGGGGCGAGCCACCAAGTCGAGTCTGGGGCTCGGCGTGTGCGGTGAACACGGTGGCGACCCCGACTCGGTGCACTTCTTCAACCAGGTTGGGCTGGACTACGTCTCCTGCTCACCGTTCCGCGTGCCGATCGCCCGCTTTGCTGCCGCCCAGGCCGTCATCGAACAGCGTGATGGTGCCAAGTGAGTGATCTGCCCATCGGTTGACAGAGATCTGCCCATCAGCGGCAGGGCCGGCTGCGGTGCCTGCGAATGTGCTCGACGAGTTCGTTCGAAAGGTGTTTAGCCGCTCGGCAACACGTCACGGCTGAGAATGGCGCAGTGCTGAGATCGGGGGAGGTGTATCGGTGACGGTGCGCCTCCCCCCGAGCCATGGTGATGTGTGATGAGAGGGGTAGGCAGCGTGAAAAAGCGGCCGTGCCTTTTCCCCGAGCCGTGATGATCGAGTCATGATGATGTGGTGCGCCGCGGGGTGAAAGGCCTGGTGAGCCCAGAACTGCGCGTCGCGAATGACGTTCTGTGTCAGAACTGTGGCGGAGTTCACACGACTCGACGACGCGTACGGATTCTTCAGCGAAGCCGGGTCGGCGTATTTCCTGACGGCTCGGAGGACTGCCTGACCCCGTGCACCGGCAGGTCGTTGCAGTGGGTGAGTTTTCTGCCCAGCTGCTCACCATGCTCGGATCATCGGCCTGCTCTGCAATAGGGTGGGGTTGATCGGACGGCCACAGGTTGTCGCTAGTTTCGTCACTTTGGAGGATTCATGACCCAGTCTTTTGGTGCATGGCGTGCCAGCTACACCCCCGGTTCCTGGGTGGTACTTGCCGGCGCCAGCAGCCTGGTCATCATGCAGCCGGCTGCCCCACGCCACGCGGAACTGGTGGCGTCGATCTGGGACCATGTGGTCCAGGCCGTCGACGTCGAGGATCTGGTGTCCACCCTGACCACCATCGGGCTCTCCCAGATGCCGAGCATGGCGATGTTCTTCTGGCGCGGCAGGAACATGTGGTCCCTGGCCAGGGGGAACGTCGTCGTGCGCGACTCCCAGGGTGACATCGTCAACAGCGGTGAGGGGCTCCTCACCTGGAACGAAACCGTCCTCGACCCGAGCGTCATCCGCGTGGAGATGGACGAGGAGGGTGCTGAGGGTCTGGAAATGCCGCTCATGCTCGGCGTCGCGCTGGCCTCGACGGTGACGATCGACGCCACCGGCGCCAACCAGGTGCTCAGGATTGTTGACGATCAGACCGGGGCTGCCGGTCGCCAGCCGTCGAGTGGTGCGGATGCCTTCTTTGACCATGCCGACCAGATCCTTGATGACGAGCCCCCGGCTGGACGTTCGCTCGGTGCATCGACGTCGACCGGAACCCATCTGACGCCCCTTCCCTCTACCGATGAGAGCGATCTCGATGCACCGATGCCGGCACGGTCCATGGACTCCTCGCCATCGCCGGAGTCTGAAGTGACAGGTGACTCCTCCGACGAGCAAGGATCCACCGTACCGACGGACGAGGACGTTGCCGAGCTGTTCGGCAATACGAACGAGGAGTCGTGGGACGATGAGCCTGCCCCGCGTGGACGCCCCGTCCTCATCTCATCCACCGGTGAGCAAGCCGATCTCGATGGCCCGGTCCTGGTGGGGCGCGCTCCCAGCACTGAGAACGATGATGCTGACATTGCGCTCATGAAGGTGCACTCGCCCGCCCATGACATCAGTCGCAGCCACGCCATGATCGCCCCGAGCCGATGGGGATTCGACGTCATCGACATGGACTCCACCAATGGCACTGTGGTGGAGCACCCCGATGGCGAGGAGATCTACGTCGACCCGGGCAGGACGGTGGGCATCAGCGCTGCGGACACCATTCAGATCGGCGACGGTGTCATCCTGCACATTGAGTACTGGGACTGATCCAGGCCTGGTCGCCACCCTCGACGCGAGGAAAGCCGAGTCCTGCCTGACGTGGCCAACAGCTGGTCTGCAGCCGAATCAGCGTGAGGGATCGGACGCTGATCTGCCCGACGGCTTCCGGGATGTCATTGCTCGCGCGGTGCTCCGGCGAGGATTGCGTCGGTTGACGAGACGCCCAGGCGGGTGGCTCCCGCCTCGATCATGGTGCAGGCCGTCTCGTAGTCGCGAATACCGCCGGAGGCCTTGACCCCCAGGCGCCCGCCGACGGTGTCTGCCATGAGCTCGACTGCATGGACGCTCGCCCCACCAGCCGGATGGAACCCGGTGGAGGTCTTGACGAAATCGGCCCCAGCGGCTTCGGCAGCCCGGCAGGCGAGCACGATCTGATCGTCGTCGAGCGCGGCGGACTCGATGATGACCTTGAGCACGGTGGGGCTCGGGGCGGCTCTGCGCACGGCGGCGATCTCGGCCTGCACGGCGTCAGCGTCACCGGCGATGAGCAAACCGAGGTTGATGACCATGTCCACCTCGTCGGCTCCGTTGCGCACGGCCTCGGCGGCCTCGGCTGCCTTGATGTCGGCACTGTGCTTGCCCGAGGGGAACCCGACGACCGTGCACACCTTCACCGGTCCCATGCTCACATCCTCGATCGGCAGCATCGCGGGCGAGACGCAGATGGACCAGGTGCCCAGCTGTACGGCGTGACGGGCCAGGGCTGCGACGTCGTCAGCCGTGGACTCAGGCTTGAGCAGGGTGTGGTCGATGATGCGTGCCAAGGCGGCAGCAGAGGGTCGTGCAGTCATGTGAAATGATCCTTCGGGATGGGGCGTCCACCAAGAAGTCGGACGTGTCGCCCTCCACGATATGGCGGCCACAGGTGAACTGAAAATGAACTTTTCATGTCACCCTGACATGACCGCCAGATCGATTAGGAGCGCATCGCGCTGAGGTCTATCGTCATGCGGGGCCTTCGCGTTTCGAGCCGGGACTGCACCGATCACGTCGAAACCGGAAGCATCACACCGACCGACGTCCCTCCCGACCGGGTGAACGCGCTTCTGAGGAACACATACATGAGTTCAACACTGCTCATCGTCATCATCGTCGTCGTCACGGCACTGGCGTTCGACTTCACCAATGGCTTCCACGACTCAGCCAACGCCATGGCCACCTCGGTGGCCACCGGCGCACTCAAACCCAAGGTGGCCGTCGTCATCGCGGCCGTTCTCAACGTCCTCGGGGCGTCCCTGTCCACGGAGGTCGCCAAGACGATCTCCGGTGGCATCGTCAACGATCAACTCGTCACCGTACCGATGGTCTTCGCCGGTCTCATCGGGGCCATCATCTGGAATCTCGGGACCTGGTTGTTCGGGCTGCCGTCCAGCTCGTCCCACGCGCTGTTCGGTGGTCTCATCGGGGCGGTGCTGGTGGAGGCCGGAATGAGTGGCATCCACGCCGGCAAGATCATGAGCAAGATCATCCTTCCAGCACTCGTCGCCCCGTTCGTGGCAGGTATCGCATCCCTGCTGGCCACGTGGCTGGCCTACCGTCTCACCGACCACACCGCACACCACTCCTCGCGGATGTTCCTCAACGGTCAGCGGGTCTCGGCCTCCATGGTCGCTCTGGCCCACGGCACGTCCGACGGGCAGAAGACGATGGGAATCATCACCCTCGTCCTCATCGCGGCGGGATACCAGAGTTCTGGTACCGGCCCGATGTGGTGGGTCATCCTGGCAGCCGGTTGTGCCATCGGTCTGGGCACCTACTCCGGCGGTTGGCGCATCATGCGCACCATGGGCAAGGGGCTGTGCGACATCGAGTCCCCACAAGGTTTTGCCGCCGAGACAGCTTCCACCGCTGCCATCCTGGCGTCCTCCCACCTGGGCTTCGCACTGTCGACCACCCATGTCTGCTCGGGATCGATTCTTGGTTCCGGCCTGGGGCGTCACACCGAGGTTCGGTGGGCCACCGCCGGGAAAATGGTCGTTGCCTGGCTGGTCACCCTGCCGGCTGCTGCGCTCGTCGGCGCCCTGACCTCGGCGATCGCCGGTCAGGGTACGTGGGGCGTCATCGTCGACCTCGTCCTGCTGGCCATCATGGCCACCCTCATCGTCCGACAGGCCAACCACCACAAGGTTGACCACCGGAACGTCAATGACTCCACCCAGGTGGGCGTGCGTCGCAAGGCCCCCGCAGCCACTGGAAAGGCCGCAGCATGAACATCGATTGGGCATCCCTCGGACTGGTGGCCATCGTCACCATTGCAGCCACCGTACTCATCGTCTCCATCGTTTCCGGTGGGGCGCTCATGTTGGACCGCGCCCATGCACGCGCCGAGGCTGGCAAGGATGGTGCCGCCGGGCTCATCGTCCTGGGATGGTCGGCCATCGGCGTCGCCGGGCTCATCGTCCTGTACGGTCTGTACCTGCTCATCCCATACTTTCACTGAGCTGGCAGGGCGCTTGTGCACGATGACCATCGTGCCGTCAACGTCTTGTGCTGGTCTGACGCCGGAGCCCTTCGGGTTCCGGCGTTCGTCGTGGTGGTGGTGCGAGAATCCGGGCAATTCTTGAGCCAGTCAGACTCAAGAATTACGAAAAACTGCTCTTTGCAGTCTTGATAGTGATCGACTCAATGGTTAGCCTTGAGTCGTTGCCGCTCAAGGGCTCTTGGGTGGCGGAAGACTCTACGAATCCATGCCGGGGGCTGGGTTCGTGACATGAACAGCGAACAGGACGTGACGTCCGGGAGGAATGGCAGAGATGGCTCGTGCAGTCGGAATTGACCTGGGAACCACCAACTCGTGTGTGGCCGTGCTCGAAGGTGGCGAGCCGACGGTGATCGCCAATGCGGAGGGCGCTCGCACCACGCCGTCCGTCGTTGCCTTCACCAACGCCGGTGAGGTGCTCGTCGGTGAGGTGGCCAAGCGTCAGGCGGTCACCAACGTGGACCGCACCATCCGCTCCGTCAAGCGCCACATGGGCACGGACTGGAAGGTCTCCATCGACGAGAAGGACTACCGTCCCCAGCAGATCAGCGCCTACGTGCTGCAGAAGCTCAAGCGTGACGCCGAGGCCTACCTGGGTGAGCCGGTCACCAATGCCGTCATCACCGTGCCGGCCTACTTCTCCGACGCCCAGCGTCAGGCCACCAAGGAGGCAGGTGAGGTTGCCGGGTTGACGGTCGACCGTATCGTCAACGAGCCGACGGCCGCAGCTCTGGCCTACGGTCTCGACAAGACCGAGAAGGATCAGACCGTCCTGGTCTTCGACCTCGGTGGCGGTACCTTCGACGTCTCCCTGCTCGACATCTCCGAAGGTGTCTTCGAGGTGAAGGCCACCAATGGTGACAACAACCTCGGTGGTGACGACTGGGATCAGCGCATCGTCGACTGGCTCGTCAAGCGCTTCAAGGACGCCAATGGTATCGACCTGGGTGCCGACAAGATGGCCAAGCAGCGTCTGCAGGAGGCTGCCGAGCGTGCCAAGATCGAGCTCTCGCAGACTTCTGAGACCCAGATCAACCTGCCCTACATCACTGCTGGTTCCGCCGGCCCGTTGCACCTGGACGAGAAGCTCACCCGCGCCGAGTTCCAACGCATGACCTCCGACCTGCTCGAGCGGTGCCGCACCCCCTTCAATGCCGTCATGAAGGACGCCGGCCTCAACGTCTCCCAGATCGACGAGGTCATCCTCGTGGGTGGCTCCACCCGTATGCCGGCCGTCTCCGATCTGGTCACCGAGCTTGCCGGCAAGGAGCCGCACAAGGGCGTCAACCCCGACGAGGTCGTGGCCCTGGGTGCCTCCCTGCAGGCCGGTGTGCTCAAGGGCGAGGTCAAGGACGTGCTGCTGCTCGACGTCACCCCGCTGAGCCTTGGCATCGAGACCAAGGGTGGTGTCATGACGAAGATCATCGAGCGCAACACCACCATCCCGACCAAGCGTTCCGAGGTGTTCACCACCGCCGAGGACAACCAGCCCTCGGTGATGATTCAGGTGTACCAGGGTGAGCGCGAGTTCGTCCACGACAACAAGTCGCTGGGCAACTTCGAGCTCACGGGCCTCATGCCTGCCCCGCGCGGCATCCCGCAGATCGAGGTCTCCTTCGACATCGACGCCAACGGCATCGTCCACGTCCACGCCAAGGACATGGCCACCGGCAAGGAGCAGTCCATGACGGTGACTGGTGGATCGGCTCTCGGCAAGGACGAGATCGACCGCATGGTCAAGGAGGCCGAGGCCAACGCCGATGCCGACAAGAAGCGTCGCGAGGCCGTCGAGATGCGCAATGAGGCCGACGCCCTGGCCTTCCGTACCGAGAAGTTGCTCGAGGAGAATGGCGACAAGATCCCCGAGGACACCAAGGCTCCGGTGACCGAGTCCATCGACAAGTTGAAGGAGGCCCTCAAGGGCACCGACAACGATGACGAGATCAAGGCTGCCATGGAGGACCTCAACCAGAAGGCCTCGGCCATGGGACAGGCCATCTATGCCGCTGCCCAGCAGGAGGCCCAGACCTCCGAGCAGGCTCCCACCGACAATGCTGGTGACGATGGGGACACCGTCGTCGATGCCGAGATCGTCGACGACGAGAACGACTCCGACAAGTGACGTGATGCAGGTCTGTTGACCTGACCAGCGACGGGCCGCTCGTGACCCCAGACGGACACGGGCGGCCCTCTCACATCACCCCCCACCCACGCAAAGGATGACATGAGCCAGAACGACAACCTCACCCCGGACCCCGAGGATCCCCGCGACAAGGAGAAGCTGGACGCTCAGCGCGAGGAGGCCGCCGACGAGACCGCCGCCGGCGCACAGCCGGACGGAACCGAACAGGACGACTCCCACGGTGCTGACGTCGACGACGCATTCGAGCAGATCGTCGAGGGAGTCGACGTGGACGAGGCCCCCAGCAAGGAGCAGCAGCTCGAGACGATGCTCACCGAGCGCACCGAGGACCTGCAGCGTCTGCAGGCCGAGTACGTCAACTACAAGCGGCGCGTCGATCGGGACCGTGACCTGTCCAAGCGCTCCGGGATCGAGAAGGTGCTCGCCGATCTCATGCCCGTGCTGGACTCCGTGGCTATGGCCCGGCAGCATGGCGAACTCGAGGGCGGTTTCAAGCTGGTGGCCGACGAGCTTGAGAAGGTGAGCCGTGCCCACGGCATGGAGAGTTTCGGTGAGATTGGCGACGAGTTCGACCCGATGCTGCACGAGGCCCTCATGCAGATGCCTCTGGAGGGAGCCCGCGTCACCTGCGTCTCGCAGGTCATGCAACCCGGCTACCGCATCGAGGATCGAGTGCTGCGCCCAGCCCGTGTGGCCGTCTCCGAGCCTGATCCCCATGCCGCCCAGGACGACTCGGAGCATGCCGATGACGTCGCCTCCGCCGACACGGCTCCCGACGAGTCTCCGAATGACGACGAGACCAAGCCGACAGACTGAGCCGCGGTGACGCGATGGCCGTCGTGCGTTCAGGGGCGGCGTCGGGAAAGTACCGTGACGATGCCGTCGTTGCACACTGGATGAAGGAATACGTGACATGAGAGGAGGCGCACGGTGAGCACCAAGGACTTCGCCGACAAGGACTACTACAAGGTGTTGGGCGTCTCCAAGGACGCCAAGCCCGAGCAGATCAAGAAGGCATTCCGTAAGATCGCCCGCGACAACCATCCAGACTCCCACCCGGGTGACAAGGCTGCCGAGGCCCGGTTCAAGGAGGCCTCGGAGGCCAATGACGTCCTGTCGGACCCCCGCAAGCGCAAGGAGTACGACCAGGCCCGCAGTCTCTTCGGGGCGGGCGGTGGATTCCGATTCCCCGGCGGGGGAGGGCGCACCAGCTCGGTCAACGTCGAGGACTTCCTGCGTACCGCCAGCAACGGCGACGGGTTGGGAGACGTCTTCAGCAATCTGTTCGGCGGTGCCGGATCGGCACGCTCCACGGCCCGTCGGTCCCGTCGCGGGGCCGACGTCACCGGCGAGACGACGATCGATTTCATCGATGCCATCGACGGCACCACGGTGAGCTTGCAGATGGTTTCCCAGGAGGCGTGTTCGGCATGCCGTGGCACGGGTGCCCGGGCCGGCAGTCTGCCCACGACCTGCCCCTCCTGTCAGGGCTCGGGTATCAGGGCCAACACGACGGGGGACGTCTTCGCCAGCACCGAGCCATGCCCACAGTGCAACGGTCGCGGCCTGATCGTCGAGGATCCCTGTCCCATCTGTCACGGATCGGGGCGAGCTCGCTCCACCCGCACCATGCAGGTGCGCATCCCGGCTGGCGTGGAGGACGGCAAGAAGATCCGTATCCGAGGAAAGGGGTCACCCGGTGAGAACGGTGGCCCTGCTGGCGACCTCTACGTGCTGGTGCACGTGCGTGCCCACCCCATCTTCGGACGCGACGGGTCGTCGGTGACGGTCAACGTCCCGGTGACCTTCCCCGAGGCCGCTCTGGGTGCCGAGGTGAGTGTTCCCCGCGTCGACGGTGGGACGGTGCGCCTCAAGATTCCCGCCGGCACTCCCGACGGACGTACCTTCCGGATTCGGGGCTGTGGCGTGCCGCGCTCCAACGGTACGAGGGGCGACCTGCTGGCGACAGTCCAGGTCGTCGTGCCCGAGAACTTGAATGATTCGGCCCGCGACCTCCTCACGCGATTCCGTGACGAGGCTCGTCAACCCAATCCACGTTCCTGGGAGGTGAACTGATCATGCGTCGGCGCCCCAAGATTGGCGCAACCGGACTGGCAACCATCGACCGGGATGCCGCGATCTTCCCCATCTCGGTGGCGGCGGAACTGGCTGGTATGCACCCGCAGACCCTGCGCACCTACGACCGGATCGGGCTGGTGGTTCCCTCCCGCGCCAGGGGACGGGGCAGACGCTACTCACCCGCCGATGTCGCAGCCCTACGGATGATCCAACACCTCTCCCAGGAGGAGGGGGTCAACCTCAACGGCATCCAACGCATCCTCGAGCTGCAACGACGCATCGCCCAGCTCGACGACCAGGTGGAACAGCTCTCGGCGACGGTGCGTCGCATGCAGGCCATGGCCTACGAGGACCAGGTCGACCCCCGCGTCTTCACCGCGGAATCCACCGGGCGAGTGCACCTGGGGCGCAAGGTCATTCACGCCCAACTGGCCCTGCCGGGGCGCCACGCCTGAGTACTTCCCAGCGCTTGCCCCGGCCGTCTGGTGGGCACAGTTGAGTTGGGGCCCAGTTCAAGAGGCTTCCCCGTCTCAGATGAGCGCGATCACCTGCACCACCATGATCTTCACGACGGTGCCCAGTGCGAACAGGGCACCGTAGGCCGACTCGATGCGTTCGTCATTGACGAGGCTGTTGGCGTACCCGAGGATCGCCGGCTGCCCGACGAACCCCGCGAAGGCACCCGTGGCACGTGGGGCGGACAGCTTGAGCAGGTATGCCGCGGCGATGAGGATGGCCCCGCCGATGGCCAGCGAGACTGCCGAGGTGAGGATGACGGCCAGGCCGTTCCATGTCGCCGCCTGGGAGAGGAAGGCCGGCCCGGAGGCAAGCCCGACGCAGGCCAGGAAGAGCATGAGCCCCAGCTGACGCAGCACCGCGTTGGTGGCGTGCGGAAGCTCCCAACGGATCGGACCAGTGCGGTGCAGGGCTCCCAGGATCATGCCCATGACGAGTGGGCCGGCGGCGGCACCGAGTTCGAAGACGAGCCCACCGGGCAGGGCGACGAACAAGGCCCCCAGAGCCAGTCCGAGAGCGGCGCCGAGTCCCAGCGACAGGGCATCGACCTGGGAGACGTTCGCCTCGGAGTCACCGAAGAGGTCGGCGGCGTCATTGATCCGCCACGACGGGACGACGCACAGCACGCGGTCCCCGGCCTTGAGGATGGTGTCGTCACTGGCCAGCATGTCGAGATCCCCGCGACGTACCCGGGTCACCCTGCCGTTCGTGCGCCCCAGGACGTCGATGTCACCGAGTCGTCTGCCGACCAGCGCCGGGTTCGAGACGAGGAATCGGCGAAAGTCGATCTCCTGCCGGTGGTCGGTGAGACGTCGTGTGGAGACGTGGCCCAGGTGCGCCACGGCCCGGGAGACGTCGTCGGGATTGCCCACGACGAGCACCTCGTCGCCAGGGTGCAGGTCCTGGTCGGGGGAGACGAGGGACATCTGACCCTCGTGCAGCAGGTACGACATCTGGATCTGACTGTCCTGGTATCCCGGGGTCGCACGCATCGACGTCGGACGGTCCACGACGGTGGACACGGCAGCGATGCCGGCATCGGCCATCGACGTGTTGTCCTTGGCGGCGGGCCACTTCCGACGGGCGATGAAGGTTACCATGACCATGGCGACGACGACACCGGTGGGATACGACAGGGCATAGCCGACGAGGGTGTTGCCGGCACCGTGGGTCGCCGACGTCGCGGCGTCGATCGCCGGCGAGGTGAGGGCCCCGGCGTACAACCCGGCGACGTGAGCGTTCGACAGACCACACAGCGAACCGATCCCCAGCGCCGCTGCCGCCATGGCGACGAGCCCGACGATGCCGGCGACCATGAGCGTCCACTGGCGTTTGAGGTCCGACAGGAAGGTCGACCCCGCAGCCAACCCCACCGTGTAGCAGAACAGCACCACACCCAGGCTCTTGACCATGCCGAGCCCCTGACCCAGACGTGGATCCAGTGCCCCGACGGCCAGCCCCATGAAGAGGGCACCAGCGGCGCCGAACCGCAGCGGCCCGAACTTGATCTGCCCGAACAGGGCCCCCAGGGCGAGCACCACCAGGATCGTGAGGATCTGATGGGTTGCGAGGAAATCGAGTGTCACGGTCATGATTGTCCCCCAGCAGTGTCGTGGGAATCCGCATCACGATGTGTCAGCCTGCCAGCCGCGATGAGTATCGCCAGCCAGATGACTCCCACGAAGATCGCGATGCGATAGGTCGGGGAGGTGAGCATGATGACGACCGTCACGGCGAGCATGGCCAGGACGATCCAGTTCGTCACCGGGGCACCCGGCATGGTGAACGTCAACCCAGCACGGGTCCGGGGATCGATGTGGTGACGGAACCTCATCTGCGTGATGACGATCATCGTCCAGTTGATGATGCCGGCGGCCAGTGCGATCGACATGATGTAGCCGAACGCCTGGTCTGGCAGCACGGCCACCAGGACGACGGCGAGTGCGGTCATGGCACTGGAGACGAGCACCGCCACCCACGGCGAACCCGAACGGCTGGTGCGTCCCAGCACGGCTGGGGCATTGCCCTGGTGGGCCAGGGAGTGCAGCATGCGTCCGTTGGAGTACAGACCGGAGTTGTAGGCCGAAACTGCCGCGGTGAGCACGACGATGTTGAGTATCGTTCCAGCCGCCGGGATGCCGACGGAGTCGAAGATCTGCACGAATGGGCTGGAACGTCCATCGATGGAGCGCCACGGAACGATCGAGACGATGACGAGCAGGGCGGCGATGTAGAACAGCAGGATGCGGTACACCACCTGATTGATGGCCTTGGGAATGGATCGGCGCGGATCGGTGGCCTCCCCGGCGGTGATGCCGATGAGTTCCACTCCGCCGAAACTGAACATGACGACGACGAATCCCAGTGCCACCCCGGAAATTCCGGTGGGGAAGAACCCGCCATCGTTCCACAGGTTCGCCACACCGGTGGGTGCGGCAGACGGTGCACCGATGACGATGACCCACGCACCGAGCAGCACCATGGCAATGATCGCGACCACCTTGACGATGGCGAACCAGAACTCGAACTCCCCGTAGGCGCGCACGTGCAGCAGGTTGATGACGGTGACGACGACGAGCAGCACGGCGGCCGAGAGCCAGCTGGGCACCGAGGGGAACCAGTAGTTGACGTAGATGCCCACCACCGACAGTTCTGCCATCGACACCGCGATGTAGTTGAACCAGTAGTTCCAGCCCGAGACGAATCCGGGCAGCTCTCCCCAGTAGTCGTGGGCGTACTCGGAGAAGGCCCCCGAGGTGGGGCGGTGCACGCTCATCTCGCCCAGGGCACGCATGATGAGGTAGATGACTGCTCCGCCAATGAGGTAACACACGAGGATCGCCGGACCTGCGGCCCCGATCGAGTCGGCGGCCCCGTAGAACAGTCCAGTGCCGATGGCCCCGCCCAAGGCGATGAGCTGGATGTGACGATTGCGCAGGCCGCGATTCAACCCGGACCCGTCCGACTCCCCAGGTGCCTGCGCGGCAGCGGCAGGTGTTCCACTGTCGGACTCGGGCAGATCGGTGGCGGCCTGCCGGGGAAGGTGCACGTCCTTGCTCGAACACGACTCGGCCGTGCTGGCCTTCGCGACTCCAGAATCCGGAGGTGGGGCGGTGTTGCTCATGACGAGCATCCTATTCGGCGCCGACGAGGTGTCGAGGTAACGTTCGCACCGTGATTCTCGATCTTTCCGCAGTGTGCCTGATGCGCAACGGGTGCTGTCTCAATGTGCGCAAGACGGGTACGGACCATTTCATCCTGCCCGGTGGAAAGATCGAACCCGGTGAGACGGCCTGTGCCGCGGCGGTGCGTGAGGTGGCCGAGGAGCTACGGCTCCAGCTCGACCCGAGCCTCCTGCAACCGCTCGGAACCTTCCAGGCCGATGCGGCCAACGGCGACGCCGAGGGCATCAGCTGCACGGTGTTCCTGCGTGACTGGGACCCGTCCTGGCCTCATCCGGAGCCGGACCACGAGATCGCCGAGTACGAGTGGACACCTCTGGCCACCGCTGCGAACGATCCACGTCAGGCCCCGCTGCTCGTGCACCGGGTCATCCCCGCACTGCGCTCCCGCGGGCTGGTGTGACACCGCCCATGCTCAGTCGAGGTCCTGGCTGGGCTGCACCAGGCCGGCGTTGTACGCCGTGATGACCATGTGGACTCGGTCCCGTAGATCCAGTTTCGTGAGGATGTGGCTGATGTGCGTCTTGACGGTGGTCTCGGCCAGGTAGAGTTCCTCGGCGATCTCGGCGTTGGTGAGGCCGCGCCCCACACAGGTGAGCACCTCGACCTCCCGTTCCGAAAGCGCCGCAACGATGGACGGATCGCTCGAGGAGCCGAAACCATCGTCCCGGAACTTCTCGATGAGACGGCGCGTTGCGCTCGGTGCGACGACTCCGTTGCCCTGATACACGGTGCGTACCCCGGCGAGCAGATCGGCAGGCCCGGCGTCCTTGAGGAGGAAGCCGGATGCCCCGGCGCGTAGTGCGCGGTGCACGTACTCGTCGATGTCGAAGGTGGTGAGCACCAGGACGCGGGAATTGGTGTGCGAGACGACTCGTTCGGTGGCCGCCAAGCCGTCCATGAGGGGCATGCGGATGTCCATGAGGACGACGTCGGGGGACAAGTCGGTGGCCAGCTGGACGGCTTCGGCGCCGTTGGACGCCTCCGCGACGACGCTCATGTCGGGTTGGGCGTCCAGAACCATACGGAACCCCGTGCGTACCATCTCCTGATCATCGGCAAGCAACAGACGGATGGACTCGTCGTGCTGACGTTCCATGGATACCCTCCCGGTGAGACTGTGGCCATTATCGCAGGTGCGTACGGCAGACCTCATCAGGAATGACGGTGTTCCCCCACCTCAGTTGACGGTTCCTTGCCCCCAGCCGCGGTGACGGGCACCGAGGCGAAGACGCGGAACCCGCCGGCTGCCCGGTTGCCGGCCTCCACCGTGCCTCCCCAGGCGCCGATCCGCTCGCGCATTCCCACCAGACCGTGACCACCACCGTCGACTCCACCACTGGATGACGCCCCCTCGGGGGCACCCGCACCGTCGTCGACGATCTCGACGCGTACCCCGCTTGGCCGATGGATGATCGTCACCAGGGCATGGGACTGGGGACCAGCATGTTTGATGACGTTCGTGAGGGATTCCTGAACCACGCGGTAGATGGCGAACTCGGCACCCCGCTCCAGTGGCGGGTGGCTGTCCGGATCGCCCTCAACGCTCAGGGCGACGTCCAGGACGGGCTGGGTGCGCTCGATGAGTTCTGGGATGCTGTCGAGGTTTTCCGCTGGTGAGAGAGCAAGCGCTTCGCCCGAGTCGTCACGCAGCACCCCCACGAGTCTGCGGGTCTGGGTGAGCGCTTCCCGGGCCGTCTCCGCGATGGTGTCGAGCGCGCTGGCAGCCGAGTCGAGTCTGGCTTGCAGATCACCGACCTCCTCGTGATGGGCAAGGTACGCACCTCCGTCAGCCTGCACGACGATGACGGACAGGGAGTGGGCGACGATGTCGTGCATCTCGCGAGCTATCCGGGCGCGTTCCTCCTGGGTGGCCAGTTTGATGCGTTGGTCACGTTCTCGTTCCAGGTCCTCGGCACGTTGACGCAGCGCCAGCAGATTGAGACGTCGTGCTCGTGCGAAACTGCCGGCGAACCATGCCAGCAACACCACCAGGGCGCACGAGATGGAGAACGTGCCCCATGCCTTGGCGGCCTCCTTGACGGTGCCGTACGGCCGGGTGATGTACCAGCCCCATCGCCATCCGGCGAGGGCGGCTCCCACCATGGCCACTGCCAGCCACGCCCGAGCCCCGCGACGCGTCCTGCCGTAGGTGACGCTCGCGAAGATCGCGATGGGAACCAGGATCGCCGAGGGCTGGAAGGAGTCGCAGAAGATGACGGTGAGCACACTGCACACCGCCGTGCCGGCCACCATGATGGTGGGTCGAGTCCGCCGCCACACCAGCACGAGGACCTGGAGGAGACCCCAGAGGATGCAGCCCAGGAAGGCCAGGCTGCCAGGCTGGCAGTGGTTGATCGGGGTGCTGGGAAAGACGATGAGGGCGAGAAGTACCGCGAAGATCCCGTCAATGACCATGGGTCGTCTGTTGAACCACTCGTTGATCTCCCGGAAAGTCACTCCGTCAGCCTACGGGCAGGTCATGAAGGTGGCGTCATGCCGTGGGATGATTCGCAACAGTCCTTGAGGACGATGGTCAAGGACCGGTGCCACCGGTGGCCCTGTCATCAGCCAGCGGGTGTGCATGGCCGAGTCCAGTGATGAAGATTGCCTCCCCATGGTGAGGGATGCCTCGGATGACTCACCAGAGAAGATTTTCACTCCGATGGCCCACACACTTCACGGGATGCGAGATCATGGGGCGACGAGCCTGCCCAGGTGGAATCTCCGGGCAGGTCGGTGTCAGTCTTGGAGTGTGACGATGTCCCGCGATGTCTGTGCCAGTGGTGAGCCCCCTGCCGGAGGCGAACTCCCGATCGACGCACAGCCATCCCTCGACCACGCCCAACAGCTCAAGGAACAGTTGGCCACGGCCTTTCGACACCATCCGGCCGGGGCGGCCATCATCACCGTCAACGGGGCGAATGGTCCGGAGGGGCTCACGGCATCCTCCCTCATCTCGGTGGCGGTGGAGCCGGCCATCATCGTGTTCTCCGCCGGACGGACGACATCCACCTCCCGGCAACTCACCCGCGGGGGGCGTGTCATCGTCCACATGCTCAATGCCGATGCCGAGGAGTTGGCCAACGTCTTCGCCTGCCCGGGAGCCGATCACTATGCCGGGGTCCGGTGGCAGATGTCGTCGGAAGGAGCCCCCGAGCTCGACGTGAGCGGCCCGCATCTGCACGGCTGGGTACGAGACGCCATGGATGTCGGCCCCTCAGCCGTCTGGGCGGTGCAGATCGACCGGATCGATCTGGGCGATCGGGACAGCGATGCCCTGGTGTACCTGGAGCGTCGGTGGCGTCATCTCAGACGGTGATGACGCCAGGGCCCACCGTGTTCGCCCTACGCCGTTTCGGTCCGGTGCCATTCCCGTGGTTTCCGGCAGTCTCGCGGCCTAGACTTGCAGTGTCACCGGAGTCAATGAGGAGTTGGAGGACACGTCATGGACACCCAGCAGTTGGAGCGCATGCACACCGCACCGGGTTTCGTCGCAGCACTGGATCAGTCGGGCGGTTCGACCCCCAAGGCCCTGCGTGCCTATGGCATCGAGGAGTCGGCCTATGGCGACGACAAGGACCGCATGTTCGATCTCGTGCACGAGATGCGTACCCGGATCATCACCAGCCCGGCATTCACCAGTGAGCACATTCTTGCTGCGATCCTCTTCGAGATGACGATGGATCGTGAGGTCGAGGGCATGCCGACGGCAGACTTCCTGTGGCAGCACAAGGGGATCGTCCCCTTCCTCAAGATCGACAAGGGCCTGGCCGATGAGGACAACCACGTCAAGGTGATGAAGCCCATCCCCGGTCTGGACGAGCTGCTGCACCGCGCCGTGGAGGACAAGCACATCTTCGGCACCAAGGAACGCTCGGTCATCGTCGATTACGACGAGGTGGGTATCGGCAGGATCGTGGATCAGCAGTTTGAGCTGGGCGATCAGGTGCGTGCTGCTGGTCTGGTGCCGATCCTCGAACCCGAGGTGGACATCCACGCCGCACGCAAGCAGGAGGCCGAGGAGCTGCTGCACCGGCACATCCGTGAGCACATCGACGCCCTTGACGACGACGCCCGGATCATGCTCAAGCTGACGATTCCCAGCCAGCCCGACCTGTACGCCGACTTCATCGACGATCCGCGGGTCGTGCGTGTCGTCGCCCTGTCCGGCGGGTACTCCCGTGAGCAGGCCAATGAGCTGCTCACCCACAACCACCGGCTCATCGCAAGCTTCTCGCGTGCTCTCGCCGAGGGTCTGGACGCCAAGCAGTCCGACGAGGAGTTCAACTCGACACTGGAGAACTCCATCGACTCCATCTACCAGGCGTCGATTGCTTGAGTCCACCTCCCCCAACCTCTGACGGATGCCCCACCTGCTCACACGTAGGTGGGGCTCACGCGCATGTGGGGCACCTGTCCTGGGGACGTGCATTCAGGGGGACGGGGAACCGGACGGCAGGTGTGGAACGAGAATTGTCGGATTCGGCACGGTTGATACCGTCGGGGGCGTGAACAATTCGTTGCCCGCCGTTGTCGCCTTCGATCTCGACGACACCCTGGCCCCTTCCAAGACCCGTATCCCCGAACCCATGGCACGAATCCTCGGTGCCCTCCTGGGCCGCACCGATGTGCTCGTCATCTCCGGAGGGCAGTTCGGCCAGTTCCGCACCCAGGTGATCGATGCGCTGGAGGACGTCGACGCACCCATGAGAGGGCTGCATCTCATGCCAGCCTGCGGCACTCAGTACTACCGGCTGGACGACGACACCCAGTGGGTGTGCCGCTACGTCGAGGAGCTCACCGACGACGAGAAGTCCCGAGCCATCGCTGCCCTGGAGAACTGTGCCAAGGACCTCGGACTGTGGGAGGACCACACCTGGGGGCCACGTATCGAGGATCGCACCTCCCAGATCACCTTCTCCGCCCTGGGACAGCAGGCCCCGGTCGAGGCCAAGAAGACGTGGGACCCCACCGGGGAGAGGAAACTGCGGCTGGCAGCCGACGTGGCCGCCGCAGTACCAGACCTGGAGGTGCGCGCTGGCGGCTCGACGTCAGTGGACATCACCCGGGTGGGACGTGACAAGTCGTTCGGCCTCACCCGGTTGCTCGAGGTGACCGGCCTGGCCAAGGAGGACGTCGTCTTCTACGGTGACCGGCTCGACGAGCACGGCAATGACTACCCGGTCAAGGCCATGGGGATTCGCTGCGTGTCCGTCACCGATTGGCAGGACACCGCCAGCAAGCTCCAGGAGATGCTGGACGCCTGCTGAGCGGCTCAGCCTGCCCCTTCTCACCGCGCTGCTGCGGCGTTGTGTGTGGGGCCGATCCGGGCTGGCAGGCGCGTGGTCCGGGGTGGGAACGGTCTCATCCCCGGACCACCGTCATCACCGCACACTCTCCAGATCGGCCTCGGGGATGTCCTGAGCGGGTGAGGCCCCTGGATCCTGCCGTCTGTTCCCCGCTCTGCCTGCGCCACCTTCCAGGGGGTCACGATTGCGCCTGGCCCTGGAGGCGATGATGCCTGCCGCCAGACCCACCAGGAATGGAACGGTCCATCCGAACCCGGCCTCGTAACCCGGCAGGGTAGCCGTGCCGAGTGACGTGATGACCGAGGCACCAGGCAGATTCACCGGTAGGGCACGGACGAGGTCGAAGAACGCCGAGACGGCCACGAACACCGTCACGAAGCGGTGCGTGGTGCGATCGTGCCCCAGCCACGGGGTGAGCAGGCCGAGGATGATCGTGCTGATGGCCAGTGGATAGACGAACATGAGCACCGGAACAGCCCAGGTGATGATGGCGTCGAGTCCGGCATTGGCGATGAGGGTCGAGACGATCGAGAAGACCACCACCCATGCGCGTACCGACATGGCGCGCGGGAACATCGTCGCGAACATCTCGGCGCAGGCGGCGATGAGGCCGATGGCCGTCTTGAGGCAGGCGACGAGCACGATGGCGCCGATGAGTATCTCTCCGGGGTGACCGTAGTAGTGCAGTGCGGTCTCGGCGAGCACCGTGCCACCGTTGTCGGCCTCGGGAACCGTTGGCTGTGAGGTTCGGCCCAGGAACATGAGGCAGATGTAGACGATCGACAGTGCCACCAGGGCGACGATGCCCGAGGTGGCGGCCTGGGAGGCCACCTGGCGTCGACTGGTACGCCCCACCTGGTGGATGGCGTCGACGATGATGATGGCGAAGGCGAGGGTCGCCAAGGCATCCATCGTGTTGTAGCCGTCCAGGACGCCCTGCAGGAAAGGCATCTGGGTGTAGGGAGCCTGCGCAGCACGTGAGGCGTCCGAGGGCATCGGTTCGACGATCGTGGCGACGACGAGCACGGCAAGCAGGACGAGGAACAGGGGAGTGAGGAAACGTCCCACCCAGTCCAGCAGACGCCCGGGGCGCAGGGCCACCAGGAAGGCCAGGGTGAAGAAGATGAGGGTGAAGACGAGCAGCGGGATCGTCATGGGCCCTTCTCCGAGGAAGGGGCGCACCCCGATCTCGAAGGACACCGTTGCCGTCCTGGGGATGGCGAATGCCGGACCGATCGTCAGGTAGAGCAGGCAGGTGAAGAAGGCCGCCCAACCCCGCCAGGTGTGCGAGGTCATCTCGTACAGGCTCCTCGATCCAGATGTCGCAGTGGCGACGACGCCGAGTATCGGTAGGCCCACGGCCGTCAGCAGGAAGCCCAGCCCGGCCCAGCTGGTTGCGCCTCCAGCCAGACGTCCGAGTTGGACAGGGAAAATCAGGTTTCCTGCTCCGAAGCACAGGCCAAAGATCATGAGACCGATGACCAGAGTGTCGGAACGGTGCGATGAACTGTCCTTTGCCATGCGCGTAGTTTTCCTGAGATATCAGTATTCGGAGATATGTGTACGCATTGTGAGATTGTCTGGGGCGTGCGATGTGGGCCCGAATCGCCTGTCGCAGCGGGGTGGGCTGGCGCAGGGGTGATGTTTTCCCTTGTCAGTTCGTGGCGGAGGGCTCTCCCGAGTGGTTCCACGCGATGATTCCGCCGACGCTCTTGACTATCGGAGTAGAGTTGAGTCGAAGACGCTCAACTTTGATGACGGTTCTGGTCGTCCGTCACGATGAGCATGATCCAAGCGAGGAAAGATGGACACAAATCTCACCACGATGAGCCGGGACGCGGTCACCGCCGCCTCTCGGCACGCGTTGGCCCACGGGAACCCGTCCGTGGAGCCCTCGCACCTGCTGCACGCCCTGTTCACCATTCCCGACAACACCGTCGGGCCGTTGGTGACGTCACTGGGCATCGATCCCAAGACCGTGGATGGCCTCGCCACCGACGCCATGGCCAAACTCCCGTCCAGTTCCGGGGCCTCCGTGGCACAGCCGCAGCTCTCGGGTGCTTTCGCCCGGGTCGTCGCCGACGCCCAGAACCGGGCCGAGGCTCTGGGCGACTCCTTCGTCGCCACCGAACACCTGCTCATCTCGTTGACGGCGGTACCCTCCGACGTCCAGGCGGGCCTGACCGGGCTGGGACTCAAGCCCGACACCCTCACTGCCGCGTTCAACGAGGCTCGCGGTGACCGTCGTGTCACCTCCGAGGAGTCCGAAGGTGGGGAGTCGGCGCTGGCCAAGTACTCCGTCGATCTCACCGAGCGGGCCCGGTCCGGCAAACTCGACCCGGTCATCGGCCGGGACGCCGAGATCCGTCGCGTCGTCCAGGTGCTGGCCAGGCGTACCAAGAACAACCCGGTGCTCATCGGTGAGCCCGGCGTCGGCAAGACCGCAGTCGTCGAGGGACTCGCCCAGCGCGTCGTCGCCGGTGACGTGCCGGACTCCCTCAAGGGGCGGCAGGTCGTCTCCCTGGACCTGTCCTCGATGGTTGCCGGGGCCAAGTACCGCGGTGAGTTCGAGGAGCGCCTCAAGGCCGTCCTCAACGAGATCAAGGAGGCCGAGGGCAAGGTCATCACCTTCATCGACGAGCTGCACACCGTCGTGGGTGCCGGAGCCTCTGGCGAGGGCGCCATGGATGCCGGGAACATGCTCAAACCCATGCTCGCTCGCGGTGAACTGCGCATGATTGGCGCCACCACACTGGACGAGTACCGCGAGCGCATCGAGAAGGACCCGGCCCTGGAACGTCGTTTCCAGCAGGTCTACGTCGGTGAGCCCACGGTGGAGGACACCATCGCCATCCTGCGCGGCCTGCGGGAACGCTACGAGGCCCACCACAAGGTGCGCATCACCGATGGCGCCCTCGTCGCCGCCGCCAGCCTGTCGAACCGGTACATCACCAGCCGACAGCTCCCCGACAAGGCCATCGACCTCATCGACGAGGCTGCCTCACGGCTGCGCATGGAGATCGACTCCTCCCCGGAGGAGATCGACACGCTGCGTCGGGACGTGGACCGCATGAAGATGGAGATCTTCGCCGTAGAGAAGGAGGACGACCCGGCCAGCAGGCAACGTCTGGACCGGTTGCGCACCGACATGGCCGACAAGCAGGAGGCCCTGCGCGGTCTGGAGGCGCGCTGGCAGGCCGAGAAGGCTGGTCTCAACAAGGTCGGTGAGCTCAAGACGCAGATCGACTCACTGCGCACCACTGCCGAGAAACATCAGCGGGAGGGAGACTTCGGCAAGGCCTCCGAGATCCTCTACGGCCAGATCCCAGCCCTGGAACAGGAGCTCGCCCAGGCTGCCCAGGACGAGCAGGAGACCACCCGGATGGTCTCCGAGGAGGTCTCGGGCACCGACGTCGCCGAGGTCGTCTCGGCGTGGACCGGTATCCCGGTGGGACGCATGATGCAGGGTGAACAGGAGAAGCTGCTGCACATGGAGGAGCGCATCCATGAGCGCCTCATCGGCCAGGATCGTGCGGTTCGGAGCGTCGCCGACGCGGTACGGCGCTCCCGGGCAGGTATCTCCGACCCCAACCGGCCCACCGGGTCGTTCCTCTTCCTGGGGCCGACCGGCGTCGGCAAGACCGAACTCGCCAAGTCCCTGGCCGAGTTCCTCTTCGACGACGAGACCGCCATGGTGCGTATCGACATGAGCGAGTACATGGAGAAGCACTCGGTCTCACGGCTGGTCGGTGCGCCCCCGGGATACGTCGGTTACGAGGAGGGCGGCCAGCTCACCGAGTCCGTGCGGCGTCGCCCCTACTCGGTCATCCTGCTCGACGAGATGGAGAAGGCCCACCCCGACGTCTTCAACATCCTGCTGCAGGTGCTCGACGACGGGCGTCTCACCGACGGCCAGGGGCGTACGGTCGACTTCCGCAACACGATCCTCGTGCTCACCAGCAATCTGGGATCGCAGTTCCTCTCCGACGCGAGTCTGTCGGCCGAGCAGAAGCACGAGTCGGTGATGACGACGGTGCGTGCCACCTTCCGTCCTGAGTTCCTCAACCGGCTGGACGACATCATCATGTTCGATCCGTTGTCGATGGCCGATCTCACGCGCATCGTCGACACCAACATCGCCAAGCTCAATGCGCGGATGGCGGATCGTCGGATTCGTGTCGAGGTGACCGATGCCGGCAAGGAATGGCTTGCCAGAGCCGGGTTCGACCCGGTCTACGGGGCTCGTCCACTGCGTCGTCAGATCCAGACGACGATCGAGGACCAGCTGGCACGTCGCGTCCTGGCCGGGAAGATCACCGAGGGCAGTACGGTGACCTTCGACGGCACCGAGGACGGTGACGGCCTGCGAATTCTCTGAGGTCCGTCAGCCCGTCCCGTGCCAGCCCTGGCTCAGCCTGTGGCCCTCGGCAGAGGATCACAGCGCAGCCAGGGCCCCAGCACACCCGGAGACTCCAGTGGATCGGGGACTCCAGCGTAGTCGAGTCCAGCGTCAGCCTTGAGGCTCAGCGTCCGGTCCGGGGAAGTCGCAGCTGGTGCCAGACGTCTTCCCCCGGGGCCTGGGGCGCACCGTGCCCACCACCCGAGGTGGCTTGGCCGGCAGTCCCTGGGCCTGCAACGGTGGGGCTGGCACCCGGCGTGGCCGACGAGCCGGTGCCACTTGGTGTGGCGGGAGTCCCCGTGGCGCTGGGGCTCGTACCGCTGGGGCTCTGCGGTGCAGTCGGGGTGGTCGTCGGGCTGGGGCCGGTGCTCGGCCCTGCAGACCCGGACGGGCTCGCCGTGGGGCCGGTGCTCGGCCCTGCAGACCCGGACGGGCTCGCCGTGGGGCTGGGCTCGGAGGTCGGGGTGCCCGAGGGGCTCGGTGCACTGCTGGCCCGAGCAGTGAGCCACTGAGCAGGCGTGGTCGGATGGTCGACCAGCCGCGTCTCGCCGATGGTTCCGAAGAAGCCGGTGCTCATGATGTTGTCGTAGATGCTGCCACCGATGATCCACGGGCGATCGTCGAAACCGTTGATGCCGTGGGCGCGGCCTGCGGTGCCGTACTGGTTGCGCAGCATGGGCACGCCGTCGATGTACATGACGACCGAACCCTCCCTGGGGTCGTCGACGACGACGAGGTGGTACCACTTGTCGAGGTCGACGTCACCGGACCACACCGAGTACCCATTGCCCACCTTGGCGGTGTCGGTGAAGGCCCATTGCACTTCCTTGAGGCTCGAGATGGCCCCGGACAGCGGTGGCTCCTCCAGATCGTCGGTGTCCGCCCCGGCCACCGTGAAGTTCGGCAGGTCACCTCGTCTGCCGCCCCGGCAGACGAAGGCGCCCCAGTAGTTGCTCGAACCGTAGTCCTTGTCGATCTTGATGAACGTCTCGAAGGTGTAGCCCTGCTCGAAGCGCTCCCGGTTGACGGGGGCGTCCTTGGCCGTGGCGAAGTAGGCGAACACGTGCTTGGCCCTGGGCGTGAAGTGAACGGCGTGCTCGGCACTGGAGTACGTCATGTGGTCGGTGACGAGGGCCGCCGCATTGGTGAGGATCCCCGCCTTCTTCAGGGTCATGTCGTTGCCATTGCCACTGATGTCCCGTTCGACGAGCGTGCCGTCCTGCTCGGTGGGACGCCAGTGGGCCACGGTTCCGGGAAGCGTGGGGTAGTCCGTATCGTTCGCCGGTTTGACGAGGGGCAGCGCGGCGATCGGGGTGAACTCCTTGCGCAGTTGGGCGCGAAGGGCGGTGGTGGCTGCCGGAACCTCACCGGTGGGGTGGAAGTCGGCGTTGAACGAGGCGAACCGGGACGCGAAGTCGAAGCTCGTCACCCAGGTGTCTCCCGGCCCGGTGAGCAGGGCGCGATCAAGTGAGTTGGCACGCTCACCCTTGAGCGGCACCCACGGTGAGAAGGCGGTCTGGCACAGCTGGTTGTGGGTGAAGTCGAACTCCATGAGCGCCATGAGCCCGTTGCCGCCCTGGTAGGCCATCTGGTAGTCGAGCAGCTGTTGGAACACCGGCTGGCCGGCAGCATTGGTGACGATGCGGTTGGTCGCCCCGTGGTGGTGCCCATTGACGGTGAGGAACACCTGGTTGTGATGGTCGATGAGCCGGTCCCACAGCCGCTGCCCGAAGCTGGTGGACAGCGCGGTGCCGTCGGGGGAGATGTCGATGATCTGGTGGGTGGTGATGATCGTCGGCACCGTCGGGTGGGCGTTCAGCACCGACTCGGCCCAGTCGAGGTCTGCACCGTCGGAGCCCCACGGCACGTTGACGGCCATCATCGGTACGCCGGCGACGGTGAACTCGTGCCAGTTCGACATCCCGCTCGGCCCCATCTCGCGGAAGCTCGGGGAGTGGGCCTGACGATCCTTGGGGAACCACGTGCGGTAGTAGTGGAAGTCGTCGGCAACGTCGTGGTTGCCCGGGATCACCGAGTAGGACACCTTGGCGTCGTCCAGGATCTTCATGGCACGATCGGCCACGACGTACTGGTCCTCGTGCCCCTCGCCGGACTGGTCGCAGACGTCACCCAGGTGGTGGGTCATGGCGATGTGGTAGTCCGCGGTGTGATCGACGATCCACTGCGTCTGACAGTCGTAGGGGTTGGGCAGGCCAGGGTACTGCTTGGCGAACAGGTCGGCTGACTCGACGCCGTATCGTGAGTAGAACTGGGTGTCGGGGAGCAGGGCGATGCAACCACGTGCTCCGAGGTGCCCGTCAACCGTCCCGTCCTTGGTGTAGGGGGCAGCATTGGCCGGCCATCCCCTCTGCACGGCAACCCCTGCCAGGGTCACCATGGCTCCGGCCTGGACGAATAGACGACGACTGATCGACGACATGAACCTGTCTCCTCGTGTTCCCAACTGATCGTGGCTCGGGTTGGCAAGGCTCTCGATGGGCCCCGTCCACCCCGGATGCCATGAGACCATGATCGAAAGACGGTGACGTCACATCATCGTGAACGCCAGCTGTCATTCAGATGTCACGATCATGTCCGGGCGGGGCGGACGGGATCCATGCGTGCGGGGCGCCGGTGGGCAGGTCAGGAGCCTCCATGTGCTCGGAGGCTGCGCGGCGGAAGTCAGTCGAGCAGGTCCCCGTCGGTGTAGAGCCACCGATGCGCTCGATACTCGAAGCGGGCCTTCTCGTGCAACGTCCCGGCGGTGTGCTGAGCGACGTACTCCACGATTCCCTGCTCATCGCCGGGCTGTCCCTGCTCGACGTCGACAATCGTCAACCCGGTCCAGGCCATGGGCAGGTCGTCAACGACGTCGGGACGAGTGCGCGGATGCCAGGTTGCCCACAGATGTTGCCAGCGGTGCAGGACGTGCGCGGTGTAGCGCGACCTCATAAGGGCCTCGGCAGTGGTGGCCCGGCGTGGATCGTCCAGAACTGGTCCGCAGCACCGCGACAGTGGTGCGTCAGACCCACATGGGCAGGTGGAATCGGCAGACAGGGATGGTGCGGCAGACATGACGGATCCTTCTGGTGGTTCTTGGAGTGCACAGAGGTGGCCCGGCAGGGGGCGCACGAGTCGATGCTCCCACGGTATCCCGCATAGAATGGAGGGGATGTATCCATGGAAAGACCCGCATCGGGCATATGCGTTGCAGCAGCGCTCACCCCTGCGCCAGCCGGGTGCGCTCACGGCAATGCGCATCATCGTCGGAGGCGGCGTGGCTGGGTGGATGTTGCTGCTCGTCGCCCTCGTCCTTGGCTCGTCAGTGTCGAACAATGCCCTGGCCGCGTTCCTCAACTCATATGCCCTGGCCATCGCCTCGGGTGACTGGGTGAAGGTCCTCCTCGTGCCGGGCGCGGCATTCGCGTTGACGGTGACGATGGGCAGGGGACATGCCATCGATCGCATCCTCTTCACGGCCCTGGCCGTCTACTGGCTGTATTTCCTCACCTTTGATCTTGAACTCACCATTCCGGTCGCGAGGCTCATGGTCATCGTCTGCATGATCCTGGCATGGTCCGCCCCGATGAATCGGTGGATCCGGACGGTGCACGACTATGAGCAGTTGTTGGCCGAGGGAGCGGACCCCCGGAATCTGGCAATACGGTACGGGCTGGTCCCGCGTCGGCCGGACGGTCCTGCGCAACGCACCATGACGAATCCTCCGTCGTGGCCGCCACCGTCGGGCTCTCCTCGCCCGTGAATGAGCGGGCCTCGTGAGTGGGCAGGGCCGATTGGCACGGAGGAACGTGCGGGTGCCCCCCGTGGGAGGCTGATGCCAGGCTACGCCGGGTCGCCTCCTTGGTGGCCATGACCTGCCGTGACGGCCATGGTCGGGCTCCACTTGCGGGGCTGGTGCCAGACGTCCCGGTACGAGGACGCCACTCAATGTACGCGCTGATGACGGGTACCGTGCGTACCAGACGTTCCCGGCACGGCGACGCCACTGCTGAGCCTTGCTGGGCGGTCAGCCACCAGGCTGGCCACACCACGTCCGGCCGTCATCGTTTTTCCCATGACTGGCGGTGAGATGACTGGTGGTGAGTCAGGTTCTGCTCACTCCGCTCGAGCAGCCGCCTTGGGTTCGGTCTGTGCGTCCTCTGCGTTGGTCTCATCCGCACCCTTGCGACGCGCCTTGAGCCACTCGACCCCCATGGGAATGAGTGAGACGACGATGATGAGCAGCAGTGCCGCCTCGAAATTGTTGCGGATGACGTCCACCTGGCCCAGGAAGTATCCAGCCTGCACCGCGATGAGTACCCACAGCACTCCACCGATCGCCGTGTACGAGATGAACTTGCGGAAGTTCATCTGTGCGACGCCACCGACCATCGTCACGAAGGTGCGCACGATTGGCACGAATCGAGCCAGGATCAGTGCCGGGGCGCCGTGTTTCTCGAAGAACTCGTTGGTCTTGTCGACGTGCTCGGGGGCGAACACCTTGCCAGCGACTCCCTCCCGAGGTCGGAAGAGCCGTGGCCCCACCTCGTGGCCGATCCAGTAGCCAACGGTGTTGCCGGCGATGGCCGCAATGATGAGGACGATGTTGACGATGACGAGGGTCGACGCAGGTGATCCGTAGTGCACCAGTGGCACCTCGGAGTTGACGCCAACGGCTGCGAACATGCCCAACGCGAAGAGCAGGGAGTCACCTGGCATGAAGAACACCGCGAGCCCACACTCGGCGAAGACGATGAGGGCAACGATCCACAGCGCTGCTGCTCCGGCGGCTTCGATGATGTGCTGCGGATCCAGCCAGGCTGGCATGAGCAGTGGAATCAGCGTGATGAGGAGACTCGGCATGGCTTCCAGAGTACCGTTACATTCGTGTGTGCCCATGACCACGGCGAGTTGCCCGACGATCCGTCCGTGTGCATCCCGGAACGAAGCGGCCTGACAGGTACTGGGAGTGCAGCGACGGGTCCCACCGCGGTGGGGGTCGGTCCTGCTGCGCGTCCGTGGCCAGAGGATGCCCGGCTGGACCCAGACCTGCTGGAGCACGGTGACCGGCGCAATGTCGTTGATCGGTATCGCTACTGGAGTGTCGAGGCGATCGTCGCCGAACTTGACACCCGTCGTCGTCCACTGCACATCGCCATCCAGAACTGGGAGCACGACTTCAACATCGGTTCGGTGGTGCGCACCGCCAATGCGTTCAACGTGGCCGGGGTGCACATCCTGGGCCGACGACGGTGGAATCGACGCGGTGCGATGGTCACCGATCGCTACCTGCACATTCACCACCATCCCGACGTTCCCGACTTCCTCACCTGGCTGGAGGCTCACGACATCACTCCGGTCGGTGTCGACAATCTGCCCGGATCGGTGGCGTTGGAGTCAGCCACCCTGCCGCGGGACTGCTGCCTGGTCTTTGGTTCGGAGGGTGCTGGGCTCACTGACGAGGTGGTTGCCGGGTGCAGCCAGCTCGTCGCCATCACCCAGTACGGGTCCACCAGGTCCATGAACGCCGGTGCTGCCGCCGCCATCGCCATGTGGGCCTGGGGCATGCAACATCCTGTCCATCCCTGACCGGATAGGCTGAACACATGGCGTCGTCATCATCTGCTCTGCTCGTGGCCTTCAACCCGGTGCCCACAGCCGGACGAGTCGCGCGCTTCCAGTCGTTGCGGTTGCGCATCGTCGTGCAGACCCTTCTGGCCGTTGCCGTCGTCATCGTCGTCCTGGCCATCGCCAAGGTCGACTTCGACACGACCACCGTCGTGTGGATCATCACCCTGTGGGCGGTACTGCTTGCGGTGTTGTGGGCGGTGCAGGCCGTGCGACTGCGCTCGGCACGCAAGGATCTGCTGGGGATTGGCGAGGGGACTGCATTGCGTGTCGACGGCGCCGGCGTCGCCGTGCGAACCAGTCTGCGCAACCATGGCGATTTCGATGACACCACTTCGGCAGTGCAGGTGGCCGGGGCACCGGAGGATGCCCGGTTCGACCAGGTGAACTGGCAGGATCTCACACGATTTGCCGTGGAACCGTCCCATCACGAACCCATCCTCGTCGTCGAGCAGGGGCGGGGAGAACAGTTGCAGCGGTGGCAAGTACCCACGTCGTGGCTCGGTGCCGCGCCGCAGACCATTGACATGGCTGCCATGCAGTGTTCTGGCGGTCGGCAACGTCTGGAGTGCGCTGATGTCGGGCCGGCCTGACTCTGCGGCACCTGCTGAGCGTCGGGTTCTGACTCGCTGACGAACCTACCCGACGCGCAACCAGGAATGTGGGTATATGTGACTTGCTATGATCATTCGTGCAAGTTGTCACATAGGGCTCTGCTGCGCAGTGATGAACGATAGAGTCAGGTGCTGCGAGCTACCAACGCAGAAAGGTGCATATCCATGCCCATCGCATCTCCTGAGGTATATGCTGAAATGTTCGATCGCGCAAGGCAGAAGGGCTTTGCGTATCCGGCCATCAACGTGACCTCATCGCAGACTCTCAATGCGGCCCTGCAAGGGTTCTCCGAGGCTGGCTCGGACGGCATCATCCAGATCTCCACTGGTGGTGCCGAGTACGCCTCGGGCCAGAAGGTCAAGGACATGGTCACCGGTGCCGTTGCCCTGGCGGAGTACGCCCGCGTCGTGGCCAAGAACTATCCGGTGAACATCGCCCTGCACACCGACCACTGCCAGAAGGAGAAGCTGGATACATACGTCAACCCGCTCATCGCCATCTCGCAGCAGCGCGTCGACAAGGGCCAGGACCCGCTGTTCAACTCCCACATGTGGGACGGCTCGGCCATTGAGGTCGAGGAGAACCTGCAGATCGCCGAGGAGCTGCTCAGCCGTACCGCCAAGGCCAAGATCATCCTCGAGATCGAGGTCGGTGCCGTCGGTGGCGAGGAGGACGGTGTGACCGGCGAGATCAACGAGAAGCTGTACACCACCGTCGCAGACGGCATGCGCACCCTCGAGGTGCTCGGTCTGGGCGAGAAGGGTCGCTACATCACGGCCCTTACCTTCGGCAACGTCCACGGCGCCTACAAGCCCGGACACGTCAAGCTGCGTCCGGAGATCCTCAAGGAGATCCAGGACGAGTGCGGCAAGAAGTACGGCAAGGACAAGCCATTCGACCTCGTCTTCCACGGTGGTTCGGGCTCCACGGCCCAGGAGATCGCCGACGCGGTGTCTTACGGCGTCGTCAAGATGAACGTCGACACCGACACCCAGTACGCCTTCTCCCGCCCGGTCGTCGATCACGTCATGACCAACTACAGCGGCATGTTGAAGATCGACGGTGAGGTCGGCAACAAGAAGATGTACGACCCGCGCTCGTGGGGTCGGAAGGCCGAGACCGGTATGGCTGCTCGCGTCGTCGAGGCCTGTGAGCGTCTGGGTTCCGAGGGCAATGCCATGAATGCCTGAATGTGACTGCACGACCCCGGTCGGTTCCTTGCGGAATCAACCGGGGTCATGCATGTGGCTCCTGCGTCAGCGATGTGATGGTAGCGGTGGCGGTGGGGTCGTGTTGGCGCGCACCGTGGCGTTCCAGTTGACGAGCCATCCCTTACCATCGACGGGTGTCATGATGACCGTCATGATTGGCTTTGCCGTTGCTCGTGAGTAGATGTCCGCCGATCCTGTCGGAAGGGGCCCATCGGAGATGAGGATTCCCTCATTCAACCCGGCCGAGTCGGTGTTGAAGGCCTTGTAAATGGCGTGACCCCACGCTTCGGCTTTCTTGGAGTGACTGTCCCAGCCGGTGTTGGGTGCGATGAGATCTTGTACTCGGTAGTTGTCGATGGTGTCAGGGGTCGAGATGGCCTCGGCGAAATAGGTTGCCATGCCGACGTCACCCACCCCGAGTTCGTCATCATGGTGCAGGCACACCACGGTGCCACCGACTCCTGCTGCAGCGGAGAGGATGCCACAGACAACATATGTGGCAACGGTCTTGACATGCATTGTCATCTCCAAGGCTTGAATGGCGTCAGGTCTGATGAAACGTCCGGATCGTCCATTTGAGTTTTTCTACCCTCTAAATTCACCATTTCCTGCACGGCGGGGAAGGGCCTGTTGTGCGTCGTCACTGTGTGACATGGCTCGGAGCGGTTCTCAGTCCTTGACTTCAGTGGGAGGTGACCAGCGGAGGCGAGACGTTCCCCACGGCCAGACGATCAAGCATTTCGCGGACATGGTGGAGGGCGAGAATGATGCCGATCAGATCCATGACTCACCTACGAAGCGTCATGATCGTTCCTTGCTGTGAGGGATGGTAGGGGCTGGGGATGGCGGATGGGGTTTCATCTTCAGCTTATTGTCACTGGACGGATTTTCAAAAGAAATCGTCGCTCTTGAGGATCTCCTGTGAGTACGCGGCATACTTGGGAAGGAGACACCTACCAGCACTGTGATGGCGTGGAAGGTGTCAGGCATCTCTCGCCGCGCTGTGACGGGCCGTACTCGGGATGTCGATCCGGATCCGGGCCACGGGCGCCCATGTCGTCGAGACCGGTGGACCGGTGGGAGTCCGGGTTTCCCCGGACAATGCCATGAAGGCCTGATTCCACAGCTGGTTGTCGCGTCCTGGTCAACGTCGTGGGAATCGGCTGGTGCTCTTGCATGTGACAGCTCCGCCGCCAGCACCTCCGAGAATTAAGAAAAAGATTTATTCTACCATCTGGTACCTTCTGAGTTGACCCCGGGGTGCCAAGGTGTCACGATTCATCTCGTGACGAACAGTGCGGCATGGATGTGCGAGCAGGTTCGGAGCAGACCCTGTGGCGCCACACCACAGCATCCCTACGACACAGATCAGGAAGGCCATGTCACGACCAGAACCAACCGGGGAGCAGCGCATCGTCGAAACCGATGAGATCTTTTTCTCCACCACCGACGCCAAGGGCGTCATAGAAAAGGCGAACTCTGTCTTTGTCGACATTTCGAGATATCCATGGGACGATCTCATCGGTGCGCCGCACAACATCATTCGACACCCCATGATGCCCAAAGCGGCTTTCCTGGCCATGTGGAACACCATCCAAGGTGGCGAACCCTTCTGCGCCTACGTCCACAACCTTGCTGCCGACGGTGCCACCTACACCGTGCTCGCCACCATCGTGCCGCTGGACGAGGGCTACCTGTCGGTGCGCATCGCTCCGCAAGTCTCTGAACTGCAGAATGCCGCAGAGGCTGTGTACCAAGCTGCCCGGGATGCTGAGTGGGTGGCTGGAGAGCAGGGATGCGGTGCTCCGGAGCGCGCCCGCCGCGGGCTCGACGCCGTTCAGACGGCCCTGGAGCAGGCTGGGTTCCCCGACTACGGGTCGTTCATGCGCAAGGTCCTGGTGCAGGAGGTCGCGTGCCGTCGCCTGCAGCGCCGTCCCTCGCGCGGCATGTCGGACGAATCGGCTCTGGGACGGCTGTCCACGCAGGCCAATCGTGCTGGTGACGTCGTGGACACCTGGTTGGCAACCTTCGAGGGTCTCAGCGATCTGTCGGTCAAGGCCGGTCGAACCGCTCACATCCTGGGTGAAGCCATGGCCGAGTCCAAGCGGACTGCCGATGCCATCACCGATTCAAGCCAGTCCACCGAACCGGCTCTGCGACCCCTGGTGTCCGTCCTCACCCTGTGGACGAGCATGGATGCCGAGATTGCACCGCTCATCGATGAGGTCGTTGCCGATCTCCACGCCCTGGCCACCAGTGCCGATCTCACCAGTTTCCGCCTGGCGATTGCCCACGTCCAGGTGGAGTCGATGCGCAGCTTCATCTCCGAGATCTGGGCAGAGATGCCCGGGTGGGAACGCGCACTACCTGCCATCGATGACCTCTCGATCGCGGTGGAGGAGGCCATGTCGCAGGCCACACGCCGACTGGACGAGGTGCGCTCCTTGGCGGCCAGTGCAGCCTCTCGCACCGGGGAGCTGGCAGAACTCATGGCCATGCCCACTGCACTGCTCACCAGCTGGCAGCACATGGCCAGTGAACGTGAGTTGTCGCAGGGAGTTGCCGATCTGGCCCCGAAGGTGGAGGAGCAGATCGGTGCCAGCCAGGAGATGGCAGCCGAACTCACCAGTGTCGTTGCAGGATTGCGCAAGCTGGCAGATGCACGGCTCGAGGACGGGGATGCCGCCCTGGTGGCTGACATTCGTCGACTGGCTGCCGAGGTGGCAACGGGAAAGTGAGTCGTGAGTCGGTTCCCGCAGATCGGTTCTGGGTGGGACGACGCGTCGCCCCTGAGCCGGGCGTGAGTGCCCTGAGATGGTCGAGAGTGCTCAGCATGGTCATGACTGGTTCGCTCGCAGGCGGTCTGGTCCTGGTGGTGTGACAGTGGTGAGGTATGCCTGCCGCACCGTGGCGACCAGTCATCCAGTGCACTGCCCAAAGCCCCAGAAGGATTTCCCAAACATGTTCCAGGTGTCCGAGATGGGCCTGTGGAGCAGTTCCAGGGCCCATCGTCTGAACGGCCTCTCGACTGAACATTGTTAAGTTGTGGAACTTTGACCCCGAGTCAGCGAAGCCTTGTGGAAGGTGCAAGGATTGACCCATGAGTCCGCGAAAGATTGGCGTTACCGAGCTCGCGCTCCGCGACGCGCATCAGAGCCTGCTTGCCACCCGAATGTCACTGGAAGACATGGTCGACGCTTGCGCCGACATCGACGCTGCTGGCTACTGGTCCGTCGAGTGCTGGGGTGGAGCTACCTTCGATTCCTGCATCCGTTTCCTCAATGAAGACCCGTGGGAGAGGCTTCGCACCTTCCGCAAGCTGATGCCCAACTCCCGTCTGCAGATGCTGCTGCGTGGGCAGAACCTGCTGGGTTACCGTCACTACAACGACGAGGTCGTCGACAAGTTCGTCGAGAAGTCCGCCGAGAATGGCATGGACGTCTTCCGCGTCTTCGACGCCCTCAACGATCCCCGCAACCTCGAGCACGCAATGGCCGCCGTCAAGCGCGTCGGCAAGCACGCCCAGGGCACGATCTGCTACACGACCTCCCCGATCCACACCCCGGAGAGCTTCGTCAAGCAGGCCGACCGCCTCATCGACATGGGCGCCGACTCCATCGCCTTCAAGGACATGGCTGCCCTGCTCAAGCCGCAGCCGGCCTTCGACATCATCAAGGGCATCAAGGAGAACCACCCCGACGTGCAGATCAACCTGCACTGCCACTCCACCACGGGCGTCACCATGGTGACCCTGCAGAAGGCCATCGAGGCTGGCGTTGACGTCGTCGACACCGCCATCTCCTCGATGTCGCTGGGCCCGGGCCACAACCCCACCGAGTCGCTGGTCGAGATGCTCGAGGGCACCGAGTACACCACTGGCCTCGACATGGATCGCCTCATCAAGATCCGCGACCACTTCAAGAAGATTCGTCCGAAGTACAAGAAGTTCGAGTCCAAGACGCTGGTCAACACCAACATCTTCCAGTCCCAGATCCCGGGCGGAATGCTCTCCAACATGGAGTCCCAGCTCGAGGCCCAGGGTGCTGGCGACCGTATGGACGAGGTCATGAAGGAGGTGCCGCGCGTCCGCAAGGATGCTGGTTACCCGCCGCTGGTCACTCCGTCGTCCCAGATCGTCGGGACCCAGGCCGTCTTCAACGTCCTCATGGGCAATGGCGAGTACAAGAACCTCACTGCTGAGTTCGCCGACCTCATGCTCGGGTACTACGGCAAGCCGATTGGCGACCTCAACCCCGACATCGTCGAGATGGCCAAGAAGCAGACCGGCAAGGAGTCGATCGACTGCCGTCCGGCCGACCTGCTCGACCCCGAGTGGGACACCCAGGTTGCCGAGGCCGAGAAGCTCGAGGGCTTCAACGGCACCGACGAGGACGTTCTCATCAACGCCCTGTTCCCGGGGGTTGCCCCGAAGTTCCTCAAGGAGCGCTCGCAGGGCCCCAAGAGCGTCGCGATGACGGAGGCTCAGCTCAAGGCTGAGGCAGAAGGTGCAGAGTCGACCGCCATTGCCGGTCCGATCAACTACACCGTGACGGTTGGTGGCCGTAGCCACGACGTGACCGTCGAATCCGCGTGAGGAAGTCGTCCATCATGGCTGAGAAGAAGACAATCAAGCTCGCCAGCACGATGGAAGGTCGTGTTGAGCAGCTGGCCGACGAGCGTCACCGCATTGAACTTGGCGGTGGCGAGGCTCGGCTCGACAAACAGCGTTCCAAGGGCAAGCAGACCGCTCGCGAGCGTATCGACAACCTGGTAGACGCCTACTCCTTCGACGAGGTCGGCGCCTTCCGCAAGCACCGCACCACCCTGTTCGGCATGGACACCGCCGAGGTGCCCGCCGACGGTGTGGTCACCGGTCGCGCGACCATCGGTGGTCGTCCGGTGCACGTGGCCTCCCAGGACTTCACCGTCATGGGTGGTTCGGCTGGTGAGACCCAGTCGACCAAGGTCGTCGAGACGATGGAGCAGTCCCTGCTCACCGGCACCCCGTTCGTGTTCTTCTACGACTCGGGCGGCGCCCGAATCCAGGAGGGCATCGACTCGCTGTCCGGCTACGGCAAGATGTTCTACGCGAACGTCAAGCTGTCGGGCGTCGTGCCGCAGGTCGCGGTCATCGCCGGCCCGTGTGCCGGTGGTGCCTCGTACTCCCCGGCACTGACCGACTTCATCATCATGACGAAGAAGGCCCAGATGTTCATCACGGGCCCCGGCGTCATCAAGTCGGTCACCGGTGAGGAGGTCACCGCCGACGAGCTCGGTGGTGCCGATGCGCACATGTCCACCTCCGGCAACATCCACTTCGTTGCCGAGGACGACGATGCCGCGATGCTCATCGCGCAGAAGCTGCTGAGCTTCCTGCCGCAGAACAACACCGAGGACGCCCAGATCGTCAACCCGAACAATGACGTGAGCCCCGATGAGTCCCTGCGTGACGTCGTCCCGCTGGACACCAACAAGGCCTACGACATTCGCGACGTCATCGCCAAGATCGTCGACTGGGGAGACTACCTGGAGGTCAAGGCCGGTTGGGCGACCAACATCGTCACCGCCTTCGCCCGCGTCAACGGTCGTACCGTCGGCATCGTTGCCAACCAGCCGAAGGTCATGGCCGGGTCGCTGGACATCGACGCCTCCGACAAGGCTGCCGAGTTCATCACCTTCTGTGACTCCTTCAACATCCCGCTGGTGCAGCTGGTGGACGTCCCCGGCTTCCTACCGGGCGTCCAGCAGGAGTACGGCGGCATCATCCGCCACGGCGCGAAGATGCTGTACGCCTACTCCGAGGCCACCGTGCCGAAGATCACGATCGTGCTGCGCAAGGCATACGGCGGCTCCTACCTGGCCATGTGCAACCGTGACCTGGGTGCCGACGCCGTTTACGCCTGGCCCACCGCCGAGATCGCCGTCATGGGTGCCGCTGGCGCTGCCAACGTCATCTTCCGTCGCGAGATCAAGGCCTCCGAGGACCCGGCTGCCACCCGCGCCGAGAAGATCGACGAATACCAGAACGCCTTCAACACGCCTTACGTGGCTGCTGCCCGTGGGCAGGTTGACGACGTCATCGATCCGGCAGACACCCGTCGCAAGCTCGCCGTCGCCCTGGAGACTTACGCCACCAAGCGTCAGCCCCGTCCGGCCAAGAAGCACGGCGTCATGCCCTGCTGAGTGAGTGAGGAAGAGATGACTGACAACGACAAGGACCGCGTGATCGAGTCGCTCACCAAGCGACTGGATTGCCTCGAAGCAGAGGTTGGTCGCCTGCGTGCCTCCAGCCCCGGCATCCCCGAGGACGTCCTGGTGGCCATCAGCGCTGCTGTTTCGGCATACCTGGGCAACGACGGCAAGGTTCAGGCCGTCCGCTTCGCCCCGTCAGAGAACTGGACCCGTCAGGGTCGCAGGGCTCTGCAGAACCATTCGATTCGTTGACCCGGAGAAGATGACATGAAACTCAAGGTGACCGTCAACGACGTCGCGTACGACGTGGACGTCGATGTCGACAAGACCCCGAATGCCCCGCTGGCCCCCATCATGTTCGGTGGTGGCTCCGGCCCGGCCCTCAAGGCCTCGGCCGGTGGCGGCGGAAAGGCTGGAGCTGGCGAGGTTCCCGCCCCGCTGGCCGGCACCGTGGCAAAGATCCTCTGTGCTGAGGGAGACGCCGTCAAGGCTGGCGACGTCCTCCTCACCCTGGAGGCCATGAAGATGGAGACTGAGATCAACGCCCCTGCCGACGGCAAGGTGACGAAGATCTTGGTTGCCGTTGGTGACGCTGTTCAGGGTGGACAGGGGCTCGTGGCCCTCGAGAGCTGAACACACAGTTCATAGGAACACACCCGTGGGGTGGGGCCAACTGGCCCCACCCCACGGGTGTGTTCATGCCGTTGACCAACGGGTTCCCGCAACAATGGTGATCTGATTGGGGCTGCCTGTGCGGACCGTGGGTAGCAAGTCCACCGGACCATACGGGGAGCCGGATCCGGGCCACCATGCTGGGGCATCGAAGGACGGACCGTCGGGCACAGTGCTGTGACACACCGGACATGGCACTGTGACACAGCAGTGGGTGCCAGCCCTGCAGGAGGACCGGCACCCACGTGGTTGAGGTCATCGCATGGATCAGCCGATGAGTACCGCCACGGACGGGTCGGCAAGGTCCAGAGCTGCCTGACGTGCCTGCTGCGGACTGGGAGCTGCCAGCGCAGCCTCGGCGATTCGTCGGCACTGCTCTGCGGAGTGCAGCGCCAGAGCGGCCTTGACAGCGGTGATCCTGCCAGCCGCCATTGAGAGGGAACGTACCCCCAGGCCAACGAGCACCAGAGCCAGCAGCGGGTCTCCGGCGGCCTCCCCGCACACGCCGATGAGTCGATCCCCGGCGCCGTCACAGGTGGCGCCGATGAGCTGGATCACCGCCGGCTGCCACGGCGTGAGCAGCTCAGCGAGCTCGCCCTGCAGACGGTCGGCTGCCATGCAGTACTGGGTGAGGTCATTGGTGCCGATGGAGGCGAAATCCACCGGCTCGAGAACCTGCGCGGATCGCAGTGCGGTCGAGGGGATCTCGACCATGATGCCGACAGTCTTGATCCCAGCGGCGCGAGCCCGTTCGGCGAACCAGGTGGACTCGGCAGGGGTGGCGACCATCGGTGCCATGACATAGGGGTCGCGTCCAGTCCGCTCAGCGGCCTCCGCCAGGGCTGCCAACTGGGTGTCGATGAGGTCGGTACGTACCTGGGACAGCCGCAGACCACGTCGACCCAACGCTGGATTGTCCTCCGGACCCAGATCGGCGAAAGCCAGCGGTTTGTCGGCACCGGCGTCCAGGGTACGGAAGACGACCTTGGCGTCCTCGTCGAAAGTGTTGAGAACACTCGAGTAGGCCTCGACCTGTTCGTCCTGACTGGGCGCGTCGTGGCGATCCAGGAAGAGGAACTCGGTACGGAACAGGCCGACTCCTTCCGCCCCCTTGGACTTCGCGGTGGGGGCGTCGGACGAGCTGCCGATGTTGGCGAGCACCAACACCCGGGTGTCGTCACCAAGATGTGCCGGTCCTTCTGGAGCAGCGTCGAGCACGGCACGACGTTGTTCGGCGCGATCGCTGAGCTGGGTGACGGACTGCTCGTCGGGCTCGACGAGCACAGTGCCCGAGACTCCGTCGAGGGCCAACTCGGTGCCCGACTCGACCTCACGGATCCCCGGGCAGCGCACCACGGCGGGGATGCCGATCTGGGCGGCGAGAATTGCGGTGTGGCTGGTCGGGCCACCTGCAGCAGTGACCAGGCCGCGTACCAGCTCGGGATCGAGGGTCGCGGTGTCGGCCGGGGCCAGATCCTCCGCCACTAGGATGACGGGGGAGTCGAAGGCGGGAACGCCCGGTTCGGGCAGCCCCTGCAGGACGGCCAGGGCCCGGTCGCGCACATTGTGCAGGTCGGTGACCCGCTCGGCCAGGTATCCGCCAGCAGCAGTGAGTTGGGCGCAGAAGTCGTCAATGGCGCCCCACAGGGCATGGGCCGGGCCGTCGCCCTCCTCGAGGTGGGTGCGCACGGAACTCGTCAGACCGGGGTCACGGGCCATCATGGCAGTGGCCATGAGCACCCCGATGGCGGATGGATCAGCTTCCAGGGCACGTGCGTCGAGGCGGTCGGCAACCTTGCTGAGTGCAGCGGTCACCCTCGCCACGTCGTCGTCGGTGTCGCCCTTGGGATCACGTGCCGGTAGGCCAGGTGCTGGTTCAACGAGTAGTGCTGGAGCCTGGCCGATTCCGGCAGAGACTCCCAGACCAGAGAAAGTCTTCATGATGATCAGGCGCTCGGAGTCTCGAGGGCGGTGCACAGGTTGGCAAGAACGTCGTCAGCGCCCTCGCCCTCGGCCGTGAGTTCCACGGTCTCACCCTTCTTGGCACCCAGACCCATCACCGAGAGGATGGAACGGGCATCCACGGGCTCCTCACCGGGGCGGCCAATGGTGACGGCCAGGCCAGACTTGGTGGCAGCTTGGACGAACATGGCGGCGGGGCGGGCGTGCAGGCCAGACTCGGCGGCGATGGTGGCGGTGCGACTGGGCATGAGTACCTCCTGCTGGAAGTCGGGACGTTCCCGACAACTTTTTCAACACTCGACGATATCTCAGCCACTGGAAAAGGTGCATCCACCCCCGAAGAAATTGCACATACGTAACAGGCCGACCCTCGCAACAGACCAGCCCAGGGCCTCCGACCAGAATCGTGGAGCTGGTGGAGGAAGGGGCTTGACGACGTGGTCGGGGAGGACTCGAGGAACGCAACATCGCCGGATTGTTGCCCGGCCTACGGGAACTGCTGGGGCGGGAAGCCACCAACCAGCGCCGGTCCGAGGGCAACGGTCCGAATCGGTGATCGGGTCGGACCGGGGAATCACACACGGCGGAGACATCGGGCATGGGAGATGAGTGCCTGAGAAGGTGCAGGGGCGTGCTGGGAACACGTGTGCGCGGCGGTAGGCTGGAACCATGACATCCAAGCTCATCCTGCTCCGCCACGGCGAGAGCGAATGGAACTCAAAGAACCTCTTCACCGGCTGGGTGGACGTCGACCTCAACGAGAAGGGTGCGGGCGAAGCACGTCACGCAGCCGAGCTGCTCAAGCAGGAGAACCTGCTGCCCGACGTCGTCCACACCTCGCTGCTGCGTCGCGCCATCCACACTGCCTACCTCGCTCTGGACGGCTGCGATCGCCACTGGATCCCGGTGCGTCGTTCCTGGCGTCTCAACGAGCGCCACTACGGTGCCCTGCAGGGCCTCAACAAGGCCGAGACCAAGGAGAAGTACGGCAACGACCAGTTCATGGCTTGGCGTCGTTCCTTCGACCAGCCGCCGCCCGTCATCGAGAAGGATGGTGAGTGGAGCCAGTTCAACGACCCGCGCTACGCCGACATCCCTTCCTCCCAGCGTCCGCTGACCGAGTGCCTCAAGGACGTCGTCGCTCGCATGATCCCGTACTTCGAGTCCGCCATCACCGACGACCTCAAGGCCGGCAGGACCGTCCTCGTCGCTGCTCACGGCAACTCGCTGCGTGCCCTCGTCAAGCACCTTGACGGTATCAGCGACGACGACATCGCCGGCGTCAACATCCCCACCGGCATTCCGCTGCTCTATGAGCTCGACGACGACTTCAAGCCGGTCACCAAGGGTGGGCGTTACCTGGACCCGGAGGCCGCTGCTGCTGGCGCCAAGGCCGTGGCGAACCAGGGCAACAAGTGAGTCGTTCCTGACGACAGGCCCCTCGAGGGCCCGTGACAGGCAGAGGGGCCGTGCTGATCAGCACGGCCCCTCAGTGTGTGTACCTGTTTGATCAGGCGATGACGCCCAGTTCGTATCCCTGACTCTTGAGGTATTTCACCATTGCGGGAACGGACTTTGCAGTGACCTTCTTGTCCGCGGCGTCGTGATTGAGGATGAGAAGCACGTTGGGGGTGCCGTACTCGGCGGCGGTCTCCTTGAGGTTCTGCACAGCCTCGTCCGTACTGGTCAACGGCTTGCCCTCGGCATCCTTGGACAGCGCGTTCCAGTCGATCCATGACATGTGGCGCTCGGACATCGCCGGGTCTGCCGTCGACCAGCCTCGCCAGGACATGTGGCCACCGGGGTTGCGCACCGCACCGGTCGTGAACCCGGAACCCACGAACGATCGCATCTGGGCCATCGCGTAGTCGATGTCGCAGCCGATGTGGCTCTTCGAGGCTTCCCGGCCCGGGTACAGGTAGTCGTAGTCGTGGCTGTAGGAGTGGATCGCCAAGGCATTGCCCTGCTCCAACATCTGGTTGAGCAGGCTCTTGTCCACCTCACCCATGTGGGAGGAGATCGTGAAGAACGTTGCCCTGCCTCCGGAGCTCTTGAGGCCCTTGAGCACCTGCGGGGTGCGCTGGCTGGGGCCATCGTCAAAGGTGAGGAAGGCGATCTTCTTGTTCTTGGGTTGGGTCTGGGGCTTGAGCATCCAGTCGTGCACGGTCTTCGCCGCATAGACGTGCCCCTCGGCCGTCTTGCCGTGATTGGTCCCCGGGATGAGTGCTGGAAGGTTGGGGACCACGGCACCGGATGCCTTGAGCGGTGTGCCGGCGGCGGGTGGTGCGGCACACGTGGGTTTCGTCACGGCCTTCCCGGCTCCGGGGTACCCGGCGTACTTCGTTGCCGGAGTGGAGGTTGCAGAAGGTGTGGGAGTTGCGGTGGGGGTCGTCGAGGTGGTGGCTGACGAGGTCGTCCCCCCGGGGGTTGTCGATGAGGTACTCGCGGTGTGCTTGTTCCCAGAATGGGTGACGTCAGCAGCGTTGGGTGAGGCGCATGCCGCCAGGAAGGTGGCCAGACCAGCCAGGATCGTCAGGCCGATCGTTGCTCGAGAACCGTGCCGCGACTTGACCTGCCGCTGTGAGCGGGGGGCGTCGCTGGCCGGTCCGCAGGACGAGCCGTGGGCGGTGTGGACGTCACCGTCGCTGCTGATGATGGGCATGTGTGCACCTTTCCCAGATGATCGACAGTCAGGGGTCACAGTACTCAGGAAAGGCGGCGGAGCCCCTGGGGCTCGCCGTCACTGGTCAGGCGGAATCGCGCGGGGCGTAGCCATGAATCAGCCGGGAACGGGGTATCACGACCCATGAACTGCCGGGAACGGGGTATCACGACCCATGAACTGCCGGGACGGCGTCATCGGAGAGCAGAGGGCCATCGGAAGGCAGGGGCCACGACCTCAGAAGGAGGATGGCCAGTTCTCACCTTCCGGGGCCTCGCCAGTGACGATGTAGATGGTGCGGGCCCCCATGGCGACAGCGTGATCGGCAATGCGCTCGTAGTACCGGCCGAGCAGGGCGGTGTCCACGGCCTTCTCCACGCCGTACTCCCAGTCGTCGCTCAGCAGCAGGTGGAACTGGTCGCTGCGCAGTTCGTCCATCTTGGAGTCGGCGGTGGCCAGACCGGCGGCAGCCTCGGCGTCGCGGTTCTCCAGGGTGGTGATGGCCGTGGCGATCATGGAGTCGGCGGTCTCAGCCATCTGCTTGATCTGGTCGGCAACCGGCTCGGGGGCAGCCACCTCGGGGTAACGCAGCCGGGCGATCTTGGCGATGTGTGCGGCGAGATCGCCCATGCGGTCCAAGGAGTAGCTCATGCGCAGCACGGCGACGACGGTACGCAGTTCACCAGCCACAGGGGCCTGACGAGCCAGGAGCTGGAAGGAGCGCTGCTCGATCTCCTTGGTGAGCTCGTCGATGCGGGCGTCGCCGCTGATGACGCGCTCGGCGATGGTGAGGTCGGCGGTGACGAGGGCAGTGGTGGCGTCCTGGACGGCAGTGCGGACCAGACCGGCAACGGTCACGATCAGCTCAGTCGTCGCATTGAGTTCGTCGCGGTAACTGTCGCGCATGGTGAAGGCCCTTCCCTTTCTGAGACATCCATCCTCGTAAAGCGTAGTTCGTCCGAGAACCATTTCGCATACTGCAGTTGAGGAATGAATGAATGTTCAGTTAACGAGAGGAGACGTTGCCCGCGTTGCCCGGCCTCACGCACGGTGGAGTCGTGTGGTGATGGGGGACTCCCATATGATCGGACCGTGGACGTTGCGTTGTCAGGGGTTGTCGGGCTCGTGCTGGGCGGGCTCCTCACATGGCTCATCCTGCATGCGGTGGAACGATCACGTCACCCGATCGACACCTTGGCGACAGACATCGAGGTCATGGTCGTCACCCCAGAACTCAAACGAGCCCTGGCCCAGGTGGGCGGGGCGGCAGCCGTCATCGGCCCACATGACGAGGTGCTGCACTCCACCGTCTCGGCCCGGTCGATGAACATCGTCCGAGGTTCGCGCATCATCGAGGAGACCGCCCTGGGGATCGTGCGGGAGAGCAGGCAGCGCTCAACGGAGCTGTGCCGTGACATCGACGTCCCCAGCACGGCCACCGGACGCACTGCCCAACACCTCACGGTGCGCGTCGGCCCGCTGGACGCACACGGCAACATCGTCCTCGTCGTCGACGATCGTGCCCCGTTGTTGCGCGTGGAACAGACCCGACGGGACTTCGTCGCCAACATCAGTCACGAACTCAAGACCCCCATTGGCGCCATCGCAATCCTCTCGGAGGCCGTGGAGGGTGCCGCCGATGATCCTGAGGCGGTGCGACACTTCGCCGGGCGGCTCAACAAGGAGACTGCCCGAGTCTCCGAGATGGTCTCGCAGATCATCAACCTCTCCCGGCTGCAGTCCGATCAGCCGATGATGACTCCACAGCAGGTTGACGTCTGCCACGTCCTTGCCGATGCCGTGGAACGCAATCGGGAACTGGCGGACAGCCGCGAGGTCAACCTCGTCGTCAAGGCCGAGCCCGATCTGGAGATCCAGGGCGATCCTGCCCAGCTCACCGACGCTGTCTCCAACCTCATCCACAATGCCATCGTCTACTCCAACCCTCGGGCGAGGGTGGCGGTGAGTTCGCGACTGGTGCACGACGTGGACGGCGATCGTGCCGACATCGCGGTTGCCGACAACGGCATCGGCATCACCGACGAGGACCAGAGACGCATCTTCGAGCGGTTCTACCGCGTCGACTACGCCCGTAGCAGGGACAACGGCGGCACCGGCCTGGGGTTGTCGTTGGTCAAACACATTGCCCAGGCGCACGGCGGTTCGGTGGACGTGTGGAGCAAGGTCGGCCAGGGATCCACCTTCACCCTCTCCATCCCGCTGCCCAGCCTCGAGTTCGACGACGAGGACCCTGATGGCCTCGCCGACGCTCACGACTCATCAATCACCAGCAAGAAGGATCAGTCATGACCCGAGTACTCATCATCGAGGACGAGGAGTCCTACCGTGAGGCCACCGCCTTCATGCTCCGTCAGGAGGGGTTCGAGGTTGCCGAGGCCGAGGACGGACGAGCCGGCCTGTCCGAGTTCGACCACAACGGTGCCGACATCGTGCTGCTGGACCTCATGATGCCCGGCATCCCGGGCACCGAGGTGTGCCGTCAGCTGCGGCAGCGCAGTTCGGTGGGCATCATCATGGTCACCGCGCGTGACTCCGAGATCGACAAGGTCGTCGGGCTGGAGCTCGGTGCTGACGACTACGTCACCAAGCCGTTCAGCCATCGTGAACTCGTGGCCCGCATCCGCGCCGTGCTGCGTCGCGGGTCGGAGTCCGAGGAGTCCCCCGACATCCTCCAGGGGTCCGGGGTGCGCATGGACGTCGAGCGTCACGAGGTGAGCGTCTCGGGCAAACCGGTGAAGTTGGCCCTCAAGGAGTTCGAGCTGCTCGAAGTGCTGCTGCGCAATGTGGGACGAGTCATGACCCGCGCCCAGCTCATCGATCGCATCTGGGGCGTCGACTACGTGGGCGACACCAAGACCCTTGACGTCCACGTCAAGCGACTGCGCGCCAAGATCGAGGACAACCCCTCCCACCCCCGGCACATCATCACGGTGCGCGGTCTGGGCTACAAGTACGACGACTGAGTCGACGAGCGCCTGGTCACCAGTGCCCCGACGAGCACGACGAGAGCCAGGACGGGCAGGATGTCACCGGTCCACGCCACAGCGGGGGACAGTGGATCGTACCCGAGTGGGAGTGCGATGATGCGAGCCAGGTACAACGGTCCGGCCAGCGCCACGGGGGCTGCCAGGCACGTCACGACGATGCTCGGACGTCGCGGTAGCACCCGAGCTGCCCACACCGCGATGAACGGCAGCCACACCCAGTGGTGGTTCCACGAGACCGGGGAGATGAGCAGCATCACGCTCGCCGACACGGCAACCGTGGTCACCAGGTCGTCGGAGCGGCGGGCCTCGTCGAGGTGCCTGGGCAGCAGCAGCCAGCCGGCGACGATGACGGCGAGGCCCAGCAGTACCCACAGGGCACTGCGCACGGTCGTGGGGCAGTGACGCCAGAGCACCCCGTTCACGGAAGCGTTGGCCGGGTAGTCGAGTCCGCCGACGCGCCCGGCGTCCCACATGAGATCGGTCCAGTATTCCTGCGAGGTACCCGGCAGCAGCAGCCACCCGATGGCGATCGATGCAAGGAATCCGGTTGCCATGCCTGTCAGGTGCGCCCAGTCGTGGCGACGCAGGGCAGGTAGCCCGAGTGCCAACGGGGTGAGCTTGCACCCGCCGCACAGACCAATGGCGAACCCTCCCCAGAATCGGCGGTCAGTGGTCAGCCCCAACAGGCAGACGGCCATGAGGATGATGTTGATCTGGCCCTTGGCGATCGTCTCCCAGAACGGATTGAGGATCACCAGGGCGATGGCCCAGCACGGCAGGTGGAACGCGACTCGACGTGCCTTCCCGATCGGTGCCGTGGGCAGGAGGCCAAGGCGCAATGCGCGTTGACAACTCAGGGTGACGGTTGCACAGGACAGTGCCGTCATGGCGAGCCATGCTCCGTGCTCGGTCATGGGTGCCATCCACGAGAGGATCAGGGCAGCAAATGGCGGATAGGTGAACAGGAGGTGGCCAGGGGCGGAGTGGTACAACGGGGTGCCGTTGATGACGGCCTGTGCTCCCTCGTGGTAGACGTTGGAATCCACCGGTTCAACGGGGGAGCCCAGGGCAAAGACGCAGAACAGGACGATGATCACCGCGCCTGCTGAGATCGCTGTCGTCCGCAGGGAGGATGAGGACTCCATTTCTGCCAGCCTCTCGGATTCGTGCTCTGGTGGCAGCTGTCGCTGACCACATCGGATCGTATGTGCCAAGTATGGTTTTGACCAACGTCTGGGAGAGTACCTGACGTGTGGTGCTGCCCTCCCCCCCCCGATGGAGCGTCGACCGTCGGCGTCGGGGCCAGCGTGGACGGGGTCTCCGGCGGTCTGTGGTGGCCCGAACCGCTGGAGTGATGGGTGGCGGCGCTGCCCTTGACGCACTGCCCTGGCCCAGGTATAGGGTGACAGTGAGTGTGATCATGAGAATGCCCCTTCGTGTGTTCAGTGGTAGAATCACCTGTGGAAGGGGTTGCATACATGACTTTCAATGTCGGTGAAACGGTTGTCTATCCCAATCACGGGGCTGCGGTGATCGAGGATCTCGAGACGCGCACCATCAAGGGTGAGGAGAAGCTCTACCTCGTTCTTCGGATCATCGGTCAGAACGATCTCGTCGTGCGGGTGCCAGCCGCGAACCTCGATCTCGTGGGCGTGCGCGACGTCGTTGACGAGAAGGGGTTGAAGAAGGTTTTCGAGGTTCTGCGTCAGCCCCACACCGAGGAGCCAGCCAACTGGTCCCGTCGGTACAAGGCCAACCTGGAGAAGCTGCACAGCGGCAATGTGCTCAAGGTTGCCGAGGTGGTCCGTGACCTGTGGCGCCGCGAGCGTGATCGCGGTCTGTCTGCCGGTGAGAAGCGGATGCTGGCCAAGGCACGCCAGATCCTCGTCTCCGAGCTCGCCCTGGCTGAGAAGGTCGACGAGGAGCGCGCCGAGCAGATGCTCGAAGAGGTGCTGGCATCCTGAACATCTGAGTGGTGAAGGCACGAGGGGCCCGGCGGACAACCCGCTGAGGCCCCTTTTCCATGTCTGCGGATTGACGCCGAGGCCCAGGGATCGTCCAACCCAGTGGATCGCTCACCTGCCCACCGTCCCTGCGGGTGATCGCTGGCAGGGGCGCCTGCCTCGCCCTACTGATCGATCGCTGCCAGGACCGGTCCGAGCCGATCCCGCAGTTCCGCACCACTGCCATGCAGCAGAGCATGGTAGCCGTCGTGGCTCTGCATGAGCTCGATCACGGCCGTGAGCATTCCGATCTGGTTGTTCGGGTCGGTCACCAGCGGCCAGATGGACAGTGCGACCTGCAACTCGCGCTCCGGATCGTCCATGGCGTGGAAGATGGTCTGGGAGGCATTGCGGCACAGCAGGATCCCGGGACACCTGACATGGTCGGGATCAATGTGTGGGATGGCGACGCACGCGTGGCCGAAGTCCAACCCCGTGGGATATGTCTCCTCGCGCCGGGACACGGCGGTGAGGAATGTCTCGCCAATCAGGGCGTCCCGGGTGAGGCGGTGGTTGACGAGACGGAACAACTCCTCCGATGAGTCGGTGTCGACGTCAAGGACGATGAGTCGGGGTGTCATGCAGAAAGGTCAGGCCTTGAGGTCGGCAGCGATCTCGTCGGCCAGGTCGTCATCACCGACGCCGGTGAGAAAGGCAACTCCGCGATACACCTTGACGCTCTCTGAAGGAGCCTTGACGACCGTCGTCGAGACGATGGCGTCCGGCTCGAAGGACTCGGCGTGCTCAGACAGCTCGCCCGTCTTGCACTCCTTCATCATTGCCTCGATGTCGCGCTCCTTGAGCATGCGCTGCAACTTGTTGGCGACCTGGACGGATGTGGCGATCCCGGTACCACAGCACACGAGAATCTTCTTCTTGAGCATCAATGCCTCCTCGGCGGTTTGCTGGATGAGATATCCATGTCGTGGTGGACACCATGGTAGCTGTGACCTCCGCGCGACAGCGGTACTACTGCCAACACGGTGCTGACATCGAATTATGGGCCATGGTGAAACCGTGCGTCAGGTGGGGGATTGTTCTGCCCGAAGGTGCATGCTGGCGTGGTACGCCCCTGCCCGGACGGTGGCCCCCTGCCCTGACGGTGGCATGGTGCCGGCCGGATCACACTCGCCCCACGGTTGTCGACGCCGGTTCCCGCGCCGACCGTGGGAACTCGCTAAGCTCATGGCCCATGGACGAACCCATTGTCGCCATCGTCATGGCTGCCGGAATCGGTAGCAGATTTGGTGGGCCCATCCCCAAACAGGTCACCGAGCTTGCCGGTAAGGCCGTCGTCGCCGTCGCCGTGGAGTCCCTGGCGGCCGGCGGTTGCTCCCGCGCCGTCGTCGTCGTCAAGGAGGGCATGGAGAATCACGTGAGATTCGCCCTGGCGGCGGCACCCATCCCGGTGCACTTCGTCACCGGGGGCAACTCCCGGCAGGAGTCGGTACGGCGGGGCCTGGAGTTCGTCGACTCCCACCCGGTGCTGTCCAAGGCCTCCAAGGTGCTCATCCATGACGCGGTGCGTCCGCTGGTGCCTGCCTATGTCGTTGCAGACGTCATCAAGGCCTTGGACGACGGAGCCACTGCAGTTGCTCCCGCCATGCCCGTGGTGGACACCATCCGGCAGGTCGACGGGGACACCAGCACGGTTGTCGACCGTGACACCCTGCGTGCCATCCAGACTCCGCAGGGATTCGACCGGACCACCATCACGCAGTGCCACCGACGTATGGCCGACGACGGCGTCAAGGTCACCGACGATCTCAGCTGTTGTGAACTCTATGACCATCAGATCACCTTGGTGGAGGGATCACGGGCTGCGATGAAGATCACCGAACCCATCGACATCGACATTGCCGAGGTGTTCAGTCGAGCTGCTGCCGGAGCAGGAAATCACAGCGGCAAACGGGTCCGGCTCATGGCAACCAAGGTGCGTGAGAAGGGTGGCATGTTCATCCGACACGTCCGACGAGCCATTCCCGGGAAGTGGTCATGCCGAGCAGCCAGGTGAGGCCGCCGGGTATCCACCAGCCGAGCGCAGGCAATGAGACCACCTGCGCAACATGGCAACGCAACGAGGAGGACAGACGGACATGGCCGATGCGATGACTGCTCCGGAACCGCATGAGGAGCATCACCCCGAATCCTGCGCTGCCGTGCAGCTACGCACCGGGATCGGTACTGACGTCCACCAGCTCACACCGGGGGTACCGATGCACGTCGCGGGTCTGGAGTTCCCCGACGAACCGGCGGGGTTGGCCGGGCACTCCGACGGTGACGTCGCTGCCCACGCCATGTGTGACGCTCTGCTCTCGGCGGCTGGGCTGGCTGATCTGGGCACGGTCTTCGGCACGTCGGATCCGCAATGGGCCGGACGTGCTGGGGTGGACTTCCTGCGGGCCACCGTGGCGTTGCTCACGGAGCACGGCTGGCGGCCGGTGAACGTTGCCGTCCAGGTGATCGGGCAGCGTCCCCACATCGCGCAACGCCGCGCGCAGGCCCAGGAGGTGCTTGGAGCTGCCGTCGGTGCGCCGGTGTCGGTGTCCGCCACCACCACCGATCACCTGGGATTCACCGGAGCAGGCCAGGGGGTCGCTGCGGTGGCCACCGCCCTGATCCAGGGTGCGGATCTTCCTCGGACGTGATGATGGAGGGCTGATGAGTTCTGCAGCAGAAGGACGTATCATGACCAACGAAACCAATACTTCGGACTGGTACCGACAGGCTGTCGTCTACCAGATCTATCCGCGGTCGTTCGCCGACGCCAATGGTGACGGGATCGGTGACCTGGCCGGAATCATCGATCACGTCGATCACCTGGTGAGGTTGGGCGTGGATGCCGTCTGGCTGAGCCCCTTCTACCCCTCGGCCCTGGCCGACGGCGGCTACGACGTCGACGACTATCGCAATGTCGACCCGCGACTGGGGACCCTGGCGGACTTCGACCGGCTCGTCGACGCCCTGCACTCCCACGGAATCCGACTCATCGTCGACATCGTCCCCAACCACACCGGATCGGGCCACGAGCTGTTCCGCAAGGCCCTGGCCGATGGTCCCGGATCGCCCGCCCGTGAGCTCTACCACTTCCGCGACGGGGACGAGCCACCCACCGACTGGACAAGCGCCTTTGGCGGCTCTGCATGGCAACAGGTTGACGACGGCCAGTGGTACCTGCACATGTTCGACGTCGCCCAACCCGACCTCAACTGGGACCATCCCGAGGTCGTCGCCGAGTTCGACCAGACGTTGCGGTTCTGGGCCGACCGCGGGGTGGACGGGTTCCGGGTGGACGTCGCCCACCTGCTCAAGAAGGATCTCAGCGAACCGTTGCCCAGCCAGGCGGAGCTTGACGCCGCCGACAAGACCGTGGGCAATGGTCGCCTGGAGGACCGCGACGAGGTGCACGACATCTACCGTCACTGGCGGCAGATCTTCAACGAGTACGACCCGCCCCGGGTGGCCGTGGCCGAGGCGTGGGTGCCGGCCAATCGCCGTCCGTCCTACGCAACTCGTGAGGAATTGGGGCAGGCCTTCAACTTCGACCTGCTCCAGGCCCCGTTCCGGGCCGAGGAGCTGCGGCGCATCATTGACGACAACCTCGCCCTGGCGGCCAGGTCCGGATCGTCGACGACGTGGGTGCTCTCCAATCACGACGTCGTGCGCCACGCCACTCGCTACGGACTGCCCGAGGAACTGCGGGACGGTCGGCAGTACGTGCTGGGCGACGGGCACACCATTGCCTGCGATGCCGATCTCGGCCTGCGACGCGCCCTGGCTGCGACCCTGCTCATTCTCGCCCTGCCCGGCTCAACCTATCTGTACCAGGGGGAGGAACTCGGGCTGCCCCAGGTGGTCGACATCGCCGACGAGTACCGTCAGGATCCGACGTTCTTCCGCTCACCGGGTGTGGACAAGGGGCGGGACGGCTGCCGGGTACCGTTGCCGTGGACACCGGATGGCCCATCGCTGGGGTTCGGGTCGGGTGAGCCACACCTCCCGCAGCCCACCCGGTTCCGCGACCTTGCCGTGAGCAGGCAGGACGCCGATTCGCGTTCTCCGCTCAACGTCTACCGACGAGCCCTGCGCCTGCGCGCACAGCTGCAGGACGGTGAGGACATGGAGTGGCTGGACAGCCCGCAGGGCACTGTGGCGCTGCGACGGCATGACGGCTGGGTCTGCGTGGCCAACCTCACCTCAACACCCATTGACCTGCCGTCGGGGGAGGTGCTTCTCACCTCTGCAGATCTGGTGAGTGGCAAGCTTCCCGAGGCCACCACAGTGTGGCTTCGTCCGCGCTGAAGTCATGGGGGGCGTGGCCTGCCAGCCGTGCCCGGGCCGTGCGTCCTGCGACACCGGGCTCGTGCTCTCCCCTGGGCGGCACGTGCAGCCCACGTGTCACCCGCAGAGGGCGGCAGCCGCGGGTCTGCCCAGCTCGGGGCGCCGTCCGGGTCACGTACCGTCTGTGGAGGGCGGCTACTGGTGAGCGGGAGTTGACGCTGGCTCCGCGGACGGTGCGGAGCCAGCTTTCCGGGATGGGTGCCTCACAGCTCCAGACCGGGGTAGAGCGGGAAGTTGCCGAGCAGCTCGTCGGCGGCGTCGTGCACCTGTTGGGCGACCCCGTCGGCGATGGTGTACTTGGCCTTGCCACGTTTGCCCGAGGCCGTCGTTGCCGGTGTGGTGGCCGACAATGCAGTGACGATGAGCTCAGCCACCCGGTCGAACTCGTCGGGTCCGAAGCCACGTGAGGTGAGTGCCGGGGTGCCGATGCGCACGCCGGAGGTGTACCACGCACCGTTGGGATCGGCCGGGATCGAGTTGCGGTTGGTGACGACCCCGGAGTCCAGCAGCGCCGACTCGGCCTGGCGTCCGGTGAGCCCGAAGCTCGAGAAGACGTCAAGCAGGTTGATGTGGTTGTCGGTGCCGTCGGTGACGAGCTTGACGCCACGCTTCATGAGACCTTCGGCCAGTGCCTTGGAGTTGTCGGCGATGCGCTGGGCGTAGTCGCGGAATGCCTGGGTGCGGGCCTCGGCCAGGGCAACGGCCTTGGCCGCCATGATGTGCCCCAATGGTCCGCCGAGCACCATGGGGCAGCCGCGGTCGACGTCTCCGGCGTACTCGTTGGTGGTGAGCACCATGCCGCCACGCGGCCCGCGCAGTGACTTGTGGGTCGTCGTCGTGACGATGTCGGCGTGTGCCACCGGATCCTCGTCGCCGGTGAACACCTTGCCGGCCACCAACCCGGCGAAGTGGGCCATGTCGACCATGAGGACGGCTCCGACCTCGTCGGCGATCTCACGCATCTTCGCGAAGTTCACCCGACGCGGGTAGGCCGAGTAACCGGCGACGATGACCAGCGGCTTGAACTCGCGGGCCAGCTCGGCAACCTTGCCGTAATCCAGGTATCCGGTCTCGGGGTCGGTGCCGTAGGAGCGCTGGTCGAACATCTTGCCGGAGATGTTGGGGCGGAACCCGTGGGTGAGGTGGCCGCCGGCGTCCAGGCTCATGCCGATGGCGCGCTGGTCGTTGAACCTGCGACGCAGGGTGTCCCAGTCGTCCTGGGTGAGGTCGTTGACGGTACGGGCACCGAACTCCTCGAGCCCGGGGGTCTCCACGTGGTGGGACAGGATCGTCCAGTAGGCGGTGAGGTTGGCGTCGATACCGGAGTGCGGCTGGACGTAGGCGTGGTCGGCGCCGAAGAGCTCCCGGGCGTGTTCGGCGGCCACCGATTCAACGGTGTCGACGTTCTGGCAGCCGGCGTAGAAACGGTGCCCGATGGTTCCCTCGGCGTACTTGTCGGAGAACCAGGTGCCCATCGTCGCCAGCACGGGCAGGGAGGCATAGTTCTCCGAGGCGATGAGTTTGAGTGAATGACGTTGGTCGTCCAGCTCCTGGCGGGTGGCTTGGGCGACGCGCGGCTCCACCTCACCGATGATGTCGAGCATGCTGCGATAGGCCGACGAGACCTTCTGCGCGGTTTCCGGGTCGATGTGCGCGGCGGTTGACTCTGACACGTTGTCTCCCTTCAGACGGTGGTGATGACAAATCTATCCGTCTTTGGCAGGCCCGAAAGGGGAGTGGGCGCACTTTGAGCACCGCTTTGACCTCTGGTGGAACGGTCGGACCATCTTCGGCGGCCCCCTGCCCTGTGACCCGTGAGATCAGCCCGGTCACGGAGGGCACTCTCGCACGACTGGCAGACCAGACGTGCAGCGGGGGTGTGGGGAGTCTGCCCCCGTCATGGCAGGTTGCAGGGAATCCGGCCGGCACTTCTTCAGGCTGTACGGACCCGGGCAGCCGCATAAAGGGCAACGGAAACCGCCACCGAGGCGTTGAGCGACTCGACCTCACTCGTGATGGGAATGCTTGCCAGGACGTCGCACGATTCACGGGTGAGACGAGCCAGGCCATTGCCCTCCGATCCCACGACGAGCACCGTCGGCCCGTCCAGACCGGGCACGTCCGCGATGTCGACGTCCCCCTCGCCGGCCAATCCGACGACCATCCAGCCGGCCCGGGCGAATTTCGCCAGGGCCTGGTTGAGGTTGGTGGCCATCGCCACCGGGATGCGTGCCGCGGCCCCTGCCGAGGTCTTCCAGGCAGCTGCCGTCATGGACGCGGATCGACGCGAGGGAATGAGCACCCCCTGCGCCCCGAAGGCTGCCGCGGAGCGTACGATCGCCCCCAGATTTCGTGGATCGGTCACCTTGTCCAGGGCGACGACGAGTCCGCCGTGTGCGGCTTCGGATCCGGCAGCGATGAGATCATCGGCGCTGGCATACTCGTAGTCCTGCAGGCGCAGCGCCACGCCCTGATGGTTGGAGCCGCCGGTCTGGCGGTCCAGTTCGCTGCGGGTGGCCTGCATGAGTGGGATGCCGTGGTCGGCGGCGAAGGTGAGGATCTCACGGAGCCGGGAGTCGTGCTCGGCCCCGTCGACGACGTAGGCGGCCCGCACCGGCAATCCGGCATTGAGGGCCTCCAGCACCGAGTTGCGTCCGATGACCCAGTCCGGTCCGGCTCCCTTCTCGGAAGATCGGCTAGCCTGCTGCCTGGGTCTGGCGGTCTGCTTGGCCTTGTACGCCTTGTGGTAAACGCGATCCTCCGCCTTGGGGGTGGGGCCGCGTCCGGCCAGACCCTTGCGGATCCGTCCGCCGGAACCAGCAGCCTTGTTCCTTGCCTTGCGGGTGGCTCCTCGGCGTTGGGAATTGCCTGCCATGGTTGTCCTTTCGATCAGCTGGGACGCCATCAGTCCCATGACTGCCTTGCCTCGAGCCGAAATCACCAAGTGGTGACTCGGCTCGGGGGCGGATCAGTTCGGTGCCGGGCCGCTTCAGGAGACGTCGGCCCGGGGCCACTTCAGTCCAGCGACCACCGGGCGCCGTCAGGGGTGTCCTCGATCACCAGACCGAGGTGGGTGAGCACGTCGCGGATGGAGTCGGCGGTGGCCCAGTCCTTGCGGGCCCGGGCCTCGGAGCGTTGGGTGAGCATGGCCTGGACGAGTCCATCGACGACCGGCTCGAGCTTGTCGGACTGCGTGGACCTGCTCGACACCCACACCGGATCGTCCGGGTCGAGGCCGAGGACGCCGAGCATGACGCGCAGCTGGCCCAGATGGGCTGCGACTGCCGGGGCGTCGGAGGCGTCGATCGCCTTGTTGCCCTCGTTGATCGTCGTGAAGAGCGTGGCGACGGCGGCAGGGGTGCCGAGGTCGTCGTCCATGGCACGGGTGAATCGCTCATCGAGTTCGGGCACCTGCGCATCCGTGGGCAGATTCGCGGGGTCGATCCCCGCTCGGTCGCAGACCTGCCCGGCACGCTCCAGGAAGCCGTCGATACGAGCGATGGCCTTGTCGGCCTCGTCCAGGGATCCCTGGGTGTGCTCGTCGGAGGGGGAGAACTCGATGGTGGAGCGGTAGTGCGGCGCCAGCAGGAAGTAGCGCACGGCGCGCGGATCGTGGCTCGCCGTCACCTCGGACACCCGAGCGGTGTTCCCCAAGGACTTGCTCATCTTCTCACCCGACATCGTCACCCACGCGTTGTGCATCCAGTAGTGGGCGAATGCGCGGCCAGCCGCAGCCGACTGGGCCAGCTCGTTCTCGTGGTGCGGGAAGCGCAGGTCTATGCCGCCACCGTGGATGTCGAAGGCCTCGCCCAGATACTTGCCGGACATGGCCGAGCACTCCAGGTGCCAGCCGGGACGTCCAGCACCCCACGGGGCGTTCCACGAGGCAGTCTCGGGTTCGGAGGGCTTGTGCCCCTTCCACAGGGCGAAGTCGCGGGGGTCACGCTTGCCGCGGGGGTCGGAGTCGGCGGCAGGAGCCATCTCGTCGACCTTCATTCCCGACAGCTCTCCGTAGCGTGGCCAGGATCGCACGTCGAAGTAGACGTCACCGGAGCCGTCGGGGGCGACGTAGGCGTGCCCGGCGTCCAGCAGCTCACCGATGAGGTCGATCATCTCGGGGATGTGGCCGGTGGCGCGCGGCTCGTAGCTGGGTGGACGGCATCCCAGCAGCGAGTAGGCCCGGTGCAGCTCGTTCTCGAACTCGTAGGCATGGGCCCACCACGGCACACCGCGTTCGGCGGACTTGGCGAGGATCTTGTCGTCGATGTCGGTGACGTTGGCGACGATCGTCACCTCGTAACCACTGTGCTCCAGCCAGCGGCGCAGGACGTCGAAGACGACCTCCTTGCGAATGTGACCCAAGTGTGGCGCAGACTGCACCGTCATACCACAGTGATAGATCGACACCGTGCCCTCGATGAGGGGCACGAAGGGTTCGATGCGGTGGGTCGCCGTGTTGTACAACTGGAATGTCACGCCTCCAGCCTACCGGCAGCACGGCATTGCGTCTGCCACGCACAGGTGATGGTCTCTTCCGCACCTCGAGAACAAGGGGGTCGGGTCATCGCCGATGGTCGCCGAACGAGCTGCTCCGTGGTGCTTCACCCCACCCCTTGGCACTTTCGTACCATGGGTGCATGGCCGAGATCAGGAAGCACAGGACGTCGAGCAATGCAATCAGTCAGGCGGTGGAGGCCGCGATGACCTCCCGGTCGTATCAAGGCGCAGACGGGCCCGACCACGAGACCGACGAGCTGAGCGTGGACGGAGCTCGGATTCCGACACGTCCGACCGGCCCATCCGCTGGATCGATCTCGACGAGTTGGCAGGGATTCCTCACCACGCAGCCTCCTGCTGCCGGTGAGGACTGAAGCTCCCACGGACGTTCCCGTTTCCGGTGCGCCCGGCAGCCGGATTCACGGCGGATCCGATGGCGGCCCTCCAGCACACGCCTGCTGAGCTGTCACATGTCGGGGCGACGTACTGCTCGTGGTTCTGGGGCTCGTGCCCCTGGGCTTGGTCGCGGGGTCAGACGCACGGACATGGGCTCGGCATGGGCACGGGTTCGGCAAGGTCAGGGTGCGTCGATGTGCCGAACTCGTGACTCGGTCCCATGCCTTGCCTGTGGGGCGTGAGGAATCACCCGTTCGCCCGTCTCGCCCGCAGGGCCGCGATGTCCAGCACCTGCGCAGAGTCCAGATCGACCTCATCGACCCCGTTCTCCCACGGATCGTACGGTGGTTCCTCCTCCACGTCCTCCACGTAGCCCATTGAGGGATCGTAGGGGTTGACGAGTTGATGGCCTGCCACGGCATCGACCGGCATCACCGAATCGGTGCTCATCGCCTCGTCGGGCAGGTGTGAGAGGACGTCGTGGACGTAGCCCTGGGCAGCCTCGACGTGCGGCACCTCGCGGTACTCACGCTGCGACTTGTACCAGCGGTAGTCGAGCACCTCGTGGAAGAACTGGGCCATGTCACGTTTGCGCGACAGTTCGGGGGGAATCTGGGCGACGACCGGTGAGAACACCTCGGTGAGCCACTTGTGGGCGACGACACTCTCGTCCACCGACTGCAGTCCCTGACGGGCCGCGAAGGTGTCGAGGTCGTTGAGCAGGCGTCTGGCCTGGTTCTCCTCGGTGTCCAGGCCGGTGAGACGCAGCAGACGGCGTTGGTGGTGGCCGGCATCGACCACCTTGGGTTGGATGCGGATGACGTCCGAGCTGGTCTGGATGTCGAGTTCGGCGACGTCGAATCCCAACGCGTTGAGACGTCGTACCCGCGACTCCACCTGCGAGACGTCGCCGCCGGGGAACTCCTGGGGCTCGGTGAGCTCGGCCCACAGCTCGTGGTAACGAGTCTCGATGGTGTCGACGAGCTGCCGCGGATCTAGGTTCGGATCGAGCAGGTCGCCGGCTTCCAGATCCAGGAACTCGCCGTACAGGTTCGTGCGGGCGATCTGCAGGTCGTGTTCCCGTTGGCCGGTGGTGAGCTGGTCGTGCAGCTCCCCGGTCTCGGCGTCGACGAGGTAGGCGGCGAAGGCCTCGGCGTCCCGGCGGAACAACACGTTTGACAGCGAGATGTCACCCCACAGGAATCCCACCAGGTGCAGCCGTACCAGCAGGACGACCAGGGCGTCCAGCAGTCGCATGACGGTTTCCGTTCGCACCCCGGACTGGAAGAGCGACCGGTAGGGCAGCGAGAACTGCAGGTGGCGGGTGATGAGGATCTGATCCATCGGGTGACCATCGGCATCACGCCGACCGGTCACCACGCCGATGGGCTCCACCGACGGTGTGTCCAGACGCATGAGGTCGTGCAGCAGTCGGTATTCATGGATGGCCAGGTGCTCGATGACCTCCTTGGCGGCATACACCGAGTCGCCGACCTTGATGAATCGTACGACGTGACGGGAGATACCGCGCGGCAGGGCCACGAGGTACTCGGCAGGCCAGTCCGCCAACGGTGTGTCCCACGGCAGGGGGAGCAGTCGTGAGTCTGGCTTGGCGGAGAGGAAACGTGGCACGGGTCAAGTCTGCCATCATTCACCGCCGGCTGGGCAGGACGCGTTGGACATGCTGTCTGGTGGTTGGACGAGGGTGTTGAGTCGGGCGAGGTGTTGGGGGTGGGTGGCGTAGAAGTCTTGGTGGTGTCCGTAGGCTTCCCCGGCCAGGATGTTGCGCCACAGTTGGGCTACCTGCTCCCAGTCGGGGTCGGTGATGTCTGCTTCGGGTAGGCGGATACGGCGGCGGTGAAGTTCCTCGAGCAGACGCAGGTAGACCAAGGAGTAGTCGAAACGGTTGTAATCGATGTTGATCTTGGTCCTGCCCGCCCAGATCTTGTAGCGCTCCATGCCGGTACCGATTCGGCTGACCTGGTCGAAGTGGATCTCACGGTGGAACAGATGCCCGAAACGCGTCCAGACCTTGTCCCGATCAACACCGAAACGCCGCCACAGACCATGAGCCAACAACCAGTAACCCGACAAGGAACCCAAGATGAGGACAATGTATTCATAGACGTCAGCAGTGCCATGAACGGCGTCGCGGATGAGTAGCGGCAGGAATGACCATGTCAATCCCGCTGAACCCACGAGTCCCATAGGAACCAGAATCCTCGCCTGGGAAAAGATCCGCGGCTGGGCCGGGTCACGACCCACGCCCCAAGACGATTCCCGGGGGCGATCCTGGCCGTCCCCCAGCTGCCCCGACGATCCCTGCACATCCGGAGAAAAACACCGCGGCTCAACACTCATCGCTTCACCACTTTCGTGGCCTTGGCCATTTCCTGCTGGAAATCCGAGTGCAGGCTCTCGAGTTCGTTCTTGTTCCTGCCGATCCAGGACTTCTGGTACTCGGTGTCCAGAGAGTACTGAAGGGCGGGGATGTTGTCCTTGCGGGCGCACGTCATGGCGGCGAGTTGATGGTCCACGCTGAGGTCGGAGCCGTCCTTGGTGAGTTCGGAGGGGGTCTTCGGCGGTTCGCTCCAGTTCGGTACCGGATGACCGGCGTCCTTCATGCACTGCGCCCAGTTCTGCTTGAGCGGGGCGAGCCGGGAGTCGTGCTCCACCCGGTCGAGGGAGTCGTCCATCCCCTTGGCGACGAGGTCGCCGAGTTGCTGGTGAGGTGCTGTGCCGCCAGTGACGGAGAGTCTGGCCAGACTCTCCGCGGTGCACCCACCCTTGGGCAGTGGCTTGCCCTTGTCGTCCTTGATGGAGTTGTGGTCCAGGGCGGTGCCGTCGAGATTCTGGCCGGTGAGCACGGCGTAATCCCGGGGGGAGGGGTCCCAGTTGTCCGGTGTGCCATCGGTGGTCGTTGACTGGGTACTGGTCGTTGGGCGTGGGGCATTCGCGGCCTGTGGGGTGGGGCTTGCCTTGGCCCGGATGAGTTTCTCGTCGAACGGTTTGTACCGCCCCGCAATGTCGAGGGCAGTGGTGGTGTTCTCGTCCTGCTCCTCGGGATTGGGGACGTAGCTGGCCTTGAATCGGGCGGCACACTGGGCGCGCAGGATGTCGGTCGCCGTGGAGATGGTCGTGAGCTCAGTCTGGGTGGGCTGATACCTCTGCAGGGGGAGCTTCACCTGCGACACCGAGGTCAGCGGTGTGATGTTGCTGGCGGAAGCACTGACGGAGGGGCCCGCCGTCTGGGCGGACGTCTGCCGCGGTGTCTCGGACGAGCTGCACGCGGTGAGCGCCACGAGACAGGCGCATGCCGAGGCGGTCAGGGTACGAATCGTGAGAGAGGTCATGGGATGTCCTTGGCCAAGGAATGCACGGGGTTGTCATGACGTACAAAGTTGTCACGACGAGGGCGTGGCCGACGCGAGCCTTGATCCCTAGCCCCCAACGATACTCGCGTCAGGACAGTCTCAGAGCATTGTGAGACAGACCAATCGCCTTCAATCACGCTCCCCAGACTCGCACCGGGTCGTCCGGGTCACGCCCAGGACGATGCCACCGGACGGCCTTCCTCGTAGCCCGACGGCGACTGGACGCCCACCACGGCCTTCTCGTGGAACTCGACGAGGTTTCGTGCGCCGGCGTAGGTGCAGGCGGAGCGCACTCCCGAGGTGATGAAGTCCAGCAGGTCCTCCACCCCCGGACGCTGCGGATCCAGGTACATCTTGGACGACGAGATACCCTCCTCGAACAGCGCTGCCCGAGCCCGGTCGAAGGCCGAGCGTGACCGGGTGCGGTGCCGTACTGCACGGGCCGAGGCCATGCCGAACGACTCCTTGTACTGCCGCCCCTGCGGATCGACCTTCATCTCGCCGGTGGACTCGTGGGTGCCGGCGAACCAGGAGCCGATCATCACCGATCCGGCCCCGGCCGCCAGGGCGAGAGCCACGTCGCGGGGGTGACGCACCCCGCCGTCGGCCCAGATGGACCCGCCCACCTCGACAGCGGCATCGGCGCATTCCAGCACCGCGCTGAACTGTGGACGTCCCACCCCGGTCTGCATGCGGGTGGTGCACATGGCTCCCGGCCCCACACCCACCTTGATGATGTCGGCACCGGCCTCCAGCAGGTCCAGGGTGCCGCGTCGGGTGACGATGTTGCCCGCCACGATGAGGATGCGGCGGCCGGTACGGGCCTCGAACTCGTCACGTACCTTGCGCGCAATGCCCAAGGCCTCGATCATGCGATCCTGGTGACCGTGCGCGGTGTCCATGACGAGCAGGTCGGATCCGGCCTCCAGAAGTGCCGTGGCGCGCCCGGCGACATCACCGTTGATGCCCACCGCGGTGCCGATCATGAGCTGGCCGGACGGATCGACGGCTGGCGGGTAGATCGCGGTGCGCAGCGCCCCCTTGGAGGTCATGATGCCGATGAGTCGTCCATCCGGGTCCACCGAGACGGCCACCTTCTGGTGGTGATCGGCCAAGGAGGTGAAGACGTCGTCGGCAGTGGCGTCGGGGCCCACCATCGTCATGTCACTGGTCATCACCTCGCCCACCTGGGCGAAGCGATCGATCCCGTCCGCCTCGTCGGGGCTCACCAGCCCCAGCGGACGCCGGTCGTCGTCCACGACGAGCACCACACCGTGGGAACGCTTCTGCAGCAGGTTCATGGCCTGCCCCACCGTCATCTGCGGATCGACGGTGATGGGGGTGTCGAACCGGGTGTCGGCGTCCTTGACCCGGCGGATGGATCGGCACACGAAGGGCACCGGGATGTCCTGGGGCAGCACCGCTACCCCGCCTCGCCGCGCCACCGTCTCGGCCATACGGCGTCCCGAGATGGCCGTCATGTTGGCCACGACGATCGGCAATGGGGTGGCCAGGCCATCGGTGGAGGAAAGGTCGACATTCATCCTCGATCCGACCGACGACCTGTTGGGGGCCATGAAGACGTCGCTGTAGGTCAGGTCGTAGGTGGGTTGATCGTTGAGAAAACGCACGAACCCATTTTGACACGGTGAGTGGACGTCGAATCGAGTGGTCACCGACGACGATGTTCTGCCGGTCGGTCCGGACGTCATTCGGGCCTGGTGATCCTGGAGCGAAGTCCCCCTGGTACGAAGTCTCTGGTGTGTCGGAGTGCAGACGCACAGCCCAGGTGGCATGGAAGGCTCTGTGACCAGAACGTGGCCAGGTGGCTCGGCGCTGTCCGGACGTGGAAGGATGGGCCTGTTCCTGCCACGGCACTCAGGAGGACACCGATGACTGCTCAGAAGCTCGACGGAAAGGCCACTGCGGCCGCGATCAAGGCAGAACTGGCCGAACGGGTCACCGCGCTGCGGGACAAGGGGGTCGTGCCCGGTCTCGGCACTGTGCTCGTGGGTGACGACCCTGCCTCACACCAGTACGTCGGTGGCAAGCACCGCGACTGCGCCCAGGTGGGTATCGAGTCGATTCGCGTCGATCTGCCCGCAGACGTCACCGCAGACCAACTCGAGGCCGAGATCCGTGGACTCAACGAGAACCCCGCCTGCACCGGATACATCGTCCAGCTGCCACTGCCCGAACACATCGACACCAACTGGGCTCTGGGGCTCATCGACCCCGACAAGGACGCCGACGGCCTGGCCCCCAACTCGCTGGGGCGTCTCGTGCTCAACGAGCCTGGCCCGCTGCCCTGCACCCCGCGAGGCATCGTCGAACTGCTCACCCGCCACGGCATCGAACTTCCCGGCAAGGACGTGTGCGTCGTCGGACGAGGTACCACGGTGGGGCGTCCGCTGGGACTGCTGCTCACCCGACGCATCGAGAACTGCACCGTCACCCTGTGCCACACCGGCACCCGGGACCTTGCAGCACACACCAGGCAGGCGGACATCGTCGTCGGTGCCGCCGGCCAGCCGGGACTCATCGACGCCGACATGATCAAGGACGGTGCGATCCTCGTCGACGTCGGCGTCTCCCGGTCGGCGCAGGGCAAGATCCTGGGCGATTTCGCCAAGGACGTCTGGGAGAAGGCTGCGTGGGTCTCGCCCAACCCCGGCGGCGTTGGCCCCATGACACGCGCCATGCTGTTGTCCAACGTCGTCGACCGGGCCGAGCAGCTTGCCCGATGAACCCGGTGAAGGGGGCGGACGAGACACCACCAGGGGACCGGGCTGCGCCGAGTGGACTGGGCACGGGAGAGGCTGACGCCGATGTGCCCCGTACCGCCAGCCAAACGCGCCGGAGCATGAACCTGGACGACCAGCACGACGCGTGCGATGGGGCCGAGAGCGGTGTGAGCACCCCGAGGCGATCCGCCCCGGCCTGCCCACGGGAGTATGACTCGCCGTGGGCGCTGACGTGCGTGCTCGCTGGGGTCGTGGCCGCCATCATCACCACGGCCACCGGCCATTGGCTCGGTGGCTCGATGATCTTCGCGGCGAGCGTCATGGGCGCTGGACTGCTGCGGTTGGTGCTGCCAGCACACTGTGCGGGGTTGCTCGTGGTACGGCGCCGATGGGTGGACGTGACGATTCTGCTCGGTCTGGGGGCCGTGATGATGCTCGTCGCCCTCCTCGTACCGCCCAACTGATCGGATCACCCAAATGATCGTGCCGCCCAGCTGACCCGTTCACCGCCTGCTGGGGGCACGGCCGGCGCTCCACGCCTGGCTGAGCTTGGCGATGTCATGAGAGCTCCCGACACGCTTCTGCAGTCCCGGTGCAGGCCTCCGCGCACAATGCGCCAGGCGCCAAGGCGTGCGGACCTGTCGACATGTATGGGCTGGTGCCATGCGATATGACACCAGCCCACATGTGGTGATCAGTTCCCTCGAGGCGGCAACCATGGGTCGCACGCAAGCAGGTGCTGCCCCAGGTGGAGCCCGTGGCGGGGGTGGAGCCCGCGGTGGGGATCAGGACTCGAGGACGCAGCGGCGACGGCGTGCGAAGCTTCGAGCCGAGGTCAGCCCCTCACCGGTCGGGCCGGCGATGGTGAAGGTGGCGAATCCCTCACCGTCGATTCCGATACCTGCGAAGGACGGGCCGTTCTTCACGAAGATCGTCGTCTGGATGCGGCGGGCCATCTCGTCCAGCCGGCGCACGTCGCGGGAGTGCATGACGGCGGTGTGTCGGTTGCCGTGCTCCAGATCGACGGCCATGTCGATTCCGGTCTCGTAGTCGGTCACCGGCACGACCGGCACGACCGGCATGAGCATCTCCACCTGCACCAGCGGATCCTGCGGATCGGTGATCATGGTGACGAGCTTGACGTCGGGCTCAGCCTCGATTCCTGCGGCGGTGAGGATGTCGTAGGCATCCTTGCCCACCCACTCGGTCTTGGGACGGGTCAGCTCCTCATTGAGGATCATGGTGCGCAGCTTGTCGATCTGCTTCTCCTCGCTGATCACCTGGGCACCCGCCTTCTGGAACTCCGCCATGAAGGTCGGCAGGGCCTCGGAGACGATGATGATCTCCTTCTCCGCGGTGCACGGCAGGTTGTTGTCGAAGCTCGCGCCGGTGACGATGTCGTGGGCAGCCTTGGCCAGGTCTGCAGTCTCGTCGACGAGGACGGGCGGATTGCCCGATCCGGCGCCGATGGCCTTCTTGCCGCTGGTGAGCACCATGTTGACGATCTGCGGGCCGCCAGTGGCGACGAGCATGGAGATGTCACGGTGGCTGATGAGCTTCTTGGTGTTCTCCACCGACGGGGTCGAGATGATCGTGATGAGGTTCTCCGGGGCACCCGCCTCCATCATCGCGCGGTTGAGAACGTCGACCAGCCAGATGCTGATCTTCTTGGCGCGGGGGTGCGGGCTGAAGACGACGGTGTTGCCGGCGGCAAGCATGCCGATGGTGTTGCAGATGATCGTCTCGGTGGGGTTGGTCGTCGGCGCGATGGCTCCGATGACGCCGTAGGGGGCGTACTCCAAGGTGGTGAGCCCGGAATCGCCTTGCAGGGCCTGAATGGTGAGGTCCTCGATGCCGGGGCTGCGGGTGGCGGCGTAGTAGTTCTTGAGAACCTTGTGACGGGCATTGCCCATCTGGGTCTCCTCGACGGCCGATGTGGCCATGAAGTTCAGTGCCTCGTCTGTGGATGCCGCCTTGCGGATGGCGTCGATGAAGGTGCTGCGCTGGGTGAGGGAGCACGACGAGTAGGCCTCGAACGCCTTGCGTGCAGCGGCAACTGCTGCGTCGACATCATCGAAAACACCAGTTGCCGAAGGCGATTCAGAAGTAGTATAATTTTTTGGTTCGACAATGGTGGACATTGTAGTTCTCCAAGTGCTGCTGAGATGGTCAGGTGACGGCCACTGCGCCGCTTCCTGTGGATGCTGTTGTGTACAAGGGTACGAATTCATTGTCGGCAAAGCTAGGATTTGCGCGGTTTCGGGCCGTTGGTGCAGTTTTCTGCCGTAAAGCCATGAACAAATGTGCAGCGAAAGACCATTTGTGCACCACTGGGCCATGCCATGGTTTCACTGAAGGAGAATGCCGCCTGATGAAAAAATGAGCGATTTTCTCACGGTGAAATGTCGTGTTGCAGGTTCTGGGCACAGAACAGTGGAGTGTTGCGCGCGACGCTGTGAGGAATCCTCAGTCGGGCAGACGTGTTCTCAGTAGGTACGTATGACGTGTGAGTCCGAGCTGGGGCGGAGAAATCGTGATGAAGGCTCTGGGCATGGCAGTGGGGAACGCCCTTCTGGGCGTTCCCCACGGAATTCAACGAGGTGTGGTTCCCTCAGATGAGGCCGAGCTCACGCACGGCGTCGCGCTCGTCGGAGAGCTCCTTGGCGGAGGCGTCGATCTTGGCGCGGGAGAAGTCGTCGATCTCCAGGCCCTGGACGATGGAGGGCTTGCCGTCGGCGATGGTCACCGGGAAGGAGGAGATGAGGCCCTCGGGCACACCGTAGGAGCCGTCGGACTCGACACACATGGAGACCCAGTCGTCCTCCGGGGTGCCGAGCATCCAGTCGTGCATGCACTCGACGGTGGCGTTGGCGGCCGAGGCGGCCGAGGAGGCGCCACGGGCGTCGATGATGGCAGCGCCACGCTTGGCGACGGTCGGGATGAAGTCGTTCTCGATCCAGGACTGCTCGACCAGCTCGCTGGCCTTCTTGCCACCGACCTCGGTGTGGAACAGGTCGGGGTACTGGGTGGAGGAGTGGTTGCCCCAGATGGTCATGTGCTTGATGTCGTTGACCGAGGCATTCACCTTGCGGGCCAGCTGGGTCTTGGCGCGGTTGTGGTCCAGACGCGTCAGGGCGGCGAAGTGGTCGTTGGGGATGTCGGTGGCGTTGGTGGCGGCGATGAGGGCGTTGGTGTTGGCCGGGTTTCCGGTCACCAGCACCTTGACGTCGTCAGCGGCGACCTCATTGAGGGCCTTGCCCTGAGCGGTGAAGATGGCGCCGTTCTTGGACAGCAGGTCGGAACGCTCCATGCCGGCCTTGCGCGGCATGGCACCGACGAGGAAGGCGGCGTTGGCGCCGTCGAAGATCTTCTTGGGATCGTCGCCGATCTCGATGTTGACGAGGTTGCCGAAGGCGCAGTCGTCAAGCTCCATGACGACGCCCTCGAGGGCCTTGAGGGCAGGGGTGATCTCGAGCAGACGAAGCTCGATGGGGGTGTCGCCGAGCAGCGAGCCGGAGGCGATGCGGAACAGCAGGCTGTAGCAGATCTGTCCGGCGGCGCCGGTGACGGCAATCTTGACAGGGGCGGTGCTCATGAGGTTCTCCTTGGAGTCGTCGATGACACTTGTACTCACGACTGTACCCGCAGCGGCTCGCTCGGTGCTCGCCGGGAGGGTATTTGCACCGGTGTGTCAACCAAACGTGAGGTGGGATGAGCGGATTTGCGGCCTGGCGCGGTTCCGTCGGACGATCGACACGAGGCTCGGCGCTCGAGGGTCAGCGGAACACCACGGTACGGTGACCGTCGAGGAAGGTACGGTGCTCGCAGAACAGTCGCACGGCCTCGGCGAGGGTCGTCGACTCGGTGTCCTGACCCACGGCCGTGAGTTGACGCACGGTCTGCGCGTGGTCGACGCGCTCCACTCGCTGCTCGATGATCGGCCCCTCATCGAGGTCACCCGTGACGAAATGTGCCGTGGCACCAATGAGCTTCACCCCGCGCTCGTGGGCCTGCAGATAGGGGTTGGCCCCCTTGAAACCGGGCAGGAACGAGTGATGGATGTTGATGCACCGTCCCGACAGGGCCTCACACATCCGCGGCGAGAGGATCTGCATGTAGCGCGCCAGGACGACGAGCTCGACGTCATACTCGTCGACGACGTCGAGCACGGCAGTCTCGAAGGCGTCCCTGGTCTGCCTGGTCACCTGCTGCCAGGCGAACGGGATCTGGTGGAACTGCGCGATCGGCTCGAGGTCGGGGTGATTCGCCATGACCCTGACGACGTCGATCGGGAGACGACCGGTGTCGCGATTGAAGAGCAGGTGGGACAGGCAGTGCGGCGCTTTCGTGGCGAGGATGAGGGTACGCATGGGGCGACCCAGCCGATCCACTCGGAGCTGGGCGTCGAATCGGGTGGCCACCTCGCGCAGCGCCTGCTCGATCACGGTGGCGGATTCCACGCCCTCCGCCTGCAGACGCATGAAGAAGTTGCCGGTGTCGGCACTCGCGAACTGCTGCAGCTCGGTGAGGTTGCCGCCCGCCTGAACGCAGGCCCCCGTCACCGCATGCACGATTCCGGGTCGGTCCTGGCAGGTCCAGGTGACGACCAGCTCGTCGGTGTCGGTTCTCGTGTCGAGCCCGTCGGTGTGACAGTGGGCAGATTCGTCCGTGGGATGCGCTGTAGCCATGTCAGTGACGATACTGGCCCCGGACTTGTGGTGGGGAAGTATCACCTGGCGTCTGGCGGGCGTGGGGTCGCTCGATGCGGCGTACCATCCACCGGGGAATATTTTATCTTGATGTCGAGATAGTTGCGATCCTTGGGTAGTCTGGATGGCGTCGGTTCCGACATTCAAGGAGGAGATCGTGCCAACCATCGTCTGGACCAAGATCGACGAGGCCCCTGCCCTCGCGTCGTACTCACTGCTGCCCATCGTGCGGGGATTCCTCGACGGCAGTGGTATTGACGTCGTCACATCCGACATTTCCCTGACCGGACGGATCCTGGCCCAGTTCCCCGAGCGTCTGGACGCCGACGCCCGGGTGCCTGACAACCTTGCCGAGCTCTCCGAACTCACCAGCTCACCAGACGCCAGCATCATCAAACTTCCCAACATCTCCGCCTCGGTGCCCCAGCTCAAGGCGGCCATCGACGAGCTGCAGCAGCACGGCTACGACATCCCCTCCTACCCCGACTCCCCCCAGACCGACGAGGAGCGCGAGATCGCCGCTCGTTACGCCAAGGTGCTTGGCTCGGCCGTCAACCCGGTTCTGCGGCAGGGCAACTCGGACCGACGTGCACCTGCTGCCGTCAAGGCCTACGCCAAGGCCCATCCGCGAACCATGGCCGAGTGGACGCCACAGTCGGCAGGGCGCGTCGCCCACATGGAGCACGGCGACTTCTACGACCACGAGGAATCCTTCGTCTCCCGCGGGCAGCGCCTCGACATCGTCCACGTCGCGGACGACGGGACGCGTACCGTGCTCACGTCCGGCCTGGAGACCTCCGACGGGGAGATCGTCGACGCCACGTACATGTCGGTGGCCGAACTCGACGACTTCTACGCCCACACCCTGGACCAGGCCAAGCAGGAGGGACTGCTGTGGTCCCTGCACCTCAAGGCCACCATGATGAAGGTCTCCGACCCGGTGCTCTTCGGCCATGCCGTGAAGACGTTCTTCGCCGACGTCTTCGAGCGCTACGGTGACGACCTCGCCCAGGTGGGTGCCAATCCCGATCTGGGCCTGGCCGACCTTCTGGAGCGGTTGGAGGAGCTGCCCCCCGACACGGCCCAGGAGGTGCAGATGGCCATCGCCGAGGAGCTCGCGGCACGCCCCGCGCTGGCGATGGTGGACTCCGATGCGGGCATCACGAACCTGCACGCCGGCAACAAGGTCATCATCGACGCCTCGATGCCCACCGTCGTGCGCGACGGCGGGCGCATGTGGAATCCCGAGGGCGAACTCCAGGAGACCTTGGCCGTCATCCCGGATCGCAGCTACGCCACGATGTACGCGGCCATCCTGGACGACTGTCGCGCCCACGGTGCCTTCGACCAGGCCACCATGGGCGACGTGCCCAATGTCGGGCTCATGGCCCAGAAGGCCGAGGAGTACGGATCCCACCCGACGACGTTCGTCGTCCCCAGCGACGGCACCGTCGAGGTGCGTGCGGGTGACGAGGTGCTCGTCAGCCAGCAGGTGCAGACCGGCGACATCTGGCGGATGAGCCGCGTCAAGGACGTTCCGGTGCGCGACTGGGTGCGGTTGGCCGTCGAACGTGCTCGTCTGTCGCACACCCCGGCGGTGTTCTGGCTGGACGAGGCCCGTGCCCACGACCGTGAGGTCATCGCGAAGGTGCGCAGGTACCTCCCCGAGCACGACACCGAGGGACTGGACATCCGCATCCTGGCCCCGGTCGACGCCATGAAATTCACCCTGGAACGGATTCGCAAGGGCGAGGACACCATCGCGGTCACCGGAAACGTCCTGCGTGACTACCTCACCGACCTCTTCCCGATCCTCGAGGTGGGCACCAGCGCCAAGATGTTGTCCATCGTCCCGCTGCTGGCCGGCGGCGGACTCTTCGAGACCGGCGCGGGCGGCTCGGCCCCCAAACACGTCACCCAGTTCCTGGCCGAGAACTACCTGCGATGGGACTCCCTGGGAGAGTTCTGCGCCCTGGGCGCCTGCATGGAACACATCGGCCAGAGCGGCGACAGTGCCACGGCACTGGTGCTGGCATCCACCTTGGATCGTGCCATCGGCTCCTTCCTGGAGAACGACCGTTCCCCGGCACGCAAACTGGGTCAGATCGACAACCGTGGTTCGCACTACTGGCTGGCCCGCTACTGGGCCGAGGAGATCGCACGTCAGGACGAGGACACCGAGCTCGCCGCCCGATTCGGTGACGTCGCCACCGAACTCGCCGCCCGCGAGTCGCAGATCCTCGACGAGCTCAACGGGGTCCAGGGCGAGCCGGTGGACCTCGGCGGCTACTACGACGTCGACGACGAGCTGGCCACCGAGGCCATGCGCCCCTCCGCGACATTCAATGCGTTGATCGAAGCCCTGTGAGCCTGGTGGCCCAAGCTGGAGTCGAGGCTCTGCACCGCCGCCATGTCCGTCACTGCGTAGGCGCGGACATGGCGGCGTCGGTGCGGCAACACATCGTCCTGCCGGTGACGTGACTCCTTGCACGAGGTCCTCGATGGGGCCAGGTGGTATTCGTTCTCACAGCGTCCGACCTCCCGGCCTGGTGGGGCCCAGACCTGCTGGGTCATCCAGTCACGCCGTGACGACGGGGCCACTCGTTCGCACCGTGACGGCGGCCCGCTGCGTGAGCTGTGTTGCGTGATCCCGCTATTGTTGGGCACATGCACCATGACGACTCGGAGGGCGACAGTCCCAAGCCTGCAGTGCAGGTGGTGACGAGACATGTCTGACATAGCGACCAACATCATTCTGGTCTTCGTCTTCATCATCATCGGCGGTGTCTTCGCTGCCGCCGAGATCTCCCTGGTGAGCCTGCGGGACTCCCAAGTCAAACAACTCGAGGCAACTCGCGGCAAACGCGGTCGAGTGATCGCACGACTCACCGAGAACCCCAATCTGTTCCTCTCGGCCGTCCAGATCGGCGTGACCCTTTCCGGTTTCCTCTCGGCAGCGTTCGGTGCCTCGGTGCTCTCCCAGCATCTGGCCCCCGTGTTCGTGGGATGGGGAATGTCGGCGGGACTCGCCAACACCTTGGCCCTCATCGTCATCACGGTGGTGATTTCGTACTTCTCCATCGTCATCGGCGAATTGACCTCGAAGCGGCTGGCGATGCAGCGGGCCGAGGCATTCTCCCTCGCCCTGGCCCCCATGGTCAGCGGTATCGCGACGGCGTTCCGACCAGTGATCTGGTTCCTCGGTGTGTCCACCGACGTGCTCGTCAGGATCCTGGGCGGCGACCCCCACGCAGCTCGTGAGGACATCACCGACGAGGAGCTGCGATCGATGGTGTCGTCCTCGTCGACGCTCGGCGATGAGGAACGGCACATCCTGGACGACGTCTTCGATGCCGGCCAGACCTCGCTGCGGGAGGTCATGGTGCCGCGCACCGAGGTGGACTTCCTCGCCGGTGACCTCACCGCCTCCCAGGCAGCCCAGGTGGTCGGGGACGGGGCCCATTCCCGCTACCCGGTCACCGATGGCAACGTCGATCACATCCTCGGATTCATCCACATCCGTGACCTCCTCGACATGGATCCGGCCGAGCGTCACGCCAAGGTGCGTCAGATCGTGCGGCCCGTGCTGTCGATACCCGACTCGGTCAAGGTGCTCAAGGCCATGTCGGAGATGCGCCGGGCAAACTCACACCTGGCCATCGTCCTCGACGAGTACGGCGGTACGGCGGGAATTGTCACCCTGGAGGACATCGTCGAGGAGATCGTCGGCGACATCACCGACGAGTACGACGAGATCGAACCCTCCGACGCCATGCACACCCGACTCCGGGACATCGACGGCCTCATGACCCTGGAGGAGTTCACCGACCGAGTGGGGCTCGTGATGCCCGAGGGGCCCTACGACACGGTGGCCGGATTCCTCATGGCACGGACCGGGCAGATGCCAGCCGTGGGACAGCAGGTGCGCTGTCACCTGTCGCCGGTCAACCAGCCCGACGACGAGGACGAGGACCCCAATGTCGAGCTCACCGTCATCGAGCTGGACGGACGTCGCGCCTCCTGGCTGCGGCTGAAGCGGCTGGACGGAGCGGCCATGGAAGGAGCGGTGCCCACCGTCACAGCGCGTCCGCAAGGCCCGCATGCCTCCGAGACGCCGCACAGTGGGGACGGCGCTCCACGTGCCGACGAGGCGAGTGGACCGACCACCGGGCCAGCACAGCCCGAGGACGGTGGGCCAGCCGGTGGGGTCGCTGATGACGACGGCGTATCGTCCGGGCAGGTCGGCAGGGCAACCCTCTCCTGATGCAGCGATCACGTCTGGGCCAGCCAGATGTGCACGGCGGGCCGATGCGCTGTTGGCGACTCAGCCGCCATGAGGTGCCGAGAGGTGCCGAAGAATCATCGAAGGGTTAACATTTGATGGCTCGATGTGGTTTTTCGGGTTCGGTTCCATCGCTCCATTCTCAGTCAGGAGACAGTCCGTGAAGAAGAAGTTTCTCGCCATCCCGGCGGTCGTCGTCAGCGCTGCGATGGCCATGACTGGCTGTGCCAAGGCCCCTGACGAGGAGCCCACCAAGGACACCTCGGCGGCCAGTTCCTCGTCCGACACCGGTTCGGCGGCCAAGTCCGACGTCAAGGCCTGCATGGTCTCCGACACCGCCGGTTTCACCGACAAGTCCTTCAACCAGACCTCCTTGGCGGGCCTGGAGCGTGCCGAGAAGGAACTCGGTGTGAAGATCGCCAAGGTGGAGTCCAAGAGCGACAAGGACTACGCCGTCAACATCAAGTCCCTCGTCGACACCAAGTGTGATCTCATCGTCTCGGTCGGGTTCCTGCTCGACAAGACCACCGTGGCAGCTGCCAAGGAGAACCCGAACGTCAAGTTCGCCATCGTCGACGACCAGCCCCAGGGCGCTCCCAACAACCTCAAGCCACTCATCTTCAACACCGCCCAGTCCTCCTTCGAAGCGGGCTACCTGGCAGCCGCCCTCACCAAGACCGGCAAGGTCGGCACCTTCGGCGGCATGAAGATCCCGACCGTGACGATCTTCATGGACGGCTTCGCCCAGGGTGTCGAGTACTACAACAAGCAGAAGGGCAAGGACGTCAAGGTCCTCGGCTGGGACGCCAAGTCCCAGGACGGCCAGTTCGTGCCGCAGCCTGACCCATTCCAGAACGTGGCTGGTGGCAAGTCCACTGCGCAGACCCTGCTCAACCAGGGCGCCGACATCATCCTGCCGGTCGCCGGCAATGCGGGCAATGGTGCTCTGCAGGCGGTCAAGGCCTCCGGCGGCAAGTCCAACGTCATCTGGGTGGACGCCGATGGCTGCAGGACCCAGGCAGCCTACTGCGACAACATCATCACCTCGGTGTACAAGGGCATGGACGTGGCCGTGTTCGACGCCGTCAAGGCAGTCAAGGACGGCAAGTTCAACGGCGACCCCTACATCGGCTCCCTGGCGGACAAGGGCACCGGCCTGTCCGACTTCCACAGTTTCGACTCCAAGGTTCCTGCCGACGTCAGGAAGGAGCTGAAGACCGTGGAGAAGGACATCGCCTCCGGCAAGATCAAGATCGTCTCGGCGGCCCAGCCCCTGAAGTGATCGATCCCCAGCCATCCCGAGGCCCGGGGCACCGGGCCCCGGGACACCCTTCCCCCGGGGGGAACCACAGCTGCGCGGACATGGAAGGATGAACGCGTGTCCACTGCCACCGATGAGAGCCTTGCGTCCTCACTGCACGATGCTTCCCAGCCCCCGCTGGAGTCCGGGCTGTCGCTGCGCGGGGTCACCAAACGATTCGGCACCCTCACGGCCAATGACCACATCGACCTGGACATGGTTCCGGGGCGAATCCACTGCCTGCTCGGTGAGAACGGGGCCGGCAAGTCGACCCTCATGAACATCCTCTACGGCCTGCTCGACTCCGACGAGGGGCAGGTGTTCATCGACGGGACGCAGCAGCACTTTGCCAATCCCAGGCAGGCCATGGCGGCTGGCATCGGCATGGTGCACCAGCACTTCATGCTCGTCGACGTCTTCACCGTTGCCGAGAACATCGTCCTGGGGCGTGAGGAGACCACGGCCGGGGTGCTGTCGATGCGACGAGCCCGTCGCAAGGTCACCGAGCTCTCGGACCGCTATCACCTCGACGTCAACCCCGACTCGGTCGTCGAGAACCTGCCGGTGGGCATCCAGCAGCGCGTCGAGATCCTCAAGGCCCTCACCAATGACGCAAAGTACCTCATCTTCGACGAGCCCACCGCCGTGCTCACACCCCAGGAGATCGACGAGCTCATGGCCGTCATGCGCATGCTGCGCGACGAGGGACGTGCCATCGTCTTCATCACCCACAAGCTTCGCGAGGTGCGTGAGATCGCCGACGACATCACCGTCATCCGGCGCGGCCGGATCGTCGGGCAGGCCCATCCGGACGACACCGAGGCCGAACTGGCCGAGATGATGGTGGGACGTGCCGTGCAGTTGGTCGTCGACAAGCCGGAGGCGCACACCACCACCCCGCGCCTGCAGGTGGACGGTCTCACCGTGGCCGACGACACCGGTGCCGTCGTCGTCGACGACGTCTCCTTCGAGGTGCGAGGCGGCGAGATTCTCTGCGTGGCGGGAGTGCAGGGCAATGGACAGACCGAGTTGGCGTCCGCCCTGCTCGGGACGATGCTGCCCACCGGCGGAACCATTCGCATCGACGGCAGACCGACCACGCACGCCGATCCGGCCCGTACCATCAAGGCAGGTCTGGGGTTCGTGCCGGAGGATCGGCAACGCGACGGCTTCGTCGGCACGTTCTCGGTGGCAGAAAACCTCGTGCTCAACCATGTCGAGCAGTACACCGGGGGCGGCAGTCTGCAGCTGGGCAGGATACGGGAGAACGCCCGGGAACGGGTCGCTGAGTTCGACATCCGCACCCCGTCGATCAACCTGCCGGTGTCGTCCCTGTCGGGTGGCAACCAGCAGAAGGTCGTCCTGGCACGCGAACTGTCCCGTCCGCTGAGCGTGCTGGTGGCCTCCCAACCCACCCGTGGCGTGGACGTCGGCGCCATCGAGTTCCTGCACAAACGCATCGTCACCGAACGTGACAAGGGCACGGCCGTGCTCATCGTCTCCACCGAGCTCGACGAGATCGAGGCCCTGGCCGATCGGATCGCCGTCATGTACCGCGGCAGGATCGTCGGCATCGTGCCGGCCGGCACGCCACGGGAGGTCCTGGGCCTCATGATGGCTGGATTCAGCCACGAGGAGGCCACCGAGTCCACCGGCGCCTCGATCCCTGATCCGGCGCTCGACCGGACCGTCCTCGAATCCGTCGCACCGCAGACACCCGACACCGCGACATCAGAGGAGCCGAACCGATGAGCGATCGACCCGTCCAACCAGAGTCGGCGTCGCGCCACGCCGACGATCTGAGAGCCGACAGCCCAGCCGGCTCCACGAACACCGAGGCCGCTCGCGTGCCGATGGGCGCCGAGCCCCAGGCACAGAGTCCGGTGGCCCAGAGCGGGACACACTCCGCCGAGTCCCGGTCAACAGCTGGGCAGGCTGGCGTCGAACCAGCGCCACGACGGCGATTCCCCTGGAACGATTTCTGGGTGACGGTGGCAGCATTCGTGCTGGCCTTCGTCGTCTCGGCGATCATCATGGTGTTCTCCGACTCCGAGATCAACCGGGAATGGAACTACCTGTTCTCCCGCCCCGACGCGTTGCGAGACTCCTGGGACAAGATCTCCGCCGCCTACTCCGCCCTGTTCGAGGGGGCGTTCGGCTCGTGGCAGGCCATCACGGCGACGACCGCCCAGGCCGCACCGCTCATCTGCGCCGGCCTTGCCATCGGACTGGGCTTCAAGGCCGGCCTGTTCAACATCGGTGGCCAGGGCCAGGCCATCGCCGGGGCGACGATGTCTGCCTGGGTGGGATTCAACTTCCACGGGTTGGCGCTGGTGCCACACCTGTTGCTCGCCATCCTTGCCGGATTCGTGGCAGGTGCCCTCTGGGGTGGGATCGCCGGGGCCCTCAAGGCCCGTGCTGGAGCCAACGAGGTCATCGTCACCATCATGCTCAACTACATCGCCAGCGGCATCCTCGCCTGGCTGCTCACCACGACGGCGTTCCAGATGCCCGGACGCAGCGACCCGATCGCCCCGATCGTCGACTGGAATGCCACCTTCCCGCGAGTTGAGGGCACCCAGCTGCACCTGGGCTTCTTCCTGGCACTGCTCATCGCCATCATCACCTGGTGGCTGCTGGAACGCACCCGATTGGGCTTCCACATCAAGGCGGTGGGGACGAATCCGCATGCCGCTGCCACTGCTGGCATGCGCACCGACCGGGTCATCGTCCGCACAATGCTCATCTCGGGTGGCTTGGCCGGCCTGGCCGGTGTCGAGGTGGCGCTGGGGCCGATCTCGGGCGCCACACCCACTCAGCTGTCCATCGGGTTGGTGGGCACCATCGGTTTCGACGCCATCACCGTGGCCCTGCTGGGACGTTCCAACCCGTTCGGCATCATCCTGGCCGGTCTGTTCTGGGGTGCGATGAACCAGGGCGGTCTACGCATGCAGGCCCTGGCACAGACCTCCCTGGACCTCGTGAGCGTCATCCAGGCGGTGATCGTCATGTTCGTCGCGGCGCCGATGCTCGTCCGGACGATCCTGCCGTTCCTCAGAACCGACCGCCAACGCAGGCACACGCAGGACACATCCATCCAGACCACGTCCAACTCAGGAGCGGTGGCATGACGACTGGTGACACGATGCTCTCGTCCCCCGGGCAGGCTGCCCCTGCCCCAGACTCGGCACAGGAGGTGCATCTGGCGAGGATCGAGTCGCGGGAGGCCCGCAGCCACCGCATCTCCACGTCGATCCTCATCGCCATCATGGCCGTGCTCATGCTGGCTCTCGTACCTCGCACCTCGGGAACCGCGCAGTTCTCGTTCCTGGATTCCCTGAGTGGCAAGGACCTCGGAACGGCCAAGCTGCCAGGTCTGCCGACCGTGCTCGTCAACGGCATCCTGTGTGCTCTCGCCGCAGTGGCCTTCGCCCTCAAACGCTCCAACAAATGGATCGGCACCATTGCCGGAATCGTCGCCGGTGTCACGGTCGTCGTCGGGCTGCTCACCTGGGCCGCTGCCGGGGCCAGCCTGCCCTTCCAGGTCTCCAGTCAGCTCGAGGGAACGATCTCGCTGGCCACTCCGTTGATCCTCGGCGCCCTGTGCGGTGTCATGTGTGAGCGTTCGGGCGTCGTCAACGTCGCCATCGAGGGGCAGATGCTCACGGCAGCGTTCGCTGCGGCCCTCGTCGGGTCGATGACCCAGTCCATCGCTGCGGCCCTCGTCGCCGCCGTGCTGGCCGGTGTGCTCATGGGTGCCCTGCTGGCCCTGTTCACCATCAAGTATCTGGTCGACGAGGTGGTCATGGGGGTCGTCGTCAACCTCTTCGCCAGCGGCCTGACCGGGTTCCTCTTCAACCAGCTGCTCGTCACCGACGCCGAGAAGTACAACGCGGCACCGATCATGGAACCGATCGCCATCCCGGGACTGTCGAGGATTCCGTTCCTCGGACCGGTCCTGTTCAACCAGACGGTTCTGGTGTACATCGGTTTCCTGTGCATCGCGCTGGTGTGGTTCCTGCTGTGGTGCACCCGATGGGGCCTGCGGATCCGCTCGGTGGGGGAGCATCCGGAGGCAGCCGACACGGTGGGCATCTCGGTGACGGCGGTGCGCTGGTCGGCGGTGCTCGTCGGTGGCGTCTTCGCCGGGCTGGGTGGAGCATACTTCACCATCGGCACGGTGGGGGCTTTCTCCAAGAACATCACGGTCGGCAACGGTTTTATCGCGCTGGCGGCGCTCATCATGGGACGCTGGAAGCCGGGCCAGGCGGCGCTCATGGCGCTGTTCTTCAGCTTCGTCACCCAGCTGTCCACCGAGCTCGGGCCGCTGGGCACCCCGATGCCCAGCCAGGTGCTCCTGCTGCTGCCCTACATCGCCACCATCGTCGCCGTGGCCGGCCTCGTCGGCAAGGTCCGTGCCCCGGCTGCCGACGGCACCCCGTTCGTCAAGGAGTGATCCGTAGATGCGTGGTGACGGCTCGGCAGGCGACAGTTCGAGGCTGCGCAACGGCTCCGGGACGCGGCAGGAGGGCGGCTCCCCGTCTGGGAGAGCCCCTGGGGCGAGCACCGATCCTGAGCTGCACAGTGAATCTGCGTCGCCACGTGATCCAGACACGAGGATCGACTGGGACGGCCTCGTTGCCCTCGCCCACCACATGACGCAGTGTCATACTGCCCCTACTCGCACTACCGGGTGGGAGCGGCCGGTCTGGCTGCCGACGGTCGCGTGGTCCGGGGCTGCAATGTGGAGAACGCCGCCTACGGCGTCGCCCTGTGTGCGGAGTGCGGTCTCGTCAGCGATCTGATCGCCGGCGGGGGGAGGCAGACTCCTCGCCTTCGTCTGCGTTGACGCCGACGGTGCACCGATCATGCCATGTGGCCGGTGCCGTCAGTTGTTGTGGGAGCATGGTGGGCCCGATCTGCTCATCTGGACTCCGAAAGGCGTCATGACGATGGCCGACGTCCTTCCCCAGGCCTTCGACGTGACGAGCCTCGGCAAGGGCGTGAGCAGCCCCGGAACGCTGGGGGAGGACTGAGGGCGAGGCCCCGCGCCGTCGACGCCGGATGTCGAAGCGGGCGGGGGGCGTCACCGGAGTCGTCGTCGGGGGGAACCGGGCTGCCCCGGTGGCGGACCGTGCACTGATCCCGCCGACCGACGGCAACGGGCCCTACACCGATGAGGAGTGGGGCCCGTGTCACAAGGAGGCGAAGGTCAGGAGATTCGCTCGGTGGTCTCCTGGCTGAAGACGTGGACATTGCTCGGGTCGACGGCCAGCCGCACCTGCTCACCGTGCTGCGGTGGACGGCGCGAGGAGATGCGGGCCACGATCTGGTGGGAGGCATCCTCGACGTCGGCATGGTCGGCACCCGTGAGGGTTCCGTAGAGGTAGGCGTCGGCGCCGAGCTCCTCGACGACGGCGACGTCCAAACCGATGCCCTCCTCGCCCAGGCTGAAGGACTCGGGGCGGATTCCCAGGGTGAGGGTGGTCTCGTTGGGGGCCTTGTCGAGCACCTCACGGGCCACCGGCACCACGTAGTCGCCCACCTGGACACCACCGTCGACGACGGTGCCGTCAATGAGGTTCATGGCCGGCGATCCGATGAATCCGGCGACGAAGAGGTTCTTGGGGGTGTCGTAGAGGGCCAGTGGGGAGTCAACCTGCTGCAGGACGCCGTCACTCATGACGGCCACCCGATCACCCATGGTCATGGCCTCGACCTGGTCGTGGGTGACGTAGACGGTGGTGACGCCCAGCCGCTGCTGCAGGGCGGCGATCTGGGTACGGGTCTGCACACGCAGTTTGGCATCGAGGTTCGACAGCGGCTCGTCCATGAGGAACACCTGCGGGTTGCGCACGATGGCACGGCCCATCGCCACACGCTGCCGTTGACCACCGGAGAGAGCCTTCGGCTTGCGGTTGAGGAAGTCCTCCAGCCCCAGCAGCTTGGCGGCCTCCAGGACGCGCTGCTGGCGTTCGGCCTTGGGAACGTTCTGCATCTTCAGCGCGAAGCCCATGTTGTCGGCCACGGTCATGTGGGGGTACAGGGCGTAGTTCTGGAAGACCATGGCAATGTCGCGGTCCTTGGGCGGCAGATCGGTGACATCACGATCCCCGATCCAGATGGACCCGGCGTTGACCTCCTCCAGGCCGGCCAGCATGCGCAGCGAGGTGGACTTGCCGCAGCCGGAGGGCCCGACGAGGACCATGAACTCACCGTCGCCGATCTCGAGGTCCAGCTTGTTGACGGCGGCGTGGTCCGTGCCCGGGTAGACGCGGGTCGCTTCCTTGTACTCAACGGTTGCCATGACCGTACATTCCTTTCCACGGGCAGGTACGTGCCCGACGATCCGAGTGGAAGTTCAGACGGGGCAGGGCCATTCCTGCACGACCGTCTGGCGCTGCACTGCAAAACCGTGCAGCTGGTCCCAGTGTAGTCGGTGACACCGGGCAACGCGGCCGATCTCGTTGCCAGGGGCTCAGCATTCGACGATGTTGACGGCCAGACCTCCGCGGGCAGTCTCCTTGTACTTGTCCTTCATGTCCCGACCGGTCTCCACCATCGTCCTCATCACCTGATCGAGGCTGACGATCTGCTGCCCGTCACCGGTCATGGCCAACCGGGCAGCCGTCACTGCCTTGATGGCTCCGACGGCATTGCGTTCGATGCACGGGATCTGCACCAGGCCCCCCACCGGATCGCAGGTGAGGCCCAGGTGGTGCTCGAGGCCGATCTCGGCGGCATTGCACACCTGCGCCGGGTTGCCACCCATCACCTGTGCCAGGCCGGCGGCAGCCATCGAGCAGGCCACGCCCACCTCCCCCTGGCAGCCGACCTCGGCGCCGGAGATCGACGCGGACTGCTGGTAGATGGCCCCGATCGCCCCGGCGACGAGCAGGAAGTCGATGATGGCGTCGTCATCGCCCTGATCGACCCCTGGGGTGCCCGAGTCGGTGTCGCTGTGTGGCTTGAGGAACTTGAGGACGAATTCCAGCGCCGACGGTACGATCCCGGCGGCTCCGTTGGTGGGCGCGGTGACCAGACGCCCCCCGGCGGCGTTCTCCTCGTTGACGGCCAGGGCCCACACCGTCAGCCAGTCCATCGAGTCGAACGGGTCCTGACGGGTTCCGATGCGCTTCTCGCGGGCGACGAGGTCGTTGTAGGCGCGCTTGGCACGCCGGCGCACGTGCAGCCCGCCAGGCAGCACACCGGAGTGCGAGCAGCCGGCCTCGATGCAGGAGTGCATGACGTCGTGGATGTGCAGCAGCTCCTGGGCGACGTCCATCTGCGGGTTGAGTGCCTGCTCATTGGCCATGGTGATCTCGGGGATCGTCATGCGATTGTCCGAGCACTGCTGCAACAGCTCGGCGCCGGTGCGGAACGGGTGGGGCACCGCACGGGAGTCCGCGACGATCGCGGGGTGATTGTCCTCACCGTGCTCGACGACGAACCCGCCGCCGATCGAGTAGAAGGTGCGTTCGCACAGCACCTCGTCACCGATCCAGGCGGTGAAGGTCATGCCGTTGGGGTGGAAGGGCAACGACTTGGTGCGGTACAGGACGAGGTCCGACTCGTCGAAGAAGTCGATCTCGTGGTTCACCTCGTGGGCGGCGTTGAGGACGATCCGCTTGGTGGAGCGAATCTCGGCGTCGCGGAGCGGGGTGCGGTCGGTGTCGACGGTGGCGGGTTCCTCGCCCTCCAGCCCCAGCAGGACGGCAGACTCCGACCCGTGCCCGTGTCCGGTGGCTCCCAACGAGCCGAACAATTCGGCACGTACCCTGCTCACCTGGTCGAATCGGGGATCGGTCGCAAGGTCGGTCACGAACACGTTGGCGGCCCTCATTGGTCCCACCGTGTGCGAGCTCGACGGCCCGATCCCAATCTTGAAGATGTCGAAGACGCTCACTGCCACGTCACCAGTCTGCCTCATCTCGGCATGTCTTGGGCGACTATGCGCCGTCGTGTCCGACGAAGACCGCTTCGCCCACCTCTGGCGGCACGTCCCGTTCTGGCGGCTCGAGTCGCGCTCCGGTGTCTTGCGGGTGTCCGTGAGCCGCCTCGGGACTGGGTGGCGTGGCCGGTCCGACGTAAGATGTCGACCATGACGACGTTCGTTGCTCGCAACATTCGTGACGACCTTTCCGGGTCTGCCCCGGAGCCGGGGTACCGAGTGCTCGTCGATCGCCTCTGGCCGCGTGGGGTGCGCAAGGCGGATGCCGCACTTGACGAGACGGCCAAGGAACTCACCCCGAGCACCGAGCTGCGCCAGGCATTCCATCACGGGGAGTTGGACTTCGACACCTTCGCCGCCCGGTACCGTGCCGAACTCGACGACTCCGACGAACCGTCCGCCTTCGTCGACCGGGTCAAGGACGAGGACGTCGTCGTCCTGCTGTACGGAGCCGCTGATCGGGAACACAACCATGCCCTGGTGCTGCGCGACCACCTGGCCGAACTTTCCGACTGAGCCCGTAGCCGCGCTTCTCCTCGTGCGATGTCGATGTGCTGACGACTCCGATTTACTGCGACGGGGCATGTGTTGGGTACCCTGAACCTCATGGAGAATGCCCCGGAGCCGTCATCCTCCTCGCCCGGTGACATCCGCGAGGACAGGGACGACACGTGCACCGATGATCCGCGTGACGACCTGACGTGCACCGATGCGACCTCTGCAGATGATCTGCATGGCAGGGCCGATGACGATCCGGGCGACGAGAGCCCCTGGTGGGACGACCCCGGAATGCCGTGGAAGCACAAGCCGGGCAAGTCCGACTACTGGTGCATGGGCTGGATCGGATTCCTGGGGCTGTTCTCCTTGGCCATGCTCCCCCTGCGTGGCTGGCTGCTCGGCCTGAGCCCCCAGGTACTGCTCGGAGTCACCGGGTCGCGTACCGGAGCCGCTGCGACGGGTGCCCTCGTGTCGGTGGGGAAGGCCAGACACTGGTACTGGTGGATGCTGCTCGGCTCGCTCATGTCCATCAAGCTCGACTGGGTGTACTGGTGGGCCGGCAAGCTGTGGGGACGCGGCATGATCGAGGTCTGGGCAGGTGCCTCGGAACGATCGGCGAAGAACTACGAGCGCATGGAACGGTGGGCCATCAAACTCGGGTGGCTCGGTATTCTCGTGGCCTACCTTCCCATCCCCCTCCCACTCATGCCAGTGATCTTCGTCCTTGCCGGGGCGTCGGGAATGTCGATCCTGAGATTCGTCATCCTCGACTTCGTGGCCGCCACGGTGTGGAACGGTGGATTCATCCTGGCTGGCTACGCCATCGGCGACCCGGCAGTGGACGTGCTCAACGGCTATGCCAAGATCGCCAACTGGGTGGCCCTTGGCTTGGTTGCCGTCGTCGTGGTCATCATCATGAGACGCTCCGCCAAGAACGCCAAGGGCGGAGCCAGTCGGAAGGCTGGAACCGGGCACACGGCTGACGACCCCGGGTCCGGGCGATCCGACGCGGTGCAGGCTGGCGGCAGCGCCCGCGCGGCAGAAGCCTCCGGAGTCGGGGACTCCCAGGATAGTGTCATGTCCCGAGCTCCTCGCCGGGCGCAGAACCCGGACTGAGAGTCACTCCACCTCGTCGAGCGCCGCACGATAGCCTCGTGCGGCGTCGTCATTGAACGCCACGAGCAGCACCCGCGCCACGACGTCGGCGGCGAACGTGCCGCACGCCCGAACCGCGATCCGGGTGGCGACGTCCATCGGGCAGCCGTACGCCCCTGCCGAGATCGTCGGGAAGGCCACGCTGTGGGCTCCCAGGTTCTCGGCCAGGGTGAGGCTCCTCGTGTAGCACGAGGCCAGCAGCTGCTCATCATGCACCGTTCCACTCCAGATCGGCCCGACGGTGTGTATCACCCAGCGGCACGGCAGGTCTCCGGCGTCGGTGGCGACGGCATCGCCAGTGGGCAACCCATCTGGTAGCTGGGTCGTGCGCAGTTCCCGGCACTGTGCGGCCAGGCTCGGCCCGGCAGCACGGTGAATCGCGCCGTCCACCCCGCCACCGCCGGCCAGGGCGCGATTCGCGGCATTGACGACGGCATCCACCGCCAAGGTGGTGATGTCGGCCCGGATGATTTCCAGTCGTGCGGTGCTCATGGTCGATCCCTTCCCATGACGATTGTCATGCCCAAGTCCTGACGTGTGACCATGGTGTCACGGCGCGGATCCGACGACCATTGACATCATGAAGTCAGCCACGCCACGTCCTGGACACACGGACAACGCGATCGAGGTCAATGACCTCGTCAAATCCTTTCGACGTCCGGGCCATTCACCGCTCCGAGCCGTCGATCACGTCTGCCTGACCATTCCAACCGGCAGCATCGTCGCAGTGCTGGGCCCCAACGGGGCCGGCAAGAGCACCACCATCGACATGATCCTGGGGATGATCGCACCGACCCACGGCACGGTGTCGGTCCTCGGCCACGCTCCGCAGGACGCGGCACGCAGTGGCCGTGTCGGTGTCGTCTTCCAGGGCGGTGGTCTCCTGCCCGACTTCACGGTGCGCGAGACCCTCGAGGTCATTGCCGCCGCACACGGCGCGAGCGATCACGTGGCGCAGATGATCGAGGAATGGAATCTAGCCGACATCGCGGGAACCAAGGTCAAGAAGTGTTCCGGTGGCCAGCAGCAGCGGCTGCGCTTCGCCATGGCTCTGGTCAGCCAGCCAGAGCTCATCATCCTCGACGAGCCGACGACCGGTCTGGACGTCGAGGCGCGACGGTACTTCTGGCAGAAGATGCGCGAACAGGCCGAGCAGGGCCGCACCATCGTCTTCGCCACCCACTACCTGCGCGAGGCCGACGTCTTCGCCGAGCGAGTCGTGCTCATGGCCCACGGACGCATCGTCGCCGATGGCTCCGTCGACGAGATCCGAGGCTCGGTGGCCGGGTCGCGTGTCGAGTTCACGACCGATGAGGCGACAGACCTTGCTGAGCGAGTGCGGTCCTTCCCCGGCACCAGTGAGGTGAACCAGGAGGGCAGCCGTCTGGAGGTACGCACCAGCAATTCCGACGAGCTCGCCCGTTTCCTGCTCGACGACACGACGGCACACGACCTGCGCATCAGCACGAACAGCCTGGAGGACGTGTTCGTGCAACTCACCAGCGATGAGGAGCAATCATGAAGACCTACATTCGTCTCGACCTGCGCCGTATGCTGCGCGACCCCGGCACGGTGATCTTTGCCATCATCATGCCCCTGGGCATGTACCTTCTCTTCGGACCGCTGCAGGACTACTCGTCCGAGGAGGTCGCACACGGGGACGTGGGTGCACTCATCATGGCGTCGATGGGATGTTACGGCGCGCTGCTGGCCGTCACCGCACTTGCCGCCGAGTCGGCCCACGAACAGGGCCGCGGCTGGAACCGGCAACTCGCCATGACACCGATGACCCCGGGGCGGTACATCGCCGCCAAGACGATTGCGATCCAGCTGGTGGCCATAGCCCCGATCGCCCTGGTCTTCATCGCGGGGGCCCTCACCGGGGCTCGGATCGACGGCTGGGGATGGCTCACCTCACCCCTGCTGTGCTGGATCTGCACCCTGCCGTTCAGCATGCTCGGTCTGGCCGTCGGCATGGCGATGCGCAGCGACTCCGCGTCCAATGTGGCGTCGTTCATCGTCGTTGCCGCAGCGTTCGTCGGCAATGCCTTCTCGCCGTTGAGTGGTGGCCTGCTGAAATTCGCCCACTGGACCCCGCTGTACGGCCCCAATCTGCTGGCACGCTGGCCGGTGGAGGGAGGATGGATCGCCGATGGTGACAAGATCGTCCACGACTCCGTTTGGTGGGGAATCGGCGGTGTGCTGGGATGGGCCGTCGTCTTCATGGCCCTGGCCTTCCTGGCCAGCAGGCGTCATCAGGACCGCTGAGCGTGACCCCTTGCCCTGACCGGCGACCAAGCTGCTGTGGAGGTCGCCGGTCTCGGAGCACCTGCTCCCGGTGTGTCGTGGCGCAGGGCCCCGCTTGGCCGCGTGCCCTGCCGTCCATCATGCTGAGATGGTCCACGGTGCACACCCATGAGAGGAAAGCATGAAGCTGGTCTCGACGCAGCAGGTTCCCCTGCCGATGGCTCGGGAGCGCCGACAGTCGGTGCTCTACGCGGCAGTCTGGATGGTCTTCGAGATCCTGGCGGTCGCTGGTCTGCTCGAGCCGCCAGCGGTACCGACGTGGCAGCTGGCGCTGGGGCTGTCGTGCGTCGCCGCGTTCTCCGTGACGTATCTGTGGATGTTCTACGTCAATCCGGACGGTGCGGAGTTGTGGGCGTCACGGCGGTTCGTGCGGCGTGGGGCGATCGGAGGATTCGGGCTGTTGTGGGTCCTCGTGGTGGCGCTGGGACTGGTTCGAGTGGGAGCCGCCGTCGCGCTCTTCCCATTCATCATCGCCTACGCGGCGTACACACTGCCGTACGTCGTCACGGCGCTCAACTGGGCCACGGGAGTGGTTGCCGGACTGGGCATCTGGTGGACGGGCACCTTGCCGAGCGGTTGGCTGTTCAGCGTCGCGGTCTCTGCGGCCATCGTCACCGTCACCGGACTGCTCAGTCGATATCGCAGGCATGTGCAGGACCAGTTGCGCGCCGACAAGGAGATGGTCGTCCGACTCACCGAACGGGAACGAATCGCCTCGGACATGCACGATCTGCTCGGCCAGACCCTCACCGTGACGGCGATGAAGGCGGAGCTGGTGCAACGACTGATACCCACCTCACCCGACAAGGCCGTGACCGAGGCCCAGGAGGTGCAGCACCTGGCGCGCACTGCCCTGCACCAGGTGCGCGAGCTGGTGAGTCAACTGCACGAGGTGTCCCTGGACACCCAGCTGGTGGTGGCGCGTAGCGCGCTGCAGGCAGCCGGGATCGAGCCGAAGGTGGAGGACCACCGCAGTGCGGCTGCCCAGGACACCTCCCAGGATGACACCTTCGACTCGGTACGGGGGTGGGTGCTGCGAGAGGCGGTGACCAACGTCGTGCGACATTCCGGGGCCGCGCAGTGCCGGATGTGGATTGGCGACGAGAAACTGTGCATATGCGACGACGGATCGGGCCTCGGTGACGCTGTCTGGGGCAATGGTCTGACGGGGATGCGTCGTCGCGTCGATGCCGCTGGGGGAGAGCTCACCGTGGGCCCTGGCCCGGGTGGCCACGGAACCTGCGTCGGCGTGATCGGCTGAACGCTGGGCACGGTAGCCCCTGCTGGGATGAGTCTCGGTGCCGGTGCCCCCGAGGTTCTCGGGTCTGCTGCGGAGAACATGGCAAGCTTGTCGACGTGATCAGGATTGCCGTGGCCGATGACCAGACGTTGGTGCGTGGAGCGCTGGCGGCACTTCTCGACATGGAGGACGACCTGCAGGTCGTCGGCAGTTGTGGTCGGGGTGACGAGGTCGTCGACATGGTGCAACGCACCAACCCCGATGTCTGCCTGCTCGACATCGAGATGCCCGGGATGGACGGCATCACCGTCGCCGAACACCTGGCGAGCACCGCCCCGACCTGTCGGGTGCTCATCGTCACCACCTTCGGACGACCCGGCTACCTACGACGCGCCATGGATGCTGGCGTGAGCGGATTCGTCGTCAAGGACACCCCGGCCGAGCAGCTCGCCAAGATGGTGCGCACGGTGCACGCCGGGCAACGCGTCATCGACCCCGATCTTGCCGCAGAGTCCCTCATGCAAGGCCACAACCCGCTCAGTGAGCGGGAGCAACAGGTGCTGCGGCTGGTCGAGGGCGGGGCATCGATGACGGCCATCGCCTCCGAGCTCTTCCTGTCGGTGGGCACGGTGCGCAACCACGTCTCCTCGGCGATCCACAAGACGGGGGCCGCCAACCGCACCGGGGCGGCGGTGACGGCGCGGGAGCGTGGCTGGCTGTGAGGTGACGGTATCCGAGGACCAGGTGGCATCTGCAGGGCTGCCGACGTCCAGAACGACGTTCCCACTTGTCGAACCGCAGTGACACGTACTGTTCATCTGCACGTCACCGAGTATGTGCCACCGCTTCTCCCGCGTCTCCTAGATTCGTGACCAGCCCGAGGTTCGTGGACCATCAGCTGCACAGGAGCATCCTCGGGGCCGTCGCAGCGGAGAGGCAGAGCGCGTGTCCAAGCCCGACACTGACGAAACGACCGACAAGACCCAGCAGAACCCCACCAAGCCGTCCCATCGGCGCCGTAACATCACCATCGGTGTCTCGGCTGCACTCGTCCTCGCGTTGGGGACGACGGCAGCCATCGGTGCCGCCAATGGCACCTTCTGGGGCAAGCGCCACGTGGGCAGCGAGTACGAGGACGGCCTGCAGGTCTCCGACAACCAGGTGATCAAGCCGATCGGTGAGCGTCTGGTCACCAAGCACGGCAAGTTCATGGGGTCAGCGATCAGCCCGGACGGCAAGGTCCTGGCAGCAACCTCTGCCGATGGCAACCAGATCCTCCAGGTGTTCTCCCTGACCACCCACAAGCTCGTCTCCACCGTGGGCAAGATCGGCAAGGTCAAGGTGAAGGACGCCAGCGTCGGTCAGGGCGATCCCGCGTTCTCGCCCGACGGTCGGACGGTGGCCCTCGGGCAGAACACCGGAGTGCGGCTGGTCACCCTAAGCAAGAGGGGCAAGGCCACCGGTACCGACTTCATCACCCTCGCGAACCAGGGTGAGAAGAAACCGTTGCCCGGCAAACCAGCCTTCTCCGCCGACGGCAAGACCCTCTACGTCCCGGTCAACGGGCAGAACAGCGTTGCCGCGATCGACCTCGGTACCAAGAAGGTGACCCACACCTGGCAGGTCGGTATCGCCCCGCGCGGAGTGCAGCTGGTCGGCAACAAGCTCTACGTGAGCAACGAGGGTGGACGCCAGGCCAACGGCACCGACAACACGATGAACTCCTACGGCACCGACGTGCCGGCCGACCCGTACCTGGGTACCTCCACCAACGGAACCCTGTCGACCATCGACGTCACCAAGCCCGATGCCAAGGTCGGCAGCATCCGGGTGGGCCTGCACCCCACCGCCATGCACTCGGTCGGCCACGCCCTGCTGGTGGCCAACACCGGCTCCGACACCGTCTCAGTGGTCGACACCCGCTCCGACAAGGTCGTCCAGACGATCGCCACCCAGCCCTACTCAGGTGCCAAGGTGGGCTACGAGCCGACCGGTGTCACCACCACCAAGGACGGCCACATCCTCGTCAGTCTGGGGCGCGCCAACGCGTTGGCCACCTTCACCTGGGATGAGAAGGACCCTCAGGAACCGGTGAAGTACATCGGTCTGCTGCCCACCGACTACTTCCCCGGCGAGGTGGGGATGGCCGGTGACGAGGTCGTCGTCACCAATGGGCGCGGCATCGATGCCCGCGGCTTCAAGCAGTTCTTCCCAGAAGGACGGCATACCAAACCCGTCATTGGTCACGGAACCCATTCCACGACGGGCTCCCTCACCTGGTTCCGTATGCCGGCCGACAGCGAGATCGGCAAGAAGTGGACCAGCACCGTCTTCCACCAGAACGCCTGGACCAACGACAACACCGCGAAGTCCAAGGACTCCAAGGCCAAGCCCGTGCCGGTGCCTGCCCGGGTCGGTGACCTGTCGACGATCAAGCACGTCTTCCTCATCGTCAAGGAGAATCGCACCTACGACCAGATGTACGGTGACGACTCCCGCGGCGACGGCGATCCCAAGCTCGCCCAGTTCGGTGGTGCCGTGAGCCCCAACCAGCACCTCATCAACAAGCAGTTCGGGCTCTACGACAACGTCTACGACATCGGCACCAACTCTGCCGAGGGACACAACTGGCTCATGCAGGGCGACGACCCGGAATACACCGAGACGAACTCCGGTGCCTACCAGCGTTCCTACGAGACTGAGGACGACGTGCTGGGCCACCAGCGTTCCGGGTTCCTGTGGACGTCGGTGCAGTCGGCCGGCAACACTGTGAAGAATTTTGGGGAGTTCACTTTGGATATGGACAAACCCAAGGAGGCCAAATGGCAAGATTACTATTGCGCAGCGAAGTCGGTAGCGAGTGGAAGTGATCCGGCTCAGCTGACGACGCCTGAGCTCAAGATCTCCAATCATTCCAAGATTCCGTCCTTGGACAAGGTGACTTCGCATACGTTTCCGGAGTTTGACACCAATATTCCCGACATTTACCGCGTCCAGTTGTGGAAGCAGGACTTCGAGAAGAACGGTCCGGCCAACCTCAACATGATGTGGCTGTCGAGTGACCACACCGGTGGCACTCCCAACGCTCGCGCCCAGGTGGCCGACTCCGACCTGTCCACTGGCCAGATCGTCGACACCATCTCCCACTCCAAGTACTGGAAGGACTCGGTGATCTTCGTCGTCGAGGACGACTCCCAGGATGGCGCCGACCACATCGACGGGCATCGCTCGGCCACCCAGGTCATCAGCCCGTGGGCGATCCACGGCACGGTGAACAGCACCTACTACTCGCAGATCAACGTGGTGCGCACCATCCAGCAGATCCTCGGTGCCGAACCGCTGAACCAGAAACTGGCCGCCGCCACCCCGATGTACGACGCCTTCGTCAAGGATCCCGACTACACGCCGTTCACGGCCGTGCCCAACGAGATCCCGCTCACCGAGAACGTCAAGCCCACCCCGGCCTGCGGGCCTGACAAGGCCAAGGGCGACGGGGCTGCCACGACGGTGCCTGCCAACATGAAGCCCATCGCCAAGAAGTGGGAGGACTGGCGCATCCATCAGCCATTCATCACTGAAAATGAGGAGGACTCCGTCGATCCGGTGCTCATGAACCGGTTCACCTGGTACAACGCCCACTTCTTCCGCACCCCCTACCCGGGTGACTCCACGATCTACACCCCTGACCAGGTGCCCGGTGCCGGCAAGGACGTCAAGGACGAGGACGACATCGACGTCATGCTCGGCAAGGATGATGACGATGACGACGAGAAGGAGGAGAAGGCCGAGGCCGGCAAGGCCGACAGCCATGATCACCACGACGCCGACGACGATGACGAGAAGGAGGAGAAGGGGGAGCGCTGAGCAGGCGTGAGCCGAACCCTCGTCAATTCGTGCCAGGGGCCGTTGGTCCCGGGCACGAGTGCGTGTGACCGAGTGCGTGTGACGGAGTGTGCATGGGGTTGGTCGGACGTGCAGCGCGGCAGGTGGGAGCCGTCTCATCGACCCGACACGGCTTGACTCGACGTGCACACCGGCCTCGGCACGGCTTGACTCGGCACGGGTCTCATCGCCTCGGTAGGTGTGCGTGTCAGACGCTGACCGCCGAAGCTGGGTTTTCGAGGCCACCGACGCTGGGGGTCCAGGTCACGAAGCTGGGGCTCCGAGGCCACCGACGCTGAGAGCCCAAGGTCACAGCCCATCGTCACCACTGCCTTGTGGGTACCTGCTTCGTTGAGTACTTGTCGGGAACTGCCGAACGAGTGGCCGGGGCGCACCCCGGCCACGGGATATCCGGGCGGTCGCGCCATCACGTTCAGGCTGCGACCGTCAAGAGGCTCAACGACGGGTGGAGTGAATCATGGCCGTTCCCACCAGCATGGCGATGAATCCCACGATCACGGCGCACAGACCAAAGACATTGATCGTCGTCGGATCGGTGAAGGCCAGGAACGAGACGATTCCACCAGCGAGAACCACGCAGCCAATGCCGTGAACCATCCGCGAGGCGCGCGATCCGGGACCGCGGACTGAAGCGATGAGGCCAAGGATGCAGGCAACCGCTGCCACGACTGCGAAAATACTGGTGTGGAGCACCGATCCGCCCGGTGCCGTCGCGAAGCTTGTCCCGGTGGCCGCCATGATGATGACGAGGACGAGGAGCAACACCACCAACCCCGAGGACAGCACTGAGTAGTCACCGGTTGGGCGGTTGGAATTCATCATGGCTACAGCATATATATATATGCTGGTTGTGTCATTCGGTGTCGTACTCACCGTCACGCAGTGCGGCAAGATCCACCTCGCGCTCCATGACGGCCCCGTTGCCGATGGTGAGGTCCCAGTCGAGATGACGGTGGCTGCGCCCGTCCAGGACGCCGAGGATGACGCGCATCGTGTCGCCGTGGGTGACGAGGACGATCTCGCCGTCGGCAGGGGAATCGACGGTGAGGAAACTGCGTGTCCGTGCCGTGACGTCGGCCAAGGACTCCCCGCCGCCCCAGCGCACGTCGGCGACGTCGATCCCGGGTGGGGCAGACTCGGGGGTGAGCTCCTCGGGCAACTTGCCCTCCATGCGCCCCAGCGCCTGCTCGCGCAGTCGTGCGTCGGTTGCCACGGCCACCCCGAGGGCACGCGCGATGGGTTCGGCGGTCTGCACGGCACGCAGCTGGTCCGACGAGATCACGGCAGTACCCGGCGCGACGAGTTCGACCACCCTGCGGGCCGCCTGCTCGGCCTGGGCACGTCCCAGATCGGTGAGGGGCACGTGCATGGTCTGACCCTGCAGCCGATGCTCCAGGTTCCAGGTCGACTGGCCGTGGCGGACGAGGACGATGTGTGTCACGCACCGAGCGTAGCCCCTGCGAGCAGTGGAGCGAATGCGACCGGAACCCGGCGGTGCGCACCAAGTAGGCTGGCCACATGTCGTTGAAACCGCATCGTCGCACCGCCCTGGGGCTGGTGGGCAGGGCTGCCGGAATCGCTGCGGGAGTCGTCGCCGACCGCATCGTCGGCGATCCCGAGCGTCATCACCCGGTGGCTGTTTACGGAAACGCCGTCTCCCGTGCCGAACGCCGGTGGTACGCCGACTCGGTGCCTCGTGGGGCCGTCTTCACCGTTGGTGCTCTCACCCCGTTGGCCGTCACCGGCCTGGTCGTCGACGTCGCGACCCGACGTCACCCGGGCTGGCGAGTGCTCACCACCGCCGTGGCCACCTGGGCCGTCGTGGGAGCCCAGTCCCTCTCACGTGAGGGGCGAGCCATGTCCGACGTGCTGGCCTGCGGCGACCTCGACGCGGCACGGCACCGTCTACCACATCTGTGCGGCCGAGACCCCGAGGCCCTCGATGCCCCCCAGATCGCCCGCGGCACGGTGGAGTCCATGGCCGAGAACACGTCCGACGCCGCCGTCGCCTCGATCCTCTGGTGCGCGGTGGGCGGACTGCCCGCCATGCTCGTGCACCGCGGCTCCAACACCCTGGACGCCATGATCGGCCACCACAACGACCGTTACGAGAACTTCGGCAAGGTCGCAGCCAAGCTCGACGATGCGCTCAACTGGCTACCAGCCCGTCTCACTGGGGCGCTGGCCGCCCTCTGCGCCCCCGAGGTGGGTGGTGACCGCAGCCACACCTGGGCGACGGTGCGCGCCGAGCACGACCACCATCCCAGCCCCAACGGCGGCTGGTGCGAGGCGGCCTGGGCCGCCGCCCTGGCCGTGCAGCTGGGCGGGCGAAACGTCTACTACGGCAACCGGGTCGAGTTCCGGCCACTGCTGGGATCCGGGCCGCTGCCCGACGCCGCGGCGGTGCATGACGCCGCCCGTCTGGTGAACCTGGTGACCGGGGCAGCCACCCTCACCGCCGTGGGCGGATTGGCGAGCCTGGCCCATGTGCTGTTCCACGGTGGCGTCGTCCCACGGTCCGTCGCGTCACGACCAGCACACCGAACTGCACGCTCATACCGCAGGATCACTGCACGGGCACCCCGGAGGAGCGTTCCACGATCGACCCATCGAGCAGGCAGGAGACAGCCATGACCGGAATCCTCGTCGCCGGAACCTCCTCGGACGCCGGCAAGTCACTCGTCGTCACCGCCCTGTGTCGTGCAGCAGTGCGTCAAGGGATCGACGTCGTGCCGTTCAAGGCGCAGAACATGAGCAACAACTCCATGGTGTGCGCCGACGGCTCGGAGATCGGTCGGGCACAGTACCTGCAGGCCGCCGCTGCCCGGGTGCAGCCCAGCTCGGCGATGAACCCGGTGCTGCTCAAACCCGGCACCGACCGGCGCTCGTTCATCGTGCTGCGTGGCCAACCCGGCGGAGTGCTGGAGGCCGGCCAGTACACCACCGGGCGGCAGGCCCTTGCCGAGGCGGCCTGGGCGGCCTACGACGAGCTCGCCGCAGCACACGACCTTGTCATCTGCGAAGGTGCCGGGTCGCCTGCCGAGATCAACCTGCGCTCCGGGGACTACACGAACATGGGTCTGGCCAGACAGAAGAACCTTCCGGTGGTGCTCGTGGGAGACATCGACCGTGGCGGGGTGCTCGCCTCGATCTACGGCACCTGGGGGCTGCTCGACGACGCCGACCGTGCTCTGCTGGCCGGCTACCTCATCAACAAGTTCCGTGGTGACGACTCGGTCCTCGCCCCCGGGTTGGCTGAGATCACCCGGCGCACCGGGCTCCCCAGTTTCGGAGTGCTGCCGTGGGTGCCCGGGGTGTGGTTGGACGGCGAGGACGCCCTGGAGGTCGGACGCTGGCGTCACGAGGGCGACGCCGTCGACCCGACAGCCCTGCGAGTGGCCGTCGTGCGCTTCCCACGAATCTCCAATGCCACCGACGTCGACGCCCTGGCCGGTGAGACCGGTGTGGACGTGCAGGTGACGACCAACCCGGCCACCTGCGCCGCCGCCGACATCGTCGTCCTGCCCGGATCGCGCTCGACGATCGACGACCTGGCCTGGTTGCGCAGCACCGGTATTGCCGAGGTGGTGGCCGAACGCGCCGCGCAGGGTCGCACCGTCGTCGGCATCTGCGGAGGCTACCAAATGCTTGCGCGCACCATCGACGACCCACAGGGGCAGGAGGTTGCCGGGGGAGCGCAGGTGCCGGGACTCGGCCTGCTGCCGGTGGATGTCGACTTCGCCGCCGAGAAGACGTTGACCCTCTCGCACGGCACGTGGCAGGGCATCGAGGTCGGTGGGTACGAGATCCACCACGGCACCACCACTGCCGATGCCGGTTCAGAGCCGTTCCTCGACGGGGTCCACGTCGGATCGGTGTGGGGGACGATGTGGCACGGTGCCTTCGAACACGACGATTTCCGGCGCACCTGGCTGGCCCAGGCCGCCCAGGTGGCCGGTTCGTCCTGGCGTCCGCACACCGACGAACTGGGCTACCAGGCTCGTCGGGAAGCCATGATCGACACCTTGGCCGACGCCCTCGTCGAGCATGTCGACGTGGATGCCCTGCTCACACTGGGGCGCTGAATCTGCGTGGTTCCACCCGCTATGCTCGGTGTGAGCGGTCGAAGTGGGAGGAAGTCGGTGTGAGTCCGGCGCGGTCCCGCCACTGTGAACCTGCAGATTGTGTCGATCTGCACGGTGCAGCCAGATACTCCGTCGATCGCAGCGCACATCATCGGGCGAGGAAACCTGAGGAGGCCATTGTGAACTCTGCCCCATCGAACCCACCCCGCACCCTGTACGGTGTCGGGGTTGGCCCCGGCGACCCCGAACTGGTCACACTGCGGGCCCAACGCATTCTGCAGGAGGCGGACGTCGTCCTCGTGCCGTCCACCGAGGCGTCCGCCGGAGGTATGGGGCGAGCCGAGGAGATCATTCGTGCGGCCTGCCCACACATGACGGGGCGTGTCCAGCCGGTGCCGTTCTCCATGGCCCAACGCCGTGGTCTGGGCACCAAACGGATCGAGTCGTGGCGGGCCTCGGCCGATTTCGCCGTGGACGCCTTCAACGACGGGGCACACAGTGTGGCCCTGGCCACCGTCGGAGACCCAGCCGTCTACTCGACGTTCACCTATCTGCGTGCCAACGTCGAGGAACGACTGCCCGATGTCGTCATCGCCCTCGTGCCCGGAATCACCGCCATGCAGGCCATCGCCGCCGCCGCCGGCACACCACTGGTCGAGGGACGCGAGATCCTCGCCCTGGTGCCGGCCACCGTCGGCTCGGAGAAACTCGGTGAGGTGCTCGACGTCGTCGACTCCGTCACCGTCTACAAGGGTGGGCGCAAGATGCCCGAGGTGCTCGAGCAGATCCGCAAGCGGGGCCGTGACGCCATCATCGGCACCGACGTCTCCCTGCCGACCCAGCACCTGCTCGGTCTGGCCCAGGTGGAGGCCGACGAATCGGCCCCCTACTTCTCGACCGTCCTGTCCGTGCCCGAACGCACCGTCACCGGAGGAAAACTGTGAGCCCCACACCCACGCCGTCCACCCCCGAGCCCCCAGATGACCTCACGTCACCAGACGACGCTGCGGCCTCGACCGGCGTCCCGTCGACGACCGAGGCCAGCTCGCGCTCGACGACCCCGCAGGCGGCCCGTCCCACCCAGCACGCCTCGGAGCAGACCCTGGAGGATCTGGACCACTCGCTCATCGACCCTGCCCCGATCCCGGCCACCAGCTTCGCCGAGGGGCAGGGCAGGGTCGTCTTCGTCGGTGCCGGACCAGGTGCTCCGGACTTGGTGAGCGTGCGCGGTGCTCGCGTCATCGAGACCGCCGACATCATCATCTGGGCCTCCAGCCTGGTGCATCCCGACATGGTCGCCCGGCACAAACCCGACGCCGAACTCATCGACTCCGCCGCCATCCCGCTGGAGGACCTCGAACCCCTCTACACCCGAGCTCGTGACGAAGGTCTGTTGGTGGCCCGGGTGCACACCGGGGATCCCTCCATCTACGGAGCCACTGCCGAGCAGCGTGACCTGTGCCGCCGCATCGGCATCGGCTTCGAGACGATCCCCGGCATCTCCGCCTTCTCGGCTGCCGCGGCCCGGATGGACGTCGAGATCACCGTGCCGGAGGTCTCCCAGTCGCTCATCCTCACCCGGCTGGAGGGTGGACGCACCCCCATGCCCGACGGTGAGACCGTCGCCTCCTTCGCCGCCCACGGGGCCACCATGGCCGTCTACCTGTCGGCGGCCCGCAACAAGGCCCTGCAGCAGGCTCTGCTGGAGGGCGGATACGCCCCCGAGACCCCTTGCATCATTGGGTACGCGGTCACTTGGCCCGAGGAGATGATGTTCCGCTGCGACCTGGCCCACCTGTCGGAGACGATGCGCAACCACAAGCTGTGGAAGCATGCCGTCGTCCTCGTCGGACCTGCCCTGGCCGACGGCCCGATCGAGACCCGCAGCCACCTCTACCACCCCGGCTTCCGCCACGAGTACCGCGCAGCCGACGCCGACGCCCACGCCGACCTCACGACCCACGGCACCCGGGGCGTCTACGACCAGAGCACCACCCCCGACCCGAAGGACAACTCATGATTCGCGTCCACGGATACCTCGGCACCATCACCGACGCCATGCGTGACGACGTCGCCCACGCCGACCTCGTCGTCGGTGGGCAGCGTCACCTCGACGCCCTCGACGTCCCCGACGACAAACGCCAGAAACTCGGCCTCATCGGTCCCGCCGTCGAGCGCATCCAGTCTCTGCCGGACGACGCCCGGGTGGTCGTCATCGCCTCGGGAGACCCCCTCTTCTTCGGCGTGGTGCGTCGCATCCGCCAGGCAGGCCTGAACGTCGAGGTGGTGACGGCCCCGACATCGCTGCAGGCCGCCTTCGCCGCCGTCGCCCTGCCCTGGGACGACGCCCAGTTCGTCTCCTCGCACTCCAAGAGCGTCGAGACCGCGATCCGGCTGGCCAGGATCCATCCCAAGGTTGGGGTGCTCACCGCTCCGGGGCGGGGCCTCGCCGAGCTGGCCGACGGGCTGGCCGGGCGCGGTAAGACGTTCGTGCTGGCCGAGAAGATCGGCGAGGAGAACCAGCGGGTGCGCGTCCTCGACGAGGATGCCGCCAGGGCCGTGGTGGCCGACGAAGATGTTGCCAGCCCCAACGTCGTCCTGGTGCTCGACCACCACCCGGACTCCCCGCAAGCCGTGGGCGTCAACCCCGAGCTCGCCGGGGACGTCAACGTCAACGCCCCCGATGATCCGCAGCCGGGCACCGACACCAACCCGGACGGCTCGGACCGTGACCCCATCATCGGGCAGGTCATCAACTCCGACGCCGCAGCAGCCCATGCCGAGGCCATCGACCACGCCCTCAAGCGGGAGACCAAGAAGTACGTCGGCCCCTCGCGCACCGGGCTGGCAGCCGCCTGGGGGGAGTGCGACCTCATCGTCTCCCACCTGGCCCTGGGCGCCACGACACGTCTCATCGCCCCGCTGCTGGAGTCCAAGAAGACCGACCCGGGGGTCGTCGTCGTCGACGAGGCCGGACGGTTCGCCATCCCGCTGGTGGGCGGTCACGTCGGTGGGGCCAACGAGCTCTCCCGCACCATCTCGGCCGCCCTGGGTGGCACCGCCGTCGTCTCCACCGCCACCGACTCGCTCGGCGTTCCGGCCCTCGACCAGCTCGGCTGGGCCTACGAGGGTGACGTCGCCGGTGTCACGGGTTCGATCATCGCCGGACGTCCGGTGCAGGTGGTGCGCGAACACCCGTGGCCGTTGCCGCCGCTGCCCAAGAACGTCAGTGAGGAGGCCAGCGACCCTGCTGCCCGAATCATCGTCTCCGATCGCACCGCCGACGCCGCGTCCACAGCCGTCGGTGGCACCGACCTGCCCACCGTCGTCCTGCACCCGCGCTCCCTGGTGGTGGGCATGGGGTGCAACAAGGGCACCGACGTCGACCACCTGCGGACCCTGCTCGACGACACCCTCGCCGAGGCCGGGCTGGCCCCCGGATCGGTGACGATCCTCACCAGCCACGAGGTGAAGGCCGGCGAACTCGGCATGATCAAACTCGCCCACGAACGCGGGTTGGAGTACCTCACCCACTCCGCCGAGGAACTGGCCGCCCAACAGGTGCCGACCCCCTCTGACGTCGTGGCCCGTGAGGTGGGCACCCCGAGCGTCTCGGAGGCCTCGGTGCTGGCCCAGGGGGCCGAGCTCGTCGTCACCAAGCACAAGACCCCCGAGGCGACGATTGCCATCGGACGCGTTCCGGCCCGCGGCCACCTCTCGGTGGTGGGCCTGGGGCCCGGATCCCGCGACCTGCTCACCCCGCGTGCCCTCCAACGCATCCAGGACGCCACCTTCATCGCCGGGTACGCCCCCTACGTCAAGCAGATTCGCGACGTGGTGCGTCCCGGGGCGACGATCCTTGCGACGAAGATGGGCACCGAGGAGGAACGCACCGCCGCCGCCATCGAGGCGGCCCGAGAAGGACGCAACGTCGCCTTCGTGTGTGGCGGTGACCCGGCCATCTACGCCATGGCCTCCCCGACCCTGGAGATGGGCACCGACGGCATCGACGTGGAGATCGTGCCCGGGGTCACCGCGGAACTCGCCATCTCCGGCATCTTGGGAGCCCCGCTGGGCCATGATCACGCGACGATCAGCCTGTCCGACCTGCACACCGACTGGGATCTCATCGTCAAGCGGGTGAGGGCGGCTGCCGAGGGAGACCTCGTCACCACCTTCTACAACCCCCGCTCGCGCACCCGTACCCATCAGTTGCCCGATGCCCTGGCGATCCTGGCGGAGCACCGGCCACCCTCCACCCCGGTGGCGGTCGTCTCCCATGCCGAACGACGCCAGCAACAGATCATCATGTCGACCCTGGCTGAGTTCCAGCCCGAATGGGTCGGTATGACGAGCATGGTGGTCGTCGGGTCGTCGACATCGAAGTACGTCACCTCCGGGGATAACCGCAAACTCTTCGTCACCCCACGCGACTACCACTGGATGGACGGGGCCATCAGATCTGACAAGCACAAGAACTACTCCCACCGCGACCTGCCCAAGGCCGACGAGACGACCTACAGCGCCACGCCGCCGGCACGGAGCACGCGTGTGGACGCTGCAGCACAGACGACGCCTGACACCGATCGCCCTGCGCACACCACTGGAAATGACACGGACAAGGATGTGTGATCATGACTGACACCAAGATCGCCAGCGGAACCCCGCTGGTCATTGCCGCCCACGGCACCCGCGACGAGTCGGGTGTGGCCGAGTGCCGCGCCCTGGCCGAACGGGTCGCGAACAAGCTTCCCGACGTCCCGGTGGAACTGGGGTTCGTCGAGCTCGCCGAGCCGAAGATTCCCGAGGCGGTGCAGGCCGCCGTCGCCCAGGCGCCGGTCGTCTCTGAGGGGACGACCGAGGGGGAACAGCCCGTCGCCGCCGTCGTCGTACCGCTGATGTTCAACACCGGCGGCCACGTCCGTGAGGACATTCCCGAGGCCATCGACGAGGGCCGTGGGGACGCTCGAGTAGCCTATTCCGCACCGCTGCTGCCCGACGTGCGGATGCGCAGGGCCCTTGACCGGCGTCTGGCCGAGACGTTGGCCGCGGGGGAGGGGCGCGAGCAATGGCGTGCCCGCGACACCGCCGTCGTCCTGGTGGGCCGGGGCGCCCTGGTGGCTGACGCCAACGCCTCGCACTACACCCTCACGCGAATGTTCTGGGAGGAGAACGATCTGGCCCGCGTCGAGCCGGCGTTCATCCAGGTGACCCGCCCCTCGGTTCCCGAGGCGCTGACGGCCCTGCACGCCCAGGGTGCCCAGCAGATCGTGGTGCAGGGCAACTTCCTGTTTCCCGGGTTGCTGCACGTGTGGATGACCGAGCAGGTCCAGGCGTGGCAGGCCAGCCATCCCGGCGTCGAGATCCGTATCGCCCCGGTCATCGGCGACTGTGACGAGGTGGCCGAGGTCGTGGTGGACCGGTACCGCGAGCCCCTTGACGAGGTCGGGCTCGGCGAGGGGGCCCCGGTCTACATGTCCGGGCTGCGGCTGCAGGGACGCACGGTGCTGGTCGTCGGGGCCGGGCACGTGGCCGAACGTCGCGTCGCCCGTCTGCTGGACGCCGGTGCCGACGTCCACGTCGTCGCCCCGAACTCAGGCATCCAACTTACCCGGATGGCTCGCAAGGGGCTGGTGAACCTGGAACGACGCGCCTTCCAGAACGATGATCTCGACGGCGTCTGGTTCGTCCAGGCCCTCACCAATGACCCCCAAGTCAACGCCAAGGTGACCGCCGAGGCCGAGAAGCGCGGTATCTTCTGCGTGCGTGGTGACGACGGTCGCAAGGGCAGCGCCTTCACCCCGGCCACCCAGCAGGCCGGCGGTATGACGGTGAGCGTGGTTGGTGACCGCACCCCGCGTCGTTCGGCCAAGATTCGTGACGAGGTGTTGCGGGCCCTGCAGGGCTGATCGGCACTTCGACTCCTCTGCTGAAGAACTGAGATTGTGGGCCCCGCAGCTGTTGATTGCGGGGCCCTACGGGAGTGTCTGGTTGCGGGGCTGATCGGGTGTGGAGCTGGCCGGGTGTGGGCCGGTTGGATCGGTCGTGTTGTTTTCTGGGCTGATTGTCTGCCGTTCCGGGGGTTGACCGCCCTTCGGCACCTGTGCTGAGTCCTCAGTGAGGTGTGCCAGCTCCTGCAGCTGGCTGGTTGCGGGAGTCTGCGGGTGTGGCTGGCTGCATCTTTGATGCCTGAGCTGGAGCTCTCAGCAAGGTGTTGCGGGCTTCCGTAGTTGGCGGGTTGCGGGGCTGGTCGGGTGTGAAACCGACTGGATCGGCCGTGTCGTTCTCGGGTTGATTGTCTGTCGTCCTGTTTCGAGCTGGCCACCGCCTGACCGGGGATGGCCCAGTGATGGGGCAGGCCAGGGTGGGGCATGACAAGGCCCGATACCAAGCCGACTGTGATGCACTGATCGTCGCGATCCACCAATCAACGTGGCGTACCGATCAACTCTGCCTGACCAGCTCGAGCCCTGATCGACACGGGCCTGATCGACATGGGGCCTGCCGCGGCCGGCCCCATGAGTGGCAGCCCGGCAATGGGATCGCGGCGATGGCAGCCGTGGCCAATCGCGCCTATCATCGTCGGGTGATCTCCCACGACCTGCATGCCCTGGGCTTCGACGCCCCCGATCTCGATTCCCTCGTCAACTCCGCTGCGCAGGCTGGCGCTGTCGGTGTGGAGGACGTCGGTGGTTTCGATCTGTTGGCCGCCTACACCGACCCGTCGGGGGCACGTCTCGCCATGCTCAGCCGGGATGGTGAGATGGACACGATGGCCTCCCTCGTCGCCCCAACGACCCACGCCGCCGAGGTGCGGCGCTACCGTCCCACGGTGGCCTTGGTGGAGCTCGTGGAGGGGGGTTCGCCGCTGTCGCAGTTGGCGGTGAGCGGTGCCTCCGGCGGGGTACACGGCAAGCGGGTCGCACGGTTCCTGGCCAATGCCGACGATCCCGTCGAGTACCCACTGTGTGCCGAGCCCGGCGACGACACCTCGGCGTTCGTCCAGCATCTGCGCATCGGGGCCGTCGCCAACGGATTCATCCGGGTCCACGACTCCGAGGAGGCCTATGGAGCCTCCGAAGAGGGCGGTTTCGGTCCCCGCAGTGACGTCCAGTTCTCCGCCGGACACCTCATCAGCCCGTGGCTCATGGAGTTGGAGGCAGGTCGGGCGAGCCGCGCCGAGGTGAGTGCGGTCGCAGAAATGACGATGGTCGTCGACCAGTGCGAGAAGCGCACCAACGAACTCACCGGGGAACAGTGGTGGCGATGTATGGGCAAGGTCGGATTCCCCCTCACCCTGGCCCTGCCAGCCGGGCTGCCGACCGATCCACATCCGGGCTCGGTGCTCTCGGGCCAGGTCGTCCCAGTGATCTCGTCGGGTACCTGGGAAGGCGACGCCCTCTGGAGCTGAACTGCCCTCCTGCTCGGCCTGTGCCCATTCGTTCGTGGCACACCTGTTTTGCCTGTGGCGCCCCGCTTCCCCGTGGGTTTCCCGAGGCGTAGGGTGCCGCCCCTGTTTTCCTTGGTCCCGAGCTCTGCGCCCAGCCCTTCCCTCGCTGCCTCCTGCCCCATGCATCCGGTTCTCCCGTGGTGTCCTCATTTCTCCCAGGGTTACTCCTCGGCTGTGTCCGGTCTCGTTGTCGTCCACTTCTGCTCTAGGGGTGGAGGGAGTGGAGCACAAGACCGCAGCTCGCACTTTCACTTACACTGCAAGTTTCGCAGTGTGAGTGAAAGTGTGCGCGGGCCCGGGTGAGGTGGTGGTCCGGTCTGCCGAGCGGGTCTTGGCCCAGCGATCCTGTGGCAGATGTGTTGGGGATCGTGGGGTTTGCCACGTGGTGTGGCACGGGGCGGCTTGTCGAACCGAAATACCACGGGGGTGCGGAGTACCGCCTCGGATCGTGCTCTGCAGGTCCACGTGCTGGAGTGTCCCGCGTAGCTCGACACGTTTGTGGCAGATGTGTTTGAGACCGTGGGGTCTGCCACGGGGCGTGGCACGGAGGGTCTTGTCGAACCGAAATACCACGGAGGTGCGAAGTACCACGCGTCACGAGGGACGTTCCGGTGCCTTGAACGGGTGCGCATCCTCTCGTCGGCGGCGTCCACAGTTTTTGCAGTGGTGGCTTCTTGGGATCGTCCACGTCTCATCGGTGGTGCCAGCCAGTTGCCGTGCCCGGTGCGGCGTGGTGAATTTTGTCTGCAATGCGGGGCGTGGCCCGTTCGTCTCCGTGGCAGATGTGTTGGGGATCGTGGTGCCTGCCACGTGGCGTGGCACGGGGTGTCTTGTCGAACCGAATTGCCACGGGGGTGCGAGGTACTGCCCCGGCCGCACCCCCAGGTCCACGTGCTGCAGCGTTCCACGTGCCCGACGCGCCTGCGACACGGGGCTGGCGGGCGGCTACGGCAAGGGGTTGGCGGAACGGCACGTCGCGAGTTGCGTGCACAGGTGCTAATCTGCGTCGCGTGCATGGTGCGGCCCCGATGAGGTCGCGGTGAACCCGGTGGGAATCCGGGACTGTTGCGCAGCGGTGACGGTGACGACGTCGGCGAGACCACTGGGAGTGATTCTGGGAAGGGCCGACCGAGAGTGATCCGAAGTCCGAAGACCCCATGCATGACTTGTGTCGTTCGGGCCTCGCATCAAGGTCCTCGCATCCAGAAGGAACAGCTATGCCTTCCTTAAGACGGTCGGCCGAGCGTGACCGCCGGTTGCCGGTGGCACCTCTGGTGATCATCCTCGTCGTGCTCATCGTCGTCAGCGCCGTCGTCTCGCTGACCATTGGTTCGGAACCATTGCCAATGCGTGGCGTTCTTGACACGGTTGGGGCCAGGATCACTGGCGAGCCGGGCCCCGACCCGACGATCGATGTCATCGTCTGGGATCTGCGTGCTCCCAGGGCACTGCTGGCGATCATCGTCGGGGCCGGACTCGCCTTGGCCGGAAGCGGTATGCAGACCTTGGTGCGCAACCCGCTGGCCGATCCTTACCTGCTGGGTGTCTCGGCCGGTGCGAGTGTGGGGGCCACCGCGGTCATCGCCCTGGGGATGTTCGCCTCCTGGGGTCCTCACCGGCTCACCCTCGGAGCCTTGGTGGGGGCATTGGGAGCCGCTGGTCTGGTGTACCTCATCTCCATGGCCCAGGGTGGCATGACACCGCTGCGGCTGGTGCTCTCGGGCGTCGTGCTCTCTGCGGCGTTCTCGGCATTGGCAAGCTTCCTCGTCTTTCGCAGCTCGGATCCGCGTGCGGCGCAGTCGGTGTTGTACTGGATGCTGGGATCGGTGGCCGGTGCCATCTGGGACAGCTTGTGGGTGGCTGCCATCGTCACCGCTCTGTCCGCCGTGCTCATGATCGCGTTCTCTGGCTGGCTCGACGCCCTGGCTGCTGGCACCGACGTCGCTCGATCCCTCGGCATCCCCGATACCAGGGTGCGCAAGGCGTTGTTCGTCGGCAACTCGGTACTCGTCGGGGTACTCGTGGCGGTCTCCGGCGGCATCGGATTCGTCGGGCTCGTCATCCCACACATGTCCCGGCTGCTCGTGGGAGCCAGTCACCGATCCATGGTGCCCGTCGCCACCGCCATCGGCAGTCTCTTCCTGCTGTGGGTGGACGTCGGCGCCCGCGTCATCGCGGCACCACAGGAGGTGCCGCTCGGCGTCGTCACCGGGTTCATCGGCGCTCCCATCTTCCTGTACCTCATGGGGCGCAGCCAGTACCGATTCTCGAGTGAGTCATGACACGTCTCGAAGTTTGCAATGTCCAGTGCCGCATCAACGACCGCGTCATCGTCGACGACGTGAGTTTCACCGCCGAGCCGGGGAAGCTCACCGCCATCGTCGGCGTCAACGGAGTCGGCAAGTCGACTCTGCTGCGATCCATCGCCGGGGTGCGGCAGTTCAATTCCGGCGACGTCCTGCTCGACGGTACCTCCGTCACCGACTACACCCCCATGCAACGTGCCCGGCTCATGGCCTTCGTCGGGCAGGAGGAGTCGCCATCGCCTGACCTCCTGCTGGGTGAGATGGTCGCGCTGGGACGTACCCCGCACCGCAAGCCGTGGCAGGTGGGGCAGCGTTCCGAGCGGCGGATCATCCGGGACTCCCTGGCCTTGGTGGGACTGGACCACCTCATCGATCGTCGTTGTGACCACCTGTCGGGCGGTGAGCGGCGCCGCGCCGTCATCGCCCGTGGCCTGGCCCAGGGCGCCGACCTCATCATGTTGGACGAGCCGACCAATCACCTCGACGTGCGTCACCAACTCATGCTGCTGGACACGCTGCGCGCCAGCGGTCGGACGGTGGTCGCCACCATCCACGACCTCGGCATGGCTGCTTCGCATTTCGACCACGTGGTCGTCCTGGCCGACGGCGGAGTGCTCTCCGCAGGTCCGGCTCGTGAGGCGCTCAGCCCATCGAACGTCGCGACGGCATTCCACGTCGTCGCACACCATGTCACCACTCCCGACGGCAGCCAGGAACTCGTGTGCACCGCACCGCTGCCCAATCCCGACCGAGAGGAAAACTGAAATGTCCACCAAACTCCTACCCGTCGTCCTGGCCTCCTGCCTGGCTGTGGGACTCACCGCCTGTGGCGGTGGATCAGCCTCCAAGAGCGGCGAGTCCGCCAAGGACTCCAACGAAGTCACCGTGACCAACTGTGGCAAGAAGGTCACCTACCCCAAGAAGGCCGAGCGACTCTACGTCAATGACGGCAGCATCATCGCCATGGCGCTGAGCGCCGGGGCGCAAAAGCAGATCGCCGCGATAAGTTCGGTAGATCGGGACAAGGAGATCCTCACTGCCAAGTACGGGGCCGACACCATCAACAGTCTGCACGAGGGCGTCAAGGGTTACATGACCCTTGAGTCGGTCATCGCCAACAGGCCCGACGTCGTCGTCGCCGGGTGGGACTACGGATTCTCCGAGGCGAACAACCTCACCCCCGACAACCTGCACGACAAGGGCATCAACAGTTACCTGCTCACCGAGTCATGCCGACAGAAGGACGGGCAGAGCGCCCGCGGTGTCATGGACCCCTGGAACGCAGTGCGGACCGACATCACCAACCTTGCCACCCTCACCGGCAACGAGCAGACCGGCAAGAAGGCCGTGCAGGACATGGACGATCGGCTCGACGCCCTCCAGAAGGCTCCGAAGGCCAGGAAGACCCCGACGGTGCTGCTCTTCGACTCGGCCAAGGACTCGGTCTTCACCAGCGGAAGCAAGGGCGGTCCACAGGCCATCATCAATGCGGCTGGTGCGCAGAACGGCGCCCACGACGTCAACGACACCTGGGTGCGCATCGGCTGGGAGAAGGTGGCGACGATGAACCCCGACGCCATTGCCTTCGTCGACTACGACGCCCAGCCCTACAGCGAGAAGATCAAGATCCTGGAGTCGAATCCGGCGACCAAGAACCTGGACGCGGTGAAGAAGAAGCGCTACCTCAACCTCCCCATCGCCATGTGGACCTCCGGCCCGCTCAACATCGACGCCGCCGAGCACCTGCGGGTCAGCCTGGAGAAGTGGGGGTTGGAGCCCAAGTCGTCGATCAAGCCCCAGCTGAGGATTCCGGCCTCCGTGCCCGGGCACGAGGGCTGAGAGGCAGACCCGCACTGCCCCGGCACCCTTTCAGGGGGTTCACTGCCCGGGGAGTGCGCAGGCCCGGTGCCCGTGAGGTGATTCTCAGCGGTGATCGTTGGTGAGCTCGGCGGTGGAGGCGATGGCGTTGACCGCCGCAACGGCAATGGCTGAGCCGCCACGGCGTCCCAACAGGGTGATGTACTCCAGGTCCAGACTGGAGTCGATGAGGGCCTGTTTGGACTCCGCAGCTCCCACGAATCCCACCGGGATGCCGACGACGGCAGCCGGGCGCGCCCCGGTCTGGTCACACACCTCCAGAAGGTGGAACAGTGCAGTGGGAGCATTGCCGATGGCCACGACCGCCCCGTCCAGATGATCCTCGGCGGCCCACAGATCGACGGCGGCGCACGTCTTGGTCGTGTCGTTGCGCTTGGCGAGCTCGGCCAGGCGCGGCTCCTTGATGTGACAGACGACCTGCACCCCTTCGGGCAGTCGGGAACGGATGATGCCGGTCGCCGTCATGGAGGAGTCGCACAGGATGTTCGCGCCAGACGCCAGCGCACGACGCGTGGCCTCGACCACACCGGGGGTGAAGGCGATGTCACCGGCAATTGCCGGGTCTGCTGCGGCGTGGATCATTCGCACGACGACTCGCTCGACATCGGCGGGGAATCGCGCAAGATCCGCTTCCTCGCGGATGATACGGAATGACTCCTTGTAGATGTCGGATCCGTTGTTGACGTATGACATGACCACTCCTCGCAGCTGGATGACACCTCGAGCCTAGCGTCTCGTTGGCCAGCAGAGAGTTCTGCAGGTCACTGGTACAGGCAATGAACGCGGTGCCACGGATCGTGAGTGAGAGGACGTGGCGGCAGGGGTGGTGCCGTGCAAGGCCTGGTTTGTCAAATGTGCATGTCCCCGATTACATGTGTGCAGACCGATGTGAAACAATGAAGCCCGACAACAGAACAGTCTCGTCGCATCTGGGCGGAAGCCGGGGAATTCCGGCACGGTCGCGCCACTGTGAACACTTCGTGCAACTCTTTGCCCAAGTGGGAGTCAGGAACGCCGTTGTGGACGAGCCTTTCCAGCACGGAACGCAAGATTCCGAGAAAGGAGAAAGTCCCTCATGCACATTGCAGAAGGAATCCTCTCACCGGCGCAATGCGGTGTGTGGTACGCCGTCAGCGCACCATTCGTCGTCTGGGGTGCCGTTGAGGTCGTCAAGGAGGTGAAGCGCCACCCCGAGAACCGGCTGCTGCTGGCCACCGCCGGTGCCTTCACCTTCGTGCTGTCGGCCATCAAACTGCCCAGTGTGTCCGGTTCGTCCTCCCACCCCACCGGTACCGGAGCCGGTGCCGTCCTCTTCCGTCCCCCGGTCATGGCCTTCCTCGGCATGATCGTCCTCATCTTCCAGGCTCTGCTGCTTGCACACGGTGGAATCTCGACGTTGGGGGCCAACACCTTCTCGATGGCGATCGTCGGCCCCTGGGTCGGATACGCGTTCTACAAGCTCACCAAGGTTTGTCACGGGCCAGATGCCCTGGCGATCTTCCTGGCCATGGCCACGGCCGACTTCTCCACCTACTGCGTCACCAGCGTCCAGCTGGGCATTGCCTTCCCCGACCAGCAGTCCGGTGTCGGTGGTGCTGCCGCCAAGTTCCTCGGTATCTTCGCAACCACCCAGGTGCCGTTGGCCATCGCCGAGGGATTCCTCGGCATCCTGCTGTTCCGTTTCCTGGCCAACGTCGCCGCACCCCAGCTGCGCAAGCTCGGTGTGCTTGCCGACGAGCCGGCCGAGTCTGCTGACGCTGCGGAGGTGTCCCATGCCTGAGAAGTCCGTTCACAAGTCTGATACGTCGCTGACCAAGAGGTCCAAGTGGGTCACCCCGGTCCTCATCATCCTGCTCATCGCGATCTTCGTCATCTGTATGGTCTTCGGTGGCCGCAAGACCACCCATGACGGTGAAGGTTTCGGTGGAACCGACGACGCCGCAGCCGATGCAGCCGAGGAGGCCGGTGCCAAGCCATGGATCGAGCCGATCTTCGAGCCTTCCTCCGGCGAGGTCGAATCGGGTCTGTTCGCCATGCAGGCCGCCCTCGGTGCTGGAATCGTCGGCTACGCCCTGGGCCGGATGTCTGGCCGCAAGCGCGGTGCCGAGGAGGCCATGGCTGCCTCTGACCTGAGCGATGCCACGGCCGTCGAGGCGGGAAAGACGAATGCCGCTCCCGCCAACCCGGTTGCCTGATGCAGATCACCTCTCTTGACGATGCCGCCTGGGACTCTCCCTGGCGGCATCGCCGTGTGGGGGAGAAGGTGGCGCTGAGCACCGGCCTCCTTCTCACCTCCTTGTGCACCCCGGAGGTGCTCGTCCATGGCGCACCCATCGGCGTGTGGCCGGGTGCCCTCATGGTGGCAGTCGTCTCGGTGGTCGTCATCGTCAGATTCGCGCACATCCAGCCCCGAGTGCTGTGGCAGGCCATGGCGGCCCCGATCGTCTTCCTCGTCATCGGTGGTATCTCGGTGCTCATCAGCGTGGGCACCTCGACCGGCGGGCCGGAGTGGTGGCGTGCCGGTGGGGTGAGCATCGGCCCGGCATCTGCGGCGCAGGCCGCGTCCCTGGTGGAACACGGCCTGGGCGGCACCCTGGCGGTGATGGTGCTCGGCGTGACGACACCGATGGTCGACCTGCTCACCTGGTTGCGCACATTCCACATTCCCGATCCGCTGCTGGAGATCTCCTCGCTCACCTACCGGCTCATCTTCGTGCTGCTCGGAACGTTCTTCACGGCCCAGGAGGCCCAGCGCAACCGTCTCAGCGACGACGCCCCCAGCCGGAAGCGACGCTGGGAGAACACTGCTGCGCTTCTGGGATCGGTGGCCGTGCGGTCGTGGAATCGTGCCGAGCGGCTCAATGACGGCTTGACGAATCGTGGATTCGAGTCGTCCCTGGTGACCTTGACCATGCCACGTCGGGCCAGCACGAAACTCATGGTGTCCACTGTGATGAGCCTGGTGGCGATCTGGGCGATCACATGGGCGACGACAGGAAGGTTGTGGCGATGACCGACAACGAATCCAGAGGCACCGGGGAATCCAGCGACACCGGGTCGGACAAGGCCCGCAGTGGTCAGATGGGTGGGAACGTCTCCCATGCCCCCCGCACCGAGACAGGACCCCGCACCGCGACAGGTCACACACCACCGGGCAGCTCCGGGACGAGCTCAGCGGCGCACGGTGCTGGGGCCAGTGAGGTTCATGACTCCGACGATGCTGGCGGGGACGACGCTGGCGCGGCCCACAGTGCTGATGTCACCCAGGATGCTGAGGGTGCCCCTACCGTCCTGATGCAGACCCGGGCCATGTGTGCCACCCATCCCGGGCGTCCCATGGTGCTGCGGGACGTCGACCTGCGGCTGCATCAGGGGGTGCGCGTCGCAATCCTTGGCGCCAACGGCTCGGGCAAGACGACCCTGCTGCGCTGCCTGTCCGGCTCCCTCGAACCGGTGTCCGGTGAGGTGCTGCGTGAGGGCAAACGTCTGGAGCACAACAAGAAGGCGCTGCGGGAGCATCGTCGCGTCGTCCAGCACGTCCTGCAGGATCCCGACGACCAGCTCTTCAGTGCAGACGTCTTCCAGGACGTCTCGTTCGGCCCGATGAACATGGGACTCGACGAGGACGAGGTGCGCGAACGGGTCACCGAGGCCCTCACCCTGCTGGGCGCCGATCACCTGGCCGAACGCGCCACCCACCAGCTGTCCTACGGGGAACGCAAACGTGTCGCGGTGGCCGGAGCCATGGCCATGCGACCCAAACTGCTCATGCTCGACGAACCGACCGCCGGGCTGGACCCCGACGGTGTGTCGCGGATGATGGCGGCGTTGGGACGGTTGCACCAGACCGGCACGACGGTGGCCATGGCAACCCATGACGTCGATCTGGCCCTGGCTTGGGCCGACGAGGCCCTCGTCGTGGTGGATCACAGTGTCGTCCAGGGGCCGATCGACGAGATGCTCGCCGACTCCGACATCGTGGAACGGGCACACCTGCACCTGCCGTGGGCGCTGGATCTCGCCCAGCGCATGGGAGTGAGTAGCCTGCCACGCACCATGGATGAGGTGGTTGCCGCCCTCGAGGCGCGGTGAACTGGGCACACCCCGCACCGGATGTCCCGATCGGGCTGAGCCGGCGCAGGGTTGTCCCAAGCAGTTCACGCCGGCTACTGCTGGGGGCATCCCGTGGAGCTGGCGGCCGTTGGTGAGGTGGAGTCGTCAGCCCTTGACCCAGCTCCATGCGACGACGGTGCGGGCGGGCTTCCACCCACGCAGCCGCCCGATGTGGTCGGCGTTCTCCACCGAGAACCGCATGAGCTCACCGCCCAGCCGCCCCGACAGGTCGACAACCAGGGTCTCGGCCTCCATCGTCACCCCGTGGACGACGATCCTTCCACCCTGCGGCAACCGTGCCAGACAGGCGCCCACGAGCTCAGCCGTCGCCCCGCCACCGATGAACACGGCGTCCGGGGTGGGCAGCCCGTCGGGCAGCCCCTCGGTGAGGTCGTGATCGATCACCGTGAACTGTCCCGGTGCGGTGAGATTCTCGGCATTGGCACGTGCGTTGGCGGCTCGGTCGGCCCGCCGCTCCACCCCGACTGCGGTACAGGTGGGATCGGTACGGCACCACTCCACGGCGACCGATCCGGCGCCGGTGCCCAGATCCCACAGCGTCTGCCCGGGCATGGGGCGCAGGGCGGCCAGCGCCACCGCGCGCACCGGATGCTTCGTGATGAGCCCGTCATGGGCAAAGTGTTCCTCGTCAAGGCCGGGAGTGCGGCCCAGTTTTGCGGTGTCAGGGTCAATGGTCACGGCTCAAGGGTATGCCGGGTGAGCGAAAACACCTTCGGTGTGTCAGAATCGCGGTACCGGCCAGGAGGAATCCGGTGTGAGTCCGGAGCGGTCCCGCCACTGTGAGCCCCGTCGGGCGTGCCTCGACCACCGAGGCGCCCCGATGCGCAAGCCAGGTCGTCCGGGCCGGTGCTGAGTCAGATCGACGCTGCCATGATGCGGGCGAGGACCCGCGAGGAGGTTTCCATGCCAGCAGGCCAGAGCCCCATCACTCAGGACCCGAATGTCGTCCAGGATGGCCGCACCACCAGACAACGACGTCTGAAACCGGTCGTCATGGTCAACACCGGTGAGGGCAAGGGCAAGACCACCGCCGCCATGGGAACCGCGCTGCGCGCGTGGAATCACGGCTGGGACGTCGGGGTGTTCCAATTCGTCAAGTCCGGTCGTTGGCACGTCGGCGAGCAGGATGCCCTGCAGGCCCTGGGAAGTCTGCACGAGAGCACGGGTGCCGGTGGACGCGTCACCTGGGAGACGATGGGCACCGGATGGTCGTGGACCCGCGCCTTCGATGCCGCCGAGGACCCCGCCCGGGCCGCCCAGGAGGGGTGGCGGTACGTCAAGGAGCTGCTCGACGACGAGGCGTTCGACTTCTACCTCCTTGACGAGTTCACCTATCCGCTCGACTGGGGTTGGATCGACGTCTCCGAGGTCGTCGAGGTGCTCACGCACCGTCCCGGGTCGCAGCAGGTCGTCATCACCGGGAGGCGTGCTCCCCGCGCGCTCGTGGAGATGGCCGACATCGTCACCGAGATGACGAAGATCAAGCATCCCTTCGATCTCGGCCAGCGTGGCCAGGCAGGAATTGAGTGGTGATGAGGATTCCACGAGTGCTGTTGGCTGCTCCGGCGTCCGGAGGAGGCAAGACGACGGTGACGACCGGGCTCCTGGCGGCCCTGCGCGCCGCCGGCCACACGGTGGCTCCCTTCAAGGTGGGCCCCGACTACATCGATCCGGGCTATCACACCCTGGCGGCCGGACGTCCGGGGCGAAACCTCGACGCGGTGATGTGTGGGGAGCACCGCATTGCCCCGCTGCTCGCGCATGGATTCTGCACCCCCGAACCGGCCGATGTCGCCCTCATCGAGGGCGTCATGGGGCTGTTCGACGGTCGTCTGGGAGACGGCGTCGGGTCCAGCGCCCACATTGCGGCCCTCACCAAGTCTCCGGTGGTGCTCGTCATCGACACGGCGCATGCTTCCCTCACCCATGCTGCCGTGGCGGCCGGACTGGCACATTTCGATCCCCAGGTGCGCATAGCCGGGGTGATCCTCAATCGGGTTGCCTCGCCACGTCATGCCGCCGAGATTCGACGTGGTCTGGATCTGGCGGGACTGCCCGTGCTCGGTGAGATTCCTCGCAATCCCGACATCTTCGTGCCCTCACGCCACCTGGGGCTGGTACCGGCCGCCGAGCGTGAGGAGTCGGCCCGTCAGGTGGAACAGTTGGCGCAGTTCATCGGCGACCACGTCGACCTGACGGCCCTGCTGCACATTGCCGACGCCGCCCCGCAGCTGGACGCCCAGCCTTGGGACCCAGCAGCGGCGTTGGCGGGTACCGGCATCGAGATTCCCGGGGTGTCACCCGACCGAACGTCGGCCGATCGGACGCTGGCCTCGAGCGCCTCCCGGCAGCCGACCCCTCACCAACCAGGGCAGGCTCGACCCACCGGAGGGGCCGGCCGGCCCGTGGTGGCCATGGCCGGGGGACGCGCCTTCACCTTCCGATATCCCGAGACCGCAGAACTGCTCGAGGCCAGTGGGCTCGAGGTTGTTGACGTCGATCCGCTCACTGCACCTGCCCTGCCACAGGACTGCTGTGGGCTGTACCTGGGGGGAGGGTTCCCCGAGGTGCACGCCACCGAGCTGTCGGCCAATACGAGCCTGCATGACGACATTCGCCGTTGTGCCGCCGAGGGGATGCCGATCATCGCCGAATGTGCTGGGCTGCTGTACCTGTGCCGGCACCTCGACGGACACGACATGGCGTCCGTGCTGCCCCTGGATGGGGCTATGAACCAGCGTCTCACGATGGGTTACCGCACCGCCACCGCCCCGACCGACACCTTGGTGGCGCAGGCTGGCGACCAGGTGGTCGGCCACGAGTTCCACCGCACGCAGGTCGTCGTGGATACTGAGCTGCAGCGAGACACCGATCCGACACGGACCAGTGATGACGCCCCCCGGGACTCCTCGCAACATTCCAGCGGGCCGCACCCCGACCCACGTCCCGTGGCGGGCCGATCGTCGTCCACGGCCGAGCATGCTCCACTGCCTGCGGCGTGGACCTTCCCGGGACGAGACGGCGTCGTGTCGGACGGCGTGGCGTGCGGCAGTGTCCACGCCTCCTACCTGCACCTGCACTGGGCGGGGACCCCGCACGTTGCAGCTCGGTTCGCGAAGGCTGTCTGGCAGTACGCGCAGCGACCCCGGAGTACGGAGGAGCCCATCGCCGTGGACCATTCGCCCGCTGACACAGGAACTGCTCGCCCCGACGCCACGACTCGGCCCGATGGGCATGCACACCGTTGCGGGGAGGTTCTCCCCGCTGGCGACGTCGACACCGTGAGTACGGACCGGCCGACCGGGGCGGCAGCCCCCGAGCTGGTGCAGCCCGGCGAGGCCACCTCGGCGAGTCGGGACGAGTCGGTTCCCGCAGCGCCAACAGTCGCCAGCCCAGCAGTGCAGGAATCTGCACCGCCACCTCCGTCCGCCGTTGAACCCGACCTGCGCCACCACGGCGACCAGGACGTGCGCCAGGGACTCATCGACCTGGCCGTCAACGTGCGTGTGCAACAGACCCCGGTCTGGCTCATCAACGCCATCGTCAGCACCGGGAACTGGGCCCACTACCCAGACCCCAGTGCCGCCCGCAATGCCCTGGCCGCCATGCACCAGGTGCCCCGGCAGATGCTGCTGCCCACCAGCGGTGGGGCGGAGGGATTCACCCTCATCGCCCATGCCCTGCGCCCGGAACACCCGCTCGTCGTCCACCCACAGTTCACCGAACCGGAGTCTGCCCTCATCCAGGCGGGGTTTCAGGTAACCCGGCTCATCCTGGACCGGGCCAGCGGGTTCCAGCTGGCTGCCGAGGCCGTCCCCGACGATGCCGATCTCGTCGTCATCGGCAACCCGACCAACCCCACCGGGCGACTGCACCCGCGTGAGGTTATTGCACAACTACGTCGTCCCGGGCGTATTCTCGTCGTCGACGAGGCCTTCATGGACGCCACCGACGAGGCGGAGTCCATGATCGGCCCGTACATGGATGGCGTCCTCGTGCTGCGCTCACTCACCAAGACCTATGGGTTGGCCGGTGTCCGCGCTGGATATGTCGTCGGTGATCCGGCGCTCATCGAACGCCTGGCCGCCCAGCAGCCGCCGTGGTCGGTGTCCACCCCGGCGGCAGCGGCGATGGTTGCCGTCACCGGAGACCTGGGACGAGCCCACCGTCTGGATCTGGCCCGCACCGTGCCCGGCCAGCGCGACGACCTGGTGCGGCGTCTCACCGACATCGGCCTGCCGCCGATCGACTCGGGAGCGCCCTTCGTGCTGCTGGACACCTCATCCATCTCACCGCAGTCGATCCGGCCAGCCCTGGAGAGCCAGGGAATTGCCGTGCGACGGGGGGAGACATTCCCCGGTCTGGGGCCCACCTGGATTCGACTGGCAGTACGCGACTGTCGCATCCACACCCGTCTTGCCGAGACTCTTGGCGCCATTCAGGCCAGCCCGAGCGATTTCGACCTGCCCGTCGCCCCCGACCAGCACACATCCTGAGGAGAGGAACCATGAAACACAGCGCAGATCTCATTCCCGGCACCGTCACCCTGGTGGGAGGCGGCCCCGGCGACCCCGGGCTCGTCACCGTCGCCGGGTTGCAGGCCGTGCAACAGGCCGACGTCATCCTCTACGACCGTCTCGCGCCTCAGGACATCATGGACGAGAACCCGAGCGCCGAGAAGATCCCGGTGGGCAAGGTGCCGCGCGGAAAGTACGTGCCCCAGGAGGAGACCAACCTGCTGCTCGTCGAGCACGCCCAGCAGGGCAAGAAGGTCGTGCGGCTCAAGGGTGGCGACTCCTTCGTCTTCGGACGCGGCGGTGAGGAGTGGCAGGCCTGCGCGGCAGCTGGCGTCCCGGTGCGGATCATCCCCGGCGTCACCTCGTGCGTGGCCGGACCGGAGCTGGCCGGGGTGCCGCTCACCCACCGTCACATGGTGCAGGGATTCACCGTCGTCTCGGGCCACGTCGCCCCCGGCGACACCCGTTCCGAACTCGACTGGGCGCAGATCGCCAAGACGGGCACCACGCTCGTCATCCTCATGGGGGTGGCCAACATCGGCAGCATCTCCGAGAAGCTGCAGGCCGGTGGGCTTGCCGCGCACACCCCGGTGGCCGTCATCGGGGATGCCTCCCTGCCCACCCAGCAGGTGCTCACCTCGACCCTGGCAGAGGTGGCCGACGACATGGAGCAGGCCGGGATCAAGCCGCCGGCCATCACCGTCGTGGGTGACGTCGCCGGGCTCGACCTCGAGCACACCAGCGTCCACGAGCCCTCCGACCACTGACGCCCATCCGTCCACCGGCCCCTTCTGACCACTGATTCGGGGGCGCCGACTGCCGGCCCTGCTCCGACGCGTCTCATCCTGCCCAGCTGATCCCAGTGCCCAGTTCTCGTCGTCCGCCCGCCAGACGTGCGCGTATCCAGGCCTCGGCGTCCCCAACCCCGCTCACCTCGTCGTCCCAGGCGGGTTGGGCACCTCGCGAGATCATGACGACCCGGATCTCCGACTCGGCTGCGACGACGAGTTTGGCATCGGGCTTCACCCCGCCGGAGTCCTTGGAGACCAGCACCGACGCCCCGGCCAGTGCGGCACGTTCGTGATCGACGGTGAACGGCCCGCGCTCCCGGCGCACCACCCAGCCGTCCGGCAGCTCCTCGGCGGGGGAGTCGACACAGCGCAGCAGCAGATCGCGCTCACCCAGGCTCAGGTAGTGGGCGGTGGGCTGGCGTCCCACGGTGAGCACCACCCGTCCCGGGATTCCGGTGACGACGCGGGCCGCCTCGTCGTGATCGGCCACCCAGGTCCACGACGCCGCCTCGGGCAGGTCATGCCAACTGGGCCGTCCCAACCGCAGCAGGGGGACGTTCTCGGCCTGGCAGGCCTGGAAGGCGTGCCAGTGCATCGTCGTGGCGAAGGCGTGGGTGGCGTCAACCACCGATCCGACGTTCTCGGTGCGCAGGAAGGTGCGCAGCCCGTCCACCCCGCCGAAACCGCCGACCCGCACCTTGCCGGGGAGCCGGGACGGTGCCGTGGTGCGTCCGGCGATGGAGGTGACGACGTCCACCTGCTTCTCGACGAGTCGGGTGGACAGTTTTCCGGCCAGACCGGTACCTCCCAGAACCAGGACGTCCATGTCGTACACCTTCCATCCATTCACGACTGGCCTTGGTTCGACTGGCCCCAGCACAATTTGGCCCGGCTCGATTGGCACCGAGCAGCACTGCCGAGGCCAGACGTCGGCCTGGGCCGTCATGTGCCCCGGGCCTTCAGCGACCAAGGCTCCCATGCGTTCAGAGACCTCATGTGCAAGGATAGATCCCGCGGCGCGGTGGAACACCGGTGTGAGTCCGGGACGGTCCCGCCACTGTGACGCTGGGGACAGCGAAGTCAGACCACAACCGCCCGCTCATCCCCAGTCCGGGGATGGTTGCCGGACGTCACCTGACGGTTCCAGCTGCGCGGACACGGCTGCGGGAACGGGGTACGTTCTTGACCCCGGGAGAGAACTCCATGTCTGTCAGGTTGCCAGCCTCCTTGCCGCCCCAGAGCCTGCTCGCTCGTACCGCCAGGGCCATCACCCCGGTGGATCCGAGGATCCGGCACGAGGCCCACGAGCGTCAGCAGATACTCACCAAGCCGGAGGGATCTCTCGGGCTGCTGGAAACCCTCTCCGAGCAGTTGTGCGCGATTTACGGACAGGTTCCGGGGCCGATCCCCAACCATCCCGTCGTCGGCCTGTTCGCCGGCGATCACGGTGTGTGTGTCCAAGGTGTCTCGCCCGACCCTCAGGAGATCACCTACCAGCAGGCCATCAACATGGCTGCCGGGGGAGCCTGCGTGGGGGTGCTCACCCGTCAGATGGGTGGCAAGGTCATCGTCACCGACGTCGGCATACTCAAGGACCTTCCTGCCGGAACCGGAGTCGTGGATCGCAAGATCCAGCACGGCACCGACGACATCTCCGTCGGGCCGGCCATGAGCCTCGATGATGCCGTCACTGCCTTCGAGGTGGGCATCCAGACCGGTCTGGACGCCATCGACGAGGGAGCCGACACCCTCGTCGCCGGTGAAATGGGCATCGGCAACACCACCCCGGCTGCCGCTCTCATCGCCCTGTTCACCGGAAAACCTGCCAAGGAGGTCACCGGGCACGGGGCCGGGGCCGATGAGCGGCGTCGCGCCCACAAGATCGCCGTCGTCGACAAGGCTCTCGCCGTCAACGAACCCGACGCAGCGGATCCCGTGACGGCCATGGCCCTGGTCGGCGGGTTTGAGCTCGCCGCCATGGCCGGCCTCATGCTCGCCGGTGCCAGCAGGCACGTCCCCGTCATCATCGACGGTGTCCTGGCCTGCTCGGCGGCCCTCACCGCCACCGCCATCGCCCCAGCCACCCTGGACCATCTCGTCGCCGGGCATGCCGGGGCCGAGCCGGGTATCGTCGCCGCCACCGAGAAACTTGGTCTGCCCGCCCTGCTGGATCTCGGTATGCGGCTGGGGGAGGGTTCCGGGGCCATCCTTGCCTTCCCCATCGTGCAGGCCGCAGCGCACATCATGGCAGAGATGACCACCTTCGACGAGGTCGGGGTGACCGACGTCAAGGTGACCGGCGAGACCGATTTTCCCGGCTCGGCGGAAGCTGGGGCCAGCAAGGACGCCGCCCGATGAGTGTGCACACCCCGACACCAGTGGATTCCCGTCCCAGCCGCGCCATCGTGCTCGGTGGGGCACGCTCGGGCAAGTCGACCTTCGCCGAGTCGCAGCTGGCCCAGTGCGAGGTCGTCACCTATGTGGCCACCAGCGCACGCAACCCCGACGACCCGGAGTGGACCGAACGCATCCGGCTGCACCAGCAACGCCGCCCCGAGTCGTGGCGCACCGTGGAGACTCTCGACGTCGCCGCCGTGCTGCTCGACGACGATCCGAGCCCGGTGCTCGTGGACTGCCTGGGGGTGTGGATCACCCGCATCCTCGACGAGGTCGGCGCCTGGAGCGACGAGCCGGGCTGGCGCGATGGGCTGAGGACCCGCGTTGACGAGCTCGTCGACGCCATCCGACGCACCCACCGACGAGTGATCCTCGTCTCCAACGAGGTGGGGATGGGCGTGGTCCCCGACACCGCTGCCGGACGCCTCTTTCGTGACGAGCTCGGACGTCTCAATGCCGCCGTTGCCGGTGCCTGCGACGAGGTGTGGATGTGCGTGGCGGGCATCCCGCGCAGGTGGGCATGATGGGAACGCCAACGGATTCCCAGGACGGTGCCCCCCGGACCACCTCAGCCCGCGGCCCACTGGGGGGTCTGGCCGCCGCCACCTCACTGTTCACCATCCTGCCCGCCCCCATGATCGCCGACGTGGACCGTCGCGTGGCCACCCGTGCCATCCGCGCCTTCCCCTGGCTGGGACTGTGCCTGGGCGTGGTCGGCGGGCTCATCGCCGGGGGAGTACTGGCGATGGGAGCCGGATCGTGGCTCGCCGCGATCCTGGCGCTGGTGTGGCTCACCGGTGCCACCGGAGGTTTCCATCTGGATGGCGTCGCCGACACCGCCGACGGGCTCGGCTCGCGACGTGACGCAGCCCGGGCCTTGGAGATCATGAAACAGTCCGACATCGGGCCGATGGGTGTCATCGCCCTGGTGCTCACCCTGCTCGTCGACCTCGGCGCGCTCAGCTCGCTCACCGGTACTGCCGGGGCACTGGGTGCAGGATCGTGGTGGCGAGTCGGGCTGCTCGTGATGCTGGGGCCGTCAGTGGCCCGTGCCGCGATCATCGTGGCGACGATGCCGTCCATCCCGTGCGCCCGACCCGGCGGGTTCGGTTCCCTGGTGGCTGGGGTGAGCACCCCGCGCACCGTGGCCGTCAACTTCGCTGCGCTGGAGCTGGTGTGGGCCGCCCTGGGCTGGGCGGTCGGTGGCTGGCAGTGGGCCGTGACCGTGGCGGTGGCCACGTTGGTGGCGCTGGGCATGGCGTGGCTGTGGATCAGACACCTCGTCAAACGGTTCGGCGGGCTCACCGGCGACTGCTACGGCTCGATCAACGAACTCACCCAGACCGTCACCTGGACCCTGTTGGCCCTGGCACTGGCCGTGGTGGCCTGAAGACGCGGCAGAGGATGTGCCATGAGAACGTGGCAGTGTGTGAAGACGGTGAGGGAGGACGCACGATGACCAGTGGACGGCGCGACGAGGAGCAGCGCGAGGGCGACCTCGCTGAGAAAACCCCGGCTGGGGCCAGCCTGAATGCAGCCAAACAGTGTGAAACCGACCGGCACGTAGATCGGTGTGGTGCCGACCGGGACGCAGATCGACATGGGGAGAAGCCGTACGGCACGCAACGATCCGACGATGCTGGTGCCACGCCCGGACGGTTCCGGGACGATCGGGGCACCCCGGTGCAGATCGGTGAGATCCGTCGGGTGGTGAGCCTCGTCCCCTCACTCACCGAGGCCATCGTCGCCACCTGCCCACAGCTTCTGGTGGGCTGCACCGACTTCTGTGTGCGCCCACCAGACATGGACGACGTGGTCGGTCATGCGGTGCGCCGGGTGCGGGGCACGAAGAACCCGGATCGTGCCGCGATCGCCGAGCTGCGTCCCGATCTCGTCATCGCCAATGACGAGGAGAATCGCGCCTTCGACGTCGAGAAACTACGCGCCGACGGTGTGCCGGTGTGGGTGACACACATCCCCACTGTTTCAGACGCCCTCACCAGCATGGCACGGCTGTTCGACGTCCTGGGGTGCGCCGAGGAGCCGAGCTGGCTCACCGCGGCACGCCAGGAGTGGCAACCCCCGTCCGACGGCCCCAGGCTCACTGCCGTCGTGCCGATCTGGCGCGACCCGTGGATGTGCATCGGCCCGAACACCTATGCCGCCGACGTGCTGGCGCACTGCGGAGTCGATCTGGCACCACTGCCCGACGACGGCACGCGCTATCCGCACGTGGAGCTCGAGACGATCCTGGAACTTGGCGCCGACCGCGTCATCCTGCCCGACGAGCCCTACTCCTTCGGCCCCTCCGACGCCGTCGACCTGCCCGGCTGTGACGTGCGATTCGTCGACGGTCAGCGTCTGGTGTGGTACGGGCCCATGATGGTTGGTGCCCGATCCCAACTGACGTCAACTGTGCGTTGACCGGCCAAACGTGCCACAATGTGCCGTGCCCCCCTGTGGGGCCATGCCTCTGTAGCTCAGTAGGTAGAGCGCCGCTCTTGTAAAGCGATGGTCGCGGGTTCGATTCCTGTCAGAGGCTCCGTTGGCCACCTCGGCCGTATCGGCAAGGACAACCTCGTCGGTAGGTCGGTGCGTGCGTACCGTCAAGTGGGACGGCTACCGGCTCTGTCGCCCATCGGATTGGGCTTCTCCCCACTTCCCCGGGCAGTCCTTGCCGCTAGGAGTCCTGGGTGCGAGATGATGGATCCATGGCACAGAAGATGAATGTCGAGAGTTTCAATCTGGATCACACCACGGTGGCAGCACCCTTCGTGCGGGTGGCAGACGTCAAGCACCTACCTGTCGGTGACACCCTCACCAAGTACGACGTGAGGTTCTGCCAGCCCAACCATGACCATCTGGAGATGCCGGCGGTCCACTCGATCGAGCACTCCTTCGCCGAGTGTGTGCGCAACCACAGCGAATCCGTCATCGACTTCGGACCGATGGGCTGCCAGACCGGTTTCTACCTCATCATGGTTGGCGAGCCCGACGTCCCGGCCGTCTGCGATCTGGTGGAGACGACCTTCCGCGACATCCTGGAACTCGACGCCACCCCGGCCGCCAACGAGGTGCAGTGCGGGTGGGGAGCCAACCACTCCATCCATGCTGCGCAGGAGGCTGTTCGCACGATGCTGGATCGACGCGATGAGTGGGAACAGGTGACGGCCTGATCGACGATGGGGGTACTCCCCACCGGCGCCTGACAACGGCGCGGAAGTACACTGAACCGTTCCACTTCCTGCGACGACGGAGGATTCTGCTGTGATCGACCTCACCGACATCCTGCCCCTGGAGGCAATTCGGGTGGAGGCGTCGGCCTCCGACTGGCCGACAGCCATTCGTGCTGCTGGCGAATTGCTGGTTGCCACCGGTACGGCCACCCCGGAGTACGCCGAGGTCATGATCGACAACGTCAGGCGGAACGGCCCCCACATCGTCGTCGCTCCCGGTACTGGTGAAACTGTTGCCGCACCTGGCAAGGAGAATGCCTCGACCTCGTCCCGTGGTCGAATTCCGCGTCCTGCAGGAGCTCCTCTTCCCCCATCGCGGCATGATCTCGGGCTGTGACACCGCGCAGTCGCTGTGAGGCCGGAGCAGTCCACTTGAGGACGTCGTGCCGATCCGTTGGGCGGCACCAACGGTCACGGTTGCCTCTCCTGGGCGCGGTGACGTGATTGGCGGGTGTGTCACCGACGAGACTCTCGGAGACTCTCGCCACTCTCGGGCCTGGATGTCCACGGGTGTATATACATCACCGCTGGTTTCGCTGGCCTGCTGCACCCCGGGCCTGGATGTCCACGGGTGTATGACTCGTTGATTTTTCCGTGTGTGAGCTTTTTGCGATTCGGGTGGCGACCGTTCCCACCCTGAACCTCTTGGCAGGTGACAAAAGGTGCCCCGCGACTGTTGGGTCGCGGGGCACCTTGGTGGATCATTCAGGAAGCCAGATGGCTTCTGATGACTCCTGATTCAGTTGTCACACACCGGTGGCGGGAAGCCCGGGCTCTACGCAGACATCAGCCTTACCAGCCTTGTCCTTGGCCACGGCACCATGCTTGTCGGCAGTGGCGCCCTGATCCGGCACGCAGGTCGTGGGAACGATGACGCAGGGTTTCCCGTTCTCGTCGGTTCCACCCTGGCCTGGCACGCAGGCCGTGGGAGTGCTGC